>JAEEGF011684198.1_pt1 | contig 12374 bp, 10 predicted proteins | sample 9134171 | NCBI WGS metagenome assembly JAEEGF01 (sample SAMN16246542, study PRJNA631951) | gut metagenome | biome: gut microbiome; feature: rumen; material: AP-attached | host: Bos | place: Iran: Karaj | collected 2018-10 | reverse complement strand
CAAATAGTTCATGTTTTCTATAACTTCTATAATATTTTATTTGTATTCAAAAGTACTGCAAATTCTCACGAAAATGCATTAAAATCGCATAAATCTCTCCCTAAAGAGATGCATATCTCGGTGCAAAATTAAGCATTCTTTTGAAATATAAAACATTTTTGCAAGAAAATTTTACGATAATTCTAAAAAAAACTTTCTACAAAGCGTTTTCAGCTCCTTTTTACGTACTTATTTTTCTAAATAACTGTCTTTATGTTTCTTTCTTATTATATATAAATAAGGTATATGCACTTTCTACCCCCTATTTATGCCGGATCTACATCGTAATACACGGTCAAAGTATTAAACTTGTCCTCAGAAAGCATATCTTGCTGTACCTTTAGAAGTAGTTCACGAATGCGTAAGGGATTTACTTTCATTTCAAATTTCAGCATAATCTTGCGGATAAAGAGCTTCTGCACCCTAGCCACAGGAGGACGGTCGGGCCCCATGACCCTATCCCCGAAAATAAGGCGAAGCCTAGTGGCCATGGTTTGCGCCATCTGGTCCAACAACGAAGCATTACGGTGCTTCAGATAGACATATACCATCCTATAATAAGGTGGGTAACGGAACATCTGGCGTTCTGCCAGTTGCATCTCCACCATGCCCTTATAATCATTGCGTCGCACCTGATCGATGATGGGATGCTTTACATCCGAGGTCTGAAGCAGCACCAAGCCTCGCTTGTTCTTACGCCCAGCGCGTCCTGCCACCTGTGCCATCAGTTGGAAAGCACGCTCATACGCTCGAAAATCGGGATAACTCAGCATCAGATCGGCATTCAGGATACCCACCACACTGACATTCCCGAAGTCCAACCCCTTGGAAATCATCTGCGTACCTATAAGAATACGCGTCTTCCCCTGTTCAAAGTCACGAATCAGTTGCTCATAAGAGCTACGGCTTCGGGTAGTGTCTAAGTCCATGCGAGCCACCTTTACCTCAGGGAAATAGGTCTTTATCTCCTCTTCCACCCTCTCGGTACCAGCCCCAATGCTGCGGATATCAGCTTCTTCACAGGCCGGACAAACTTGTGGAGGCGTGATGCTATGGCCGCAGTAATGGCAAACCAACTGATTACTGCTGCGATGATAGGTCAAGGTCACATCACAATTCACACAACGGGGAATCCATCCACAATTATGACACTCTATCATGGGCGCAAAGCCTCGACGGTTTTGGAAAAGAATCACTTGTTCGCCCCTTTCCAACGCATCGCGCATGGCATTGAGCAAGTCGGGCGAAAGCGCTCCATGCATCAGTTTCTTATGCCTTAATTCATGGATATCCACAGCCTTTACCTCTGGAAGTTGCAATTCCCGATAGCGCTCCGTCAGTTGCACCAATCCATACTTCCCAGCTTCAGTAGCATTGTACCAAGACTCTATGGAAGGAGTTGCCGTACCTAGCAAGGTTTTAGCACCCGCCTTATGCGCCAACATGATGGCTGCATTGCGTGCATGATAGCGGGGGGCAGGGTCTTGCTGCTTATAGGTATTCTCATGCTCTTCGTCCACAATCACCAAACCAAGTCGCTGGAAAGGCAGGAAGACCGAGGAGCGAACCCCCAGAATCACGTCGAAAGGTTCTTCAGAAAGTTGTTTCTGCCAAATTTCCACCCGTTCATTGTCGGAAAACTTGGAGTGATAGATGCCCAGTTTGTTGCCAAAAACCCGTTGTAAACGCTGTGTAATTTGTGTAGTCAGTGCAATTTCAGGCAAAAGGTAGAGCACTTGCTTCCCTTCTGCCAAAGCCTGTTCGATCAGTTGGATATAAATCTCGGTCTTACCGCTGGAGGTCACCCCATGAAGCAGACAGACATTATTCTGTTGGAAAGTTTCGAGGATTTCCTTCAAAGCCTTTTGCTGAGGGGCATTCAATTCGTGTTTAACTTCCGTTTCTTGATTATTCAAAGTGGACAAACGCCCGATCTCTACCATGTAAGTATGAAACACACCTTTACCAACTAAGGCATTGAATGCCGCTGCAGAAGAGGCTTCGTCCTTCATCAGTTGGTGTTTGCTGACTTCCTTGCGTTCTTTTCCAAAGTGATTGGAAAGTTCCAACAGCCGCATCAATAAATCCAGTTGCTTCGGGGCTTTTCTCAGGCTATCAAATAATGTATGCAGGGCTTCCTCCGACTGAAAGTTCTCCCCTAAACGCACGCGTACCTCTTCCTTTGGCTTAAACCCGCGGACAATCTCTTCCCCATCGCTTTCCAACTTCAATCCTGCGGGAAGGGCAGCCTTATACACATCGCCCAAAGTGCAAAGGTAATAATCGGCCATCCATTGCCAGAATTCCAGTTGTGAAGGGAGAAGGATAGGTGTGGTATCTATTAGCTCAGAAACGGATTTTACAGCATATCCCTCAGGTTTCTCCTCATGCACACGACTGACTATCGCCGTATAATACTTACTTCTTCCAAAAGGTACAATGACCCTACACCCCACTTGCACGAGCGCTTCCATGGAAGATGGAAGCGCGTAAGTGAAGAAGCCTGGTAAAGGCAGGGGCAATATGACATCAACGTATTTTCCCGTAATTAGAATGTATAAGCCAGTGAGAGTTGCCAAGTATTGAATTGGGCGCCTTCCTTATCCTTCACAGCATCCACGATTTTCTTGAAGGTAAAGCTGTCACCCAATGGCATCTGGTAGTTCAGACCTACCTGCAAATGGTTGGCCAACTTGATACCACCTCCGAGGTTCAGGCCTACCTGTGCCCGCTTGTCTTTCGACTTGTATCCATCGATGGTGGCATCGATGGCACCTAAATCGATATCCTTGAGATTCAAGAAGAAATCGGGGCCTGCAGCCAAGAAGATACTCAATGAATTGCCCACACCAATGGTTACTTTCAGATTCAGCGGAACCTCCACGCCTTCCATCTTCATCTCATCCTTACCGCGTTGGGCATACATGATGGCACCATCAACACCAAGTCCCACACCAGGAGCGGTGATTTCCACCATAGGGCCAACGAAATAGCCTATAGAGTTGTTCTTAAGACCAGCGATATTCGTATCTAACTCCGTCAGGTTCAAACCACCCTTTATACCGAACTTTATGATCTGTGACTGGGCAGGCATCGCCATAAGCAACGCTGCCAAGGCCATTACCAATGTGCTTAAATACTTTTTCATAAGCTGTATTGTTTTTTGTTCAACAGGACAAAGGTAGGAATAATTTTCTAAATGCAAAATATGTTTTGCTTTTGTGTGCAATTTGTACTATCTTCGCTCCGAAAAATGGAGAGATGCCAGAGAGGTCGAATGGACCGCACTCGAAATGCGGCATACGGGTAACCGTATCCAGGGTTCGAATCCCTGTCTCTCCGCCATAATAATACAAAGAAAACATAGTATTACTAATGCAAAATCCTTTAAGGCATGAATATAAATAATCTTTTAAATCTGAAGAATTTCAGGATAGCATTACTTGTCCTGGTTGCATGGGCCGTTTTGGGGTCATGTTCTGACAATGAGGAGGATATTGTATATCCTGAACAACCTGAACAGCCTGAAAATCCGTTACCGGTTACAGAGAAGAAGATACCCGTTATTGTTATTGAAACGGAGGAACATGCTGATATCAAGGACAAAGAAAATTATGTGAATTGCTCTGTAAAAATTGTAGATGAAAGCAAGTTATACACTGATGGTACTGTTTTTAATGGAACTGGAGGCATAAGAGGCCGTGGTAATTCATCATGGCTTATGCCAAAGAAACCATATAAGATTAAGCTTGACAGCAAAGCCAAACTTTTAGGAATGAGTACCGATAAGGAATGGGCTTTATTAGCGAATTACTCTGACAGATCTCTGCTGAGAAACACCACCGCTTTTGAGATTTCACGAATTGTAGGTATGGACTGGACTCCACGTTCACGCAACGTTGAACTATACCTAAACGATACTTATATTGGAGTATATCAGCTAACCGAACATGTAAAGGTTTCTAAGGAAAGATGTAACCTCAATATAGTAGATGAGAATGCCACCAAAGCAGAAGACCTTCTTGCCGACTACTTAATAGAGTTAGATCACTATTTCGATGAAGATTTCAAGTTTCTTACCGACATAGCGGATCTCCCTTTGATGTTCAAAGATCCTAAGAATCCTAATCAGGAGCAGTTTGATTATGTACAGAATTGTTTCAATCGTGCGGAGACTGCTCTTTATAGTGAATCGTTCCTTGACTCTGAACTTGGATATAAGCAATACATCGATATTGATTCTTTTCTAAAATTCTATATTGTTCAGGAACTCTCAAAGAATGTTGATGGAAATATGCGTGGCAGTTGTTATATGGCATTGAAGAGCGATGGAAAGATATACCAACCTTTTGTCTGGGATTTTGATATCGCCTTTGGTAACGCCAAACACATTACATGGGAACAAGGAGCCAGTTCTGCAGGACCTGATGGGTGGTATGTAAAAACCTGTTCACCTTGGTTCGATAGGCTTTTTATGGATCCTGCTTTTGTGTCGGCTTTGAAAAAGAAATGGAATAGCTTAAAACCACAGCTTGACAAGCTTCCTGACTTTATACAGGAACAGGCTAATCTTTTGGAAGCAGCTGCTGGACGTAATTTTAAGAATGTTTCTGCTGATGGCGCAGGCTGGTCAATTCATCGAGAGATATGGCCAAACTTCGAGGATAGGGGGTCTTATGCAGCCGAAGTGGAGTTTCTGAAGAATTTTGTGATTGAACGGTTAGAATGGCTCGATGAGCATATCAATGCTCTTTAGTTTAATTATAGCCTATGAAAACAACTGTCCACTGTCCACAACTGTCCACATTTCTTACATATCTTTCTGCATAAATATGCAGTTTATGAAGATATTTGTCAAAGACACTATTAAAAATACCTCCCGAATAAATAATATTTTTCTAGTGAGGAAGTTTTTCTTACCTCACTAGAGAGTTTATATTTAAGGGTAATACGAAATCCGCATACATATACAAATATTAGACATAAGGGCTACATATTTATACATCCCCGCAGCTAATGTCAAAACTTCCCCTTCAAGTCCCAAGAAATTTTCATTTTTAACATTTAAGAAAATAAATATAACTCAAACACTAATAATAGCACCTTAAAACAAAAAGCATCAGGGGTCTTGACAAACGACTGTTCGCATTATAACTTTTATTAATAGAGCAAAGGTTTATACCCTAAACCCTAAACTCTAAACCCTAAACCATTAATTTAAAACCTAAGAAGCTATGATTACATTTACTGACGTGGCCCCGGCATTGCCCTCAAAACTGCCCTCAAGTGTGGAACTGCTCACAAGCAGAGTACCCGAAAAGTTGAAACCTGCACTGGCGCATGCCATTTTCCCTGCGCTTGGTGCCCATCTTCGTGGCGTGAAGTTCCATTATATAGATAATGTGGAACATGAACCTGCCTTCATGTGCTGCCTTCTGGCTAAGATGAGCAGCGGAAAGTCGGCTGTCAATGCGCCTATAAGCTATATCCTTGCGGACATTCTGGAACGTGATTCCGAGAACCGTCAGCGTGAAGAAGAGTATAAGGAACTACTGAAGCGCTTTCCACGTGGAGAGAATAGACCTGAACGTCCTGAAGACCTGCTTATCCAAGTACTAAGTCCCGATCTTACCAATGCTGCCTTTGTGCAGCGCTTGAAGGATGCTAATGGTCATTTTCTCTATTCACAGATGGATGAGATTGAGCTGCTTAACCAACTGAAGGCAGGGAAGAACGGGCAACAAGTCAGTCAGATCCTGCGTCTGGCCTTCGATTGTGGGAACTATGGTCAGGAGCGCATCGGACTGGATGCCGTGACTGCCAACGTGCGCGTGCGTTGGAACTGGAATGCCAGCAGTACCATTGGTGGAGGACAGCATTTCTTCCGAAATGATCTGATGAATGGTACCGTCTCACGCATCAACTTCTGTACCATCGAACATCACATAGGCGATGATATGCCGATTATCGGGGATTATGGACCTGCTTTTGCAGAAGCCTTGAAGCCCTACATCGACCGTCTGAATGAAGCCAGTGGTCTGATCCGATGTCCTGAAGCCGAGGAATTGGCAATGACACTGAAGGATGAGAATGCTGAGTTTGCACAACTAAGCGACAATGAAGCGTTTGAAACCCTCTCCTTCCGTGCCAATCTCATCGCCTATCACAAGGCCATGCTGCTCTATATCATGGAAGGAAAGCAATGGAGTGAGGAGATTGCCGCGTTTATGCGTTGGTGTGAGGAGTACGACCTTTGGTGCAAGATGCGTTTCTTTGGAGCACAGTTGACAATGCTTATGCATCAACAGACTACCTTAAGAAGGTATGGCCCTAAGAATATGCTCGACCTCTTGCCCGATACTTTCACGCGCGAACAACTGAAAGAAGTACGCCGTAGTCAAGGCTTGGATGAGAACCCGAAGAACATGCTCAATTCGTGGATGATAAGAAATCTGATTGAAAGATCCTCTGATGCAGGTACTTACAAGAAAACCAATCTCTATCTAAGCAGGCACAATGCTGCATAAAAGGTATACAGGTATACAGTATACAGTTAGTTTTCTCCCTAATACAACAGCAGCCATAAACAAAAAGGTGCTGCTCTCACGAGTAGCACCTTTTTATGCGTTAATCTTTTTATGCTCAATTCTCGAGCAAATCGAGCACAATCAAGCTAGTTTGAATAGCTAAGCCGCCGCCAATATTCAAAACGCGATTTTATTGTTCAATGCTCAAAAACTCCAAACTCTAAACCCTAAACTATTCACTCTAAACTATGCGCTCCGCGCATCACATCGCCAACCTTAGTCCAATGTGACTAGCGACGGTAGATGCTTTGGCATCAGCACGGCAGGAAACACGGCAGTTACGCTCCCTATAGTTCCAACTACCACCACGACACACACGACTGGAAGGATATTCGCTCCCCTTTGGATCTGTTTGTGCCTCTGGTTGATAAGCACCATAGCCATCGCTGCACCACTCCATCACGTTACCACTCATATCATAGAGTCCAAGCTCATTAGGAGCCTTCTTCCCTACATCCTGCGTAGGATAAGCCTCCGTCTGTCGATACCAGCCCACTTTGCTCATATCATTACTACCAGCATACTTATACCCCTTGCTCTGATTGCCTCCACGAGCAGCGAACTCCCATTCCGCCTCCGTAGGCAAACGGAACTCTTTTCCTGTCAGTTCATTAAGTTTCTGAATGAACACTTGGCAATCGTCCCAGCACACCTGTTCCACGGGATGCTTCTTCCCCTTAACTTTAGAAGGATTCACTCCCATCACAGCTTCCCATTCCTCCTGAGTCACCTCATACTTACCAATAGAGAAGTCCGAAAGCGTCACCTCATGCATCGGCCTCTCGTTCAGGTAGATATCCTCACCCTGTTCCTCGGTAGCCCCCATCTGGAAGGTTCCCCCCTCCACTGCCACCATGTTATTCACCAGGTTTTGCAAAATACTCTCTCGATCAGACTGCTGTGCCAAAAGCGTAGCACTGCAGCACAAAACTCCTAAAACTAAACTAATTCTTTTCATAACTTATATTATAACTTTTATTTTCAATGTTCAATATTGATCACCCTAGCAACACCTTCTGCCACTTCACTGGCAAGTATTTCATCATTAAATAGAAAACAATGAAACAGAAACATAGAGCAACGGGATAATCTATTACTGTGCCACGTTTTAGAAAAAAGTCAAAGAGAAGTATGAAAGGATAATGAAGCAAATACATAGCCGTACTGAGCTTCCTTATCATTAATGACCTCTCATCACTGATATTAACCTTTAAGTTCCAAGCTAAAAGAAAAAGAATGATAGCAATCAGAGCCTGAAGCAAATTAGTGTGTAGCACATTAACCTCCCATGTTCTCAATAAGATGCTTATTACCAAAAGAGCATATATATAAATATCTTTTATCTTTAGCTTCTGTTCATAACTGGCAAAACAATGTCCCACACACATATAGAACAAACCTACATTAAAGAAATTCCGTTCTGAGCCAAATACTGCATGAATAAACTGAAAAACTATATTATTATTGTTATATGGAGAATTATACCATACCCCAACACCGAAGAGTAAGACAGCAATTAGATATAAAGTCATCACCCTGCCCCTCTTCATGAAATAATAGATGACAACACTACAACAGATCAATGCCAGCACATACCAATAGATGCCACAACTCCCCGAAAAGAATATCATTCGAAACAAATAGGCCACCTTTAAAGGAAGAGAATAATCCGGATGCCCCCTTTCAACACAAAGCCACGACACAGGCAAAGTAATTATTGTCCATGTAACATACATGATCAATAATCGTTTAAAGTATTTCAGAAAATAATCTTTCGAAAAACTTATCCGGTTCAAACCTATAGCATAGAAGAAACCAGATACGATAAAGAAGAAAGGAACACCGATAGAAGTAATCACATTCCAAAACCAATTTCCAATACTTCCTAAATCTCTATTGTAAGTATGCAAAAAGACTATAAGGAATGCACAGAACAGTTTAACAACATCTAATCCATATGAGATCCTTTTATCCTCCATCATCAACGTTTTTCCCTTATCACTAACCTAATGTTTTATTCTCAATGTATCAATCGTCCTCTTCAATTTCTCCTCCATAGTACCAGTAACCTGCCACTCTAAGCCTTCCAACTTAGAAGTATCAAAAACTGCATGTTTTATCGGAGTGAACTCCTTTTTCTCACTATCCGTAGGAACTTGCATCACTACCTTACGTCCAGTAATGCGAGCTATTATTTCTGCCAGTTCTCTAATAGTGACTACAGAGTTCTTGTCCGCAATGTTATATGCCTCACCACTTTTACCTTTCAGCAAGATATACAACAATGCAGCCACACAATCCTCTACATAACACCATGAGCGATATTGCGTACCCGCACTCTTCAACACGATGTCCTCACCATCCAGTACATTACGGATGAATTGCGCATATACTCGATTGTCCGACTCTGTGAAATGCGGGCCATACGTATGACACGGACGAGCTACCACTACATCAGCGCCATACTCTCCTGCATAGCACATCGCCAATGTTTCTGCAGCTCGCTTGGAAGAAGGATAACAAGAACGGGTATTCAGGATATCCACATACCCATAACTATTCTCATCCAGCAGTTCTGCCTCATTTTGCCCATACACCTCTCCTGTAGAAACATATAAGAAACGCTTCATTCCATGGCTTAACCCATACTCCATTAGATTTGCCACCCCGAAAAGGTTAGACTTCATCACTTCTACTGGGTTGTTTACAAAGAAAATAGGACTGCCATTACTTGCTGCATGAATAATGTATTGAAATGGAATATCACTCTCCAATGGTCTTGTTACATCCCCATGAATGAAATGAAATGCTGAATCTTCCGTATACTGAGAGAAACGAGCTGCAGCCCGTTTCTCATTACGCCCCAAAGCATACACCTGATAATCCCTGAGAGGATTATCCATCAGCATATTCACTAGACACGAGCCAATAAGCCCAGTAGCCCCAGTCACCAAGATATTACACCCCGAGAGTTTTTCCCAAGGCAAGTCCTTTATTTCAGCCATGCCTCTTTTGCCGTATGCATTAATGCCTTCACCATCTCAATATCCTCTACAGTAGTAATCTTGATATTCTTCTCCGATCCTGGAACGATATGCATCACCCTTTCAGTGCCCAGTTCTGCAATCAACGTACAAGAAGCTACTGAGTTAGTAATACCCTTTACCTTGGCCTCCTCATGCGCACCAATGATATTTCCCAATCTGAAAGTCTGCGGAGTCTGCGTACGTATTAATGTATCACGGGGGATACTCGTTGTTGTTGTGAAGCCATCCTCACTCTTCAAGATAGCCTCCCGGCACTGAATACCCGTGATAGCATATCCGTATGCCTTACAAATAGCGATGTTAGAAGATATAATATCCTGAGACAACAATGGACGTACAGCATCATGAATCAAGACCAGATCCTCATCTTGGCATCCCTGCTCTTTCAACCCATAAATACCGTTATGGATAGACTCGAAACCCGTATCTCCACCAGGGAAAATCCATTTCAGTTTAGTAATGTTAAACTGGTTGGCATACGATTGCAACACCGTATCCCACCCTTTTAGACACACCACAGCAATCCCATCAATATCAGGATGTTGTTCAAAAGCCTTCATAGTATGAATAATGACAGGAGCCCCATCAATATGCATAAACTGCTTGGGGATATCCTGCCCCATACGATTACCAGAACCACCAGCAATAATAAGTGCGATGTTACTCATGTAAATTCAAATTATTTATTAATTCTATTCTTTACTTTTACTATCCATTCTCCTGTATTTATCACCCAACTATACAATTGGGGACAATAATTAAACAGGAGCAAACGACATTTCTTCAATATTGGAATATTCCAATTCATTATAAACTCATTAATCGTCTTTTTTCTAACATAGGAACAATTCCCATACGCTCTTTTCTCATAGATTGTGTTTTTTGTCCAATATTTAATCTGATACATACGCTTATACATCCGCGTCATGCACCATCCCCTGTAAAGCTTATCATCTGAGGGTATTTCATTTAAACATAAATCGTATGACAAAATTATGTTTTCTAATCTTTTCTCATAAGGCTGATGTGTTATCGATGATGAGCGCTGAATCCAATAATATAAAGCTTTAGGCAGAAGAATAGCTTTCTTCATGCGCAGATAAATACTGTTGTTAAACTCAGAATCCTGCGATTTAGTGTCTCTAAAGAACAGTAGTTCTATCAACTCTCTTTTATACAACTTGTTCCATACAACTTGATACCAAAGAGTTTTATTATTAACGATATATAAATCCTTCATACAAGAATCCTTAGTGAGTTCTACAGACGATGAAGTATCAATGGTCTCACTATTATTTTTTTCTATCGTTGAAACATCACAAATCTTCTCCCCATAGCACATAGAGAAATCATAATCCCCACTGATAATAAGATTATATAGGATCTCTATCATCTGAGGATGCAAAGCATCATCCCCATCTATCATCAAAATATAGTCACCCGTAGCTGCCTGTAAACCTGCATTTCTGGCAGAAGATAATCCCCCATTCTCCTTATGGACCACTCTTACTCGATTGTCCCTTCTTGCAAAATCTTCACAGATATCACCAGAGCTATCCGTAGAGCCATCATCTACAAGAACAATCTCTAAATCCTTGTATGTCTGATTGATAACACTCTCAAGGCACCTAATTAAATAATCTTCAACATTATAAACAGCAACTAATACACTTACCATCTCTCAAAAATTAATCCACTAAACCCTTATACCAAGCATACCACTCTACAAAAGAGCGAAGCCCATCCCTCAACGAGGTAGAAGGCTTGAAACCAACATCACCTTCCAATTTAGATGTATCGGCATAGGTCACTTCCACATCACCAGGCTGCATTGGCACCAACTCCTGATGTGCAGCAAAGTCATAGTCAGTTGGTAATAATCCTATCCTGACTAGTTCCTCCTGGAGAATATTCACAAAATCCAACAAGCTCTCAGGATGACTGTTACCAATATTATAGACCATAGCTTGATTAGGGATTCGTTTCATCACTCTATATATCCCCTCCACAATGTCATCAATATACGTGAAATCCCGTTTACAGTTACCATAATTGAAAATCTTTATCTTCTCTCCTTTCAACAGTTTTTCCGTAAAGGAATAGTAAGCCATGTCCGGTCTTCCCCATGGGCCATATACTGTAAAGAAGCGAAGCCCAGTAGTGGGAATCCCAAATAGATGATTGTAAACGTATGCCATCAACTCGTTCGATTTCTTAGTGGCAGCATATAGGCTCACTGGGCTGTCCACCCTATCATCCTCTGAGAATGGCACCTTCGTATTACCCCCATATACGCTACTCGACGAACAGTAAAGCAAATGTTTCACGGGATAATGCCTGCAACACTCTAAGATATTCATGAAGCCCATGATATTGCTATCTATGTAGGTATAGGGATTTTCTATAGAGTAGCGGACACCTGCCTGACCACCAAAATTAACAACAATATCAAACTGCTCCTTCTCGAACAAAGATTGAAGTCTCTCACGATCCGCCAAGTCCATTTTTATAAACTTAAAGTCTGAACTCCACTCAGAATCTTCAATCTGGCGAACCCTTCCAAGCTTTAACCTTACGTCATAATAATTATTCAGATTATCAATACCCACTATAATATTACCTTCCTTAAGCAACCGCTTCACAAGGTGAAACCCTATGAAGCCAGCTACTCCAGTAACTAATATTCTCATCTCTAAAATGT
>JAEEGF010010223.1_pt1 | contig 12374 bp, 6 predicted proteins | sample 9134171 | NCBI WGS metagenome assembly JAEEGF01 (sample SAMN16246542, study PRJNA631951) | gut metagenome | biome: gut microbiome; feature: rumen; material: AP-attached | host: Bos | place: Iran: Karaj | collected 2018-10 | reverse complement strand
ACGCCGGCGCTTTCCACGGCTTCCATCGTCATCCACGGCTCGATGCGGCTGCCGCCCCAGGCATTCACGATGATGCCCACGGGAACGCCCAGATTGCGGGTGAGCCGCTTGGCGAACAGGTAGGCCACGGCGGAGGTTTCGGCATACACCGCGGGATCGGTATGCTGCCAGGTGAAATCCATGTCGCGCTGCACGACGTGGGTCGTGTCGGCCTTGAGGTTCAGCACTCGGATGCGGGAAGCGTATTCCGCCGCCTCGAGCAGATTCTCCCGGAAACCGTCGATCTGTTGGAAGCCGAAGCCCCGCATGGGCATTTCCATATTCGACTGGCCGCTGCACACCCAGACCTCGCCGAGCATGACGTCGGAGACGGTCAGGCTTTCCTTGCCCGACTTGACCGTCAGCGTATACGGGCCGCCGGCGGCGCCGGTCGGGAGAGTCACGCGCCAGGAGCCGTCGGCGGCCACCTTGGCCTTGACGGCTTCCTGCGTCCAGGAGGCGGTGACGGTCACGGTCTTGCCGGGTTCACCCCAGCCCCAGACCGGGGCCGCGGTCTCACGTTGGAGCACCGCGTGATCGGAAAAAACGTGGGCCAGCTGCAGGGGCTGCGCGGAAAGCAGCAGCGCGGCAAAGAGCAGCAGGCCGGTCAGGGTCAGTCGTTTCATATCGCTTTCAGATTCTTGTCGATGAGTTTGTTGAGCGTTTCCACGGACAGGCCCGTGCGCAGGCCGTCGGGGGCCGTGTGCAGGCAGTAATCGACCAGCCGGTCGACGGTCGAGGTGGCCACGTGGAGCCGGGTGTCGGACGAGGCGTAGTAGATGAACACCTTCCCGTCGGGATCGCAGATCCAGCCGTTGGAGAAGAGGACGTTCATCACGTCGCCGATATACTCGCCGCCTTCCGGCGCCATGAAGAAGCCGGCCGGCTCGGCGATGACGCGGGTCGGATCGTCGAGCGCGGTCATATACATATACAGGACGTAGCGCAGGCCGGAGGCGCAGCCGCGCACGCCGTGCGCCAGATGCAGCCAGCCCTGCGGGGTCTTGATGGGATGCGGCCCCTCCCCGTTCTTGACTTCCTTGATCGTATGGTAGTGGCGCAGGTTGATGATCTGCTCCTCTTTCACCTCGGCGTGTTCCATCGAGTCGACCAGGGCCCAGCCGATGCCGCCGCCGCTGCCGGCGTCGATGAAGCCGTCCTGCGGGCGGGTGTAGAAGGCATACTTGCCGTCCACGAACTCGGGATGGAGCACGACGTTGCGCTGCTGGCTCTTCGACACCAGGTCGGGCAGGCGCTCCCAGTTCACCAGGTCGTGGGTGCGGGCGATGCCGGCGGCGGCCACGGCGGACGAGAGGTCGCCGGCCGGGGCTGACGGATCCTTACGCTCCACGCAGAAGATGCCGTAGATCCAGCCGTCCTCGTGGGCGGTCAGGCGCATGTCGTAGATGTTGGTGGCGGGCTCCCCGTATTCCGGCATCGTCACGGGACGCGGCCAGAAGCGGAAATTGTCCACACCGTTGGGGCTCTCCGCCACGGCGAAGAACGATTTGCGGTCGGCGCCCTCCACACGGGCGACGACCACGTATTTCCCGTTCCACTTGATGGCGCCCGCATTGAACACGGCGTGGATGCCGAAGCGCTCCAGCAAGTAGGGATTGGTGTCTTTGCACAGGTCATAGCGCCATTCCAGCGGCGCATGCTCCGCGGTCAGCACGGGAAACGCATAGCGTTCATAGACGCCGTTCCCCTCACGGGCCACATTGGGCCGGGCGCAGAGCTCATCGTGGGCCTCGGCGAGCCGGGCCAGTCTTTCTTCAAAAATCATAGGAGTACGATATCTTCTTTTTCGCTGAACTGTTTGAAATCGTCGGCATGTTCGAAGCCTTTCCACGGGGCGTAGAAATGCTCCGGCCGGTCGTGGGCGTTGCGCCAGGTAAGCACATAGGCGATGCCCGATCCCGAAATGGCGGGATACAGCACCTCGCACCACCAGTGCGGATCCTTCAGGCTTTCCAGGCCGGTCTCGGAGAGGCAGAACTGTTTGCCGTGCTCCGCCGCAAGGCCGCGGAGCTCAAAGAGCATCCCGCGCACCTGGCGGATATAGCGGCGGTGGGCCGCTTGCAGGCCGTCGAGGCCGATGTATTCGTAGATGTCCGTTCCCAGGTAATCCACATAGTCGTCACCGGGATAGCGCGACAGATAATCCGCTACGCTGATCGGCCCGTTGGGCGAATAGCACCACTGGAGGTTCGTCAGCCCGCGCTCCTGCACGAGGTAGTCGTGCGTCATCCGGAACAGGGCCACGTATTCGTCGGCCGTGCAGAGCCGGCCTCCCCACCAGAACCAGCTGCCGATGTTCTCGTGCCAGGGGCGGAAGATGGCCGGCGCGCCGTCGAGGCTCGCCAGGAAATCGCCGGCCCGCTGCAGCCACACCATGAATTCGTCGTGCTTCGCGCCGCCCGGCAGGACGGAGCGCACGACTTCCGACGAAGAGATGTCCCACGCATCGCCGCCCGTATAGGGATTGCGGGGATGCCAGGAAAAGGTGACCGTGCCGCCGCGTTCCACGTGCTTCAGCGCGGCCCGCCGCATCAGGTCGAACGGGACGCCGTCGAGGTTGCGGGCGTTGCCCAGTTCAATGCCGCCCAGGTCGAAGCCCACGATGGCGGGATACTTTCCCGCCACGTCGCGCACGTCCGAGCGCTCGAGCGGATCGTTTTCAAGGTCGGTCACCACCCAGTTGTGGCCGTAAACCAGGTCGTCCTGATGGCCGTACAGGATTTTGCCAGGCTTCGCGGCCCATTCCTTGCCATTGGCTTTCGCAATGACGTCGACCGTCGAATCGGAGACATAGACGCCGTTCAGGCCCTGCGCTTCCTGGGCGGGGTCGCCCGTGTAGGGATCGCCGCTCACCCACTGCTCGTGCGGCGGGTTGGCGAAGCCGCTCCAGCCCCAGAAATTCGCACCGTCGAGTTCCTCGCCGATGCGGGAGAAGACATACGCATAATACTTGTCCCGGGCATTCGTGGTCGCATCCATCGAGGCCTGGAAGCCGTCGCGCGGGAAACCGAATTCCTCGGCCACCACCGGGAAGCCCAGTTCGCCGGCCAGCGCCTTGTGGAACTTCAGGTACTCGGCGGTCTTTTCGACGGCGGCGTCCACGTCTTCCTCCAGCTGGTCGGGGCGGACCCAGCTCCAGTTGTAGGGCCAGATGTGGATGGTCATATAGTCGATGCCGGCAATCTCATTGACTTCACGCACCAGCTCCGGATCGTTCTCGCAGCCCATCAGGCCCTCGTTGCCCGTGGAAAGCAGGTGGTTCGGGTCGAGCTCCTTCACGATATGGGCCGCTTCGGTCATCCAGCCGATGAATCCGGCGCGGATCTCCGGCTCGTCGGAGAAGCAGCGGGGTTCGTTGCCCAACTGCCAGGCGAAAATGGCCGGATCGTCCTTATAGGGTTTCCCCGTGATGGAGTTCACGCGGGAGACGATGTTGCGCAGATGGTTGAAATAGAGCTGCTGCGCCTCGGTGCAGGTCTGGAACTTCCGCATCTGCTGCATGAAGGGCCAGTAGCCGTCCACCAGGGGGATCAGCGTCTTCTCGCCGGTCGCCCACTCCAGGTACTGGCCGTAGCCACCGGTCCATTCCCAGGAATTGTTGACGTAGAGGACAGCCTGCATGTCGCGCTTGCCCAGTTCCACCAGGAAGCGGTCCAGACCGACCAGGAGCGTGTCGTTATAGACGCCGGGAGCGGTCTGGAGCGTAGGTTCCACGCGGGAATACACGCCGTCCGCCCCGTCGCCGCCCACCAGGACGCGGAGGTTGTCGATGCCCAGCTCCTTCAGGGCGTCGAGTTCGCGGACGAGACGGTCATAGTCTCCGCCGCGGCCTTCGGACGCCAGGATGGGGCCGTACCAGAAGTTCGTGCCGATAAAGGTGTAGGGTTTTCCGTCTCGGACGAAATGGCCGTCCTTGACCGTGACAAAAGGGGTTTGCGGGCGATCGCAGGCAAAGGCGGAAACCGCCAGGACGCACATCGCCAGGACCTTGAAAAAGCGTTTCATAAGCGGGCCGGAATATACTTGATACCTTATTTAGAAAGATATGCAAATTTATGTCTTTTGCCCGGCCGCAGCCAGCAAATAATTGTTAAAAACCGATACTATTTTTGCAAGGAATCAGACGTAGATCCGGTTCTTGGTGAACAGCGCCCGGAAGTCGCGGGGCGTATAGCCGCGGCGGGCTTTGAAGGTCCGGTTGAAGTTGGACAGGTTGTTGAATCCGCACGCATAGCAAATCTCACTGACCGAGGTAGTTGTATCGACGAGCATACGGGCGGCAACGCCCATGCGGACATCAATGATATAGTCCACCGGACCCCGGCCGGTGTACTGTTTGAAGAAGCGGCTGAAGGCGGAGGGCGACATCGCCACGAGGCCGGCCAGGTCATCGAGCTTGATCTCTTCCGTATAGTGCTGGGCGATGAACTCCTTGACCTTGTTCACGCGGCGGCTTTCCCGGCCGGTGACGGTCTTGGCGAAGGAGTTGGAAGCGAGGGTGCGGGCGCCCGTGTCGAGCGAGAGCTCATAGAGGATGCGGAGCATGTCCAGGAACTGGTCCATCCTTTCCTCCTTGGTGGCCAGGGTGTCGAGCAGGCAGTACACGCGCATGATGGCGGGCATCGAGAAAGTGAGCCCCATCCGGGCCCGCTCGAACATTTTGCGGATTGACGCGAACTGATTGCGTGACAGCAACTTGTCATCGAGCAGCCGGGGCGAGAACTGGATGGTGATTTCCCGGATGTCCTTCTCCCGGCAGCCGCCCTGCTCCCAGGCGTGTTCCAGGCCGTCACCCGTGACGAGCGTCAGCTCGAAGTCGCCGATGGTTTCGATGCTGTCGCCCACCACGCGGCGGACGCCGCGCCCGCCTTCGATGAAATTGAGTTCGAATTCCTCGTGGGAATGGATCGGAAAAGTGAATTCGCTCTTGTGACGTTCGACGATATAAAAACAGTCGTTGTCCGTGATGGACGTGATTTCCCGGAGTACATTGGCCATAACGGGACAAAGTTACGAAAAAAATTGTATTTTCTCCCTATTTACTGATACTTTTCCGACATGCCACCTCCCCGCGGATACCTTATATTAATTTTATTTTATACCTTTAAGCGTTTATTTGCGCGCTTATGTGCACGCACACGGAAATACACGATATTTTAACGATAACTAAATTTTTAACCAACTCAATCCAACCAATGAAAAGCAAGTTCTTTGCTTTCTTGACAGTCTTGTTCCTGACGACGGCCGCCTTTGCGCAGACCGTCCGGATTTCCGGTACGGTGACCGACACATACGGCCCCGTCATCGGAGCAAGCGTCATTGAAAGCGGCACCCAGAACGGTGTCTCAACGGACATGGACGGTAATTTCGTGCTGAACGTCAAGCCTGGCGCCTCGATCGAAATTTCGTCCATTGGCTACAAGACTCAGGTGATTGCGATTGGAAGCCAGACGGTTTTCAACGTTTTCCTTGAGGAAGACGCAGAGTTCCTTGAAGAGACGGTGGTGATTGGTTACGGTGTTCAGAAAAAGAAACTCGTAACCGGTTCGACCGTCCAGGTCAAAGGCGAGGAACTCGCCAAACTCAACTCAACCAACGCCCTGGGCGCCATGCAGTCCTCCACCCCCGGTGTGAGCATCATGAGTTCGTCCGGACAGCCTGGCTCGGGCTACAACGTCAACATCCGCGGTATGGGTACCATCGGTTCCTACGCCCCTCTGTATGTGATCGACGGCGTGGCCGGCGGCAGCATCAACTCCCTCAACGCCTCGGATATCGAGAGCATCGACGTCCTGAAGGACGCCGCCTCCTGCGCCATCTACGGTGCCCGTGGTGCGAACGGTGTCATCCTCGTTACCACCAAGCAGGGCAAGGCCGGCCGGATCAGCGTCACCTATGACGGCTTCTACGGCATCCAGAACGTGCAGAAGATGCCCGAGTTCCTGAACGCCCAGCAGTATATGGACATCCAGGACCAGGTCAACTTCAATATGGGCAAGCCGACCATCGACTGGGCAGGCATCCTGAACCCTTCGCTCTACAACAGCGTGAAGGACGGTTCGTTCGTCGGAACCAACTGGCTCGACGCGATCCGCAACGTCAACGCCCCCAACCAGAACCACGCCATCAACATCGTCGGCGGTACCGAGATGTCCAAATTCTCGATGGGTGTGAGCTACGCCCACCAGGAAGGTATCTTCGGCAAGCCGGTCGCTTCGAACTACAAGCGTATGACCGTCCGCCTGAACTCCGACCACGTGCTGTGGCACAAGAACGGCCTGGACATCATCTCCGTGGGTGAGAACATGACCTTCACCCAGTCGGCCAACAGCGGCATCGGTACCGGCAACCACTACTGGAACGATATCTTCAACATGCTCTCCGCCAACCCGCTCGTTCCCATCTATCAGCCCGACGGCAATTATACGGAATACGACTGGCTCAAGCAGAGCGGCCTGTGGAACCTGGTGTCCACCATCTCCAACCCGATCGCTGAAATGGTCTATTCTTCCCGCGGCAACAACGGCAGCCACGACTACAGCCTGAGAATGTCGGCCAACCTGCGCGTGCAGCCCATCAAGGGCCTCACCTGGAAGAGCCAGTTCAACTATGGCCTGAGCTCGGGCACCTACCGCCAGTACAGCATGATCTACAAGCTGACCGACCAGTCCTTCAAGGACACCGACTCCGTCAGCCAGAGCGCCTACGCCGGCTGGGATTGGTCCTGGGAAAACACCGTGAACTACCTGTTCGACATAGGCGGCAAGCACCACTTCGACGCCCTGATCGGTAACACCCTCCAGCACAGCGGCTTCGGCGAAAGCGTCGGTGCGGGCAACACGACCTCCAACTGGCCCAACAGCTGGACCTACGCCTATGTGAGCAACACGTCCGGCGACCCGACCCTCGGCGACATCTCCGGTTCGACCTGGGGCGACAGCGGTCTGGTTTCCTTCTTCGGCCGTGTCAACTACAACTACGACGAGCGCTACATGCTCTCCCTGATCCTCCGTCACGACGGTTCCTCCAACTTCATGCGCGGCCATCGCTGGGGTACCTTCCCCTCCGTCTCCGCCGGTTGGGTCATCTCCAACGAACCCTGGTGGCACCACAACAATATCGTTGACTTCCTGAAACTCCGCGGAAGCTGGGGCCAGAACGGTAACTGCAACATCGACAACTTCCAGTACCTGTCGACGATTTCGGTGGGTGCGGCCGACGGCGGCTACTCCTTCTATACGGGCCCGACCTCCCAGAACTCCGGCACCGGCGCCTACGCCGACAAGCTGGCCAACCCCGACATCACCTGGGAGACTTCGCAGCAGCTTGACCTCGGTTTCGACGCCCGTTTCTTCAACAGCCGGCTGAACATGGCTTTCGACTGGTATCAGAAAGACACCAAGAACTGGCTGGTGAACGCCCCGATCATGGGTCACTTCGGCGCCAACGCCCCGTACATCAACGGTGGTGACGTGCGCAACTCCGGTGTCGAGCTCGCGCTCAACTGGAACGAAGTCCGTACCCCTGACTTCTCCTACAACATCGGCGTGAACGCGGCCTACAACAAGAACCGCGTCACCCGTATCGCCAACGATGAGGGCATCATCCACGGCGGCACCAACGTCGTCCAGGGCATCGCGGAAATGTACCGCGCCCAGGTCGGCTATCCGATCGGCTACTTCTGGACCTACAAGACCGACGGCGTCTTCCAGAACCAGGATGAAATCGACGCCTGGAAGGCCAAAGGTTACGGCACCATCGTCGACAACGTGGTTCCGGGCGACCTGAAGATCCTCGACCTCCACGAAGACGGCATCATCAACGACCTCGACAAGACGATGACCGGCGACCCGAACCCCGACTGGAACGTGGGCTTCAACTTCTCCGTCTTCTTCAAGGGCTTCGACCTCGGCATGAGCGCCTACGGCATGTTCGGCCACCAGGTGTTCCGCGCCTACCGCCGCTACACCGACAGCCAGTGGAACAACTACACCACCGAGGTGTACGACTACTGGCACGGCGAGGGAACGTCCAACCACTTCCCGCGCCTGGTTGCCGGTACCAACTACAACTACGTGAACAACACCGACATCTTCATCGAGAACGCCGACTTCTTCCGCATCCAGACCGTCACGTTCGGTTACGATTTCAAGCATCTGTGGAAGAACGCCCCGTTCGAGAAGGCCCATCTGTACTTCCAGGCCCAGAACCCTTGGGTCTTCACGAAGTACAAGGGTCTCGACCCTGAGGTCGGTACTTCTTCCGGCTTCAGCAGCTGGGCCAAGGGCATCGACCTCGGTTACTATCCGCAGGCCCGCAGCTTCCTGGTCGGCCTCAACCTCGCCTTCGGCGGTGTCCGTGGCGAATCGGCTCCCGCCGCCATCGAGGCGCCCAAGTACACGCCTGAGCGCGTCGTAGAGAAGGTCGTCGAGAAAGTCGTCGAGAAGCAGGTTCCCGTGGAAGTGATCAAGGAAGTGGTCAAGGAAGTCAAAGTCGCTTCTGACTTCACGGGCCCCTACTCCGACGATCTCTACTTCGTCATCGGCAAAGCTGACATCCGTCCGGACGAGGCTTTCAAGCTCGGCCGTATCGCCCAGATCCTGAAGGACAACCCCGACGCGACCATCTCCGTCACGGGTTATGCCGACAGCGGCACCGGCAATGCCACGATCAACAATGATCTCTCGCAGCGTCGTGCCCAGGTCGTCATCGACATGCTCAAACAGGCCGGCATCTCCGCCAGCCGTATCGTCAGCAAGGCCGTCGGCGGCGACCGGGATGCTTCCCGCAGCCCCGAATCCAACCGCGTTGCCGTATGTATTGTCAAATAATTAGAACGAAAGCGTTATGAAAAACATATTGAAACTTGCGGTTATCGCCGCCCTCGCTTTTTCGTTTGCGTCCTGCGAGTCTTTCCTCGACACCACGAACTACTGGTCGAAAGACAGCAGCAACTTCCCGGTGAACGCGACTGATGCCGAGCAGATGCTCGCCGGTATCTATAACAACCTGAACGCCGCCATCGGTGCCAATGACGGTGGCAACGTCGGTCTGAACCACTTCCTGTGGTCCATCGCTTCTTCCGACGACGCCCTCGGCGGCGGCGGCCAGAACGACCCCCAGTTCCAGGCGGAAGACCTGCTGATGAACGTGGGCGCCGACATGTACGACGGCTTCTACGTCACCCGCTATAAAGGTATCGCCCGCGCGAACGCAGCCATCGAGGCCCTGCCCAACTGCGGCGTGGCCGATCTGAAACAGTATATGGGCGAGGCTTTCTTCCTCCGCGCCTGGTACTACTACGAACTTGCCTCCATGTTCGGCAACATCCCCTGCCCCGTTACCTCGCAGGCCGATGCCACGCAGCCGCAGATCAGCGGTGAGGCCCTCTGGGGCCAGATCATCGAGGACTGCAAGATCGCTGCCGACATCATGCCCGCCAAGCAGGCCATCGGTGACGGCCACGTGGACAAGTATTGCGCTGAAGCCCTCCTGGGCCGCGCCTACCTGTTCGCCTCCGGCTTCTACGGCGTCAGCGACATCACCCTCCCGGCCTATGAGAACGAGTCCATCGGCGTAAGCATCGCCGAAGGCACCAAGATCTCGAAGTCGGAAGTCGGCGCCTACATCACCGACTGCGTGAACAACTCCGGCTACTCCCTCGTGAGCGACTACCACAACCTGTGGGCCTACACGAACCGCTGCTCCATCAGCGATCCGAAGAACCCCTGGTATGGCAAGGGCTACAAATGGGTGGAAGACGACGGCGCCCGCAACCCCGAGGCGATGTTCGTCATCAAGTTCAACACCCAGCCGTCCTGGGGCACCACCATCGGTTACTCCAACCAGACCGCCCTGTTCATGGGTGTGCGCGAGCAGACCTTCTCCGAAGGCGGCATGATGCCGTTCGGTCAGGGCTGGGGCATGTGCCCGGTCAACCCGTCCTTCGTGGAAGACTGGAAGGCTCTCGAGCCGAACGATCCCCGTCTGGACGCCTCCGTCCTGCCGGTGACCAAGTTCGTCGGTCCGTATTCCTACGGCGGTGACGCCTTCATCCAGGAAACCGGTTACTACCACACCAAGAACATGCCCGTCATGGCTTGGAGCGATGAGAAGGGCAAATACCTGATGTCCTTCACCAACGTCATGTTCCCCGGCCTCACCTGGGCCGAAGGCTACGATGACAACTATCAGCTCAACAGCGTGAACGACATGATCCTGATCCGCTTCGCCGAAGTGCTGCTGATGGATGCCGAGATCAACGGCAGCCAGGCTTCCTTCGACAAGGTCCGCGCCCGCGCCGGTCTGCCGAGCAAACCGCTGAACGACGAGAACCTCCGCAACGAGCGTCGTTGGGAGCTCAACTTCGAAGGCGTCCGCTTCAACGACATGCGCCGCTATGGCGAAGACTACGCCGTCAAGGCCCTCAACAAGCAGGAAGGCGTCAAGATCTGGAACCTCGGCGTGGAAGGCACCAACACCGCCTCCAAGTTCAACGGCGGCTATGGTGAACGCTACAAGGCCACCAAGGGCTTCATCGCCCTGCCGAGCAGCCAGATCTCGCTCTCGGCCGGTGCCGGTGAAGAGTACAAATTCACCCAGAATGCGGGCTGGGGTTCCCAGTTCGACTTCTCTGGCTGGCAGTAGTAGATACCCTTAAATGATACGCATTATGAAGAATAAATTCTACTTCGCAATACTTGTCCTGGCCGGAGCGCTGCTCGTCTCCTGCGAGCCGGCGCTGATTGAAGGCCCGAAGGCCGGTGCCCCCATCGCGGCGAACGAGCTCCAGCAGGCTTTCAAGATTGTCGGCCAGTATGCCGATGCCGCCTGCACCCAGCCTCAGTCCGACGGTAACTACATCAAGTACATCACGTCGCCCGCCACGACCGTCCAGGTCTTCAACTACAAGTCCGACGGTTCGAAGAACGTGCTGGTCACCGGTGCCTCCGGCGTGTTCAACATCACGCCGCGCCGCGGTGCCGATCCGAACCAGGAGTTCGGCGTTTCCACCATCAACCAGGACGCTTCCGTCGTCTCGTTCTCCTCGTCCGTCAACGTTTACGTTCCGGCCGACCTCGACCCGGCCGTGAAGGTCCTTACCGGTGAATCCGGTATGAAGGCCTGGAAATGGAACCCGATTGGCGGCGCCACCTGGGGCAATGCCGGTTACATCGGCGCTGCCGGCCACGGTGCCAACGTGGCTGCCGGCGAAATCCCCGGTCAGTGGTGGGGCTGCATGCCCGCCGATCTGGAAACCGAGCAGATTGCCCACGCCGGCGGCACGGTCTATGGCTATGGTGACGACAACGCCTATATGGTCTTCAACGAAGACATGGAGTGCATCTCCTACAAGGCCGACGGCACCCAGATCGCCAAAGGCTCCTACAGTCTGAACAACTATGATCCGGATTGCTCCGACGGCTACCTCTACGGTACCCTCGTGACCACCGACGCGCCGATCCTCTTCCCGTTCATCGTCAACACCGGCGGCAAGCGCGCCAACGAGTTCGACGTGATCTATGTGGATCCCAACAACCTCTCGCTGGTCTGCGCCAACGGCAACGAAGCCTGGAGCTGGGGCGAAGCCACCTGGTGGCGCTTCAAGAACGCCTCCGACCCGGATGCGGCGCTGGCAGGCAGCGGCAGTCGTGCCTGGACCTACTACCCGATCGACGGTTCCACCTGGGGCAATGCCGGCTACATCGGCGATCCCGGGCACGGCGCCAACCTGGCTGCCGGCGAGGTTCCCGGTCTGTGGTGGGGCTGCACGCCTGAACAACTGGAAACCGAGCAGGTTCAGCACGCCGGCGGCGTAGTCTACGGCTACGGCAGCGATGACGCCTATATGGTGTTCAACAGCGTGGACGGCGTTGTTACTTCCTACGATGCCAGTGGCAAGCAGATCGCATCTTCGGCCTATGCCGTCGAGAACTTCGACTGGCAGGCCGGCTACAAGATGGGCGACCTGGTCACCACCGGCGGTTCCGGTGTCCTCTTCCCGTTCATCATCAACACGGGCGGTACGGTAGCGACCAACTACGAAATCGTTTATATGGACGGCAACCTCCTCACCCTCATCTGCGCCAACGGCAACGAAGCCTGGAGCTGGGGCGAGTGCACATGGTGGAGATTCCAGCCCAAGAAGTAAACCTAAACCTCTTTATGAAAGCAGCCGCTTCCGGGCGGCTGCTTTTTTACCGATGAACCGATTGTACCGGATTTTGACAAGCAGCCTGCTGGGCGCGGCCGTGTTCGCGTTCTGGATGTGGTTCTACCCGCAGGATCTCTCCTATCAGGAGCAGAACCAGTTG
>JAEEGF010306692.1_pt1 | contig 12376 bp, 12 predicted proteins | sample 9134171 | NCBI WGS metagenome assembly JAEEGF01 (sample SAMN16246542, study PRJNA631951) | gut metagenome | biome: gut microbiome; feature: rumen; material: AP-attached | host: Bos | place: Iran: Karaj | collected 2018-10 | reverse complement strand
ATCTCCGGAAAAACTCCTCCCGCAACGGTATAATCCGGTTTTGTGTCGTCTGCATACTTCAAAAAGACGTTTCCGGTAACCTCCGGTGCTGCGTCAATTCTCAACTGAAATGTCGGAAGAACGGGAGAACGACTGCACAGGATCGCCCCGTTCGGGATAACCGAAACCTGCTCCATCAGTGAAATCGCATCCTCCAGAACGCGGATCGCTTCGTCGGTTCTTCCAAGAGTCGCAAAGCAGCACGATCTCAGTTGTCCCAACTGAATCCTCTGACCGACAAACACGTCCGGTTCAAGCCCGCATCCTATAGGATGATCCTCGGTCGGCTTTTCATCGTTAAAGGAATGCAGAAAATCGAGGAGCAGACTGTTTTTCCAAAACGCGAAGTTCACGTCGTTTGGTTTCTGTGGATTATTCCAGCTGATATCGCCTTCTATGAGTTCGGAAATCAACCGGAACAGTCTTCTTTGGCGAAATACCTCTAATTTGTCGTACTCATTGCGATACAGGTAACGGTTGTACAGGAGCGCGTCACTGACAGTCTCCTCGTCTGAAGCAAACCGGTCAAGAAACGCGGGAATGTATTCTTCCTCTTCAAGGCGTGTATAATACGGCATGACCAGGGATTTTGCAGAAGCATTCGGATTGCTGTCGAAGAACAATTCTGCCGCCTTGCGCAACTCATCAATCAGCGAGGACGTTTTCTTTACGTCTGACTGATACAGCGCATAGCAAAGGTCAAAGAAGAAATTGCATTTTTCGCTCGCCCGCATATCGTATTCAAGCCGGATCGTTTGAATAATCTCAATCGCACGGTCTGTTGCACCTTCAGGCAAATCTTGCAATTCGTCCTTCAATTCCGCAAGACGCGCATATTTATCCTCTTCAGGTATGCCAAAAAGATAGTCGGTCGAGACGCCAAAAAAGCGTGCTATTTGGGGAATCATTTCAATATCGGGATATGTAATGCTGTTTTCCCATCTGCTGACCGATTGGAAGGATACGCCGAGTTGTTCCGAAAACTGCTCCTGCGTCAAGTTTTTGGCTTTTCGCAGAGTGCGGATATTATTACCGAGATATTCATTCATTGGATGTTCTCCTTTTCTGTTTCAGACTCCTATGATATTCGCCTGTGATATTATTATAACAGAATTCATCAGCAAAATGAATATCTTGTTACGTGAGATCTATTCTCGTTTTGAGTGAATTGAAATGATTGTCAATAGACACACATTCTACCGCATGTTTGTGAACAATTCAAGTTTTCGAGGCTTTCCCCAGTCCGATTCCGGTAGAAAGCCCCAAAACGGCGAATTGCATCTTTTTATTTCATGGTTTTTTAGAGGCAAACGCAGTAAGGCGAAAACCGTAAAAATCGATGTAAAAGCGATGTTTTTGCCCTAAAAAGGGCGAAAACCCGGTTAAAAACCGGGTTTTCTGGCAATTGCATCTTTTTAGACCGTATGCCATGTGTCTTATGGTCGGTTTAGATACGAAATTGACCGTTTGAACCACAGGAAAGCCATTCGACAGCGTTTTGACGCCTTTTTTTTACGTTTTTCGCATAATTTCGTATCTATTAGGACCATTTACCCGATTTTCTATCTGGTCTAAATAGATACGAAATTGTCAAAAATCCAATAGGAAGGGTCGGACATGTTGTATGTTCTATGACTACGGGAAACTCGTAAGGAGTGTCAAATTTTGCGGTAGCTGACGGTGACCGAAAGACCATATGCAATGAGTCAGGTTTTGATTGAATCGGTAATTGCCTGAAAATCCGTGTCGTCACGTAAGAAATCAAACACGGGTTTATTCATCTTTTCCAATACTTCGTGCTTCTGATTTGTAAAGTGAGGATCGAGAGGTGCGTATTCGATGGTACACAAGCTGAACAAAGGGGATGTATAACTGTGCTTTTCACCATCAAATAGCGCATCATATGCTTTAGCGTGATTTGCAGCTTTGCTTAGATAATCGAGCGACTTTTCTCGGTTTCCGTCTATCGCCGCTAACATAGCACGCGTAGCATTAAGATCTGAAACCACACAATGCGACCATAACAGATTTCCGTCTGGGAAAAGAGCTTGAACGATGCTTTCCGCCGCGTCCAAGGCAAAGCTGGATTCTGGTGAGTATATATTTCCATAGCTCCAGACCATATTCAGATTTCGCAGAAAATCCTCATATAATGAGAGTCGGCGTTTTTGCTTAAAAGCGCGCTTTTCATCACCTTCCGGCATTGCTAGTTCCATAAGGTTTTCATATGTCACATTCGGATTGATTGTAGACCCTTGTTCTGCATACTTACATGCTTCGTCATACCGTTCGAGATATCGGAGCGTCAAGACAATATTATGAAGTGCGCTCCCTCTTAACTTTTCGTCTTCCGTTGATTCATAAACCATCCTAGCGTGAGTCAGAGACTGCTCAAGTTGTTTTTCAAAATACGTCTTGTCCTGTTTGTCAAGTCCGTTCTCATAGGCATCAAAATATTCCATATGTGCGAGCCAGTACAGATAACAAAGCTCTCTGGGATATTCTGCCACTGCCTGCTTTGCGAGTATATAGTCGTTTTCGTCAGTCGGTCGGCTCATAGATTCTTGATAAGCCGCATCAAAATACGCCTTCCGTTCGTCGTTCTCTTTCTCTGTCAGTCCAAGGAGTTCATCTGACGAGACTCCGAGGAGTTTTGTAAGCGGACCGATGAGTCCGAGATCAGGAGAGGTCAAATTGCACTCCCATTTCGAGACAGCCTGATAGGACACGCCTAAATAATCTGCCAGTTTTTCCTGTGTCAGGTCATGCTTTTTCCGCAGGTCGCGAATGCGCTCACCGATGGTTTTTTCATTTTTGTAACTCATTTGTACCTCCATAAAAACTGATTTGGGTTCGATTCAACTATATTATAACATGCATAACAATATTTTCAATAACGTATTTCTCGAAGGAAACTCAACTGTGAAGCGAGTCAAATGCTCCGGAAAACTAGCTCAATATCATGTATGATCCCAATATGGCGGCTACTTACTGTTATGACGATATAATCGGTCATGATATTGTGGGCCTTTGATTCGGAAATGCCTGAAAACAGGATTCACCCAGTCCAATTCCGGTCAAAACCCCTCAAACCCAATTTCGTATCTATTTATTTTGATGATTTTTTGAAGATTTTCTCTGTCGCTCAAAGACGACACAAGAGGCAAAATAGGGCTATTATTGCCCCCAAAAAGGCGAAAACCCGGGCTATTCCCGGGTTTTCTTGATTTCGTATCTATTAAGACCGTAAATCATGTGGTACCACCCCAAATCGGACCGGGCATGCTCAAAAAGCCAGTTTTTGCGGGTATGTTATGTACGAAATGGATCGCATTTTCCCACTTATCCAAGGACTTTCTCACTTTTCGTCTATAATACCGCGTTTTTTATAAGCGTAAGTATTAGGATCCCCGGGGGTTAGACATCGACGCTCCAAAACTCGGAGGTAGTCCAACCGAACTATTCATCCGATGGGGTTTATTTTAATTATTTTTCTACCATTACACAAGACTTCTCTCATAATTGTATCATCCGGGAAAGGAAGTTCATCACATAAATCAAAGTGAAGCTCTCTTTCTATTCTTTTTCCAAACAGCTCATCAATATAACAACCAAATAGCTCAGCCATAACAGGTAAAAGTGTTATGTCAGGAGCATTTTTTGCATTTTCCCATTTTGACACCGCTTGAATGGATACTCCCAGTGCCTTTGCGAGTTCTTCTTGCGTTAATTCGATATTTTTTCGATATTTTTGAATATTAGCTGCTAAAACAATAATTGTGTTATCCATTTGATCATCTCCTTTTTTCTCCATTATAATGGATAATCATCAGAAAAACAATAGAGAAATAGTAGGTGTTTTTCAACTTCAGGTTGAAAGTGATTTTGTAGCATTATATCACAGAACTGTGGAAAAATCATCACGGAAAAATAGAAGTCGGCGGCGGGGTGTGTGTGGTTATTCGCTTTTTGCCTTTGCGGTATTGACAGAAGAAATGAGAATCTTTTTGACTTCCACGCACTTTACAAGAATATTTCTATTTGAATAATACCCGCTCTCAAGCAAAAGCTCGATCCAATATTCTGTTTCCGAACATTCTTTGAGCGCGATCTGAAGCTTTGCAATGAAGTCAGCAGTTCCGTGTGCATACTGCGCTTCGCGTACGTTTGCGCCTACGGAAGTTCCGGATCGCAAAAACTGACTGATCAGCGCGCTTTCACACTTTGAATTTCTCAATTCTTTGCAAACCTTTATCACTTCAAGCGCAAGCTCTTTTGACTTGATCATTAACGGACTTTCCGTCATTTTCCTTTTCTCCTTTGTTACTTCTTCACTATTCACTATTACCTCTTACCTCTCAAAAATCCTGCGCGGGAAGGAGCGAAGGGGAAAGGATCAGTGAATAGTGAAGAGTGAATAAGGAAAAATCCTGCTTGCGCAGGATTTTTGGAGGCGTCACCCAGATTTGAACTGGGGAGTGGAAGTTTTGCAGACTTCTGCCTTACCACTTGGCTATGACGCCGTATTAAGTTAAAAAATAAAGCGCTGAAAAGATTTATATTCAGCGCTTTATCTGGAGCGGAATACGAGGCTCGAACTCGCTACCTCAACCTTGGCAAGGTTGCGCTCTACCAGATGAGCTAATTCCGCATATGCTTTATCGCGCCTTTTATACCGGTGTTGATAAAGCATGGTGCCTCCGGTCGGAATCGAACCAACGACACGAGGATTTTCAGTCCTCTGCTCTACCAACTGAGCTACAGAGGCGTTTTCGAAACGAGGTCGAAATTACTCGACCTCGTTTCGATGGCGACTTCGATGGGATTCGAACCCACGACCTCCGCCGTGACAGGGCGGCGTTCTAACCAGCTGAACTACGAAGCCATAGCCTTGGTGGAAGCTACAGGGCTCGAACCTGTGACCCTCTGCTTGTAAGGCAGATGCTCTCCCAGCTGAGCTAAGCTTCCGTAACTACCTAACATTTTCGTCGGCTTGAATATAATACCACAAATAAACTGATTTGTCAACACCTTTCAGCTGATTTTTTTAAATTTTTTTTATTTTAAAAAATCCCATAACCAAGCGGTTTTTTGATTTTTTGTCACAAAAAGACATTATTTGTTTACAAATTTTTATTTTCTTTTTCCGCCAACCTTATTGCGTTTTGCAGGGTAATATGCTATACTTTCTTTCAATGATAGAACAAGAACGGATGGATAAACAAATGACAGTTGAAGGGGCAATATCCGTAAAAGCTGTTCTTCTTTCGGGCAGCAGAACGATAGAAGAGATTTATATAGACAAAAAGAAAAAAACAAAAGATTTTTCGTTCGTTATCCGCGAAGCTGAAAAAAGAGGGGTCAAGATCGTTTTTCTTGACAAAGATGAGTTATCAGTGATAGTGAGCGGCCGCACGCACGGGGGGATAGCCGCAAAAGTGGGTGAAAGAGTTTTTATTGATCCCGAACAGCTTTTTGCCGTAAAAGATCCGTTTATCGCGCTTTTTGAAGGGATCGAGGACCCGTATAATTTCGGAGACTCGCTGCGTTCATTTTACGCTGCCGGCGCAACAGGGCTGATAGTTCCGAAAAGAAACTGGCTCGACGCGGCGTCAACAGTTGTTAAGGCGTCCGCCGGAGCATCGGAGTTTTTGCCTACAGCATCGTGCGAAGATCTCGGCGAAGCAATAAATTTATCAAAAAAATACGGAATAAAAACTTTTTGCGCAGAAAGAAGCAATGCTGTTCCTCTTTACAGCAAGGATCTGACCTGCCCGCTTATAATAGCAATCGGAGGTGAACTGCGCGGGCTTTCACGAAAAATCACGGACAACAGCGACGGAAATGTTTTTATTCCATACGGGTCACAGTTCAGAAATGCGCTTTCCGCATCCGGCGCAAGCGCAGTATTCGCATTTGAAATAATGAGACAAAGACAGCAAAAGGACGATGGATAAACCATCGTCCGTATTATTATTGTTTTGAGCAACGCGGTGATCAGACAACCTCGAAAATATTAACTACGAGAATTATAAGAACAAATAATACCGAGAAAATAATGGTTGCTCTCTTAAGGAAGAGATCTTTTGCCGCGCTTTTATTTCTTGCAGCAGAGCTGCCGAGTCCGCCGCCGACCGCTTCGGAAACGTTTGCGTTTCTGCCGGACTGGAAAAGAATTATAGCTATAAGCGCAACACTTATAACGATAAGAACTATCGTTAATACCAATACCAGAGTATCCATCTTTTAACCTCCATCCTTTCGCATTTTCAGTTTTATAATTATATCACAGAGAACAAGCGATTTCAAGTGTATTTTGTGAATTTTTTCTGAAATTTGAGAACATACACCGATTTTCATTTTTAGCGAGAGCTTTTTTTTGAAATATTTTTGTGTCAGCTGTCAAAAACTCTTTACAAAACCGCGATATCGGTGTATAATAATAATGGTATAATTTATATTATAATCTTTTTTACCGTTTTCGGAGGACAACGTGATACTTGAACTTATAATGAACGGTTCGTCGGCATCTTTCGCCGAAGCGCTGATATTGATCCTTCTTACGCTTATTACGGCGTTTTTTTCGATAATACTGCGTGAATACGTAAAAGATCGCGTAACAGTAAAGCTTGGCGGCGATGCGGCTCCGACCCTTAATCCCTTTGCGCGCCCGATCGTTTCAGACCTTTTTTCAGTTGCGATCCTCACCGTATTTTCAGGATCATGGGTAAAGGCGAAAAATCCCGGACTTTCACGCGGGAAAAACATTGTTGCCGCTCTTTCCGCCCCGATAACGAATCTGCTCGTTGCTTTTGTTTCGATTTTTTTATACGATGTTTTACGTCTCATCGATGTTGCCATATACACAAATACCGAAAGCCATCCTGTTATACTGATATGGATCTCGATTTTTTTCTCGACCTGCGTGCTTGTTAATATCGCTTATGCGATTTTTGATATCCTTCCGATCCCGGGCACGAACGGAGGAATAATACTTTCGTGTTTTCTTCCCGAAAAAGCGGCGGAAAAATTTCTTTCATTCGATAAGTTTTCCTACATTATCCTTCTGTTCATAATAATCATTGCAGCCCGCTCCGGCGTTACAGCCGCGGCAGTTGACGCGGTGGCGGATTTTATGGAAACTCCGTTTGTGGCTCTTTCGAACCTTCTTTTCCCTGTTCAGATTAATTACTAAGGAACTAAAATATGATTATCAATGCAATTTTATCCGGCGGGACCATTGTTGAGATACTTCAGGCAATAGTGTTTGGAGCGGTCGCAGTTCTGCTTTCGATTTCCGTTCACGAATGGGCGCATGCAGTTGTTGCATATATGATGGGCGATTATACCCAGAAATCGCTCGGAAGAATGACGCTCAACCCCATAAAGCATCTTAATCCGATAGGCATGATAATGTTTCTGCTGCTCGGTTTCGGCTGGGCAAATCCCGTAATGATGGATTCAAGAAATTTCAAACGTCCGAAGCTCGGCATTATTCTGACCGCGCTTGCAGGTCCTTTCGCAAACTTTCTGAGCGGCTTTATATGGCTGCTGATTTATGTGATCCTTTTCCTTTCATTTCCCGACGATAACGTTTTTGTTTCAAATTTATGCACGCTGCTTAATTATCTTGTGCTTTACAACCTTTCGTTCGGATTCTTCAACCTTATCCCCATTCCGCCTCTTGACGGTTCAAAAGTTGTTGCCGAACTGCTGCCGAACCAATATAAATACAAATATTTGAGTATCGAAAGATATTCGATGTATATCTTTTTTGCGCTGATAATAATTCTTAACAGATTCAATTTCATCTCCGCACTCACAAGCGGGCTTATGTCGCTTTTCTTATCGATAATTTCCGCAATAATATCACCGTTTATTTAATATGACAACTCTTAATTTCAAGCTTGAGATCTTTGAAGGTCCTCTCGATCTGTTGCTTTCGCTGATCGAAAAAAATAAAATAGATATCTGCGACATCGAGATCACTATCCTGCTCGATCAGTATATGGATTACCTTGAAAAAGCTAAGATGATGGAGCTTGATCTTGCCGCGGATTTTCTTGAAATGGCGTCAACGCTCGTATACATAAAATCAAGAACTCTTTTGCCGAAAGACGAAGACGAGGAAGAGGAAGACCCGAAAGCCGTTCTTGAAAGAAGGCTTGCCGAATATGCCAAGTGCAAAAAAGGCGCGGCATATCTGGCTGAGGGAAGCTTGTGGGGCAAGGTGTTTTTCCGTGAAGCAGAGCTGGACGACCTTCCTGAACCGGCAAGAGAATATATATCGTCTTCAAAAAAACTTCTTGACGCCTATTCAAACGTTCTCAGACGGCTTGACGGGAAAAAGCCGCTTTCACCGAAAACTTTTTCAAAAATAATCGGAACCAAATTCATTTCAGTAGGAACAAAAATAATCACTCTTCTGAGAGTGCTTATCAAAAGCACTACCGTATCTTTTAAAAAACTGTTCAGAGGCGCTTCGGACCGTTCCGAGATCGTTGCAACATTTCTTGCGGTTCTTGAACTTATCAGAGCCGGAAGAGTTGATATTTCAGACGGTGAAGATCCTGACATTACTCTTATAAGGAAAAAACAATGAATTCCGAAAACAATTTTTCGCTCACCGCGGCAATATCCGCAATTCTTTTCGCATCAACAGCACCCGTTGAAACGGCAAAGCTTGCTTCCTCACTCGATATCTCCGCTGAAAAAGTAAAGGAAGCAGTAAAAGAAATAGAAAAGGCGCTTGAAAAAACAGATCTCGGCATACGCGTAAAAGAAGTTGACGGACGTTATACACTCTCGACCAGGCCCGAATACGGAGAGACCGTGGCGGCATATCTTGATTCACGGCGCGCTGCCTTTTTATCGAATGCCGCGCTTGAAGCGCTGGCGATCACGGCATATAATCAACCCGTTACAAAAGCATATATTTCGCAGGTAAGAGGAGTATATTCTGCGGAAGTGGTTGAAAGCCTTGTAGATAAAGGTCTTTTGCAGGAGGCGGGACGCCTTGATCTGCCGGGCAGACCTATGTCATACATCACAACGGATAAATTTCTTACGGTTTTCGGACTAGACAGCATTGAAGACCTCCCCGAACGCGAAGCGCTTTCTTCAGACGACACGGAGACCGGAGAATATGTTCAGACAAATCTGACCGAAAACGTATGAGTGTTTTTCTTACAGTTCTTTCCGTGCTAGGAGCGGTTGTCGGCGGAATATTTGCGTTGGTGATAATTGCGTTTCTTGCCATATTGCCTATAAAAGCCGAGGTTGATATAGGATACAACAACGAAGACAAATTTTTGCTGAGAATTAAATATTTCCTTTTTTCATATACTTTTTTCCCTTCAAAAAAGAAAAAAAAGCCGGAAAACAAGCAAAATGAAGATGAAACGCCCGCATCTGACGGTAATCAGACCGATACGGACGGCAAACATGAAGAAAAAAAACAGGATAAGCCGCCGGATCACGGAAAAGCAACGAAAAAGAAAGACAACGACGGCAAAAACAGCGACCCTGAAGCAGAAAACAGCGATAAAAAACCCGAAAAAAGCAAAGAAAACTTTTTTTCCAAAAAAGCGAAGCAGATGGGAATTTCCGATTATATCACACTGCTCGGTTATGTGAAGGATATGCTTGGAAAGATCCGTTTCGGAGATATACTCATAAATCTCATTTTCGGCTCAGACGACGCTTCGAAAACGGCAATGATCTACGGAACGGCTACCTCCGCGATTTTTCCGCTGATAGGAAGGATCCACAACGAAAAAAAGGCAAAATATATCGATGCACACATAAATGCCGATTTCGCATCGGAAACGACTTTTGCAGATGTTTACGCAGAGGTATACATAAGGACCATACACGCTGTGGCGCTTGCCGCAAAAGCTTTGATTTATATAATGAAAATAAAGGAGAACGACAATGGAAGAAAATAAACAGCATCCCGTTCAGAATGTTATGAATACGGCAATGCAGAATATTAAAGATATGATCGACGTAAATACGATCATCGGTAATCCCATTACCGCGCCTGACGGAACGATGATCATTCCCGTTTCGCGCGTAGGAGTCGGTTTTGCCTCGGGAGGCTCTGACTTCAACTCCAAAGCAACGCCCGAAAACCCGAATTTCGGAGGAGGAAGCGGCGCAGGTATTTCAATAAACCCGGTCGCATTTCTTGTAGTCTCGTCAAAAGGCGACGTTTCCGTTATTCCCATAAACTCAAACGGAGCCGGACTTGACAAGCTCGTTGCTTCCGTTCCCGAAGTAATAGAGCAGGTAAAAGGCGCATTCGGAAAGAAAAACTGAAACAAATAAAACACACGGAGACAGATATGTCAGCTAAAATCGAAACAAAATGCATTCATGAGGGCTGGAAACCGAAAAAGGGAGAGCCCAGGCAGCTGCCTATATATCAAAGCACAACTTTCAAATACGATACAAGCGACGAAATGGGAAGGCTTTTCGACCTTGAAGAGGACGGATATTTCTATTCAAGGCTCGCAAACCCGACGACCGACGCAGTAGCGAAAAAGATATGCGAACTTGAAGGCGGATACGCCGCGATACTCACATCATCGGGGCAGGCGGCAAACTTTTTTGCCGTGTTCAATATATGCGAAGCGGGCGATCATATTCTCTCATCGTCATCGATATACGGCGGAACATACAATCTTTTCGGAGTAACTCTGAAAAAAATGGGCATAGACTGCACGTTTGTTGACCCGACGCTTCCCGAAGAAGAACTTGCAAAATATATAAAACCGAATACAAAAGCCGTTTTCGGTGAAACGATAACAAACCCGACGGTAAGTATTCTTGACATAGAAAAATTTGCGCATCTTGCGCATTCCCACGGCGTTCCGCTTATTGTGGACAACACTTTCGCAACGCCCGTAAACTGCAGGCCGTTTGAATGGGGCGCTGATATAGTCGTTCATTCAACAACAAAGTATATGGACGGACATTCCGTAACGCTCGGAGGCTGCGTAGTTGACAGCGGAAATTTTGACTGGACCGCATATCCCGATAAATTCCCCGGACTTACCACGCCGGACGAATCGTATCACGGCATTACATATACCGAGCGCTTCGGCAAAGGGGCATATATAACAAAAATCACGTCTCAGCTTATGCGCGATCTCGGCGCTGTTCAGACGCCGCAAAACGCATTTTATCTCAATCTCGGTCTTGAGTCGCTGCATTTACGCATTCAGCGCCACTGCGAGAACGCTCTTGCGGTCGCAAAATTCCTGAAAAATCACAAAAAAGTGCTCTGGGTCCATTATGCCGGTCTCGAAGATGACGAATATCACGAACTTGCGCAAAAATATATGCCGTCGGGCACATGCGGCGTTTTATCGTTCGCAGTCAAAGGCGGAAGACAGAGCTCCATTGATTTTATGGATAAGCTGAAATTTATTTCGATAGTAACTCACGTTGCCGACGCAAAATCGTGCATCCTGCATCCCGCAAGCCATACGCACAGACAAATGACGGACGAACAGCTGCGCGAGGCAGGCGTTGAGCCCGATCTTATACGTCTTTCCGTTGGCATTGAAAATATTGACGACATTATTGCCGATATAGCTCAGGCTCTTGAATAGATCGCAAAGCCGGCAAAAGACAAAAATCAAAAATATAAAGGAGACACGCTGTCAGGCATGTCTCCTTTATGTTTATTGAAAGAACGATATTATAAGCGATAAATGCTGTTTTCCGATGAATGGAATGTTTTGACCGTAGCTGTCAAAGACAGGAATCCCGCAAGCATGATAACCGCAGCAAGCGAAATGATCAGCACGACAGGCTCCGGCATATACAAAGAGAAAATACCGAATTTTTTCAGGATAGTTTCTTTGAGCAAAAGGGTAACCGCATTGCCCGCAATGAACGCCGCGATAGTCAAAACAGAAAAATCAACGAAAGTATCACATATCATCATACCCTGAGAATATCCGACGATTTTTTTCACATAATATATGCCTTCCTGCTTCGATACATAGTAAAAGCAGAAAACCGCAGCGTTTATAGACACAAGTATAAGAAGCATTATAAGCAGATCGGCAGGTGCTTGAACGGTTATTCTCGGGTTGTAATCTCTCATGCTGACCATGCCGGTGGCAGAGACGTGGTTTTCAAATATTTCTGCAAGTTTTTCGACCGTTGCTTTATCTTTCCCGTCAAGAGTATATGAACCTGTTCCTCCGAACTTTTCCATACCCACTTTGATGGGAAAAAATACTGTAAAGTCTATACTTGTTTCGGATTCCTCTTTACCCATAACGCCTATAACAAGAAGATCGGCATCAAGCTCATCGCGGTG
>JAEEGF010105468.1_pt1 | contig 12378 bp, 9 predicted proteins | sample 9134171 | NCBI WGS metagenome assembly JAEEGF01 (sample SAMN16246542, study PRJNA631951) | gut metagenome | biome: gut microbiome; feature: rumen; material: AP-attached | host: Bos | place: Iran: Karaj | collected 2018-10 | reverse complement strand
CACCAGTGTCCAGCCCTCAGCGTCGCGCGTGGCAGCCTCGTCGCTTTCGAAGTTGGCACCATAGATTTTCCAGGTCTTCCAGTTACGGTCGGTGTACTGCTGGGTATCGTTGGCCGTTACCAGGCAATACCACTCCGGAGCCACGGCCTCGGAGACCTTGATGATGAAGTACTGGGGTGTGCCCTCGCTGTAGCCGTTACCCCACTTCGTACCGTAGTCGCCGTCGAACAACTTGGGCAGGCCCTCGTTGTCGCCGTTGTTACGGTCACCTGCAATCACCTGATAGGTGAGAGCGGCAAAAGCACTTTGCGCGCCGAGCAGCATCACGGTTGTGACGAGCAGGGAAAGCGCCCTGTGCTTCAGAGAAAGAATTGTTTTTCTCATAGGTGAATTAATTAAGTTAGTTAAAAATGGTTATTTAATATAATAATGTATAGTCTTTAATCTGCAACCCTACGTTGTCCCCCTAGGGGGATACTTCGGCAAATTGACAGAAAACGAGGCAAAGTTACGAATAATTTTCTCTACTCCCAAAAAAAAACGTCCATTTTTATGCCTAAACACTAAAATTTCTGTTTTGCATTGCCATTTACGGCGCAATTTAGAATAATTATCATCATTTATTTATCCTTAACAGCCAACGGAGCGTTGCCGTGACGCCTTTAACGGTTTTTCAGAAAAAAAACTCAAGGAAATTGGGGTAGGAATTGTGGATAATCGGCCCTGCTTTTTTCTTTTTCCGCCCAAACATTTTATGTTGCTGGGCTGGCAACTTATGTTGCTGGGCTAGCAACTTGTGTTGCTCGACTGGCAACTTGTGTTGCTGGGCTGGCAACATAAAATCCCCAGCCGGGAAAAAACATTTTACCGCCCAGTCAACCGAATCTAGTACGGCGAGGAAGAGAAACTGAGACAGCCAAGAAGAGAATCTGAGACAGCCAAGAACCGAATTAGAGACAGTCAAGATGCGAATCTGAGACAGACAAGAAGAGAATCTGCTGGGTTTAGCCCACACACATTATATTATCTCCTGCGCGAAAAAGTCTGAGGGCATTTTCAACTCCGTAAAAGGTCATATCATGAGAATAAGACGTTTTTTTTGCCTCGGATAGAAGGAGTATCAAGTTTTTTATGTACATTTGCCGCGTCAAACAGTGAACCGGCCTGTCGCTGGCGCGCTCCTCAGGGAGTGTCGCAAGAGGAAAGTCCGGGCAACACAGGGCACTCCGCTTCCTAACAGAAAGAGGTCCGCGAGGGTCTGATCATGCAGAAGAAAAGAACCGCCTCGCCCCCCTGGGCGCGGCAAGGGTGAGAAGGTGGGGCAAGAGCCCACCAGGCCAGTGGCGACACTGGTGCTGTGCATTCCGGAAGTTGAAAGTTCATGTATACCGGCGAACAAAAGAGAGGGCGGCCCGTCCGAGCCGGAGGGTAGAACGATAGAGGCCTGCGGCGACGCAGGTCGTGGATAAATGACAGGCGCTCCCCCTCGGGGGAGGCACAGAACCCGGCTTACAGGCTCACTGTTTTTCCTGACAACACAAACAGCCCTGCCCCCAGGGGAAGCGGCAAGAAGAGATATGCTGAACATCGACTACATCTGGACCGTCAACGAGCGAGCGCTCACGCCAATGCGGCAGCGCCTCCTGCGTATGGCAAAGCGCATTGCCATCACCGTGGAGTGCATCAACCGCAACAATATCATGAGCTTTGCCTCGGCCCTGACCTACAGCAGCCTGATGGCCGCCATCCCCATTCTGGCCATTATTTTCGCCGTAGCACGGGGATTCGGCTTCGGACCGGCCATGGAGGAGAAAGTGCGCGGTTCGCTCCAGGTGAGCCCTGAGCTGACGGACAAGGTGTTCGAGTTTGCCAATTCCTATCTGGAGCACACGAAGAGCGGCGTCTTCATCGGGGTGGGCCTCATCGTCCTCCTCTACACCTTGGTCTCGCTGACCAGCAACATCGAGACGGCCTTCAACACCATCTGGTACGTGCCATCGTCGCGCAACATCTACCGCCGCATGATGGACTACATAAGCATCTTCCTGCTGCTGCCCTTCATCATCGTCATCTCCAGCGGACTCAACCTGTTCATGATGACATTCCGCAGCCTGCTGCCCAACTACCAGTTCGTGAACGATACGGTGGAATGGAGCGTCCACCTGATGCCCACGTTTTTCGTCTGCACAGGCCTCATCCTGCTCTATACATATATCCCCAACACGGAGGTGAAACTGCGTCACGCCATCTGGCCGGGCATCCTGGCAGGGCTCATTTTCATGGGCGTGCAGTATTTCTACTTCCACTACCAGATCAAGCTGTCCAGCTACAACGCCATTTACGGTACCTTCGCAGCCATTCCGCTCTTCATGCTGTGGCTGCACATCTCATGGATGATATGCCTGACGGGCGGCCAGCTCTGCTACGCCAACCAGTCGCTGGACAAATATGCCCTGGAACGGAACAGCACCGACCTGAGCCGCCGCTATCGCGACTCGCTCTCGCTCTTGCTGATGAGCCGCATCTGCAAGCGCTTCGCCAACGGCACGACGCCCTATACCGAACACACTCTGGCACAGGACACGCAATTGCCCGAGATGCTCGTTCACAAGCTCCTGAGCGAAATGGTCAACATGAACCTGCTGGCCGAAATGCACGACGAGAAGGGACAGAGCACGCAGTATCTGCCCGCCATCGACATCCATCGCATGACCGTTAAGATGGTGATGAAACGAATGGACAGCTACGGTGTGGAACGCATCTCGGAGGACTGGCAACTGAACACTCGGGAGTGGGAGCAGCTGCGCCGCCTGCGCTCACAAGGCGAGGACGCCCTGCTCATCGACATCCACGACAACATAAAGACCTATGGGGAGAACCCTCACTCAAAACAGAATAAAAGCAGTTAAAGAAATATATGACAACGAAAATCATCCTGGGATGGCTCATCTTCGACGTGCTGGTCTATGCCTGCATGTGGTTCGAGCATGCCTACTACACCCATAACCTGCCCGAAAAATTCCGCCAGATAATAAACTCGCTAACCGAAGAGGAATGAGGCGAAACTTTGACGTGAAGAACATATTAGCGAAGAAACGGAAAGAAAGATATGACCATAGCAGTAGATTTTGACGGCACCATCGTCACCAATAAATATCCGCGCATTGGTAATGAGTTGCCCTTTGCAACCGACACCCTGAAGACTCTGGTGCGCGAGGGCTACCAGCTCATCCTGTGGACCTGTCGCGAGGGCGAACTGCTGGAGGAAGCCATAGAATGGTGCAGGCAACGCGGCCTCGAATTCTATGCCGTAAACCGCGATTACCCTGAGGACGGGCCAGAGACCAACCCGCGCTATACCAGAAAACTGAAGGCTGACCTTTTCATCGACGACCGAAACATAGGCGGACTCCCCGACTGGGGCACAATCTACCATCTGCTCCACTCACACCGCTCCCTGGAAGAACTGATCCTGGAAGAGGTTGGTCATCAAAGGAAGAAAAAGAAGAAGAAAAGTTGGTGGCCGTTCTGAGCCTCAGGTCAACTTAAGCTCCTGCGTACAATACTCTACTACAGCCGGACGGTGCGTCACGCAAATGACGGTCTGTCGGGCAGATACCCTGTTGTGCAGATTCTGCAGCAACTGCCGCTCTGTGTCAGAGTCCAGAGCGCTGGTCGCCTCGTCAAGCAGCAATATGTTCCCCTTCCGCAGCAGGGCGCGAGCTATGGCGATACGCTGAGCCTGTCCCTCGCTGAGTCCTGCACCCAACTCGCCACAAGGCGTGTCGAGGCCCTCTGGTTTGTCCAGGACAAAGTCGGCACAGGCCGTCTTCAGCACTTGCCGCATGTCTTCATCGCTTGCCTCTGGGTTGCCCAGAAGAAGATTATCGCGGATAGTGCCGCTAAACAAAGTGTTGCCCTGCGGCACATAGACCAGGTTGCAGCGCGTCTGGGGACTGGCCTGAACGCTCCTGCCCGTTTCGTCATAAAACTGGATGCTTCCTTTATCAGGCTTCAGCAGGGCCAGGACGAGTCGGATCAGAGTGGTCTTTCCAGCTCCTGTTTCACCCAAAACGGCTGTAGTGCTTCCTGGCGGAAAATAATAGGAGAAGTCACTCAGTATGGGGCTGCCGGATGTGTCGTAAGCAAAGGATACGTTGCAAAGCCTGATGCCTACGCTCTGGCTGAAACGGACCGGGTCGCCCACAGCCTCTAAGGGCGTTTCCTGGAGCTCCATCAGGCGTTCGCTGGCCGTCAGACTATTGATAACAATCGGGATATAGCGGGTCATCTCGCGGAACGGGCCTTGAATCTGTCCCACCAGCTGGATGAAAGCCAGCATTGTGCCATAGGTGATGGTGCCCTGCTGCAAGCGGCTTGCTCCCCATAGGAAAGCGACCAGGTAGCCCAGGCTGAAGCCCGCAGTAAGCAGCATAGCCGATGTACTGCTAAACAAGGTGCGCTCCTTAATGCACTCCCTGAGCGTCTGCTGCGCCTCGTCAAGGTGATTCACCATCGTATCACATTGCTCCAAAGTCTTCAGCACGACGCGATGCTGGATGCTTTCCTGCAGGATACTCTGAATCTGGCTGTCTGTACTGCGAATCTCTCGCGTGATGCGCCTCATCCGCCTGATGTAGATCTTGCTCAGCCCAAAGAAGATTGGCGCAATGAAGATAAGCACACACGCCAAAATGGGATCCATGGAATAGAGAAACACGAAAGCGCCACAGAATCGCACCAAGACCCCAAGAACGGATGGCACGGTATCAGTAATGACGTCGGTTACATCCTTTACGTCACGCTCCAGACGATTCAGCACATCGCCGCTGTGACGCTGTTCGAGGCCCTTCCATTCGCATTGCATGATGTGGCGGAACAGGCGAAGCTGCATCAGGTTCTGAGAGCGGACACCCAGAATGGCAGCTATCCAGCGGCTACCGAAAGAAAGAAGGAGGCGGCAGACCATGATAGCCACCAGGAAACAGGCAGCCCAGCGCAGCGTCAGGCCTTGATAGCGCCCTGTAGCAATGTCGATGGCCAGTTTCGTAGCGGCAATGAAGGCAAAGTCCAGCCCTACGGCCACAATACTCGTCAGAGCATTAAGGGCTGACTGCAAGCGCAATCCCCTTGAGGTTTGCCACAACCAACGTAATTCCTTTGTATATCTTTTCATTATTTATATTGGCAACGAATGACAATTAACGTCAACCGCCCTTGAACTTTTGAACTCTCTATCTCCTGTTGTCTGCCCCCCACATCAGTTTATCGCGGATGGTGCGGAAGAACGAACCGTCGGGATGCTTCAGGACGTTAACACTATATGGTGCACGGCGCACGGTCAGGCCGACATCTTCTGAACAGGCCTCACTCCGTCCGTCTACTGAGACGAGGAAATTGTGACTCCGACTCTCCACCCGAAGCGAGACAACCGTATCGTCCCCAATGGTGAGCGGACGCACATTGAGACTATGAGGCGCCACTGGCACAAGCCCCAGAGTACCGCAGCCAGGACTCATGATGGGTCCACCCACACTAAGCGCATAGCCCGTACTGCCCGTTGGGGTATTAATAATGAGACCGTCGGCCTGATAAGTGGTCAGGTACTCGCCGTCCAGATCGACGCGGATGCTGATCATACTGCTGTTGTCGCGCTTCAGCACGGCCACCTCATTCAATGCATAGGGATAGCCCTCAGGTTCGCCCTGGGAATAACTCATCTGCAGCACCGTACGCGAATCAGTACGCAGGGTGCCGTTGCGAAGCTGTGCCAAGGCTGGTTCCATCTCCTCAGGGGAGAAATCGGACAGGTAGCCCAACCGTCCCATGTTAAGTCCCAAAATGGGTATTTCCTTGCTGCCCACACGGCGGGCTGCCTCCAAAAAAGTACCATCTCCACCCATGCTTACAGCCACGTCGGCCTCAAAGTCATCGGTGGAGATAATTTGGCAAGGCGGCATCTGCACATTCAGTACCCCTGTGAGGTAATCATGAAAGGCCTTGTCGATGAGTATCTGTTCACCCTCTTCTGCCAGTAGAGCGAGCAGATTTTGTACCGAAGCGGATTTTTTTTGCTGGAAAATATTCCCAAAGACGGCTATTTTCATAAATTTATTCCTATTTGGATGGCAAAGTTAAGGTTTTTTTCTAACTTTGCAACGGAGTTTGCACTTAAAATAAGTTTTTTATTATGATTTATGTATTTTTAGCCACTGGTTTTGAGGATATCGAGGCCTTGGCTCCACTAGACATTCTGCGTAGAGCAGGACTTCAGGTTGAAACCGTTTCCATAACAGGTGAAGAGATCGTCACAAGCGCTCACGGCGTGGGTGTAGTGGCCGACACGCTGATTGAAGCCGTCGATTTTGAGGATGCTGAAATGATTGTGCTGCCTGGCGGCATGCCTGGTGCCTCCAATCTGGATGCGTGCGAAGTATTGCGCCAAGGCATTCTGAGCCATTGCAAGGCCGGAAAGCCGCTGGCCGCCATCTGCGCTGCTCCGTTGGTTTACGGGCACCTGGGCATTCTGAATGGACGTCGTGCCACATGTTATCCAGGCTTTGAGTCGGAACTGAAAGGCGCTCATTACACCGCTGCCATCGTGGAGCAGGACGGGCCTTTCATCACTGGACGCGGTCCTGCAGCCGCTATGGAGTTCGGCTACACACTGGCCGAATGGTTTGTAGGTAAAGACGCTGTAAAGGCTTTGCGCAACGGCATGATCTACACACAACTGATGAGCGAATGAAACGCTACGTCATCATAGTCGCTGGCGGAAAGGGCCTTCGCATGGGAGGCGATGTACCTAAACAGTTTTTGCCTGTCGGCGGAAAGCCTGTTCTCATGCGCACCATAGAGGCTTTTCGCAAGGTCTATGACGAAATACAGGTCATACTGGTGCTGCCTCACGACCAACAGGAATACTGGGCCGAACTATGCAAGAAGTACGATTTCGATGTTCCCATGCTGACGGCCGATGGCGGAGACAGCCGTTTCCACTCCGTGCAGAACGGATTGGCCCTTGTGCCAGACGACGTCGAAAGCGTCGTGGGCGTCCATGACGGCGTACGTCCCTTTGTGAGCGAAGAGACCATACGGCGCTGCTATCAGGCCGCCTGGGAAAACGGAGCCGCCATCCCTGTGGTGCCTGTCGTGGAGACCGTGCGACAAATACTGCCCGAGGGAGACAGCGTCACCGTCGACAGGGATCACTACCGGCTGGTGCAGACGCCTCAGGTCTTTACCGTAGACGTGCTGAAAAAAGCATACCTGCAACCATACCAAAGAGAGTTCACCGACGATGCCTCCGTCGTGGAGGAAATGGGGCACCCCATCACGTTGGTCGAAGGCAACCGTGGAAACATTAAGCTGACTACGCCGGAGGATCTCAAACTATCCGAAGTGTTATGCAGGATCTGAAGCATACAGACATCACGTACCTGCCAGGTATCGGTCCCAAACGCGCCAAGGTTCTGGGCGACGAATTGGGCATCCACACTTGGCACGACCTGCTGTATTACTTCCCCTATAAACATATCGACCGCAGCCGCGTTTATATGATATCCGAACTGACGAGCGACATGCCTTTCGTGCAGCTGAAGGGGCAGTTCCTCAGTTTCGAAGAGCAGGGCGTGGGGCGCAAGAAGAGGCTTGTGGGGCATTTCACCGACGGGCGGCAAGTGATGGACATGGTATGGTTCAACGGCACGCGCTACATTACCTCGAACATAAAGCTTCACGAGGACTACATCATTTTCGGACGTCCTTCAGTCTTTAACGGACATATCAACATCTCACATCCCGATGTGGATCCGGCCGACACGCTGGTGCTCAGCAAGATGAGCATGCAGCCCTACTATAGCGTAACGGAGAAGATGAAGAAGAGAGGCTTTTCCTCGCGCACCATAGAACACTTCACCAGCACCCTGTTCCTGCAAATGAGAGACGACGTGCAGGAGACACTGCCTCAATACCTGCTGGACAGGCTCCATCTCATGCCGCTTGACACTGCGCTGCGGTCCATCCACTACCCTTCTACGGCCGACGAGCTTTCGCATGCTACCATGCGCCTGAAATTCGAAGAGCTGTTCTACATCCAGCTCTCCATCCTCAGCTACAGTCGCGAGCGCTCAGCCAATCGTCAAGGCCACCGTTTTCCTGTCGTCGGCAATCTGTTTAATACATTTTACAACAGCTATCTGCCCTTCCCGCTTACAGGTGCCCAGAAGCGCGTCATTCGCGAGATGCGCATCGACATGGGCAGCGGCAGGCAGATGAACCGTCTCCTGCAGGGCGACGTGGGCAGCGGCAAGACGCTTGTGGCCCTGATGCTGATGCTCATTGCCATCGACAACGGCTATCAGGCCTGCATCATGGCACCTACCGAGATACTGGCCGAGCAGCACCTGGATACATTTCGCAGTTTCCTAAAGGATATGCCCGTTCGCGTTGAGCTACTGACGGGAGTCGTGAAGGGCAGGCGCAGGAAGGCTATCCTGGAAGGGCTCGTATCGGGCGAGGTGCAGATTCTCGTCGGCACGCATGCCGTCATCGAGGACAATGTGGAGTTTCGCAATCTGGGCCTTGTCGTCATCGACGAGCAGCATCGCTTCGGCGTAGCCCAGAGAGCCCGTCTATGGCGCAAGAACGTTGTGCCGCCCCATGTTTTGGTAATGACGGCAACCCCCATTCCTCGCACTCTGGCTATGACGCTCTATGGCGACCTCGACGTTTCCGTTATCGACGAACTGCCGCCAGGACGCAAACCCATAAAGACCCTGCACATCTATGATAATCGGCCCGAGGAGCTCTATCGTGGCGTGCGCCAGGAGATAAATGCCGGTCGACAGGCCTACTTCGTCTATCCATTGGTGAAGGAGAGCGAAAAGATGGATCTGAAGAACGTAGTGGCCGAATACGAACACCTGCAGAAGGTATTCCCTGAGTATCGCATCAGTATGGTGCACGGACAGATGAAGCCTGCCGACAAGGATGCCGAGATGCAGCGCTTCGTATCGGGCGAGACGCAGATACTGGTGGCCACCACGGTCATCGAGGTGGGGGTCAACGTGCCCAATGCCTCAGTCATGGTCATTCAGAATGCCGAGCGCTTCGGCCTGTCGCAGCTCCATCAGCTGAGGGGGCGTGTGGGACGAGGGGCCGAGCAGTCCTACTGCATCCTGGTTACCGATTACGACCTCGGCAAGGACACGCGCCGACGCATTCAGATCATGACGGAGACGAACGACGGCTTCGAGATTGCCGAGGAGGACCTGAAGCTTCGTGGCCCAGGTGATCTGGAGGGGACGCAGCAGAGCGGCGTGGCCTTCGACATGAAGCTGGCCAACCTGGCTCGAGACGGGCAGTTGGTTCAGCTGGCTCGCGATACGGCAGAGTTCGTGCTCGACGAGGATCCCCAGCACGACCGTCCCCTGAACGCCATCCTCTGGTCCCAGCTGAAGGAGCTCCGACGCGAGGACGAGGACTGGAGCTCAATCTCCTGATGGAGTTGAGCTGCGCTCGACTCCCTTCACGACTCGGCATAACTGGAACAAGTTCCGTTCTGCGCTCGCTGCTCCAGGAGTTCAAGAGGTTCAATGCGCAGCCCAATTATGAATTATGAATTATGAATTAAAATAAAATGAAACACAGACGAATTACTGCAGCCCTGATGACCCTTTCGGCCCTGGCTGCCCATGCACAGAATCCCTTTGTGCAGACTTGGTTCACCAGCGACCCAGCCCCTATGGTGCATAATGGTCGCATGTATGTCTATACCGGCCACGACGAGGATAACGCCGATTTCTTCTGGATGCAGGAGTGGCGCGTCTATTCCACAGCGGATATGGTCAATTGGCAGGATCATGGCTCGCCCCTGGCCCTCGAGAGCTTCTCGTGGGCCGACGACCGTGCCTGGGCCAGTCAGACCATCGAGCGCGACGGCAAGTTCTATTGGTATATCTGCGCCCATAGCACGATATCCAAGGGTATGGCCATTGGCGTAGCGGTCAGCGATTCGCCCACTGGTCCCTTCAGGGATGCCCTGGGCAAGCCCCTCTTCGAGAATGGCTCGTGGGACCATATCGACCCCACCGTGATGATCGACGACGACGGACAGGCTTGGCTCATGTGGGGCAATCCCCAGTGCTACTACCTGAAGCTGAACCGCGATATGATTTCCTACAGCGGCGAGCTGGGGCGTCTCGACATGACCGAGGAGGCCTTCGGAAGCCCGGCCATGAACAAGCGCGAGAAGGGCAAGGCATACAAGGATTCCTACGTGGAGGGACCCTGGCTCAGGAAGGTGGACGGCTCGAAGTACAAGGTGGACAAGTCGAAGACCTATCAGCTGCTCTATGCAGCGGGCGGCGTGCCCGAGCACATCAGCTACAGCACGGCTCCCTCGCCCACCGGCCCCTGGACCTATGCCGGCCAGATCATGCCCCTCTGCCCCACCAATTCGTTCACCAACCACTGCGGCGTGGCCGACTACAAGGGTCATTCCTATTTCTTCTATCATACAGGCAAGCTTCCCAGGGGAGGCGGCTTCGGACGCAGCGTGGCCGTAGAGGAGTTCCAGTATAACGCCGACGGCAGTTTTCCCACCATCATGCCTACCGACGAGGGTGTGAAGCCCGTGGGCACCTTCAATCCCTATCAGCGAGTGGAGGCCGAGACGATGGCCTTCTCGCGTGGCGTCAAGACGGAGCAGAACGACGAGGTGGGCGTCTATGTGAGCGATATCCACAACGGCGACTATATCAAGCTGCAGAACGTCAGGTTCGACGGCAACCAGCCCCGCCTGTTCACGGCCCGCGTGGCCAGCGGACTGCGAGGCGGCAGGATAGAGGTGCGGCTCGACAGCCTGGGCGGTCAGATGGTGGCCTGCCTGGACGTGCCTGGCACAGGCGGATGGGAGAAGTGGCAGACCCTCTCGGCCGAGATACAGCAGACGGCCGACGGCACGCACGACCTCTTCCTCGCCTTCACAGGGCGCAAGGGGCCAAAGCTCTTCAACTTCGACTGGTGGCGCATCCAGGGCCTACAGTCCCTGGTCGTGGAGGATGGCGGAACGGGCGACTACAAGGCCGTCATGAAGGAGGAGAGCAGCCTGGATGCCCATACCGTCTTCGTGCCACAGGACCTCTCGCCCTTCGGCAAGAAGAACCCCCTGCCCGTGCTGGTATGGGGCAACGGCGCCTGCACCAACTCGCCCTGGGAGCACTTCAGGTTCCTGAACGAGATAGCCTCCCACGGCTACATGGTCATTGCCACTGGCTTCATCCCCATCGAGGAGAAGCCCTATCAGGGGCCCATGTCCACCACGCAGCAGCAGATAGAGTCCATCGACTGGGCCGTCGCGCAGAATGCCGACCCCTCGTCGCCCTACTACGGCAAGATTGACATTGGGAATATCTGCGCAGCCGGCATGTCGTGCGGCGGCCTGCAGACCCTCTACAACTGCGCCGACCCGCGCCTCAAGTCCCTCATGATCTGCAACAGCGGGCTCTTCAAGGTCTCCAATCTGGGCCGGGCCGTGGGCGGCATGCCCATGCCCGAGAAGTCCAAGCTACAGGAAATCCATACGCCCGTCATCTATATCCTGGGCGGGCGCGAGGACATCGCCTACGAGAACGGGATGGACGATTTCCGACTCATCAGCCACGTCCCGGCCTGCGCAGCCAATTTCCCCGTCGGGCACGGAGGCACCTACCGTCAGCCTCATGGCGGCGAGTTCTCCGTGGTGGCACTTGCCTGGCTCGACTGGCAGCTGAAGGGCGACAAGCAGGCGGCCCGCATGTTCAAGGGCAAGGACTGCCTGCTTTCCAAGCGCGAAGGGTGGACCATCGAGAAGAACGGCCTGTTCGGACGACTGAAGTAATCTGCACACTATTATGAACAAGAAGATTCTTATAATTGTGGCTTTGGCTACTGCACTTGGAGCCACTGCACAGGAGCGGAAACTATGGTACAGCGCTCCGGCCGAGACTTGGCTGGAGGCGCTGCCTGTCGGCAACTCGCATCTGGGCGCCATGGTGTACGGAGGGACCAGGACTGAGGAGATCCAGCTGAACGAGGAGACGTTCTGGAGCGGATCGCCCCACAACAACAACTCGACCGAGGCCAGGGAACACCTGCAGGAGGTACGCGACCTGATTTTCATGGGAAAGGAAGACGTGGCCGCACGGCTGATAGACCGACACTTCGTGAAGGGGCCACACGGCATGCGCTTCCTGTCGCTGGGCAGTGTACGGCTGGACCTTGGGCACGACCAGGTCTCCGACTACTATCGCGACCTCAACATCGGGAATGCCACTGCCACCACGCGCTACACGGCCGACGGCGTGACCTACCAGCGCACCGTCTTTGCCTCGATGG
>JAEEGF012481952.1_pt1 | contig 12380 bp, 9 predicted proteins | sample 9134171 | NCBI WGS metagenome assembly JAEEGF01 (sample SAMN16246542, study PRJNA631951) | gut metagenome | biome: gut microbiome; feature: rumen; material: AP-attached | host: Bos | place: Iran: Karaj | collected 2018-10 | reverse complement strand
CACGCCGCTCCAACCACGTCCCTTCCCTCCCCCGCCCGCAGCGCGAGAACGGGCATGAGATAGAGCCCCGTGTAAACGTGCATGTTGCCTGGCACAAGCAGCATCGCCGCGACGGCAAGAAGCAGCGTGCCGGCACGCGCGCCGCATCCCCTCCACGCCGCACGGCATGCGGCGAGCATGCACGCGCCGCCGATGAGCACGTTCGCAGCCCGTTCAAGCGAAAGTCCTGGCCAAGGACGCGACACGTCCATGTGCATCACAAGCCGCACCGTGCGTGCAATCGGCACAACTCCCCACGCGCCACGAGTGACATGTTCGCGCGCATTCGCAATGGCGTTTGCGAACCACGTGCAAAACCCCTCCCAACCGCCGTACCAAGCGAACGGCACCACAAACAGCACAATGCCAGCCGCAACAAGAAGCGCAATCTCCCCCTTCGCCCTGCGAAGTCGCGAAAGGTACACCACTCCCAGCGCGGCCGGAACGATCTTCAATACGGAAGCCACCGCCAGCGCAACAGCGGCGACGTTCCGCCTCCATCTCTCCTCCGCATCGTACCAAGCCACGAACAGCGCTACCGCCGTTGCCGCATAGATTATCTGATTCCCCCATTCCACCATGTGAAGCATTACGGAGGAAAGCGCACATCCGAGAATAAGAGCTCCCTTTGCGGCAACACCCAACGATCTGGCCTTAATTCTCAGCAACTCGGCAAACGCAAGCGACCACAGCAGAATTCCCAGGCCCGTGAACACCGCGCCTCCAGCCTTGGTGCATGGAAACGGCCGCGCCATCAGCGGACCCAGCGCAGGATAGCATTTTTCAAACGCCTTCTGTCTGTCATTCGCATATCCATGCTCAGCGCAGATTCTGACGGAGAAGAAATCCTCGAAAAATGAATCCCCCCTCTCGAAAAACACGCGCGCCTGCATTCCCTTTGGGTTCAGCGCCATCAACGCCCCCCACAGGAGCCCCGCCGCCGCCAACGCAATGCAAAACCATCCCGCACGGACCTTCATCTTACACCTCCCATGATTTCGCACTTCAACGCCTCGCGCAGCAGGCGTATCTGCTCATCGTGCGGTGCGTCGCGGTAACCCCTCACGTACGCCACGCCTTCCTGGTTCTCCCACGCCGGCGCGCCATCTGTGGCCACAGCCCGCTTCCCATGCATCAGCGCCTCCGCCACCACAAAGCCGAAGTTTTCGCTCATGGAAGGAAGCACCAGCACATCACACCACTCAAGCACACGCTCCTTCTCCTCGCCGAACACCTCGCTCTCCACGCGAAGGTCAACGTCCAATCCCTCCACCGCCTCTCTTAGCACATCTACCCCCTTGAGCGGATGGATACGCCCCAAGTACAAAACTTTAAGCCTTGGGGACTGTCCCCCTAGAGGTTTCGAGGTTTCGGAGTTTCGGGGTTTTGAGGACTGACCCCGTGGGGGTTGAGGAAAATTGAAAAAATGCTTAAGATTGATGGTCTGAATTGGGCATTTGATTCCCCAGCGGCGGCACCACTCTTCCTCCCATGGGCCTGTCACCACCACTCTCGCGGTGCGGGCGAATAGGGCGCGCTCGATCGGCGAGACGAGCCGCTTCTTCCACTTGCTCTGCCGCTCAAGGTAGATCGGGCTCAGACTTCCATGCGTCATCCGTACGAGCGGACGCCCTGCCCGCAACGCACAAAGGCACTCTTTCCAAACGCGAGGGGTCCACATGCCATGCACCCACACCTCGTCTGGCGGAATCACGCCATTCGCGCGCAGCAGCTCCTCCGCCACGCGCATTCCGTTCGCCTCCTGCACGCCCCCCGTCATCGCGTCTCCCCCACTTTCGGCCACGCCTGCAGGACGCGTCCCAAGTTCTCGGCAAGGGTCATGCCGGGATACACCATGTTGCGCGCCGCACCAATCGTCGCCTCCGTGACGAGACCCTGGCGCGTGTAGTGAGGTGTCATGCCACGCCGCCGAATCTCGGCATCAAGCTCCGGCGTGCCGCGTCCGAATGGATAGGCGAAATCAGTTGGCGCGTAACCACACCATTCCGCAAGCGTCTTCTGCGCGCGGTCCACCTCGTCAAGCACTTCGTCCACAGGACGATGCGTGCAGCTGAGATGGCTCCAGGTGTGGTTGCCGATTCTCACGAGCGGGTGGCGGGCAATGGCGCGTACGGCCTCCGCCGTGAGCAGACGACGCCGCACGCACGGCGCGCGCTTGTCGCATAGAGCGTAGCGCTCCGCCGCAGGGAGTGCATACCAGGGGTGCCACTCGGCGTCCGGCACGCCCGCCTCCATCAGCGAATTGGTCCACACCACACCACGTTCCGTCTCGCCAGGCGCAATGAACACCGTCGCCCGCAGGTCGAACTCCTCAAGCACCTTGAGGACGCTCTCGAACTCAAGCCAACCGTCGTCGAAGGTAAGGACAAGATCAACTCCACGCAACGCCGCGAGAATGCCGCGCACCTCTTCCGCAGACGAATCGTGGAACACGACCGGCAGACGAACACCCGGGGCGCGGCAACGCGCCATCGCGCGCCGTCGCGCCCCCGCAAGACGGTACGCCTGCGCGACGCACCAGCCTATCTCACGGCGAAACGTCACCCTTCCCGGCCTACTTCACAGCCTCGGCGGCAGGCTTCGCGGTCGTCTCCGCCGCGGCTGCCTTCGCGGCCTTTGCCTTTTCGTCGCTGCTCACCTTGCCGCCATAGCTCATCACGCAGAACGACGCCAGCAGCACAAGCACACCAAGCGCAAGGCATCCCTTCGTCTTGGACCCCGTTCCCTTCCACTCACCCATCAGAACGCCAAGAAGCGTGGAGAAGAAGATCGCGCTGCCCATCACAACCGCGAAGCTGATATACTTCAGGCTGGCGCCAAGCTGCGGCTCGCCCGCCTTCTGGCATGCGAACTGGCATGCCCAGATCACGCCCGCCACCGCAGCGAGTCCAATGGCCGCGAAGTTGCCCTTGAACATCTTTCCGTAGTCGCCGAAGCTGCCGTTCTTCTTGTTCTGCCACAGGCACCATGCCACGTTCACAACAAGGCCGCCCCACAGCACCACTACGAGAACAGGCATTCCGCACCACGCCGCCGGAGTTCCAGCCTTCGCCGCCGCAGCCTCCATCGAGCCGCCGCTCTGCAGGCCGAAGTTCATGCCCGCCGAGGCGATTCCGGAGAAGAGCGCCACGAGCATGCCCTTCTTGAAGTCGAACTCAGCAACGGCGGCCTTCTTCTGCTCTTCGGAGAGCTCGCCCTCCTTGAACTTGCCGGCGAGGCCCACGAGGGCGATGCCGAGAAGCGAACCGACGACGCCAGCGAGAACAACGCATGCGCCGGCGCCCTTGACGAGATCGCCCGCCTTGCCCGTCACGATCGGCGGGATGAGCGTGCCGGTGGCCGAGCAGAGTCCGCACCCGATCGCAAGCCCGAGGCCGATTCCGAGGTAGCGGATCATCAGCCCCCATGTAAGCCCGCCAAGGCCCCAGAGAGCGCCGAAACCGAAGCACTGCGCAAGCACGCCGGCATTCTCGCCGCCGATCACCTTGAGCGAGGCGGGACACGTTCCCATGGCCAGCGCAAACGGAAACACCAGAAGTCCCGCGAGCGCGTAGAAAAGCCAGTAGCTCTCGTACTTCACGCCCTTGATCCATCTGAACGGCACCGCGAACACCGCGCCCGCCAAGCCGCCAAGAGCGCACACAAGCGTGCCGAGCATCGGATTTGCTGCTGATTCTGTCATTTCATTTTCCTTTCTTTGAGTGTTGATTTGAAGCGGAAGAAGACGCGCCGTCTAGCACCATGCGCGCATGCTTTGCGTAGACGCGGCGAGGATCGGCGGCATACGCCTCGAGCGTGCGCCGGCCGAGACCGTCCGGCGTGTCGCCCAGGCGGAACAAGGCTCGCGCGATGCATATCTCGCGCAGGGAAAGCGTGCGCTCCCAGTCTCCGGCCTTGTTCTGGTAGCCGGGCACCACGGGCGGGGCGGCGCTCATCTTCTGCCAGCGTCCGCCGATTCCGGGGCGGCGCAGCACGTCGGCAAGCACGGGCACGGCGCGCTTGTCGCCAAGTTCCTCGAGAGCGAGGGCAACGGCGCGGAAGTGGGAGAATTCGCTATCGGCGTTGAGCTGCGCGGCCTTCTCGATTATTGCAGGCACGGCGTTGGTGGCATGGCAGTGGCCAAGGGCAATGGCATAGCTGTCAACCCAGCTGACGCTGCGGTTGAACTGGCCCATGCCGCGGTAGTTCCAGCCTTTGTCCCAGTCCATGGCCTTGAACTTGGCGAGCAGCTGCTGCGCGCCGTCGTCATTGCCGAACATCGCGAGCACGTGGGCATAGATGAGCTTGGCCTCGCCTTCGGCCGCGCGGAACGCGCCGCGCAGACGCGGCAGAGTGCGCGCGCGGTCGGCAAACACCTCGGGAAGCCCGCGGTACTCGTTTGCGAGCTGCGCGACAGCGGCGTCGAGCGTTTCGTCGGAGAGAGGAAAGTTGTCCTTCATGGAAAGATCCTCAGAGCGCAATATCTTCTTCTCCGCGAGATGGCGCTGCAGTGACTTCACATCAATGTCGCGCACCTTCACGCCGGACTTGACGGCCATCGCGGCAGCGGTTCCCGCGGCATAGCCCTGGTTCTGGATGTCGGGCTGCATGCGCAGAATGGGCATCGCGTCGCGATGGGCGCTTATGCCAAGGCCCGTCACGAGCAGACCGTCGAGCTTCTTCGGCAGAAGGCATCGGTAAGGCAGGTTGACGTACATAGGCTTGTGGCCGGGATCCTGGATGAAGAAGAGGTCGTCGCGGGTCTGGCCATGCGAGTCGAAGTTAGAGTAGGTGCGGGTGATGATGTCTGGATACGTGCGGGAGCATGCGACGTCTGCGGCGCTCATGTAGAAGGCGCCGATCATGCGGCGGCGCTCGCGGCTGTCGATCACCTGTGCCTGGTCCCAGGTGCCGTCGGGCAGGCTGAGGCGAGAGCGCAGAGCGAAGTAGAAGACGTCCGCGGCATCGGTGTCGTCCACAAAACCGATGTCGGAGTTGGCGTAGTCGGAGCCAAGCGGATGCCGCGCGAGTCCCACGCCCTGCACGGAGAGATCGTCGTCTGTTAAGAACTCCGTCTCCTCTCCCGCCATGGCAGGCAGCTCGGCGTTGCCCGTGGAGTCGATAGCATTTCTGCACGCCACGAGGCCGCGCGTACCATCCTCCATAACCACCACCACGCCCGTCAATCGACCGTCTTCAACCACCACTCCGCCAACGAACACGCCGAACCAAACCTCGGCGCCAGCCTTGCGCTGCTCGGCGCGGAACCATTCGCTCTTCGCCTGCGGGAACACGCTGCCCTTTTCGCGCGCGCCGGCATCGATCTCGGTGGTGAATCCAACACGATTGCCGAAGTAGTAGCGGCCGATCATGCCGTCCGTCATCACGCCGCCCTCGACGTAGAGGTAGTCGCACACTATTGTCTTGGCTCCATGGCGCGCGGCTGCGATTGCGGCCGGTGCGCCGCCAGTGCCAGCGCCAACCACGAAGGTGTCGCATTCGGCAATGACGGGCGCTGCGTCGTCAAGGCGAACGCTTCCAGAGGCATTGACGAGATATGCAGGCAACCCGCCGTGGTGTTCGCCCACGCGGAGCGGACGCGCACCTGACGCGGCGGACGCTCTCGACTTTGTCGGCTTCGCGAACTGAGCGCGCGCCGACTCCGCGGCAGCAGCGCTTCCCACGCGCGCGCCAAGCCGCATGGACTCCCCTGGCTTCGCAAGCGCGGCGGCGAGAGAGCGCGAGACGTCGGCGAGCGGACCCAGCACCCACACGCCCGGCGCGTCCTTCGGGCGCAGCGCGTCAAGGTTCAGCGAGCCGCCGATCCCTCGCGCGGCGCCGCTCTCCACGTGGGAACGGCATCTGAAGCTGTCAGGAGGCGCCACAAGCGTAAGAGAATTCGCCGCATCGACCTCCAGCGCCGTGAAGGTGCGGTCGCGCGCGATCTGCTCGGCCGCAGCGAAGGAGCGCGCCGAACCGTCTTCCATCGGAATCTCTATCGTGCATTCCCACAGGCGGGCCTCGAACTTTGAGGGGAAGTTCGGCTTGAGGTTGTTGCGCGTGGTGATCGGAAATGCGGACGACATGGCACGTGACTTCACTCCAGGGCCCTTCGGCTCTTCGCCGCTCGCCACAACGCGCCTGAAGGTGTAGGCGCCTTTCGGGAATGGCGCCGTGCGGCCACCTGCGAGACGCGCGGCATGGGCGCGCGACGTGGCGTCGATCAGCGTCTTCGCGCGTACGGCCTGGCGTCCGCTGCGGTTCGCCATCACCACGCCCGCGAAACGGCCATCATCGTCGGTCAGCACGTCGCACACGAGCGAGCCGGTGAGGTACGGTACGCCTGCGGCGAGCATGGCGCGGTCGAGCGCACGCTTCACGGCGAAGGGAGTGGCGCGCTCGGCAAGCGCGGCGTCGGGTCCGGCAGGACGCTTCACCGCGATCTCCGCCAGCAGCTGGCGTGGATAGTCAGGCGCCTTGTGCGCCGCAACGCGCACATAACGCGCGCGCGCCTCGCCGTTCCATGTGAACGTGCGCCGTTCTTCCTCCGCGTCAAACGACTCCACGACAACAGGTGCGGTCCATCTTCTGCCGTCCTCGCTCCATGAGACCTCCATCGAGGAAGTGAGGAATCCCACATCAGGCCCGCTTGATGCGCGCACCAGGTTCTTCTTGCTTTTGTTCTCGAATCGCACAAAGGTGACGAGCGAAACGCCCGCCATCGCGCGTACCTCGCCGAGGTCGAGAGTGACAGTGACGTCATCAGCATACTCCACGCTGTCGTGCGAGGCTTCGCCGGTCTTTCCGTTGCCGAGCTCGACGCCTTTTGGATCTGAATGCATCCTGGGGTTCGGCCTGACGTCGGTCTTGTACTTGAACGGCCAGCTGGCGCGCGATTCGGCGGCGAAGATGGCGCGGTAGATCGGGGAAGCGTCATCGTCACCGGCCTCGCGCACAACGCGCAGCGTGCCGGCCATGTCCTCGCCAAGATATGGACGCGGCGCGATCAGGAACACGTCCGCACCGGCCTCCTTTGCGGCAATTGCCGCCGAGACGGCAGCCGTCGAACCGCCAACCACCACCACGTCGGCCTCGCGCACAACCGGAATATCCACAGTCGCCGCCGAACCAAGCGATGAAACGAGAATGACAGAGAGAAAGAGTGTTGTTTTCATTGGCTTAAATTATACCAAAACCGTTCACAGATGAACAGAGGCATGAAAGCCCTCGATAATCTCACAACGAAGCCGCACAGCTCAATCAACGGGATCGAAGATGAGGCTTAACGTGAACAGCACAAAAAATATGACCGGAAATGCCAACAGCTCCAGAAAGAACGAAAGCAGCACACCGCGCCACCGGCACCTCTTGTGCAACTCAATCGCCGAGACGATCAACCACGGCAGCATGATGATCAGCCCCAGGATCAAGCCCTCAAAGTACGTCACAAACTTGACATCGTAGGGGGCAAAACACTTTGCGCAGCAAAAAATCAACAAAGGCATTCCCGCTATAAGAAAGAAGAAAAAAGGCAGATAGCACTTCCTGTCGCAAAGACGTGGAACGCAAGACGCCGCCAGAAGACGATACGCGAAAAGTCCCAGAAAGACGAAGACGAAATTATACGAGAATATCTCTTTAAAGATTCCACTGTATGAAAGATCTATTGGCATACGGGGGAAGACTCCTCTCTTTCCTCTACCACGGACGATTGCGACTGTCCGCCGTCGCCCCCTCCAACAGGCAGATCCGAGGCCACGGTTAGAGACAGCGTCATGAAGGAAAGAAGAAAAACCCTCGTTATCACAAGAAGAAATACAAGCAGGAAGGGAGCGGCAATTATCGTGACGACAATCTGCACAGTCAGCATCGGCCAGTTACGGGCTGCAACGGAATTTGAGACCACCTTGTACCAGAAGACCAGTCCATACGCAATGACGCAAATGAAGAAGAACGGAATCAATATCCAGGCCGCCAAGTAGACTCCACCCTTAAAAGCCGCAGCCAAAAGAACGAACACAACCATGACGGCCATCGCAAGCGAACACCATATGACGACCGAATCACCGCTCCTCTTGGCCTTTTCCATACCGCCTCCTTCGTCATCCCAGCTCAAGCATCATTGCACGCTCGGGGCAGGTGAAGGGATTGGCGTGCTTCGTGCAGTTGATGCAGCCGGCGTAGAGCTTGTGCATGATGTGCGTCTTCGGAATCTCGCGGAAGCCAATCGAGGCGAAGAACTCCGGCGTGAGCGTGAGCACCATCAGCTCCTTCGCGCGAAACGGCGCCACGCGCTCCATCACGCCTTTGACGAGCAGGCGGCCAATCCCGCGGCGGCGGTACGGCGCGCGAACGGCCACGCTCTGCAGCTCGACGGTGGCCTTGAGCGGATCGCCTATCTCCGGCCATATCTGGTAGGCCGCGCAGCCGGCGAGCTCGCCGTCCAGCTCGGCCACCAGAAAGCGGTCGATGTTCTCCACGATGTTCCCCATCGGACGAGGCACCAGCTCGTCGCGGTGCAGGTGGACAAGCGCGTGAATGCGCTCCGCGTCGTGGAGCGTGGCGCAGCGCAGCTTAACGTCGAAGGCATTGGTTCCATCTGCCATCTTCATCACCTCGGAAACTCAATCACTTTGCCGCAGGCGGCGGCGTTGCGGCAGGCGGAGGATTCGCGGCAGACGGCGGCGTTGACTGCGGCGGCAGCGGCGCAGACTTCGAAAGGAAGGCAGTGGCGTCGGCCATGGCACGGTCGGTAAGCGCCGTAAGGCACCAGTTCTGCATGTAGTTGAACGTGTTCTCGGTGCATCCGGCAAGGCCGATGAAGAAGAATGGCGACCACACGCAGTCCTCGTACTTCTGCACATACTCCTGGCCGAGCAGAAGCTTGCCGGTCTTCGCGTCGTGTATGCGAAGCTTCGCCGTCCAGGTCTGCGTGGCGTACTCGGCAGAGAACACCGAGAGGAACATCCACGCGAACTCCACGGCGCGTTCGCCGTCGGTGATGAACGGCCCGCCGAACGCCACCTCCACGTTGAAGTCTGCCGAGGGCGCGCGCAGAAGGAAGCCGGCGTCCTCAAGAAGCGTCTGCGCGCGCCTGAGATATGCGTCGCTCGCGTTGACTTGGGGCACGAGCGTCTCCGTGGTCATCGTGCGGTAGTGTCCGCCGCCATAGTAGCGCCGGCCACGCGGACCGTAGAACGGACCGTCGTCCACGAACACGGTCTGGTACCCGTAGATCGGCGTGTACGTGGTGATCGTGGCGGCAAATCCGCTCACGGCCACTGCCACGTCACGCCCTTCGGGCGCGCGGGAGAACTGCACGGACGGCATCTCGGTCTGCTTGAGCGTGAAGCATCCGGCGAGCAGCACGATCGGCGCGATCAGGATTGTCTTCTTCATTTTTCGAACCTCATTTCTCTCATTTTCTTTTTTAGACCCAGGCCCATGAGCGTGCGACCTGAATCGATGTACACGTCGGCAAGAGCCTGCACATAGGAACGGTCTTTCCAGCCGGTGATTCTGACAGCTTCCTCGGCAAGAGCCACGGCGCGCGTCTCGTCGCGCACCTTGTTGGAACGCAGGCAGAGGAGCTTCGCGGCGCGCATCTTGAGCGCGGGGTCGGTTGGATGACGTTTCATCAGCACGTCAAGCTGGCGGCACGCGATGTCCTCCTTGTGGCTTGCGGCGCAGCACGTCACGAGCTCGAGGCGATGCTCGTCGGTGTCGGGGTCCATGGTCACGGCCTTGGCGAATATGCTCGCGGCGACGTCGTAGTGGCCGCTCTTCTTAAGGCAAACGCCGAAGTTGTGCAGGGCGGCGGAGTCTTCGGGACGTATTAGCAGACGGTTCTCGCAGCAGCGGATTGCGGCGCCCACGTTTCCGATTCGCAGGAAGCGGCGCCCTTCAAGGTCGAGCGAGTCGGCGAGCGAGCGAAGGAGCGGATCGCGCGGATTGATCTTGGCCGCCATGGCCCAGCGCTCCACGGCGTTTGTCTCGGCACCGCTGTCGGCATGGTCGAAGCCCAAAATGGCCTCGCGGCGGGCGGCCTGGGCCTTGAACACGCCGTTGGTGAGCGAACGGAAGACGTCCTTGTCCATGAGGCCGCGCTTGAGCCATTTCACCGCCGGCACGCTGTAGGTTGTGACGGCGCCGGGCTTGACCGCGGCGAGATGGTTTGTGGGCGGGGGAGCGAACGCGAGGCGCGGGGCCGTCCAAACGCATCCGAACCGCCCCTGGGGCGGCACGGCGAAGAACACGGGATCCACCTCGAAGTCTGTGCCGACATACGAGGCAAACACCTCTGCCGGAGAGACTGCATCAGCAGAAATGAAGGCCTCGAACGCGGCAGGCTTCTCGAAAAGCTCGGCCAGCTCGTCCGCCAGAACCGCTCGTCCGGACGTAAGCACGTAGTCGTATCTGCCGGTGCACCAGAGGTGGTAGTGAACGAAGGTGGCGCGGAAATCGGCGAGAATGCGCCTGAAGCGTGCCTGGGACATCAACCGCGCGTCAATGTGCAACGCGGCCACGCCCTCCTTGGAGAGTCGCTTGGCAAGTCGGCTCCACTCGGCGGCGCCAGGCGTATCCGCGCCGACGGCCCAGTCAGGTCCAGGGGCGACCAGCAGCACATCCACCGGCGAGTCGCCCTTCGCCTCCTCCAGCTTCAGCCCGGCCGCCTTGAGCGGTTTCTCGTATAGCCAAGCCTCGTCGCCGATCACGAGCGCCGTGCGCGCGGTGGGCATCTCGAAATACGGGATGAGCGATATGAGCAGACGCGTGGAGCGGAAGCGCGAGCCCGTGTCCACGGGGCGCCCGTCGTAAGTGGTGACGCCGCCTGGATAGTCCTCGTCGTTGTACGTGGCCCACTCGTGGCCATCCTCGCGCCTCACGGACGCTGGACGCCCCTTCGCGAAGCCCTTGTCGCGCGTCGCTATGTGCATGAGCGCGGCGCGCCCCGTATCGCCCGAAGTGGGCAGAAACGCCGTCGCGAACGTGAGCGCCACGTAGGTGCCGTGGGAACGGTTCGCGTTCTCCTGCAGATAGAGCCACGCATGGTCGAGGCGCGCGCCGAACGCGCCCCACAGCACACCCCACACCACGAGAAGCGGAACCGGGAACGCGGCCCACAGCCACTTGCGGCGGAAGAGCAGGAAGGCGCAGACGCCAATGACGGCGATCAGCACCGCAAGCGAAACAAGATAGGCAGTCCACGCAATCGCGGTGTTGCCGGCGTAATCGAACACGCTCCAGTTCATTGCGCATCCACTCCTTTCAACGTCGCCAGAAGCTCGTCCGCGCAGCGCCCCACCACGCCGCAGCGCCGCCTCACAGCCTCCTCGGCGCGAGAGCCAAGCGCCGCACGAGCCCTGGCGTCGCCGAAGAAGCGCAGCACCTCGCCTTTCAGCTCGTCTTCGCTCTGAACCTGGATTATCGCCTCGCCTGCGAGCAGGTCGCTCATCACCGGACGGAAATTCTCGGTGTACGGTCCCACAATCGTGGGCTTGCCGCACAGGCACGGCTCGATCATGTTCTGGCTACCGTGCGCGCACAGGCTCTTGCCGACAAACGCGACCGTGCATATTCCGAAGAGGCCCATCATCTCGCCTGTTGTATCCGCCAAGAAAACACTTCGTTCAATTTTCTCATTTGCCATTTGTGAACAATTGTGACACTTGAGATTTGTGTCAATCGCCTCTTTTTCTTCCCTGCTCCTCCTCACGCAAGCGAAGCCCGCCGCGCGGATGTTTGCCTCCACGGCGTCGGCCTTCTCGAAGTGGCGAGGCGCAATCACTAGCTTCACGTCGGGATGAGACGCGAGCAGCTCGCGGTAGATGCGCAGCATAGCCTCGTCCTCTCCCGGCCATGTGCTGCCGCCGAGCAGTATTTCGCCCGGACCGATCCATTCGCGCAGTTCAAGCTCCTTGGCTGGATTGCGGTGCGCGACGTCGAACTTGAAGGATCCCGTCACCTCCACCGTCGCAGGATCTGCGCCTGCGGCCACTAGACGGCTAGCGTCAAGATCGCTCTGCGCGTATATCTTGGAGAACGCGCGCAGCACCTCGCCGAAGAACCAACGCAGGCGGCGATAGCGCGGCGCGCTGCGGTCGGAGACTCTTGCGTTGACAATGTAGAGCGGAATGCCGCGCTTCTTCGCGGCGCGGATGAAGTTCGGCCATATCTCGCTCTCCGTGAGCACGATGGCCTTGGGCCTCACGACGTCGAGGGCGCGCTTCACGCAGCCTACGAAGTCTAGCGGATTGTAGATGAGCACGTCCTCAGGACCAATCTGCCCCTCGGCCTGCTTCCAGCCGGTGGACGATGTGGTTGAGAAGACGAACCGCACC
>JAEEGF010234097.1_pt1 | contig 12380 bp, 11 predicted proteins | sample 9134171 | NCBI WGS metagenome assembly JAEEGF01 (sample SAMN16246542, study PRJNA631951) | gut metagenome | biome: gut microbiome; feature: rumen; material: AP-attached | host: Bos | place: Iran: Karaj | collected 2018-10 | reverse complement strand
GAGATGGACGGCCCCTGGCAGCTGGGATCCTGGCGCGAGAATCCGGAGGGCTATGGCTGCAAGGTACTGGAAACCTCCAAGGCCGTCAAGTGGATTGATGAGACTATAGAGACTGCTGTCTGCGGTTCATCAGCTCCCTTTATGGATACCTTCCCTACTTGGGAGGAAACGGTTCTTGATAAGTGCTACGATGTTGTGGATTACGTCTCTATTCACCACTACCACAGCGCAGCACCCGGGGATATAAAGGCGCTTCTTGGCGGTTCATTATACTATGAGGACTTTATCAACACTGAAGTTGCCATGATAGATTATGTGGCATCCAAGCACAGATCCCCCAAGCAGGTCAATATCTCTTTTGACGAGCACGGAGCAATGGTAAGGCCTTTGCAGGAGCTTCACCCAGGATATGGAAGATACAATATGGCCAGAAACCATTACCATTTCGACCCTGAGAGAAGATATATCCTTCACGATCCTGACAACATGCCGGAGAGACCGTTCCCGGGCGGAGATATGCTCCACGCCCTTTCGATGGCATCAATCCAGCTGGCACTCCTTAGACATGCTGACAGAGTTAAGATCGGATGCATGACAGGCGGTCTTGGCGCTCTTGCTGCAGCTGATCATGATCACGTTTGGAGATCTGCTTCTCACTATGTATTTATGCAGCTTCTTGAGTATGCTAAGGGAACTTCTCTTGATACCAAGGTTGAGAGTGAGACCTACGATATGCCTGGATATGCAATCGAGGATACATCACAGTATACCGGTAAAGAGGGCGTTAACTTTATCGATGCTGCCAGCGCATGGGATGAGGATAAGAAGAGAGTCACTGTATTTGTTATCAACAGAAATGAGGAGACTGAGTATCCGCTTACCATCGACCTTAAGGGCTTTGAAGGCTACAAGCCTGTGGCTGCCTATAAGCTTCATAATGACGATCTTGAACTCAAGAACACGTTTGATAACGATGAGCTTATTGTTCCTGTAAAGGAAGAGAATTACAAGTTTGAAAACGGAGAACTTAAGCTTTATGTAAAGCCGCTTTCATGGAATGTATATGTGTTTGAGGCCTAAGGTTCAGGACACACTTTGATGTTTACGGTTCAAAAATAATCATCACGAAATAAGATAAAGAAAAAGCCGGATGTTATTATGGGAAACCTTCTCATTGTCAGAAGGGCTCTCAAAAGAACATCCGGCTTTACTTTGTTAAGGTTTTAATGGTGGTAACAGAAAATCAAGAAACCATTCTATTCCGCCGAGCGCCATTGTTGACGCTGTAAGATATGGATTATAACTCATTTCATTTCCTCCTTGCTGTTTTATGTGTTTAGTATTACAAGAATTGAATGGATATTCAATCAAAAGTCCGCCAATGGACTTAAAACTCCTTTTGTGGTAGTTATCAAACAGCTTTTTGCGATAAGAGTGGTAAAATTACTTCACAACAAAACTGATCCTTGTCTTTATTGATTGTAAATGTTCCGTTGTGTTTGGATACAACACGGTTTATATTCTGTATTCCGAAGCCGTGGTTTTTCTTATCGTCTTTAGTGGTTTTTGAAGCAAGGCCTCTGAAGGAGGAAGGGTCTTTCATTGAATTGGAAATGAATATTTTTCCAAAATTCTTTCCGTTATCAAATCTGATACAAAGCTCTTTATGAGCAGATTCGTCTATCCGTTGTAATTCCTCAATTGAATTTTTTAATAGATTGGAATATACAGAGCACAGTTCAGTATTACTTAAACCAAGGTCTTTGGTGAGCCTTCCGGTAATGGTTACTTTTGTGTTTTCATCTACCATGGGAATGTAGTGAGCAGTAATCGCTGTTAGAATTGTATTTCCGGTCTGATATACAGTGTCATTAACAGTCTTGAACTCGTCCTGCAGATCGGAAAGGTATTCTCTTATTTCCTCAGTATCATTTTTATCAAGTAAGGCTGAAAGGCACATAAGATGATTATTCATGTCATGTCTGTACCTTCTGGTTTCCTCTTCTTTTTCCAGCAGAGTAAGATAATATTCCTTTTGCGCGGTTAAGAGTGCTTTCTGCTCAGCTGACATTTCAGTAAGCTTATTATGAACATTGATTATATACCATGTTAATGAACACAATAATAGAACGCACAAAAATGAAATAATGGTCACGAAAAGATTTCTGTTGCTAAGTGTATATATTACTGCAGCCCCCTGGCACTGGAAAAATGCACTTAGCAGCAGTATTACTTTTATCATATTAATGCCGTGTTTGTTGAGAAAAGTATCAAAAATTGAAGTGCGGTACTTTATATAATAGATAATTGCCAATAATGGCAAAATAAATATCGGAACTAAAACATCGTTTATAACATCTCCAAAATCCCAGAAATAGCGCAGTATTGATAAAGCAATGGAATTCAATGTCATTTCGAAAATTGTAATTGTAAGGATAGTCCAGATCTTGTTATTGATATTGTCATTTATGGCAAGGACAAGACTGGCAATAATGATAAGGAGTTCTATTATTCCGGTAGTAACAAATGATAAGCCTGCAAAAAAAGCTACAGCCGTCACTATGATATTAACAACATAAGTCACGAGATGTACTTCTGTTTTAATATAATATGGATCATTTCTGCTTATTTTCAGAATAAGGTAGAATCTAAAGACTTCAGTTACAGAAGAGAAAATCCATAACAGAAGAGCAACCGGTATGCTTTCAACACTCATAGACAGAGCCTCCTTACTAGAATAATTCATTCGATCATCCAAGGTCTAAGTTCATAAATGCCTTTACAAAGTCAGAATATCTGCGCCTTGAAACCGGAATGCTCATGTCTCCGATTTCGACGGCCTTATTGTCATAGGTAGTAATGTGCTGCATATTGATAATGTATTGTCTGTGAATACGGAAGAAGATTTTGGGATCAAGCTCTTCTTCAAGTTCATCCAAAGAAACATCCTTGCGGAAAGTCTGGTTTGCAGTAAAAATCTCCACATATCCATTGAAGGAACGGATGTAAGTTATATTCTTTTCTTTTACCTTATGACTGATCCTGTTTTGGAATACGTCTATAGTGTTCTCACCCAAAGTCATTTTAAGGCATGCGCTTAGCGCCTCCGTTATTTCCCCTCTGTCAAAGGGTTTGGTAATAAAACGAATAGCGTTTATATGGAAAGCTTCTTTGAACCTGTCTACTCTGGAAGTGGCCATTATGATCTTGCAATCAGGATTTTTTTCCTGGATTTTTGCGCCGGCTTCTATCCCGTCCATATCCGGCATTTCTATATCTAAAAAAAGGATGTCTATAGATTCAATATGTTTAAGAAGAGCGATAGGTGAATTGAAGGCTACTAAGCGCCATCCTACAATTCCCATCTCTCTTAGAGCAGATGTGACATGATCTTTTAACAGATCAATTGCGATTGGTTGATCGTCGCATATTGCGATCATAGTTTTCCCCGACTTTTCTTGCATACCCGACTCCCCTTTCCCCATGGAAGATGCTTATATTCTAGCAATTTGCGCTGGTAATTACAATAAGAATGGCTTTCATAATAATCTTTATGAAATCTTAAGGTTAGCTTTATGGAGACTTACATTTGCTTGGATATTATATGAACTGTTAGGAGGACGGATACTGATGAAAGACGTATTAGCTTTGGAAAATGTTACAAAGAGTTATAAGGGAGCAACAGTTGTAAATAATTTATCATTAAATATCAAAAAGGGTGAGGTCTTTGCACTCCTTGGCGCAAACGGTGCAGGAAAAACCACTACTATAAAAATGATACTGGGTCTTACAGGAACAACCTCAGGAAAAATCGAAGTTGATGACGGCGCAAAAATAGGTTATTCGCCTGAAACACCTTATTTTCCCACATATCTTACAGCGATGGAGGTTATGAAATACTACGCTGCAATTGATGGCGACAAAAAGAAGAAGGATAAAAAGTATTTAAAGAGCCTTCTTGAAATGACAGGACTTGAGGATTCAAATGTCAAAATAAGATATTACTCAAAGGGAATGACTCAGAGACTTGCTCTGGCTCAGGCGCTTATATCAGATCCCGATATACTGATACTTGATGAACCCACCGCGGGACTGGATGCACTTGGAAGAAAGCATAATCTTGAACTTCTTAAAAAACTGAAAGAAGAGGGAAAAACAATAATTATAAATTCTCATATCCTACATGACATCGAGGCTATCTGTGACAGGGGCGTGATCATGTATAAGGGGAAAGTGGTAGATACCTGGACAAACGGTATGAGTGAAGAAAGTCTTGAAGATAAATTTGTACGTCTGATAGGAGGCGAAGAAGAATAATCATGGAAATAATGAAAAATGTTGTTAGGGAAAAAATACGTAAAAAGATGTTATATGTAGCAACAGCGCTGGGAATTCTGGTGGTAGCCATGTTCTCATCGGATATGGGGTCACTTACCATAGGAGGTAAAAGTATTAACGACTACTACGTACTTGTACCGGTACTTATGAATGTAATGAATTTCCTTGCAGGTGCTATTGCACTGGCAGTTTCCTGCACAACTATACCGCTGGAATATGAGCGCAGGACAAGCCACCTGATCTGGTCAAGAGGAGTCAGCCAGGCCAGATATCATATGGATCTGACTGCCGGTAACATTTTAGTAGCCTGGATATCAGGCGCAATACTCTATATTACACTTGCAGTTTTTTCCGTACTGAAAGGATATGAGGAAATTATCGGAAAAATAGTTTTGGCAATGGTTTTCATGATGCTTTATACAGCAATCGTTTGTATGCTTACATCGGCTCTTTCAATAAAACTGCCAACTGTTTTTACTGTTACTGTTATGGTAATCATTCTTGTATGTGGAGCATTAAGAAGTGCGCTGAACCTTTTCCTGGCTGCAATGACAGGACCTGCAGGTATTATATCTAAAGGTGCGATCCGTATTATTCCTGATCTTGCGGGAATAAGCAAGCAGGCCGGAAATCTTGTCCAGAACAAACCTGTCAATGTACATGTGATAATCATTGGACTTTTTATGGTTTGGATAGCAGGTCTTTTAATAATGTTATTAAAGAGAGAGGAAGCATGATCATGAAAAAAGCATGGTATTTAATATATTTTCTTGTTGGAGCAGGCCTTGTTATTTCGGGCTTTGCCACAACAGAGCGGGGGCTTAAGGAGAACAACAGGGAGGTTCTTTACAAAGTTGCAGATGACTACAAAGAGCTGGGAGATTTAGGCTTTGTAGGATATGATCCTTTAGATTACAGGATTGCATTTTCTGATGGGAAAAAAGATACCCTTGTAAGTTATGATGACGGAAAATGTGATTATGAAAAAAGAGATTCAGTCTACGATGGTCTTGCTGCAAGCATTTATGAAGACGGGAATGAATTTGAAGTGGTAGTTCCGGAATATGATACCTGGATTGCGATTGAAACAATAGATAATGAACCATTATCCGTAGTTATATGGCATGAAGGCTTCCATGCCTATCAGAATACTTATCATAAACTCTTGGATAAAGTTTCCGGTGAAATCCTCTCAGAAACTGAACTTGCGGAGATTGTAGATACGGACAATGAGTTAAAAAGGCTTTATTCAAAGGAACTAGAAGTGCTAAGCCGCATAAATTCAGAAGAAAACTATGGTGATGCAGAGGGAATTGCGGTAGAATATTGTAAAATAGCTGCACAGCGCAGAGAGCTCTTGAGCGATCAGGCTTTTTCCTCGGAAAAATACTTTGAGATGGCAGAAGGCACAGCATATTACGTAGAATCAAAAGCCATTCAATATGAAAACGGCCAGGATTCCTATGAGAAGAAATATCTGGATACCGCCGGTGAATATGCAGATGGTAATGCCAAGTATTATCGCCACGGTATGCTTGAATGTATGCTTTTGGACAAACTGGACCCGGATTGGAAGGCTTCCTATAGTTTTGACAAACCCCTTTGTGATCTGATAGAGGAAAAAATCTCCTGATATCGTTTAAAGCAATAGCTTTATCGGAGGGTTGTATGGAATATACAGTACTTGGGGCGGATGATGAGACAGAATTACTGGATTCTCTTGAACTATTTCTGAATAAAGAAGGAATAAAAATTATTAAGGCCGATAATGGAATATCGGCCTTAGAGTTGTTTAAGACAAAAAAACCTCACATGGTCCTACTTGATGTGATGATGCCGGGGCTTGATGGATTTTCGGTTCTGAGGAAAATAAGGGAAATGAGTCATGTACCCGCGATCATGCTTTCTGCAAGAAGCCAGGATTACGATAAGATCTTAGGCCTTGAACTTGGAGCGGATGACTACATCTCAAAACCATTCAATCCAATGGAAGTTGTTGCACGGATAAAGGCGCAGCTAAGACGAAACTATGATTATCACGACTCTAATCATAAGGTTTACAGTGCTTACGGAATAGAGCTTGATACTGATGCAAGGTCTGTATCAAGAGACGGTGAGAGCATATCTCTTACAGGTACTGAATACAAGCTATTAGAGCTTCTCATGCCTCATCCCGGTCATATTTTTACCAAGCAGCAGATTTCCGAATATATATGGAACGGTGAAAACATGGTGGATGACAGTACTGTTATGGTGCACATAAGTAATCTGAGAAATAAGCTCAAGAGGTCTAATGAAGATGTGATAATAAAAGCAGTCAAGGGTCTTGGCTATAAATTTGAGAAAGAATCTAAATGAATATGAAAACAAAAAAAACTAAGCAAAAAAGTATTTTTTCAAGACTTGTGACAAGCTATGTTGTATTTCTTTTTGCTACAATTTTTCTGTATCTGGTAGTGACTGTAGGAATGCTTGTATATTTCGGAAACGGGAGTTTTGGAAATGCATCGCCACAGACTGTGATAAAACCGGATGGTACAATCACAGATACAGAAGTATTAAAACGAATTGGTGGCTGGGTTGAAGAGCTTGATAAAGATGGCAATGTAATAAATGTGGTTGGCGATAAGAAAACTGATAAATATACCTATGGAATCGATGAGATGTCCAGGCTATTGGATATGGGATATATGGTATATAACAGTAACGGTGTGATGATCAGCCAGCATGAATCATCAGATGGAAAGCCTTATTCAGCCTCAGTAAGACACATCGGAAATCCCTCAAGAATCTTTCTTGTTTTTTATCCTTCAAATATGGTTTCTTACAGGATCAGCTATTTGATCAACAATGAAAACGGAAGCAATTTTACTGTTTTTCTAATAGTTTTTTCTGTTCTCTTCATGATCGAAATATTTGGCATAAGCTTTTATCTAAAAAGACATATCGATAATCCCCTTAAGCTTCTTATGCATGGAATGGAAGAGGTAAGTGAAGGCAAGAGAGATGTTATGCTTGACTATGTTACGGATAAAGAATTTGATGCTATCCGTAACAGGTTTAATCTTATGGCAGATAAGCTCAGGGAAAGTGAGGATAAGCGTCATCAGATAGAACAGAGTAGAAATCAGATGCTGTTTGAACTTGCCCATGACCTCAAGAACCCTGTTGCCTCTATAAAAGGCAGTATCACTGCTCTTTTGGAGGGACTTGTGCCTGAGGAAAAGAAAGCTGATTACTATAAGACTATTGATATGAAGGTGGAAAGAATAAGCACTTTGACAGATGATATGAACATAAGTATCAAGATGGAGAGTGATGATTATAAGATCAATCCCGAGAGAAAAGATATTTGTGAGCTTGTTCGTACAATCTGTGCAGAGTTTTACGAAGACATAACCTCTACCGGCAAGGAATTTGATATTTCTATTCCGGATGAGGAATTTTATGCGGATGTTGACTCACAGCTGTTTAAAAGAGTCATATCGAACCTTTTGGCAAATGCAAATAAATACAATACCAGCGGAAATACTGTAGGTATCGATGTTTCTCATGACAGTGGTGCTATAACAATTGAAGTGGCGGATGACGGAGAAGCCATTGCAAAGGATTTTGTCCCCAAAATGTTTGATGCATTTTCGAGGGGAGATACCACCAGAAAGACTGATGGAGGAACAGGACTTGGACTTGCGATAGCCAAAAAGATTGCCATTAAACATAAAGCTGTGCTTAGTTATGATCGCACAAAGGATAGAAATTTGTTTGTATTTAAACTTAAGGAAGCCTCGGCATAAAGGGGCGATAATAATACACATTTTAAGGGTCTGGCATTTTGCCGGACTCTTTTTTTGCCTTTCAATGGGTTATAGAACCGTTCAAGGAGCTATGAAAAACCGTTCGACGGTTTATGGGTTCGTTAAAGGACTTATCGTTGTTGGGCGGCTTTGTGAGCGATAAAGTATAACCAACGAAAGGCAAACAACAATTGGTTACCGGAAAGGATATAAGAACATGGGACTTAAGATCGAAAACCTGAACAAGTCATATGGGGATTTCAAGGCGCTGAAGAATATTTCCTTTGAAGCGGAGAGCGGACAGATTCTTGGAATTCTTGGAAGAAACGGCGCAGGAAAAACAACTACTATAAAAAGCATCATGGGAATCATAGAGCCCGAGAGCGGAAATATTACATTCGATGACGTGGACATAAGGAAGTCCAAAACTTCAATCGGGTATCTGCCTGAAGAGAGAGGCCTGTATGTAAACGCTAATGTAAAGGACCAGCTGATATACTTCGCGATGCTTAACGGAATGACTAAAGAGGATGCTTCCTCAGAGATCAAGAAGCGCCTTAAGGAATTTGGCATTTCACAGTACATAAACAGCAAGGTAAAAACACTCTCAAAAGGAAATAAACAGAAGATCCAGCTCATAAGCGCGATCCTTCACAAACCTGAAATCGTAATCCTGGACGAACCGTTCAGTGGGCTTGATCCGGTTAACATAGAGCTTTTCAAGACAACAGTCAAGAACCTGAAAAAAGAAGGAGCAACAATTCTTTTCAGTAGCCACCGAATGGAAGATGTTGAAGAGATGTGCGACAGGATCGTCATGGTAAAGAAAGGCGAGATTATCGAGAACAACACAGTGGAGGGCCTGATCGACAAGTACTCCAATGGAAACGAGGTTGAGATCGAAACAGACGGAGACATCGCTCCGTTCCTTGAACCTGAGAATGTTAAGGTGACAGAACAAAACGGAAATCATTTCGTTGTTAATTACAACACCAACAACAGTCTCCAGAAACTTTATCAGAACATTCTTCTTGGCGGAAGAAGCATCAGAGAGATACGCGACCGAAAGGTTACACTTCAGACAATATTTTTAAAGGAGCTTGCGGACTAATGAATAACAAAACTGGAAAAGTAATCGGTTTTACTTATAAACAAGTTATCACATCAAAATGGTTTTGCATGATAACAATCCTGGGAATCATAGGTGAGTTTCTGGGAACTCAGGCAGATAAACTGCTTGGTGCCATGGCAGGTGGCGAAGTCCAAAATGCAGCAGCTACAGCATCTGTAGCTGATCCATCAGAGATTCAGTTCTACCTGTCCTTCGGAATAGTTATTACGCTGTTCCTTCTTATACTTATCTATGGCGCAAATATAGCCAACTCAATTGTTGAGGAGAAGAGCGCCAGAATAATAGAGACACTGCTTTGCTACGTAAAACCTGTAGAGCTTTTGGCAGGAAAAATATTCGGATTTGTAGCCGGAATCATCACACAGATGGCACTTTGGATCGGATACTTCCTGGTACTTAAGAACACGATAGGTTATCCTGAAGTCTTTGCAGCATCAGGTATTAGTCTATCACCTCAGCTGGTTCTGCTGATATGCGGATCAATGATCTTTGGATTTGTAATGTACGCAGCTGCATTTGTAGCATTGGCTTCCTTTGCGGATAATGCGCAGGATTCAACACAGCTTATGCTTCCGGTCGGTGCAATTATCATGGCAGCATATTTCCTTAGCCTTTCTGCAATGAACGGATCTGCAGGACCTGTTGTTAAGACACTATCATACGCTCCGTTCTTCTCATCGATCATGATGTTTACGAGACTTAATCTGCTGAATGTCAGCTGGGCAACTACAGTTTTGAATCTTGTAGTCCAGGCAGTTGAAATGATTCTGGTGATCATCGTTTGCAGTCAGATTTACAGATATGGAGTAGTCAGATATGGAATGCGAAAGATCTCTTTCAGAAAAGCAAAGGCATAAAACGGCACTTATTCTTGGGGGCCTTAGCAGTATCGGAAAAGACCTGCTTGAAAAAGTCTGTAAAAATTTCGCAAATGTTCTCGTAACAGAGACAGGTTCTAATTACGAGGAATTAAATATATGGTGCACAGGTCTTCGGGAAAGAAGCCCGAAGACCATGATAACAACATTTCAGACTGATGTAACTGATGTAAGACAGATAGAAGATCTGGGCAATTATATATCTGAAAATGAGATTGAAATTGGTGTTTTGTACTACCTGCCCGGAATCAATATCCTTACACCGGCAATAAAAGAAACAGAAGAAAACTGGGACAGAATACAGAACGTCAATATAAAAGGTTTCTTCTTTGCATCACAGATGGCTGCCAGGAACATGATAATGCATGGCGGAGGCAACATCATAGGAATAGCTTCTCAACACGGAGTTGTGGCAAACGTTGACAGAGCAGCGTACTGTGCCAGCAAGGCAGCAATGATCCACTTGTCAAAAGAGCTGTCACTTGAGTGGGCAAAGTACGGAATAAGAGTAAATACGGTATCACCAACTATGATTCTTTCAGAAAAAAACGAAACTATTTTAAATACACCACATGCCAGAAAGGACTATCTTTCCAGGATTCCCTTAAAGCAATATGCAAGGCCGGAGGATGTTTCGGATGCAGCGATATTTCTTTCATCAGCCGGGGCGAAGATGATCACCGGACAGAATCTGATAGTAGATGGCGGTTGGACAATCAGCTAGGAGATAAAATGATCAAATCATTATTACATATAAATATCGAATACGAGAACGGCCTTTATGCCGTAAATGACAGGGAAGTTGCTGCACTCAAGGCTATTCCCGATGGAATAGAGATAACTACTCCGTTTTTCAATGAAGAAAACAACCTTGAGGAGATCGAGGATACGATCCTGATGGAAGATGGGGATGACCTGATAATTACCTGGAACAGCGGAGCACTTTCACTGGTACTTGCGCTGGCAAGTGATCTGGCGAATGAGTACGGGAAGAACGTCTATATACCAATGGGTCTTTTGGCTAAAGATGAGGTGATCTCAGCAGGAGACGGAAATGTCATTTTTGTAAAAGAGCTTTCTTTGATCGAGACGGCTTTGGAAAAGGAAAGCTGTGAGAAAGAAATTACAGTCCCCGAGGAATACATTGAAAGCGAAAAAAATGTAAATGGCAGCAGATATTACGTGACCATGAAAAACGGATATGATGCTTTTGTAAGTGGTGTGTATCCGCAGCAATTATCCAATACTTTTGCCAAGCACGTTTTTCTAAATAATACTGACACAGATATAAATGCTTATATGGACCTCAATAGCGCAGTTTTTTCGGAAGAAGAGGTATGCGCAAACAAAAATGCTCATATCCATGGGCACCTGATTACCAGGGACAAGGTTACTTTTGATGGAACTTTCTGTGCGCTGGAAAGAGAAGTGATCCCTTATGGTGAATTTGCAAGTAAAAGAGAACAAGGTCAGCTGACACGCGACCATGAATATATATTGAAACTCGAAACGTCTGAGGATTATCTGGCTTTTGAAAATGATCTTAAGGCTTTTGAGGAGACAGGAACAACAGATACCTATGAGAGAAGGCTTATGGATGAATGCCGTTGGAGCAACGAGTGTTCACTAAAGAGAATGTTAAGGTTTGTGGAGGAAGATGGAGAGATCCGTCCGTGCATCACATCACCTGAAGCATTGGGACGGATCGGTGATGATCCTGATGAGGTCATTACAGCGGCCAGCCGAAAGTGTGACGTTGTAATGATAGACAGAAAATGTACATCCTGCCCTGAACACGACAGATGCTCAGGATGTGCAATGCTTCCCGGGAATCTTTCAGCAGGCGAATTCTGTGATCTTATGCACAGGCACCGGTTGATAAAAGAATATATCCACAGACAGCACGTGGCAGCTTTTTTGGCAGGGTTCAGCAAGCTGTTTGGAAATGAAGACAGGATCAGATTTTCAATACCCGGAAAAAGATTCTTTTACCCGGGGGAGGCCAAAGAAAAGCAGGAAATCTTCATTTGCGAAAAGGAAGGCAACTACTACTATCTTAACCTGCAGAATGGTTCGCTCGTACGAGTTGAAGAGAAATTTGTTTTCCTCCTGGAAGCCTGGTCTACAGGAGCAGATATAGAAAGTCAGATACTGAATCTTAGCCTGGTATTTGGATTTAATACCGACAAGGCGCAGGAGGCAGTGGTTATGGGGAATAGGAAACTCAAGAACGGAGGA
>JAEEGF011968728.1_pt1 | contig 12381 bp, 7 predicted proteins | sample 9134171 | NCBI WGS metagenome assembly JAEEGF01 (sample SAMN16246542, study PRJNA631951) | gut metagenome | biome: gut microbiome; feature: rumen; material: AP-attached | host: Bos | place: Iran: Karaj | collected 2018-10 | reverse complement strand
TAAAAAGTATTACAAAAGCGGTCTCTGACAAAACGGAGGCCGTTTTTTGGTTCCTCTTGATAACCAAACCGCTCAAAATGCGAAAAAACTGAAAACGCAGAATTGCTCAAATGCTTGAAAAATCAAGGTTTTCCAAATTGGGCAAGAGGGTTCGAGTCCCTGATGACCCTGTCCTGGAAGAAAAACCCATTAGTTTTTTAGCACAGATTATAGTGAAAAAGTCCGGTTCAAACAGTGTTTAGGGAATAAAAAAGGACCCCGTTTTTGGTAAAAAACGCGGTCCCTCTTGGTGGATCATCAGGGACTCGAACCCTGGGCACCCTGATTAAGAGTCAGGTGCTCTACCAACTGAGCTAATGATCCGTAGTTGGCTGAAACGCAAGAAAGATATTAACATCAGGCAGTTGAGATGTCAAGCATAATAAAGTAAAAAATCTAAAATTCGCGGAGCTTGCGGGTCGGGAAGGAATCGCGTCCGGGCTGCCGCGCCGCAGTGTGAAGATCGCTGCGCCGGCGGCTGTTTTTGTTGCTTGCTTGCTATATTTGTAATATAATATAGTGACTTATAGTGTTTTTGCGGAGGAACAAACATGAAATGCAAGACCTGCGGATATGAAGTTAGAGAGTCACTCACTCACTGCCCGATGTGCGGCACAAGGGTGAGCCCGGACCCGCTGTCGTCCGCTACCACCGAGCTCAGCTGGAACACCAAGGATTTCCCCAAACCCAAGGAGATGACGGACATCAACATGTCCTGGCCCGAATTCAATAGCAAGGGAAATACATCCTCCATTTCCGAGGAGGAGATATCAGCCGCTCTGGAGAAGAAAAGACCTGTGACCCTTATGTCGGAAGACGCAAGCGAGGGTTACGTTTCCATACCGGATAAGAAAGAGAGCCGCCGGGAGAGCAAGGCTCCGGCTGCCGCGCCGGATCAGGAAAAGACCGGAACGGATGCCCCGTCCGCTGATCAGCCGTACTGGTACACCCAGAAGTTCACGGCTACCGGCATAATGCAGACCGGCCCGGCGTGGCCAATGGCTCCCGGCTCTTCGCAGTCCTATCCGGCCACGGCCAAGATAGAGACCATGACTCTGTCCGACCCCATTCCCATCGTGCCCGGCGCGACAGGGACCCACGAGGTGAACAAGGCCTTTACGCTTTCCGAACTCATTAAGGAAAGCTCGCAGAGACCGGAGGATACCGGAAGGCCCAGCGGCTCCGGATTCTACACCTTCCAGAGGAAGAACGACGAGTTCCAGAAGCTTCTGGACCGCGAGTACGACAGGATCCACGCCATGCACGGCGACGATTACGATCCGCTGCGCGGCACCATCCACCCGCTCTCGTCCGACCAGCCCGTAAAGGCCAAGGAGCTTTCGGCTTTCGAAAAACTTCTGCTGGACGAGGAACAGCAGGCTGCGGAGGAGACCCCGGCCCAGAGATTCTTCACTCAGGATCCGAAGCTTGCGGAGACCGACGCGGAAAGCCTGAAGGATCCGGCAGTTCCGGAAGTAGAGGTACCTGCCGGCGATCCGACGAAGTACGACATCGAAAAGATCGAAAATACCATAAAGGAGCTGGAGGCTCAGGAAGTGATCGCCGAGAACAACCGCTCCGAAAGAAAGAAGCGTCTGGCGGCCATGGCTGCTGCCAGAGAGGCTTACTTCCGCAGTCTGGACGCCATCCAGGCAGGCAAGGATCCGGACGAATACGTCGCTCCGGCTCCGAAGGAAGAAGTCCCTGCATACAAGACTGCGGCGGAGTCCAAGGCAGACGCGGATCTTTCCGCGCTGATCGGCACCGATGAAGGCACAGTTACCGAGCCAACCAGAGAAGTGCCTGTAGGAGGCATCCTTGAAGCCATTACGGAAAACAAGACCGTACGCGCGGCGGCTCTTACCGCTGCGGCTGCGACCGTAGTAAGCTCCGAACCGTTCAAGACCATGGTGTTCAGGCGCCTCAGCGACGACGCCGAGGAACGCGCCAGAAATTATGAGCAGCCCGCTGTCACTGCGGCTGAGCCTTCCGAAAAGGCGATGACCCCGGAAGAGCTGGAAGCCGATCTGTTCGGCAAGTCCGCGGACAAGCCGGCCGACAGATTCAGGACAGCAGCAAGGGCGACCATTGCCGGAACCAGAGATGCGGAAAAGCTTGCTACCAAGTATGATCTGGGCGAAGAACTTAAGGGCGTAGAGGCCGCAGCCGGGACTGCGGAAGCGTACGAGCAGCCCGCGGAGCCCGCAGCCGAACCGAAAGAAGTTCCGGCGGCTGAGCCTGCAATAACAGAAGAGCCTGTCGCGGAGCACGCAGCCGAGCCGGCGGAAGTTCCGGCGTCCGAGCCTGCAATAACAGAAGAGCCTGTCGCGGAGCCCGTCATTGCTGAGGAACCCGTGACCGAGCCCGTCGAAGAACCCGTGACTGAGCCGGTAGTAACAGAAGAACCTGTCGCGGAACCTGCGGAAACACCGGCCGAAGAGCCTGTCGCCGAACCGGTCGAAGAGCCCGCAGCCGAGCCCATTACCGAGCCGGAAGAACTCGTTAACGAGCCCGCCGAAGAACCGTCCGAGCCCACTCAGTCGTTCGAGCCCGTATCCGACGACACCAGTTCGCTGTCGTTCCTTTACGACGAGAACGGACAGAAAAAGCCGGCGGAACAGGGTGAAGAGTCCGAGGACGCCGCGGACGAAGAGACCGGTTCCAGACACATATTCCTTAAGATAATAATCGCCATACTTCTTATCTGCGCTCTGTTCGAGCTGGTGGCGCTGGGAATGTCCAAGTTCCTTCCGGACGCCCAGGCTACGCAGACGATCGTATCCGTAGAAGAAGTCATCAGGGAAGCCATAGTTTCGGCGTTCAACAGCGCCGTAGAGGCGATAAAGGGACTGTTCGGCAAATAAGCGTCCGAACGTTCCGGGAGCATCATCTAGCTGAGTTTCAGCCGTTAGCGGTCCGGTAGAACGACCGCTCCGGGAGACCAACATGGAAGAAAACAAAAAGAAAAAAGAAAAAGGCAAAAGATCGCGCAGGAGCGGACTGATAGCAGTTATCATCGTCCTTATAATACTTGCGGTGGTCGTAGCTTGCGCGGACTTCATAACGGACCTTATATGGTTCGGCGAAGTCGGATACACCTCCGTATTCCTTACGGAGCTGTTCACCAAGATCAAGATAGGAATTCCCGTGGCCGTGATAACCGCGGGCATCAGCGTGTTCATCCTGTCCGCGCTTAAGAACAATTTCCTTAAGAAGAACAACTTCTCGCTGGATTCGGAGGACGACAAGCGCTCCGTGCGCCGCGTAAGAAACGTGCTCTCCGTCATCCTGGGCGTGTTCCTTGCGGTAGTTACCGTGTCCAAGCTTTGGTTCCAGATGCTGGAGTTCTTCAACTACAGCAGTTTCGGAGTAAAGGATCCGCTGTTCAATAACGACGTTGGATTCTACATGTTCCGCTACCAGTTCCTTTCGGGGCTTGCCGACAGCGCGCTGCTCATAATCGCTGCGTTCCTGGTGGCTACTGTCCTGTTCCACTCCGTGCTGGTGGGCATAGCCAGACCGGCTGACGCGGGAGAGACGGAAGAGCGTGAGTCTTCCGGCATCAACGTAGACCCCAACGATCCTCTGGGTTCCATATTCCGCGGCATTTCCGGCAAGGCCGGCGAGGTCCGCGAAGGCGCCGCCAAGAGCGGTTTCGTACGCAAGGCCAAGGCAGTCTTAAGCGTTGCGCTTAAGGAGGTCGTGATCCTCGGCGTTCTGCTGTTCCTGGCGCTTGCAGCCAAGCTGTACCTGAGCAGGTTCGGACTTCTCTACGGAGGCACCGGAGCCGCTTACGGAGCAGGCTACACGGACGTTAACGTTACCCTTAACGTCTACAGGATACTGATCGTCCTGGCGATAGTGGAAGCGGTGCTGCTTGTATTCGCTGCCATGAAGAAGAAGTTCCTGTTTGCAATTATCGTTCCGGTAGCGATGATAGCCATCTCGCTGCTGGGGACCGGCGCTGCGAAGCTGGTACAGACGATCATAGTAGAGCCCAACGAGCTCAATAAAGAGAGCAAATATCTGCAGAACAACCTTACCTACACCCGCCTGGCCTACGACCTGGAGGACATAAGCGACGAGGTGTTCGACCCGCAGGCCGATCTGGACATAAAGGACGTGCTCCGCAACATGGGCACTCTGTCCAATCTGAGGATCAACGACTTCGCTCCCACCAAGCAGTTCTACACCCAGACACAGACCATAAGAAGGTACTACTCCTTCAATGACGTGGACGTAGACCGCTACAACATAAACAAGGAATACACGCAGGTGTTCCTGTCCGCCAGAGAGATCGATTCCGCGAACGTGGAGGATTCCTGGCTGATCAGACACCTTAAGTATACGCACGGTTACGGACTTACCCTTTCCAGGGTGGACCGCATAACGAGCAGCGGTCAGCCGGAGATGCTGATCCAGAACATTCCTCCCGTATCGCAGATCCCGGAGGTGCAGATATCCAGACCGGAGATCTACTACGGCGAGCTGTCCGGCGACTACATAATCGTCAACACCGGCGAGACCGAGTTCGACTATCCGTCCGGAGATTCCAACGTCTACACCACTTACGAAGGCGACGGCGGAATATCCCTGGGCTTCGCGAAGCGTCTGCTCTTTGCCGTAAGGGAGAAGAGCCTTAAGCTTCTGGTGTCCACGAACATCACGCACGATTCGCGCATACTGATCTACCGCAACATAATGGACAGAGTGCGCAAGATAGCTCCGTTCCTTACCTACGACGACGATCCGTACGTGGTTACCGTGGACGGCGGCATCTACTGGATAGTGGACGCCTACACCCAGAGCACGCTCTATCCGTACTCCGAGCCTTACGACAAGAAGTACGACACCAACTACGTGCGCAACTCCGTAAAGATAATAATAGACGCCTATAACGGCGACGTGGACTTCTACATCGTGGATCAGGAAGACCCGATCGTTCAGACTCTGTCCAAGATCTATCCCAGGCTCTTCAAGAGCATGGACCAGATGCCGCAGAGCTTCAGGGCCCACCTGCAGTATCCCAACGCGCTGTTCAACATCCAGGCCGGCGTATACGCCAAGTACCACATGACGGACGTCGCGGTGTTCTACCAGAAGGAAGACGCTTGGCAGATCTCCAAGAACATCTACGATCAGTCGGAGATGACCATGACCGCCAACTTCTTCATCATGAAGCTGCCCGGACAGGACGACACCGAGTTCGTAAGCTCCGTCTCCTACACGCCGGCAGGCAAGAACAACCTTACCGGTATACTGGTAGCCCGTTCAGACGGCGATCACTACGGCGACATAGTACTTTACCAGATGCCCAAGGGCAGACTGATATACGGACCTCTGCAGGTAGAGGCAAAGATAGACCAGGATCCTGAGATCTCCAAGGAGTTCACGCTCTGGAACAACAGCGGTTCCAAGTACTCCAGAGGCGAGATGTTCGTAATACCCATCGAGGATTCGCTCATCTACGTGGAGCCTGTCTATCTGGAGTCCTCCACGGCAAGCCTTCCGGAAGTTAAGAGAGTCATCGTCTACTACGACGAGCAGCTCGCTTACGCTCCCACGCTGGCCGAGGCTCTGGACATGCTGTTCGGCGACGGCGCCGGAGATCCGCTGCTTACTCCGTACCCGATAATCACCGGTAAGGAGATGGCGGACGAGATAGAGCGCAAGGAGCAGGAGGAGCAGAATCCGCCCGAACCCGTGGATCCGACACCGGTAGATCCGGATCAGCCCGGCGAGCATACCATTGCCGAGCTCGCGGCTATGGCTCAGGAGGCCTACGACAAGGCCATGGAAGCCATGAAGAACCTCGACTGGACCGCTTACGGACAGTACATGCAGCAGCTTTCCGACATCCTTACTAAGATGGCTGCGGCCACACCCGCAGAAGGAGAATAACGATGGAAAAGGGAGATATGCTCTTCTGCATTCCGCCCTCAGCACACGACGTTGAAAGCATCAAGGCTATCCTCGGGTCGCATCCCGAGGTAGCTTTTGTTTCCCTGGTAGGCGCGGACATATACGGCAACCACACGGACGAGAAGATCCCGGTGCGGATCTTTACGGACGACGTGGAAGGGCTCTTAAACGAGGGCGTCCAGACGGACGGCTCTTCCGTTCAGCTGCCTCTTATAGCCGACATATCCAACGCCAAGGTAACGCTCATACCGGACCTTTCCGTAAACTGGTACGTGGACTACAACGAGGACCTTGTAAGGTTCTCCGGCAAGGGCCGCAGGCCCGTAGGGACTCTGCGCATACCCGCGCATCTGGTCCACAACGGCACCATGGAAGTGGGTTCCAGAGCCATCCTGCGCGACGCGGCGGACACCTTCAGAAGGGATCTTGTATCGCTCATCCGCAGGCATCCCGCCGTGCTGGAATATATGCCGTTCGACAGCGCGGACGACATAGACGAAGTGATACTTACCTCCGCTACGGAGCTGGAGTTCTACGTCAAGACACCGCACGAAGTGGCCGACCGCGACAGACTGCACACCTCGCAGGAACTTAAGGAGCAGTACTGGAAGCGCACCGTCGGACCTGTGCGCAGCGCGCTCGAGGAGACTCTGCTGCTTCTGGACAGGTACGGTTTCTGCGTGGAGATGGGCCACAAGGAAGTAGGCGGCGTAAAGCCGGAGATGGTGGAGGGCGGCGAGTTCTCGCACATAATGGAGCAGCTGGAGATCGACTGGAAGTACGCCGACCCCATGCAGGCAGCCGACAACGACCGCCTGATCCGCTACATCGTGCGCGACGTTTTCCGTCAGTACGGACTGGACGTTACCTTCATGGCAAAGCCCGTGGAGGGAGTAGCAGGTTCCGGCAAGCACACCCACCTGGGTGCCGCTGTAAGGCTTAAAAACGGCTCTGTAAAGAGTCTTTTCGCTCCGGTGGATCCTTATGCCGACTACCTTAGTCCTGTCGGCTACGGGGCTCTTATGGGGCTTCTGAAGAATTACGAGATAATCAATCCGATAGCCAATCCGACCACGGACGCCATCAACCGTCTTAAGCCCGGATTCGAAGCTCCGGTAAGCATAGTTACGAGCCTTGGAACCGACGTGCTTACGCCCGCCAGGAACCGCAGCGTTCTGGCCTGCGTCATACGCGACCCGGAAAAGCCCATGGTCACCCGTTTCGAGCTTAGGTCGCCCAATCCCAGGAGCAATACGCATCTGGTGCTGGCGTCATGCCTGATGGCCATGCTCGACGGAATAAAGGCTGTCCTGGAGGCGGAGAAGACCCCCGCGGAACTGCTGGAGTCCGTATCCAAGGACGCGGAGAGCGGCGACTTCTACCTGGAGACAGGCAGGGTGTACCGCTACGAGGGCAACATATTCGAAGACTTTACCGAGGAAGAGCGCAACGAGATCTTCGGCAAGACCCCGGCCACGGCCTGGGAAAACATAAACGCGTTCGACGCGTACCCGGAGAAGACCAAAGTGCTTTATCACGAAGGAGTCTTCTCGCAGGTGGATGTGGCGTCGTTCAAGGCCGCCGCGCTGGACAGCTGGGTCCGCGAGCTCCACGACCGCATAGTTCCGGAGCTTAGGGACAGGGTAAGGCGCTGCGTGATCCTGCACGACCCGGACGACTGCACGGATCTGGACGAGGAACGCTTTGCCGCGGTGCGCAGAATGGCATGCGACATCGCCCGTGACAGCAGCGGCCGCGTGTCGCTTCTTACCGGACTTTCCAGAGCGCTGGAGGACAAGGACTACAAGACCGCTTCCGATCTGCAGCTCCTGACGATGGAGAGAGTGCAGGCCCTGGAGGCCGTGTACGCGGAGTACCGGAAGAACATTATTTAAATAAGAGATCTCAATGCTTGCGGGGCGGTCTGTTCGCGGACCGTCCCGTATAGCATTCATCGAAAAACTGCCCTCGGTAAGAGCGGCGGAAGAGGTGAAAAATGTTAGCATTCGTAAGCGGTGCGAGCCGCGGAATAGGCGCTGCCTGCGCCGAAGAACTGGCCGGGAACGGCTTCGACATCGTAATAAACTACAGGAGCTCGGACGCGGAAGCGTCGGAGGTCGCCGCCAAAGTAGAGGCTTTAGGCAGAAAGGCATATCTTAAACGCTTCGACGTTTCGGACGCCGCCGCTGCCGAAAAGGCCTGCGCAAAAGTGCTTTCGGAGTGCGGACCGGTGGATGTACTCGTAAACAACGCGGGAATTAGCATAAGCGGTCTTGTTCAGGACATGTCTTCCGATCAGTGGGACGCGCTTCTGGGAGTAAACCTCAAGGGCATGTTCAACCTGTGCAGGGGCTTCGTGCCTTCCATGGTCTCGCGCAAGAAGGGCTGCATAGTAAACATCTCGTCCATGTGGGGGCAGACGGGCGCCTCGTTCGAATCCGTGTATTCCGCCAGCAAGGGCGGCGTGGACGCATTCACCAAGGCTCTGGCCAAGGAACTGGGGCCCTCCGGCATCCGTGTGAACGCCGTGTCTCCCGGGTGCATCCTGACCGACATGTGCGCCTGCTACAGCGAGCAGGATCTTAAGGCGCTTGCGGAAGAGACCGCTCTTGGCCGCAACGGCACACCGCAGGACATAGCCGGCGCCGTGGCTTTCCTGGCGTCGGACAAAGCCTCTTTCATAACCGGCCAGATACTGGGCGTAAACGGCGGCATGGTGATCTAAGCATTCTATAAAAAAATTATAGTTTAAAAAACGGAGCCGCAAAGCTCCGCTTTTTTAGTGAAATATCTGTACCGTTTTTACCAACGTTTTGTGATATCATGACCGCAGATAAGCCACTCGCGGTCGTTCGTTTCGATCCAAAGGGCTGACCGCATCTGCGGCAGCTCCTCTCGAATATTATATATCACATCACAGACCTGAATTCAACGGTCTAGTTCGTTCCTTTATAGATGTATTCCTCGCCCAGGAACTCCTTTATAGCCTTCATGGCCTCCTGCGCTCTGGTAACATTGCCGGACTTCTTAAGTATCTCGTTTGCCGCTATCTCGTCGTTATCCATCAGCGGGATTATGCAGAAGCGGTACTTGCCGCCGGAAGAATACCTGTCCACGTAGGTGGGGATTGCGCTTATATCGTTGTAGGTAACTTCGCCGGTCTCCTTGTTGTAGACCAGGTCCACGTTGGCTATGAAGCCTCTTTCAGTCCAGCGGGCGGCTCTGCTCTCGGCGGCGCTGCCTCCGCGCAGGGTCTCGTATCTCTGGTTGGATACGAAGTTGCCCATGGAGTAGAACACCGGTACGGTCTTGGTCCAGTGCGTGGGCTTGGGTTCCGGTTCGGGCTGCGGTTCCGGTTCAGGTTCGGGTTCGGGTTCCGGCTCTTCCTTTATGAGTCCGAAAGCCTTGCGCAGACGTATGATCCAGCTTTCCTTCTCCTCTTCTACCGGTTCGGGTTCCGGTTCAGGCTGAGGTTCGGGTTCCGGTTCCGGCGGATAGGGGACTTCCACCTCGATAGTTTCTATCGGCTGCATTATGTGCGGATGCGAAGCGAATATGATGTCCGCTCCAGCCTCGGCGCACTTTTTAGCAAGATCCTTATCTACCTGGTCCGGGGTGGACTTGTATTCGGTGCCCCAGTGGAAATAGCAGACGATCAGCTCCGCGCCGTTGTCCTTGCACCACTGGATCTCCTTAAGGATGTTCTCTTCGTGTTCCTTGTAGATCTTTCCGTTATCGTAGCGGAAACTGTTGATGTAGTCCGGCGCGTCCTTGTCCATGGTGGAGCCGTTCATGGTGCGGCTGCCGTTTACTATGCGGGTCTCGTAAGTAAAGGCCACGAAGCCTATCTTTACGCCGCTCACTTCCTTGATGGCGGACCTTGGATCGTTGGTATCCGTCCTTGTTCCGACAACGGTATCGAAGCCTGCTTCGCGCAGTACCTTAACGGTATTGAGCGCTCCGGCAAGACCGGTGTCCAGCATGTGGTTGTTGGACGTAAAGGCTACGTCAACTCCGGCGTCGAATACGTTCTTTGCAAGTATCTCCGGCGCGTTGAAGCGCGGGTATCCGTCGTAAGGCTTCTTTCCGGAGAAGGTGGTCTCGAAGTTGCCCAGCGTTACGTCCGCGTCCTTAAGATACTTGTCCACGTACACGTAGTTGTCGGAAAAATCGTAGGTTCCGTCGCCCTGCTCGGCGCCGACAATGTTGCGGCCATGGGTCATGATATCGCCCACGCAGCGAATGCGCAGCGGGAACTCCGTCTGTACCTTTGGCGGTTCCGGATCGACTGTGTTGTTTGCCGGAACTTCCTTTTCCGCGGGTTTGGAGGGCAGGGGCCAGAACAGCAGTCCTGCCAGAACTACCGCGCACAACACGAACAGGGACAGAAGGAATCTGCCCCATTTGATCCTGACTTTTTTCTTTTTGGTATGTCTCATTTTATCGTCCGGACAGACCGGGATGCGTTAATTTACAGCTTCTACGGCCGCAACTGCATCGGGGAACTGTTCTCTGAGTATGGATTCTATTCCGCCCTTAACGGTAGCCTGGGCGTGGGGGCATCCTGCGCAGTGGCCCTGCAGCTTTACGTAGACGGTCTTGTCTGCATCGTCGTAGTCCACGAACTCCACGTCGCCGCCGTCCCTCTGAAGGAAGGGCCTGATCTGTTCCAGAACGCTGATGATCTGTTCTTTCATTTCTTTCTCCTTTTTATTGTATATCGTTTTTATACTATTAAATATTAACTCGGCTATTTGCCGGTATTCGCGTTGTTATCGGTCTGCGTCTCCTCCGCGGGGGTCTTTTCGAACGCCGTGAACACCAGTTCGGGTTCCTCGGGGGTGCTCCTGTATACGCGGACGCTCTTCACCGGGCTGCCGTTCATGCTGACGGTTATGCGGCCCGTGGCCCCTTCCAGTCCGTCTATCGCCATCAGAGCGGAGCAGAGCGATTCTCTGCTGTCCGGGTCCTCCGCTGTCCTGAGCGCTTCCAGCGCCATAAGATACGCGTCGAATCCCAGAGCGGTCCTTTCGGAAGGTAAGTCCCCGCCGTGCCTCTTTCCGTACGCGTCCGTGAAGATCTTGTTCATTTCCGTCATGTCGCTTTGCGGATCGTAGTCAGCAGTATAGTAGACGTCGGGTATGCCGAGGCTCTTCCAGGCGTCGCCGCCTATCCACACAAGCTTAAGGCCGGTCTCTTCCGCCTTGGTCATTACGGAAAAGGATATCGAAGCGCCTGCCGGCATGTAAACGGTAGAGGCGCCGCTTTCCTCCAGGGCCTTCATTATGAAGTAGAGGTCCGCGCCCTCGTTGACCGCTATGACCGGTACGGAAGTTATCTTATACGTCTGCTCGCAGTAGCGCGAGAATTCCTGCGCGCGGATCTTCGACAGTTCGTCGGCGCTGCTGTACATGGCGGCAAGTTCTCTCTGCCCCAGTACGTTTACCGCGAATTCGGCCGCGGCCCTGGCCGGGAAGGCGTCTATGGCCGCTGCGCACACGAAGTTCGTGGTATTGCTGATTATCGGGTTGGTGGAGGTAGCGTTGACCGTAGGAATGCCTGCCTCCGCGAAAACGTCGGCGGAAGCTATGGTGAGCATGTTTCCGTAGGTGCCGATGACCATGGAGATGGTCTCGTCCCTGGCGATCTCCGCTGCGGTGAGCGCGGCAGTCTCGGTGTCGGACTTGTTGTCGTAATACACCAGTTCCACCCTGGAGCCGTTAGCGGTCCTGTACAGGGAGTTGGCCAGTCTGATGCCTTCGATCTCCGCCTCCGCCCCGCTTGCTTCGTTTCCGGTAAGCGGTTCGAACACGGCGATGCGCACCGTCTTGGCCGGCGCTTCTTCTTTCTTTATGAATGCGTTGTAAAAGTTGTCCCAGGACGTGCAGGAGCTGAGCGACGCCAGCAGAAGTGCGCACATGAGCGCAGCCGCGGCTATCCTGGTAAGTTTCGTTCTTTTCATATTCGGTTATTCTACCATCAACGGCCCTGCGCCGCAAGTCCGGCATACGTTACCGGTCCGCGGCCAGTTCCTTTATCTTCGTTATGTATCCGGGGTCCGAACCGCAGCACGCTCCGGCGTATGCTATCATGTCCAGAGCAGGCTCCATCGCCTTTGCGAACTCTTCCGCCGGAAGATCCGCTGTGTTGGGCTTAAGCACAAGGGGCAGGTCTGTCTTTTCCGCGAATTCCTTTATTACAGGCAGCGCCTGCACCGGGCCGAACGAGCAGTTTAGCCCCACGGCCACCGGACTGAACGGTTTAAGCGCTTCCAGCATGTCGTCCACGGACGATCCGAAGAACGTGCGGCTGCCCTGCGCGAAGCTCATGGTGCAGAGGAGGGGAAGACCCGTCTCAGCGGCCTGTTCCGCCGCGATACGCAGCATCTCCGCGTCCATGAACGTTTCCAGGACTATCCGA
>JAEEGF010161057.1_pt1 | contig 12382 bp, 4 predicted proteins | sample 9134171 | NCBI WGS metagenome assembly JAEEGF01 (sample SAMN16246542, study PRJNA631951) | gut metagenome | biome: gut microbiome; feature: rumen; material: AP-attached | host: Bos | place: Iran: Karaj | collected 2018-10 | reverse complement strand
ATGCAACGCATCCGCGAGCTGATGATCGAACAACAGCTTTTCAAGCAGAGCGAACTGAAAGTGGCCGATGTGGCTGTCCTCCTGGGTACCAATGTACGCTATGTGTCAGACTGCATCAACCAGCTGGAGGGTCGTTCTTTTTCTCAGTTCGTAAATGGCTATCGTATTGACTATGCCAAACAACAACTGCGCCAGCATCCCGATATCAAGTTGAGCGCTCTTTCTTTGGAGTCAGGTTTTGCCAATGAGACCTCATTCTTTCGTGCTTTTAAAGTGCTCACTGGTATGACACCAAGAGAGTGGCTTGCTAAAACCAACTAACAAAAACGGAATTTGTTAGTCGGTTCTCTTGTTTTGTCAGTTCATCTGTACGTGTTTTTCGTATCTTTGCAACATCTTAAATTGCACGTACACTTATGAAAAAAGTGCCTAACGACACCATCGACCCTCTTTTTGACAGTATCTGCAAACTGATGGAAGAGCAACAGCTATTCCATAGAAGCAGACTGCGATTGTCGGATATTGCCGCCCAATTGGGTGTCAACAGCCGTTATATATCCGAGTGTATCAAGAATAACAGCGGATATACTTTCACGCAGTTTATCAATGACTACCGTATTAATTATGTGAAGCAACAGTTGCAACAGTTTCCCAACAAGAAGATAGCAGCTATCGCTTTGGAATCGGGCTTTGACAACGAGATATCGTTCTACCGTACCTTCAAGAACTTCACAGGTATAACACCTCGTGAATGGTTGGCAAAAGCCAGTAAATCGGATTGAGACGAATAAAAACTATCCTAAAGAAATACTAACTAAAAACCTATTAACAATGAAAAAACGACTGAACAGACTATTAACCCTGCTGGTGATCATGATGATGACCACAGGCGTGGCAATGGCCCAATCAGAAGAAGAGCCTGCACCACTGAACCTCAAGGTAACGGTCAACGTAGAGGAGGCTGGTACCCTGTTCGTGAAGATTATGGAACAGATTGAGGAAATAGGCGAGCTGAGCGATGTGGGCGAGCTTACCGTCACCGGCCAACTGAACGGCGATGACTTCAATGTGCTGCGCAACCAGATGACCAACATGACACTGCTCGACCTTTCGGCCACAACCGTAGAGAACGGCGAGGACATCTGGCTGGGCAATTGGGACTCCAAGCTGCGCCGCTGTTTGCTGCCACGAACGGCTACCACGCTGCGCTGGCAGTGCTTTGATTCGTGCAGCGAGTTGCGCAGCGTGGTGCTGCCCGAAGCACTGACGGCCATCCCAGGCAGCTGCTTCAGGGAGTGTGCCCATTTGGAGAGCATCGACATACCGGCTACAGTGACCAGCATTGGTGACTATGCCTTCGGTGGCTGTGTGAATTTGGAGAGCATCGACATACCTGCCACGGTGACCATGATTTATGACGGTGCCTTTAATAACTGTGTGTCGCTCAAGAGTATCGAGCTGCCCCAAGGCTTGACTGATCTGGGAAGCAGTTCCTTCTGTGGGTGTAGTGGACTGACCAGCATCGAGCTGCCCCAAGGCTTGACAAATCTGGGAAGCTATTCCTTCTGGAGGTGTAGTGGACTGACCAGCATCGTGCTGCCTGAAGGAATCAAGGCGATTCCCGATGGCTTCTTCGAGGAATGCTCGAGACTGAGCGAGGTGAAACTGCCGGCCAGTCTGGAGGTGATTAATAGTAGTGCTTTTGCGAGTACAGCCTTCAGGACGTTCACTTTGCCTGAAGGTGTGAAAATAGATGGTGGCGGTGCGTTTTCCAACTGCGACTCGCTGCGCACGTTCTACTTCCCCGACGGACCCATCGACAAGTATGATGTAGGCGATGGAACCTTCCGTGGTTGCGACTCGCTTCACTATGTACGTCTGCCCGAGACACTTACCGAGATACCCAGTTGGTTCTTTGGCGGCACATCGCTCGACACTATTGCCCTGCCGGCATCGGTTCGCAAAATAGGCGAGGGCGCTTTCCATGAACTTCACGGATTAAAGAGAGTGGTACTGCCAAATAGCGTCACCATGATTGAAGGGAATGCCTTCATGGGCTGGGATGGCGAGGAGATGGTATGGCCCGAGACGGTCACTACCATCAGCGATGGGATGTTCACGGGATGCGAGAATCTGCGCAAGATTGATATTCCACAGACCGTCAGCGCCATCGGCGCCAATGCCTTCTCGTCTTGCTCCTCGCTACGCAGCATCCGTCTGCCCGAAGCTGTCACCACAATCGCTTCGGATGCCTTCTTGAATTGCTCAAAACTGGAGGATGTTACGCTGTCTGCTCAGCTGAAAACCATCGGCGTACAAGCTTTCAGTTACTGCAATCAGTTGAAGCATATTGACCTGCCAGACGGGGTGACCTCCATCGGCGATAAGGCTTTCTGCGATGTTCCCCTGCAAAGCCTCACGTTGCCTAAGGCCCTGAAGACCTTGGGCTATGAAGCTTTCACAGGCGGTAGGTACACCCATGTGGCAGTGCCAGAGGGTGTGCTCACCATCGGAGACGGTTGCTTCAGCAGCGACAGGCTGAAGGTGTTCGATCTGCCCACGACAATCATCGCACTGGGCACAAATTTCGTGTCGGGAGAGAAAGCCTTGGACAGCCTCATCATCCGTGCCATGATACCTCCCTATGGGGGATACATTGAAGGTAACATCACTAATGGCACACTCTATGTGCCTGCCAAGACGCTGTCGTTCTATCAGAACAAAAGCAACTACAACCGGATGGCAAGTATCCAGCCCATCGATGTAGCCGTGGACAAACTGACGATTACCGGATACACTGCCATCACACCCAACAATAGCCTGGGCACCGATAAGGTTGATGTGGAGTATCGCTCGCTCTATGGCAGCGGTCTCAGCGTGAGCGCCAAGGAGCGACCGCGCCTCTCAGTAGAGGAGGGCGCACAGCTCAACATCGGTACACTCTCCATGAACTTCGACCTTGTGGACATTCCTATGGCTTACTGGTGGGAGGAGGATCCACCATTTAAGTTCGATGTACTGTTCAACCGCGGAACCATTGCCTGCGACCAGTTAGACCTGGGATGTAAGATAGATTATGAAACCTACTTCACACCGTCGTTCGATGTACACATGTACGACATCGTTCCCGAACTGCCCAACACACCCTATGTCATCTACCGATACGACGGTGCTGCGCGTGCTGCCGGAAATTTCAGCAACACGTGGGTGAGGGTGAGCAACGACGAGATGCTGCGTGCCGGACAGGGCTATGCCTATAAAGGGGATAAGACTATTACGAAAGACGACAAAGGGGAGTGGAAGAAGGAATGGAGCACCCTACACTTCCGCTCGCATCAGGGTGGCACCGACTATCTGACCACCGCTGGCGACATCACCCTGCCGCTCAACCACTATCAGGGCGAGTTCTCCCACAACCGTAACTGGAACTTCATTGGAATGCCGTATGCTGCCTTCTTCTACATCCGCGGACTCGATTTCGATGGCCCCGTCATTGTGTGGAATCCCATCTATAGCGACTGGGACATAGTGACGGCACTCGACGACGACTATGTCATCCACCCCATGTCGGCAATCTTCATTCAGGCTCCCGACGGCCTCAACTCGCTCACTTTCGATGCCGACCGCCGTCAGTTTGGCAACCAGTTAGCCAAGGGCGACGAAAGCAACAGTCGCCGCGCCCTGCAACGTGCCGACAAGAATGCCCACCGTGTTGTGTTTAACGCGATACTGTCGCGTAACGCAGAGGCCACCGAACAGGCGGAGGCTCCTGTGGCAGCCACCACCCGCTTCGTCATCAACCCCGAAGCCACCACTCGCTACGACATTGGTCGCGATGCGCCGGCAATGGCTGCTGACAACGCTACCTTGCTTTACACTATGGCTGGCGGCGTGGCCTATGCAATCAACGAGCGACCACTGGACGATGGTATCATACGCCTCGGCATGCAGTTGCCCAAAGCAGGTTCCTATAAGATGAGTCTTGCCCTGAAGACAGGAACCCTCTATAGTAGTATTGCTGAGGATGTTTGGCTCGTTGACAACGAAACCAATACCCGCAGGCTACTGCTCCATGCCGATGGCACACCAGCTGAGCCTTATACCTTTGAGGTTGCTGAGGCAACCACGCTCTCTTCTCGCTTCCTGATTGCTATTGGCAATGCCGATCCAACTGCTATTACCGATATTGACGAAGCCCAGCCGCAACGTATGGACGGTCTTTTCAATCTGGCCGGTCAGCGCATCAGCGCTCCTCAGCGTGGCATCTATATTAATAATGGTAAGAAAGTATTGAAGTAAAACATCATCAACGCTAAAAACCGAACGATTATGAAAAAGCTATTCAATATATTCCTACTGTGCCTACTGACCCTCACGGCCACCGCACAGAGTCCGAAAACACACCGTCTGAGCGTGGAGACACTGCCAGAAGGTGTAGTGTCGGTCACCGTCTCTTTCTTTGCAGATATTGTTGACGACGGCGGTGTGACAAGCTCAACACAGTTTTACTATTGTACCGACACACTCAATAATGTGCAGGTTCCCGTAGGTGCTCCGGTAGAATTTCGTATTAGTTATAGGAGCTATGACTTTGCTCTGAAAGAGTGGACTCTCAACGGTCTGCCATACACATTTGAAAACCAGACACCGAAGGCTTCATATTTAAGTTTCACCATGCCCGATGAGGATGTGAAACTGAGAGGATTCTTTGAGTACGACCCAGAAGCCCCTGGCTACCAGCCCGGAGCCAACTCGTGGGATCCTGAAACAGGCACACTCATCTTGGATTACGGATACAGTTACCCGGCAGGCTTCACCGAAGACGACTACGACAAGGTGATACGTTTCATCTCACAGAGTTTCGGCAATATCTATGACTTCAAGAACTGCCTGGTCTACGACCTCAGCCGCTCAACCATAGAGACCATCAATGGCGGAAACTATGGAGGGCCCATGAGCGAATTGAGCATTAAAGAAGTGCTGTTGCCCTCAACGCTGAAGAAGATTGAGCGCAATGCTTTCATGGGTACGAAACTAGAGACCTTCATCTGTTTTGCTATGACCCCTCCAGAGCTGGAATTCGTTACAGAATACAACGAGGTGACCGAAAAGTGGGAACTCGTGGAGAGCGGAAAGTGGGCCTTCCCCGACTGCCCGGACATGGTGGTGCGCGTACCGGCTGAGTCGGTAGAGCTCTATAAGCAAGCCAAAGGCTGGAAGGACTTTACCATTCTGGCCATGGACCAGAACTACGTGAACCTGACGGTGAAACTGATGGACAACGCCACCGCCGCCCAGTTGGCACAGTATAAGAACATGTCGTTAGAGCTGACCTCGCTGAGCAGCGGACAAGTGCGCCGCCTGCTGATGAACGGACGAAACGAGTATGCCTTCACCTACCTGCCTGAGAACACCAACTACTCGCTGGCACTGGTCAACAGCCGTGGTGCAGCAGTGGCCCAGATAGACAACATCTTCGTGCAGAGCGAGCACCTCAACGTCACCTTCCCGCAACTGAAGAACGTGCACGCACTGTCGCTCACCATCAAGGCCGACGGTCAGACCATGCCTGAGGATAAGTTCAGCAACATGTGGCTCGCGGCCGACAACAGCTACCTGGCTCGCGGCACCAAGCTTGTCGATATGCTCGACGGACAGACCGTGAAGTATGTGGTCTCGCTGGAACGCCAACTGGCCAGCCAGTATGAGCAGCCCGACACGACAGTCATCATTGTGGGACAGAGCGGACAGCCCGACAACATCGTGCTGCCATTAGAGCCGCTGAAGAACACAACGGTGACATTCAGCGTCATTGACGAAGCAACCCATGCGGGCATTGAAAATGCCACGGTGCAGGTGTCGCAGATACTGCCATCGGGAGTCACAGGAAATTCCACATCGCTGACCACTGGCGGTGACGGACGGGCTGTAGGAGAGGCTCTGGCCACCTGGAGCCACATTACCGTGACATCACCCATACACGGCTCGAAGTCGTTCAATGTCAACCTGGCCGACAGCACAGAGTTTACCACCGCCTTTACACAGGCCGACGGCACACAGCTAACGCTGAGTCACACCTATCAGGCTGCTGTGGCAGAGGACGTGACTCCAACGGTGATGCAGGGCTATACCGACGGGCGCAGCCTGAACTATGAGTTCACCGCCCATCTGCCCAATGGCAAGGACTCGGTCATCACGCATTATCTGTCTAGCTATCCGCGCTATACCTTCTACACCCAGTTGCCCGAAGGCACACGGCTGACGGTTGCGGCCAGCAGTGCCAAGAACGACATCGACCCCGTGGAGGCAAGCACCGTGGTAGGTCAGCAGAAAGAAGTGGGCGTGACGCTGCCCATCGTTCAGCGCGGTTATATCGAGGCCTCCTACTACATGTCAAGCAGCAGCCACCCCGCTGTGCTGTTGTTCAAGGCCGAGACGGGCGAACTGGTGAAGAAACAGGCTTTTGGTAATGAGAGCTTGCTGCGCTTCGAAGGACTGCAGGCAGGCGACTACCTGCTGGCTGCCATGTCGCAAGGACCGCAGTATGCCTCCATCAATAGCAAGAGCCAGTTAGAGCAGTACGTTGAAGACACCGACTATGTTACCGAGCAAGTAAGCATCAGCAATGGCCATTCGGCCAAGACACGCTTTACCCGTGTGCCTCTCACCATGACCCAGCTTGAAAGTCACTTGGTGGAGCGCCGCGCCAGGTTTGGTAATGGCACGGGCGTTGTGGGCCAGAGCATAGGCATTACGGCGAGAGTGGCCTTTAAAGGTCTGAAAGAGCGCGTCTATGGCAGCACCTATGATGAGTCGCTCTATCCCACCGATTGCCGACTGGAGATGTACGTACCCGAAGGAATCAGCATGCCTTCGGCCTACCGCAGCTGTCGCAAGTATTACCAAACACTATTTGTCCATTCCTCATCTAATGGCAGTGGTGGTGGATCAGTGTATTCTCTCATTGGTACTGTTGAGGATGTTATCGCATCGGGAGCGCATGTAAGCAAGAGCGAGATACAGCTCACCGCTGCCACCACGACTTGGGACGAGGTCGAGCGTAAGCTCACCATCGAATGGCCTCACTACGACGAAGGCGGCAGGATGCAGCTGAGCATGATACCACTGAAGGCTGGAAACTACACGCCCGAGATCTACTTAGTGTACACCCTCAACGGCAAGGAGGAGCGCGAGATTCTGGAGACCACGAGCATCGCCGTCAGTCGTTCGGGCATTCAGGCTCCCGACATGATTGTCAAACCTACCTTCAACGTGAAGGGCACAGCCATGTACTTTGAACCGGAAGAGGACGAGACTGAAGACTCTACCGCCACTGCCAGACAGGGAGCACCGCGTCGCATATCTTATGGACTTGCTCAAAGTAAACCTTGGGTACAAGAATACTACGAGGTGACGGTGATGGCGGGCAACCAGCCCATCGGTAAGGCACAGATCAACAGCAAAGGTGAGTGGAAAGCCACGTGCACACTGCCCAACGCCCTGGCCATGGATGTCTATGACGTTTATGCGAAGATTACCTACAAGAATGGTGTGAGCTATCAGACGGAGAGCAAGAAGGTGAGGTTCGACCCCAACGCTGTGGTGCCTTTGTCGGTGAAGATGTCGTTCTTCAACCACCACCCGGTGCACTTGCAGGAGCAGGTGGTAACGTTCGACCTGATGGAACGCGAGACCAATCCTCACTCCTACGGTTACTCTAACGAAGAGGGCTATAACACCGACTTCACCTTCGAGATCAATCTGTCGAACAACGACACCACGAAGGTCTATGCCGTAGATCTGTCCATCTTCACCGACGGACCCGATGCTGAGCATTTCATAATTCCTGCCCACTACAACGCACGCAAGAACCGCTGGATTGCCTACGAGAAGTTCAACACCCGATCAATGCCCTGCAACGTGAACGTGACGCCCTATTACCACAGTGACATCATTGGTTCGCGAGTGAAAGTGCAGAATGCCGTCAACTTCTATAAGAATCTGCTTACACCCGACTTGATTCCACAGCAGCTCATCGACCAGGCTACACCCCTGCTGGAGCAGCTACAGACTGCTATCGACAATAACGACCAAGAACGATGCAAGGCCCTTGACGATCAGCTGTACAACATCTATGTTCAGGTTTTGGGCTACTATGGCATGCAGATTGACGGTGAAGACATCAGCGAAGACGACGAGTCGGCACTGAACATCGACATCGACAATATCATTGCACAGAAGACTTATTTCGAACAGGCCATTACCAAAGACCTGAAGGACATGAACAGCTTGGGCGAAATGTTCAATGGCATCATCACAGCTCCTGCCACGGGTATGACAGAATTGTCGCTACAGTCGGAGGGCTACCAATGCTTTATGATGGACGACGGAAGTGCTCTCTACATCCGCTCGAACGATGAGGACAATACACTCACATTAGTGAGCCTGAAAGACAATCTCGTAGTCACGTTCAAAAATGATATTCCGGCCACCAGCCGCCGCGTCAGTACAGAAGACGTCCAAGCTCTAAAGGAAACTATCGAGGCGATGTGGGAAAAACTGAGCGGTATCAGCGAAAAGATATCGGAATATCAGGAATACCTGAGCGTGGCCATCGATGTGATGAGCAACTACATCGACGACATTGCCAAGAAACAGAGCAATATCATCAAGCTGATTAATAAGACCAAGGGTATGGGTACGCTCACTCCGCGGGAGTCAGCCGAGTTCAACAAGGTGCGCTATGATCGACTGAACGCACTGGCCAAGAAATCGTCGCTGGCCTGCAAGACACGCAATGCGCTCAGCTACCTGAAATTCGGCGACGCAATAGGCTGTGTAGGCGGCTTCATCTCGTTGGTGAACAACCTGAGAGAGATGGTACAGAACTGTCAGACGATAGTTGATTTCTACTTTGGCATTCCTAATCCGTGTCCAAACGATCAGTTCAAGGCCACTCAACTGAGGGAAGATGCCTTCAACCTGGCATGGTGGGCCGCTGGCTACAGCATGAAGAAGATTACTGCCGACATAATAGGCATTACAGGAGCTATTGCCAGTCTGGTGGGCTGCACCACAGTTGTGGCTGCACCTGAAGGTCTCATGGGCTTAGGACTGTCGGTCGGCAGCATGGCACTGACCAAGATTTGTGATGAATACTTCGGCATGCGCATCGATCAGGAATTCTGTGATCTCATCATTGAGAGAAACGAATTGGAGTGCACAGAGAAAAAGAAATCTAAAAAGAAAGACCCGAAGGAGTGCACCAGCAACTGCGGCCCTTGCTGCCCGGATTCGCCACCAACACTCGACCCTTCTGGCTTCGTCTATGAGGGCGTGGAGAGCAACCGCTTGGAGGGTGCTACGACAACCGTGTTCTATAAGAAGGTGACGAAGAACGAGTTTGGCGACGATGTGGAGAAGGTTATCGTATGGGATGCCGAGAATTACGGACAGGTGAACCCGCAGGTGACCGACGCGAATGGCGAATACGGATGGATGGTGCCTACCGGACTGTGGCAGGTGAAATATGAGAAGCAGGGCTATCAGACCGAATACTCGGAATGGCTGCCCGTGCCACCACCACAACTCGATGTGAACCAGAGCATGACGCAGTTCTCGCAGCCTGTGGTCAGTCAGGTCAAGGCTACGCAGAACGGTGTGCAAGTCACGTTCGACAAGTACATGCTGCCCGCCTCACTGAGTGCTGAGAATATCAGCGTCACTATGAGCGGTGAGGCCATTAGCGGAAGCGTGGAACCGGTATTCAACGGTGCCGATACGCTCTATGCACAGCGTGCCGACTTCATCCCCGAGACCAGTCTGCCAGTAGGCCAAAAGCTGCTGCTCACCGTGAGCGGCAACGTGGAGAGCTATGCAGGTGTGACGATGGGTGATGCCTATACGCAGGATTTCGACATCACGCAAACTATCAATGCACTGTTGGCCGACTCAGTTGTTCACGTCGTTTACGACAAGACTACGCCTGTCACCATCCAAGCTATGCCTGCCGATGCAGCTGCCGGCAAGAAGGCCAGCGTGAAGATTCTCTCTGACATGATAGTAACAGCTGAAAGTGACGAGCTGACCTTCAACGAGCAGGGCTTTGCCACACTGAACCTCACAGGTGAGGCTCATGGCACCACCGCTGCCATCATCCAGATGCAGGATGACAGCGACATGAAGAAGGTGGTGGTGGTTAACGTGAAGGACGAAAATGACTTCATCTGCCCAATGCCCGAATCGAACTACATGCCGGAACAGGCATACGCATACGGCACGATGATTGAGCTGACCTGCGAACTGCCCGAGGCCGAAATCTACTACACGCTCGACGGTACCTGCCCCTGTGCAGAGTCCTCAGCGAGCGTAAAGAAGTACACCGCATCCATCATGCTCACCACCGACCTCACTATCAAGGCATTCGCCAAGGCCAAGGGCTATGCTGATAGTGACATCGCCCAAATGGTGTTCCGTCTCGACACAGGCGAGGATGGTATCAGCACATTGCATGCCGAGCGTCCTGTGACTAAGAGCATCTACACGCTCTCTGGCCTGAAGGTTGAGAATGTTAAGCACCTGTCGAAAGGTGTCTACATCAGAAGTGGAAAGAAGATTGTGGTGAAATAACACGAAACGAATAACTTCAAAAAAGAGGTGTATCAAAAATCGATACACCTCTTTTTGTAGGTTGTTCCTTAAACAGGAAGGGTAGGGGGTATTAGATGGGATTTGTATTCTCAAAAGTCACCTGATAGGGCCACTGCTCGTTGTTCTGCGACCATTCAGAAGAAGCCTTTCCGCTGGTCCAGGGATGGCTCCAGTGTTGGGTGGGTGCTCCCATCACCACGAAGAAGAGGTTCTTGCAGGTACCGTGATCCGAAGGGATGGTGAGTTCAGCCGTACCTTCCTTGTCGGCCTTCACCTCGCCATAGATGCGCGTGTCGTCGCTCATCAGTGCTACGAAGGCATAGCGCCATCCGGCACGAGCAGGATAGACGTAATGGTAGCCCTCGGCATCGGTCAGCCCCTTGAACGTGGCCTTGACTACTGTTCCGGCTGCCACCCGCTTCATGTTGGTGATGTGATAACCGTAGTTCTGTATGCAGTGGGCCGAGTCGGGCTGATAAGTCTTTGTCGCGCTATTGACGAGCTTCAGGCGGTTCACGTGCTGACCTATGCGGTGGGCGGCCCGCTCGCGCACGCCGTCGATGTCCCATGTAGCCATGCGCATGTAGCCTTCCATGAGCTCGTCATTGAACTGCTGCTGTGTCAGGCCGTTCATGCGTATATAAGTCTGTATGGGATCCTCATAGCGCTGTGTCTCGCGCCACATGCGGCCAATGAAACTGCGTCCGTGCTTCATGGCCCACCAGTCGTGAATGTAGCAGCAGGCATATCGCCAGTCCTCGTGCAGCATGTTCAGGTGGTGGTTGTCCAGATGCTGTTCGAAATACTCTCCGTCGGTGAACTGCCGGTCGGGGAATATCTGATAAGCCTGCCAGTCGGCACAGCACTCCCACCAGCCATTGTCATTGCCGCCGCCCCAGCCCCAGCGCCATCCACGATCCATGTGTCCGGCGCCATCGGTGCCTAAGTCGGCAGACACAAGGTATTGGAACGTGTGTCCTACCTCGTGAGCGATGGTGTGTCCTCCGCGTGCCGTGGCCGCCCAGGGATTGAAGTGCCCCAGTCCTGTCCGGCTCCACGTGCCGTTGGCTTCCTGTCCGTCGGTGCCAGAGGCATCGGCCCGCCACTCGGCCTGATAGGGTATGTAGAGCTGAATCTTATATTTGTCGGTGGTCGATGTCCCCGGCACGATGAAGCCCAGGTCTTCCACATAGCATTTCCAGCACTTCTCAGCCACGTCGAGCACATCGTAGGCATTGGCCACTTCGCCCCTTGTGGGAAACTTGATGCTCTTGGGATTGTTGCCATAGCGCACGTCCCAGAACACGGCGAAGTGCTCGCTCTCTAATGAGTGGGCGAAGTTATAGCCCGAAGTAGCGTTCGCATTCTCATAGTTGGTGCCACTGTAGGTGTTGGGCTTCAGCAGATAACGTCCAGGAGCCTCAAACATCATGTCGGACTTGCCTGCAGTCATGCTGAGTATCTTTTTTCCGGCAGGACTATACACCGCTATCTGCGAGGTCTTCACCTCTATTGAATCAGCTTCTGCAATGCGCAGGGCAGCATTGGCCTGAAAGCGGTTGTCGTAGCGCACCCATAGTGTGTCCTGAGCTTGAAGGATAGTGGCCTGCGTCAGGAGCAGCAGGGGAAATATCATCTTTTTCATCTTACTATTATCTTTTTACCGTTCACAATATAGATGCCGCGCGACAGCCGTCCGTCGAGCATCTGTCTGCTGCCCAGTCGGCGACCG
>JAEEGF011024476.1_pt1 | contig 12383 bp, 11 predicted proteins | sample 9134171 | NCBI WGS metagenome assembly JAEEGF01 (sample SAMN16246542, study PRJNA631951) | gut metagenome | biome: gut microbiome; feature: rumen; material: AP-attached | host: Bos | place: Iran: Karaj | collected 2018-10 | reverse complement strand
TCTTCCTCTTGTTGACGCATTTTGTCGTTTCTCGAGGCATTCAGCATGGTATCGAACGCTATTCGAAACTGATGATGCCCATGCTTCTCGCCATCATCGTGCTTTTGGTGGCTTTCTCGCTGACAATGCCGGGAGCCGCCGAAGGTCTTCGCTTTTTATTACGACCTGATTTGAGTAAAGTTACGCCAGAAGTAGTGCTTGGAGCTATGGGCCAAGCCTTCTTTTCGCTTAGTGTCGGCTTGGGTTGCTTGGTGACCTACGCATCCTATTTCAACAACGAGACAAGACTGGTAAATTCGGCCATGAACGTCTGCATCATTGATACGATGGTGGCTGTGTTGAGTGGATTTATCATCTTCCCCACAGTGTTTAGTGTAGGTATAGCACCTGATGCAGGACCTGGCCTTGTCTTCATCACCTTGCCAAATGTTTTCCTGCTCAGTTTCAACGAGATGCCTGTCTTGGGTTATGCCTTCTCGCTTCTCTTCTATGTCTTGCTTCTGTTGGCAGCCCTGACGAGTAGTATCAGCATGCACGAGATATGCACAGCTTTCATTTCCGAGCACTTCAACAAGAGTCGCCGCCGAGCCGCAGCCATAGTCACCCTCGTTTGCCTTGTGCTGGGCAGCTTCTGTTCGCTGTCCTTCGGACCTTGGCAGGAAGTGACATTCTTCGGTCGCGGCTTCTTCGACCTCTTCGACTACACTGTCACCAAGTTCCTGATGCCGCTTGGCGGACTCTTGATAACCTTGTTTGTCGGCTGGTATCTCGACCGCAAACTTGTCGAGCAACAGTTGACCAACGACGGCAGCATCCCGGTTCGAACGATGCGTCCGTTGCTCTTCCTCATTCGTTGGGTTGCCCCCATTGGCATCCTCGTCATATTTCTGAACGAACTATTCCCGCTTTTCTTATAGACTGAGATACATTAACAGATGGAAACAAGACATAACTTTGGCAGCAAGTTGGGAGCCGTGTTGGCCTCTGCAGGGTCGGCCGTCGGCTTGGGCAATGTGTGGCGCTTCCCCACCGAAGTCGGCAACAATGGTGGCGCAGCCTTCATCTTCATCTATCTGCTTTGCATAGCCTTCATCGGCATCCCTGTCATGATGAGTGAGTTCCTCATCGGCCGTCATACTCACGCCAACACTATTTCCGCTTTTGCAAAGCTCGCTCCAGGCAAGTGGTGGCGCATCGAGGGTGTTGCTGGTGTCTTTGTGGCGTTCTTGATTCTGTCCTACTATATTGTCATCAGCGGTTGGACCCTCTTCTATCTCATTGAGAGTGTGGGTGGACAACTGCAGGCTGACCGCGATTATAGCGATGTCTTCACGAATTTTGTCAGCGACCCTTGGATGCCTATACTGGCTGGAGCCGCCTTCATGGCACTGACGCACTTCATCATAGCCAAGGGTGTTCAGTCTGGCATCGAGCGCTATTCGAAACTTATGATGCCCCTCTTGCTCCTCATTATCGGCATTCTCGTGGTTTGCTCATTCAGTATGCCAGGCTCTTCGCAAGGTCTGCGTTTCTTGCTTAAACCTGATTTCTCGAAACTTACGGCCAGCGTCATTCTCAGTGCCGTGGGCCAAGCCTTCTTCTCACTTAGCCTGGCTATGGGCTGCCTCTGCACCTATGCTTCTTATTTCCGAGCCGACACCAAGTTGCCAAAGACGGCTGTGGGCGTGAGTGTCATCGATACGATAGTCGCCATCTTGGCCGGCTTCATCATTTTCCCTGCCGTCTTTAGTGTCGAAGAGGTCAGCGTGGATGCTGGCCCGGGCCTCGTCTTCATCACACTTCCCAGTGTGTTCAACATCGCATTCAGTCATGTTCCTTGGCTTGGCTACATCTTCTCGAGCTTCTTCTATCTGTTGCTCTTGTTGGCAGCGCTTACCAGCGCGATGTCCTTGCACGAGAGTGTGACGGCTTACATCTTGGAGGCCTTCCACATTTCGCGCAAGAAGGCATCTGTTGCCGTTTCCGTAGCTTGTATGACACTTGGCATAGCCTGTTCCCTCTCTTTCGGCGTTTGGAGCGACATCAAGCTTTTCGGCCTGAACATTTTCGAGTTGTTCGACTTCACGGCCTCCAAGATCATTTTGCCTCTTGGCGGTATCATCATCTGTCTCTTTACTGGTTGGTACTTGGATAGGAAATTGGTAGAGAATGAGTTGACGAATGGCGGCACCATTCGTTTCAAATTGTTCCGCCTCTACTATTTCATCATCCGCTACGTCGCACCCCTTGCCATTGCTGCTGTCTTCCTGCAAGAACTCCTCTCATGAAACGCTTGCCCATATTCACACCCTCACAGAGAAGAGGTCTGCTGGTCATCGAATGCGTGCTGATTGTAGGCGTTCTTGGCTATTCTCTATGGACTTGGCATAGTCCGAAATCAACGAAAGAGGGCATAGAGAAGAGTTCGGGGAGATCAGGCCATCCTGGAAAACAATACATTTATGCAGTTGAGGAAGAGCCTTTCGAGACCTTCCCTTTCGATCCTAATACGGCAGACAGTACGACTCTTTTGCGCCTCGGACTTTCCCCTTGGCAGGTCCGCAGCATCTATCGCTACCGAGCCAAACATGGACGCTACCATAAGCCTGAGGATTTTATGCGAGTTCCAGGTATGACCAACGAACAATGGGAGCGATTGAAACCTTATATCAAGATTGCAAAAGCGTTTCAATACGTCGAACCTGAGGTACGAAAACCCTTCGCTGAGGAAGCCCCGAGAGAGCAGACAATTGCCGAAGTGAAGCAAACTAGGCAGGATTCTTTCCCCAAGCAAGAGAAAATACAATTCGGCCAGACCATCGACATCAACACAGCCGACACTTCGCTCCTGAAGATGATTCCAGGCATCGCTTCTAGAAGAGCAGCCCGAATTGTCGCTTACAGAAAGACGCTTGGCGGGTTTACCTCTGTCGAGCAGGCAATGGAAGCCATCGAAATGCCTGATTCCGTACTGAAATACATGAGCGTTTCACCCGTCGAAATCAAGAAGATCAACGTCAACAAGCTTTCCGTCCAGCAGTTGATGAAGCATCCTTATCTCAACTTCTATCAAGCCAAAGCCATCTTCGAGCATCGACGCAACAAAGGGGATTTGCATTCCCTCGACGAGCTTTCGCGCCTCGAAGGCTTCCGCGCTTCGGACCTTGACAGACTGCGTCCATACATCACCTTTGAGTAGTTTAATTTATTGCAGCCGTGTTGACTTTGTTGCATGTCCACCAATAAGACCGGTGCAAAATCACTCCAGGTACTTGCTGAAAAATGACCAAATTTCTTCGCCAGTATCGATGTCGTCTTCAAACCAACTGTGAGAGCCGTTCGTCACTTCGTAGAGCCAAACCTCACAGCCTGTTGGTCCGCCTGTGTATTTGTGTTTGATAATGCTTCTGCCGCTCTTTTTGTCCATACTCTCCACCCGTTCCGACTGTTCAAACTCGTTCTTGTTCTTGGCTATCCAATAGCCGATGGCAATGGGAACAGACATGTATGCTCCCCATCCACCTTTGTTCTCCAGATCGCCGTTCCATTCGGAGGTGTGATCGGCTGTACCATGTATCTCGAACAAGGGCATAGGCCTTGGCGCGTCCATCGTACGATAAATCCACTCCATCGTCAGACCAGAAACGGGAGCAACGGCCTTGAAGGTCTTCTGCTTGCTGAAAGCCGTCAGATAGCACATCTCGCCACCGTTCGACATGCCTGTCATAAAGGTGTTCTTTCGACTCAGGCCATATTTCTTTTGGACATATTTGGCCAGCTTTTCCATGCATGCCACTTCATCGACTTGCCACCCTTCCTGAAAAGGATAGCCAACGTTCCACGATGGATTGCCCTTGGGGTCCTTCCATCCATGAGGAATGCAGATGGCGAACTTATGCTTCTCTGCGGCTTTGTTCATCCAGCTCTTTTTCTGACCAGGATTACCATAGCCATGCAGAACAAACACCAACGGAGCATCTTTCTGTATTCCATCCGGTTTATACATCCAGAATCGGCGTATCTTTCCCATTATCTTCAGGGAATCCAAAACGGGCTCAGACGCCTCCAGATGAGCTGTAAGCGACACTATGGCCGCCAAAGCAAACATCGTCTTTTTCATTGTATATTAATGTATTTAAGGAATCTTTTGGGTTCGTAGTTCATGATGAGTTTGTCGGGGAACTCTGTCTCTTGCAAGAGTGGCCAGATGAAGCCAAAATCGCCAATGGCGTAGCTTATGTGGGCATCACTACCGAGCACAACTGGCACTTCGTATTTCTTGCAAAGACGCAATATTTCGAGGTTGTTTTTGAGGGCGCTTTCTTTGTTGCGACGAGGATTGAGGCTGCTATTATTGATTTCGAGCAAGGTCTTCGACTCTTTTGCTGCCAAGACGATAGGCTCGAACAAAAGTTCTGCAGTACCATCACCTGGATGCGAGATGATTTGTGTCCAAGGATTACAGATGGCATTTATCATGCCCTGAGTATTCTCCTCGATGGTTCCACCTTCCCAGCACAAAAGATGAATACCGGCTATGCGGATGTCGAGTTTATTGTAGTAGAACTCATCGAGGTCGAGTGTGCCTTTCGTATCCAAGATGTTCAACTCAGCTCCAAGCAGGAGTCGCAGGTTGCCCATCTGTCGTGGGACGACATGTAGGTTGCGGAAATAGATGGGATTGCAAGTGCCAGGGATACCTGGAGCATGTTCTGTGATGCCAAGAATGTCAAGATTCTTCTGTTGGGCAGCAACTACCATCTCCTGCAAGCTACTGTAAGCATGTCCACTCATGATGGTGTGCGTGTGGACGTCAAGTGATATCTTCTTCATCTTCAAATGTTATTCCTTCTAAAGTAATACTATAAGCATGAAGCATCAGCCTTTCGCCTGGCTTTCCATAAAGTCTATCGCCAACAATGGGATTGTTAAGCCCCTGAGGATGAGCACAATGTACGCGAATCTGGTGAGTACGACCTGTTATGGGACGAAGTTCGAGCAAAGCATGGCCCTCAATGTTTGTCATGACTTTGTAATGCGTTTCGGCTGTTTTACCATGCTTCCAGTCGACTATTTGTCGAGGACGATCATCGAAATCAGGGCGCAGAGGAAGGCTGATGATGCCCTCTTGTTCAAGAGGCATCTCCCTTTCGAGCAAGGCATGATAGACTTTGTGTATGCAGCGATGCAGGAAGAGGTCCTGCAGTTCGTGGTACTTCTCGTCGGTCAAAGCTATGAGCATCAAGCCACTTGTATCCATATCGAGACGATGCACAATGAGTGGCCCTTTTGCCGATGGAATGGCGGTTTTTATTGCATCTCGCACATTTGGGAGTTCGTCTTTACCTGGGACAGAAAGCATCCCTGCAGGCTTACTCACCACAGCCAACTCCCCATCATTATATATAATGTGTAGCTGAGCAATCAGCTTCTCTTGGTCTGCAAGCAGAGGATTGGGTTCGACATCAAGTCCTTCGAGCATGTGGCGAAGGATGGGACGGCATTTACTGTTGCAAGCAGGATAGAAGTGGCCATCGTGTCTTATTTCATCAACTGGCGAAGCTCCAACCCAAAACTCGGCCATACAAAGTGGCTGCAATCCTTCCCTATATGCCGCTTGAAGCAGCCTTGGTGCACAACACTCTCCTGCTCCAGAAGGTGGAATGGCTGGAGAAAAGAGTTCGAGCAAAGACTTATTCTCGCCTTGAGCATTGAGGAAAGTAAACTGACGGAATAACCATTGCTGCAAAGCTATGCTTCGTTCGTGGCGTTCCTGCTGCAATCGTTCAATTTGTTCTTGTTTTTCCCGAAGCGAGGCTTCATCCTCAAAGACACGTTGTTCCCAATCTTTCTTCAAACGACGGAATTCTGCCTTTTGGAATTGACTCTCTTTAACAAGATCTCGCTCATTTTTGCCCATTTCATCGAAGGAAATGGACTTACGCAAGGCATCCCTTTCTGCCTTACTTTGCTGCATTTTCTGCTTGAAAGCGGCAAGTTCTTCATCCATTTGTTTGCGCAAAGGAGAAGGTTGAAGCGAGTCTTGAAAAGCCGTAATCTCTTTATTGATGCAGCTGATAGCGGCCTCTTCCTCTTGGAAATAACAGCCTGAAGCCATAAGGTCGAAGACTGGTGGGACGAAGTATTCATGTTGCGTTTTGCCATTGAGCGTACCAGAAAAGGCTGCAAAGAAACCTCCTTCCACAACCAGCACACCAAACATTTTGCCTTTAGAGAGTTCTTCGTGCCATTCTGGATGCAGGGAAAGATACTGTCGTAGCTCGTTTGCCGCAGCAACACAAAGCGGATGGGGCTCGTAGCAGAAAGGATAAGTGAACTGTTTGGGAGCAGAAACATCCTTAACGTAGACTGGAAGAGGATGCAAAGTTACAGCCATAAAACGCCCTCCGGTCCTTGGTTAAAGAGCAAATCGACGATGCTGAGGTCAGGCAGAAAACTATGCTTCTGTGCAAAGACTTGGTAGTAAGGTCGCGCCTCGAAGTTTGGTAACTGAGCGAAAGCATCACCTTCATAAATGGCAGTTCTGCTGATGGGTTTTTCAATGTCGAGCAAAGAGGCGACCATAGTCATCAGTTCTTCGTTGAAGTCTACGAGGAACTCCCACTTCTTTTCATAAAAAGGAGCGAAGTCATCGGCATAATACTCGAAGAAAGGTGATTGCCTGTAACTGCTCTCAAGGGCGTTCCAATGTTGATGACGCCAGTTTCCGTGGTCGCTGATACGAATGTCCCTCATCATCGTCTTGCCTTCTGTCTTCACAACAGGAATGGTGAGGGCAAGCAGACCATTAGGGCTGTCTATCCAGCAACGATTGCGAAGTGTCTGTTTCGTGAAATGGTCGCAAACCTCGAGCCGTACTTCATCTGCACGATAGTAAGCACTATAGTGCGAAATTGGCGCGAGATAACAACATGGAAGGAGCACGACTAGAGGCTCTACTTTATGTTATCGACAAGCGAAAACAGGCGATTCCATCGAATGTGATGACCGCTGAACCACGCTCTGTCTGCGTCTGTGCTCAACCAGATAAAGAGGGGTTTGCCCACGATGTGGTCTTCTGGAACGAAGCCCCAATAGCGAGAGTCGGCCGAACAATGGCGATTGTCACCCTGCATCCAGTAATAGTCCATCTGGAAGGTGTACTCCGTAGCCTTCTGTCCATTGATGAGGATGTCGCCTTCGTCAGTTATCTTCAGGTCGTTGCCCTCATAAATACGAATGGGACGCTCGTAGATGGCGATGTTGTCCAACGTCAGCTTGATGCTTTCGCCCTTCTTGGGAATCCAAAGTGGGCCGTAGTTGTCTTGTGTCCAACCAGTATAAGCATTCTGCGGATAGAGCCCCAAGTCGCGACTCTCAATGGGAGTGACGCTTTCCACATATTCTGTATGAGCCTCCAGAGCTTTCTTCGCTTCGGCAGTCAAGGGAATCTCGCCAGTCTGGTACATTTCCTTGACATCCTTCACACTCAGGCCAAGTTCGTAGATGAGGTCTTCTGGGAGGTAGCTCGTCTTGAGTTCAACGTGATAATTGAACTGCACATTCTTGGGCGCAGGATTCTCCTTGCCATCCAGATATACAACCTTATCCCGTATCTCGAGTGTTTGTCCAGGTAGACCGATACAACGCTTCACATAGTTCTCACGACGGTCAACAGGACGCCAACTTACTTCACCATACTCTTGCGAATTGAGGCGAACATATTGGCGACCCAACTCGTAGATGCGATTGAAGTACTGACGCTGTTCCTGCTTTGTCATATTCCCGAGCTGAGGCTGAGTGCCTGTCTGTTGCTGGTAGAGTCCTGCACCAAATCCGTAGCACATGGCATAGTATTCGGTTTGGTATCTGATGTCGCTGACGATGGTGTCACCTGCGGGATAGTTGAAGACGACGATATCGTTGAGCTGGACTGGTTTGGGAGTCACTCTCTTGTACTTCCACTGTGGCCACTCGATGTAGCTCTTGCCGCCAAAGGGAAGTGTGTGCTGGCAGAGAGGCATATGAAGAGGCGTTTGCGGCACCCTGGGGCCATAGCTCATCTTGCTTACGAGAAGATAGTCGCCTACAAGCAGGCTTTTCTCCAAAGAGCTCGATGGAATGGTGTAGTTCTGGAAGAAGTAGATGTTGACGAAGTAAACGGCTACGAGAGCAAAGACGATTGCATCGACCCAACTCATCAAAGTCCTTACTACAGGGTTCTCCGCTTCCTTCCACCAAGTCCAGGGAATGCGCTTTGTGATGTAGGCATCGAAGATGAAAGGCACGATGATGAGTCCCCACCAAGCATCTACCCAATAGAGGAAAGCAACATAGAGGGCGATGGCAATGAGGCCTTTTGCCCAGTCTTTTGCAGTTGGCTGATATTTTTTCTTTTTGGTCATAATATGTTAGAACTTGAATAAATCGGACATAGTGAGCAGACCGTTGTGCTCCTTCGTGTATTCTGCGGCAAGGACTGCGCCAAGAGCGAAGCCCCTACGGCTGTGTGCATCGTGGGTGATGGTTATCATATCTTCTGGCGAATCATAGGTGATGGAGTGAATGCCAGGCACTTCCTTCCTGCGGATATCATCGATGCGAAGCACACCTTCCTTCGTCTCATGAAGTCCCCAACGCTCTTTGCGATCCAGATTCTCCACGATTTGTTCTGCCAGAGTGATGGCTGTTCCTGATGGGGCATCGAGTTTGTGGACATGATGTGTCTCGACGATATTGACGTCGTACTGTTCGAAGCCGTTCATTATCTTTGCCAGAAACGTGTTGACAGCACCAAAGATGGCGACACCCACGCTGAAGTTAGAGGCCCAGAAGAGCGTTTTGCCTGCCTCGCAAGCCTGCTTCACATCGTCGCCATGTTCCTTCATCCAACCTGTACTTCCACTGACGACTTTCACTCCGGCCTTCCAAGCTTTGAGGTAGTTGTCGTATGCCGTCCAAGGTGTCGTGAATTCGATGGCGACATCGGCACTGGCGAAAGCTGGGCTTTCGAAGTCCTGCTGATTGTCGATGTCAATGATGCTCACGATTTCGTGACCTCTGCTGACGGCTATTTCCTCTATCATGCGGCCCATCTTGCCGTACCCTATCAGTGCTATTTTCATACGTTACCCAATAATTTTCGTGCAAAAGTACTGCTTTTTGCGCGATTTTGCGTACTTTTGTTTCACAAAATAAGTTAACGGAGCCAAAATAAGTATGGAACGACTGCTCCACTATGTCTGGAAGCACAAGATATTGCCTCTGAAACCGCTTACAACTGAAAAAGGGCAAGAGGTGGAGGTCATCGATCCCGGTTTGCACAATCACAATCAGGGTCCTGACTTCTTCAACGCAAAGATTCGGCTGGATGGGACAGTTTGGGCGGGCAATGTCGAGGTGCATCTTCGTTCGTCGGATTGGTACAGACACAGCCACAACTGCGATCCAGCCTACAACAGCGTCATCCTTCACGTTGTGGGAGAGATTGACGGAGAGGTGAAGACAGAGGAAGGGAAGACACTTCCGCAAGTCAAACTCGACATTCCAGAGAGCATTCGGCTGGGTTACGAAGAACTTTGTCGAACTGAGGATTATCCACGTTGTCACAGCATAATTTCCTCGATTCCATCGGTAAAATCGCATCAATGGATGGATGCTTTGCTCGTGGAAAGGCTGAAGGAAAGATCGGAAAAAGTGGCCGAAAGAGCTGAGAGGACTGGAGGCGATTGGGAACGCGCCACTTTCGTGACCCTCAGCAGGAGTTTCGGCTTTGGTCTGAATGGCGATGCCTTCGAGCGTTGGGCCATGCGAATCCCACTCTCGTCTGCAGGAAAACATCGCGACAACCTGTTCCAGATTGAGGCCCTCTTCCTGGGAATGGCTGGTCTCATCGAAGATGTGGAGCCCCAGAAAAGCAGTCAGGAGGTCAAACTCCTCCAGCAGGAATTCGAGTTCCTGAAGCACAAATTCAGCCTTGCAGACTCGATGAAACGCGAGGATTGGCGTTTCCTGCGAACCCGCCCCAAGAACTTCCCCTACATACGAATCCTGCAAATAGCCGAACTCTATCATAGCGGACGAGCACAGATGGGTAAGCTGCTGGAAGCCAAAAGCATAGATGAGTTGCAAGAATGCCTCGGAGTGAAGGGAATGACGGCAGCAAGCAGGAGGTTGCTCATCATCAATACGGTGGTGCCCCTACTGTTCGCTTATGGTCGACACATCAGCGATGAGAGCATCTGCCAGCGTTCCATCCGACTCCTGGAGGAACTTCCAGCTGAGAACAACTATATTCTCCGACAATGGAAAGAATGTGGTCTGGAGGTCAGCTCAGCTGCTGACAGTCAGGCACTTATACAATTGAAACGGCAATATTGCGACAGAACAGACTGCCTGAGATGCAGGTTCGGATACGAATACCTGAAAGGTAGTTCGCAAACGTCAAACGTGACAAACGCAAATGTCTAACGTGACGATGGCAATCGTAACACTATACAAATGCAAACGTAACACTATACGAATAAAAACGACTAAGGAAATGAAATACGCATACGAACTGAAGATGAAGGTCCGCGACTATGAGTGCGATATGGAGGGAATCGTCAACAACGCTAATTATCAGCACTTTATGGAGCATACCCGGCACGAATTCCTGCTCGAGGCCGGCATCAGTTTTGCTGAGATGCTGGAGCAGAATATCGTGTCCGTAGTGGCGCGAATCACGATTGACTACAAGACGCCACTCAGAAGCCGTGATGAGTTCCTCTCTTGCCTCAACATCAAGCAGGAAGGCATCCGTTATGTCTTCTATCAAGACATCTATCGCGCTTCCGATATGAAGCTGGCTGCGAAGGGGAAAGTCGATGTGGTTTGTCTCGTGGACGGCAAGCTGAGCCGTTGTCCTGAACTGGAAGAGAAACTGAAAGCCTACTATCCGGAAGTATGACCGACCAGGAGACGCTATACACGATGGCTTTGACGCAGGTTCCCTCGCTCAGCCTGACGAACCTTCACTTGCTGGTCAAGGAGTTGGGATTGGCTTCCGCCATCTACGAAAACCGTAAGGATCTGAAGCAGGTTCTGCCTTCTGCATCCAAGAAATTTCTCGATGGAATGGGCAATTTTAGCACATTCATGAAGCGAGCCGAAGAGGAATTGACGTTCTGCCAAAAGGGGAAAATCAGGTGCTTGGGACTGAACGATGAGGACTATCCCCAACGGCTCAAAGACTGTAATGACGCTCCCGTTCTGCTCTACTATATGGGTTCGGCCAATCTCAACTCGCAGCACATCGTCAGTATGGTGGGGACGAGACAGATTACGAGCTACGGGAAAGACCTTTGCCACTCGTTTATCCGCGATTTGAAGCAGATTTGCCCAGATGCTTTGGTTGTGAGCGGATTGGCTTATGGAGTGGATGTGAACTGTCATCGGGCAGCTTTGGAAGAGGGTTTGGAGACTGTTGGCGTCCTTGCTCACGGCCTCGACCAGATCTATCCTCGCCATCATCGCGAGACTGCGAAACAGATGATTGCGCAAGGTGGCTTGCTGACTGAGTTCATGTCTGGAACTGCGATAGACAAAAGGTTCTTCGTACAGCGTAATCGTATTGTAGCGGGACTGTCGGATGCGGTCATCGTGGTGGAAAGCGCCACCAAGGGAGGTTCACTCATCACAGCAGATGTTGCCCTCAGCTATGACAGACCGGTCTGGGCTTTCCCTGGTCGCGTTCACGACAAATACTCGTCTGGTTGCAACAAACTCATCTTCGCAAATACTGCCACCCTGTTGACTGGAGCCGAAGATTTCTGCTTTTCTATGGGTTGGACAGACGATATACAGCATCAGAAACAACTCTCCGAAGGCATTCAGCAAGAGCTCTTCGCAGACGATTATACAGAAGAGGAACAGATTGTCCTACAGGCACTTATGAAGGACGATAGCAAGCAGATCAATGTCCTCGCAGTGGAGACGAACATACCGATTGGCGAACTCTCCAGCCTTCTCTTTTCGCTCGAGATGAAGGGTGCAGTTCAAATGCTCGTCGGAGGCAAGTACAAATTGCGCAGATAAACACCCAAGGGAGCGACATTTAGGACAATAAAAGGAGATTTTGCACAATCCTGGTTTCAGGAAAAAGTGCAAAGTGGTGAAATTTTCCTATAAAAAGTTTGCAGATATGAAAATAATTCCTACCTTTGCAAACGGCTAACATAAAAACAGGAAAGAGTCAAGGGTTCCAACTTAGGCAGTTGGGATTCTTCTTTTTTTTCGTGTTTTGCCAAAGGTCGAGAGGCTGTATAAATAGATAATGTATAACTAAAACATAAACAGATGAAATGGCTTACATGACACAAAAGGGCTACGACGATCTCGTAGCA
>JAEEGF011068821.1_pt1 | contig 12387 bp, 14 predicted proteins | sample 9134171 | NCBI WGS metagenome assembly JAEEGF01 (sample SAMN16246542, study PRJNA631951) | gut metagenome | biome: gut microbiome; feature: rumen; material: AP-attached | host: Bos | place: Iran: Karaj | collected 2018-10 | reverse complement strand
ATCCATTCCTGAATGCCATAAGCTCCTGCCTTGTCGAAAGGACGGTAGTGGTCAACGTAATAGTCTATTTCTTCGTCAGAGAGTTTCTTGAAGGTTACATCTGTCTCCACCGAGAAACTCACCTGCCGCTCCTTCGTTGTCAGACAAACGCCTGTAATGACTTGGTGTGTCTTGCCACTCAACTGGCGCAACATGCTATGAGCCTCTGCCGCATCATGTGGCTTACCCATCACCTGCTGTCCTAAAACAACGATGGTATCTGCCGTGATTATCAACTCGTCGGCACCCATCGTCAGTTGATAGGCATCAGCTTTTTTCTTGGAGATATAACCAGCTATTTCATTGGTTGACAGCTCCGCAGGATAACTTTCATCTATCCCATCTAACACTCTGACTTCAAACGGGATATCAAGGCCAGACAAAAGTTCCTTTCGCCTGGGCGAATTGCTGGCAAGAACAATATGATAACGACTGTTTACCATCCGAAAGCCCTTTTGTCTTGCAACCATTTTCCCTGTGCCTTCAGCGTCTGTTCTATGACGTCTCTGCCACATCCGCAGCCTCCTTCAAAATCACTGACATAGACACTGACGGCCTTCACTTCGCTACACGCATCTTTCGGACAAACGGGACAACCCACCCGACGCATGATTTCCAAATCGGGAATATCATCGCCCATAAACATCACCTCCTCTTCCTTCAACTGATGCTTGGCCAGGAACTCTTCGTATATCTTGATTTTCACAGCAGCTCCCAGGTAGATGTCCTTCATGCCCAGACCCTCGTAGCGTTTCCTCACAGCATCTATGGTGCAACCTGACAGGATGGCTACATTCAAGCCCATCTTAATGGCAAGCTGAATGGCATAGCCATCCTTGATATTTACCGTTCGAAGGGGCGTTCCGTCCACCCCCAGCGAGATGGTCGACTTACTCAGCACTCCATCTAAATCAAAGATGATAGCGCGTATCTTCTGCAAATCGTAGTTGATCATTTCTCAGTAACTTTTCTATGTATATTCATTGACATACGTTCGTAGATTTCCCTTGCTGCCGGATTGTCGTTCAGCAGTTCCAACTGATGCCGGATGACGTTCTCGTCGTAACGCAATGCCGGTCCCGTCTGGGCTTGCAGGGGGTGCAACTGATGCACCTTTCGCGCTGTTTCGTCTATTAAAGGCAGCATCACGTTGAAATCCATACCGTGTTGTTCCAATATCTCAGCCGCCAGGGCATAGCAATGATTGACGAAATTGCAGGCAAAGACAGCCGCCAGATGCAGATACCGGCGGTCGTCGCTCGACAGTTCTATAACGTGCTGCGTCACACTCTCTGCCAACTGACGAATCACCTGCTTGGTCTTGTCGTCATTCGCTTCAATAAAGGTGGGAATTTCGGCAAAATACACGGTGCGCTCTTTCGAGAACGACTGCATGGGATAAAACACACCATAATGATGCGCCATTCCCTGAAACAGCGACATTGGCATAGAACCGGCAGTGTGCATGAACACCTGCTCTTCCCTACCCTTTGTCACGGCACGTATCACGTCGGCAAGCACCGAGTCCTTTACGGCAATGATATAGGCGTCAGCCGTCTGAGGAAGTTCCTCCAATGTACGGCTGTTGACACTCACCACGTCGTGACCAGCATGTTGCAACGCAGGCAGCAGATTCGTAGCCAACTTACCTCGTCCAATCAGTGCAATCTTCATAACTTTTGAATTAATATTTATTCAGGTGAACGCTCTCCCACTTGAGTTTGTCCTCGTTCTGGGGTTTACGTTCGTCAGCCTTATGGCCGATGGCCAAGATGCAAAGACACGACATATTCTCCGGAATATCCAGAACACCTTGAATCACGGTGTCGGCACTGGTGCCGTCGCTCAATCCGCGTCCACGCATTTGAATCCAGCATGAACCGAGTCCCAGCGCTTCTGCCTGATATTGCATCGAGATAGCGGCTATTGAACCATCTTCCACCCAACAGTCGTTCTGCATCGGATCGCCCAGGACGACAATGGCAAGAGGGGCTCCTTTCAGGAACTGGCCTCCCATATCCTTGGCATCCGAAAGCTTTTCGAGGTCCATCTTATCGTCCACCACTACAAATTGCCAGGCACGTTGTCCTTTCGAGGTAGGCGACATCAGTCCTGCGCGCAAAATCAGTTTCACGTCCTCTGCATCAATCTCTTCTTCCGTAAACTTACGATGCGAACGGCGCATCTGCACTAAATCCTTAAATTCCATATCTCCTTTTTTGCTTGCAAAGGTACAAATAAGTGAGAGAATAACCAAATTTATTTCGTTTTCTCCATAATTTTACTTATCTTTGCCGCGAAAAAACATATAATATTATGAATAGAGCGAAAATTTGGATGCTTGCCGCCATCTTTGCCATCATTTGCGGCACAGGAGCACTAACGTCTTGTCATAAAGACGACAGCGCCGCTATTGCTCCAACAGAAGACACCACTCAATTTGTGACACTGACTGATGCTGTTCCTGATGCCATTCTTGAGATACGCTATTTTGGTACCTACAATTTCGTAGGAGAACGCATTGACGGCTATTTGGAACCTACGGCATTACTCACCAAACAGGCTGCAAAGGCTTTGAAAGAAGTCAGCGATGACGTCAAGAGCAAGGGTTACCGACTGAAAATCTATGATGCCTATCGTCCACAGAAGGCTGTTGACCATTTTGTTCGCTGGGCTGCTGACCTCTCGGCAACGGAGATGAAACCTTATTTCTATCCCGACCTCGACAAGAGCGTGCTCTTCGAACAGGAGTATATCATGGGAAAGAGTGGCCATACACGCGGTTCAACAGTTGACCTCACCCTCTTTGACATGAACAAGGAAAAGGAATTGGATATGGGTGGAACCTTCGACTGGTTCGGACCAGAAAGTCATCCCGACTTCTGCGGGAATCCTGAAACGGGCGAATATACTGGCGACAACTCAAAGTCTCCTGCCGGTCGGAGCATCACTGCCGAACAGTTCGAGAACCGTATGATACTGCGTCGTGCTATGCTTCGTCACGGCTTTGCACCTTTACATACCGAATGGTGGCACTTCACGTTGAAGGACGAGCCCTTCCCCGACACCTATTTCACCTTCCCCATACGACAGCTCAAGCATTAAGAGTTTCCCCCACTCAGAAATAAATATTGAAGGTTGTAATAAAGTAATATGTTTGAAATAATGAAAAGAAAGGATATCATCCGTCAAATCATCATCGTTTTAGCAGGCGCAGTGCTGACGACGGCCTGCTCAAGTAGTGACAAAGAAGAAGTAACACAACCCGCCAAACGCACCGTGCTGGTGTATATGGCTGCTGAGAACAACCTGACGTCTAACGCTCAGAGCGACATCAACGAGATGATAAAGGGGGTGAAGAAGATTTCGAAATGGGATCATCTGATTGTGTTCGTCGATAGGGCGAACAAGACGGAGAAGCCTTTCCTCATCCGGCTGCGCGACAACGACCAGCAACCAACCGACACCATCCGCAAATACGATCAGGACTTCCTGGATTCCGACCCTGCGAAGATGAAAGAGGTGATGAGCTGGGTGATGCAACATTACCCTGCCAACGACTACGGTCTCGTTATCTGGGGACACGCTAACGGATGGGTGGTTATGAACGACTCGGTGGCTGCCAACAGGGCTATTGCTGTGGATAACGGTGAGAACAGCTCAAGTACCAAGCAATACTGGATGAACATCCCTACCCTGCGCAATGTGCTGGCCACACTGCCCCATTCTTTTAAATTTATCTTTGCCGACTGCTGTAATATGCAGAATGCGGAGGTGGCGTTTGAACTGAAGGATGTGACACAATACGTGATAGCTTCAGCTGCCGGTATTCCTGGCGACGGAGCGCCCTACGAGACGATTGTGCCAGACTTGTTCAATTATGACGACCAAGCCTTGTGCCAGAAGACGTGTGACGACTATCATGCGAAGCTCGACAATGAGAACGGACACCTGCCTATTTCCGCTGTGCGCACCGACCATATGCCCCAACTGGCAAAGGCAACGGCTAAAATACTGAAAAGTATCTATGACGCTGGGACGGAAATAAATACAGATGGTATGATTTACTATTATATGTATGGCAATAAGGAGGAAGAGCACGTGATGTACGATATGAACGACTTCCTGCTGCGCCACGCCGACGAGACCGAATACCAAGAATGGAAACAAGCCTTCGACGCCGTCTTCGTTGTCAACAAGATGAGCAAGAAGTGGGAGACGCAGGGAACCATCGACTGGGATTTCGAAGTGACGGAGGAACGTTTCGGCGGCATGAGTATGCTCATACCATTGGAACGTTATAACAACACCCTACTGAAATACAACGAACTCATCAAGAAGATGGGTTGGTATCAAGCTGTGGGCTGGTCGGAACTGGGTTGGTGAACCACCACTTTCACCTTCGAAATACGACGCTCCTCCATCTCCATGATTTCGAACGTGAAGTTCTGGTAGTCAATCTTCTCGTGCAGCTCAGGGAAATCGCCTTTGATTTCCAGCAGCAGCCCTGCCAATGAGTCGGCATCACCCTCCACCTCAGCGAAGATTTCATCGTCGAGCTTCAGAATCTTATAGAAATCGCTCAACAGCGTCTTACCTTCAAAGATGAAGGTGTTGCTATTGATGCGCACATAGCTCTTCTCGTCTTCGTCGTACTCATCGTTGATTTCGCCGACAATCTCCTCCAGCACATCCTCGAGGGTGACAATGCCACTGGTGCCGCCGAATTCGTCAACCACAATGGCAATATGCACCTTGTTCTCCTGGAACTCGCGCAAGAGGTCGTCAATCTTCTTTGTCTCCGGCACGAAATAAGGAGGACGGATAAGTGACTGCCAACGGAAGGAGGCAGGCTTATGCAAATGGGGCAAGAGGTCTTTGATGTAAAGAATGCCTCGCACGTTGTCGCTATTATCCTGATAGACAGGTATGCGCGAATAGTTGTTCTCGACAATACACTTCAACACATCACTGAACGAAGCCTTGAAATCAAGATCAACCACATCCTGGCGACTGGTCATGATTTCCTTAGCCGTCTCGTCGCCAAAACGGACAATACCCTCCAGCATACGCTGTTCATCCTTGATATCCTCCTTGTCCGTGAGTTCGAGCGCCTGTTCGAGATCATCGACACTCAGAACATGATTATCCTTCTGTATCACCTTGCCTGCCAAGATGCCCGACTTCATCAGAATGGTCTCGAAGGGCCAGAACAACCGACGGAAGAAACAGAGGTGACCTGCCACAGTGCGACAGAAGCGCAAAGGCTGCTGACGAGTGTATATCTTTGGCATAATCTCGCCAAAGAGCAGGATAAGGAAAGTGAGGATGACGGTAATGCACAGGAATTCAACCCAATAAGCACGACCGAAATTGACAACCTGCGAAAAGAAATAGTTGCAGAGCATGATGATGGTGACATTGACCAGATTGTTGGCAATCAGTATGGTGGCCAATGTGCGCTCGGAATCAGCCCGAAGCTGCAATATCTGACGGTCACGTTCAGTGCGCTCTTCTTCCAACTCGCTCAAATCGGCTGGAGAGAGTGAGAAGAAAGCAATCTCGGAACCTGAGGCAAACCCTGAGAAAACCAAGAGAATGCCTGCCAAAACTATAGCAAAGATGGCACCAAAACTTGGTGTCATCAGATGTATTTCACTGATTATCTGCTGAAGTTCTACCATTCAACATTTCCATATTATCAGCCCAAATCTCTGCCACAAAGCGACGCTGACCTTGCTTGTCATCATAAGTGGAATAGCGCAGGCGACCCTCGATATACAGTTTGTCGCCTTTATGAACATACTTCTCGACAATCTCTGCCAGCTTGCGCCACAGAATAACATTATGCCAATCGGTATGGTCAGGAACTTGCGTGCCATTCTGCAATGTATAACCACGTTCGGTGGTGGCCAGACGCAGCCTTGCCACAGCGACACCCTGTTCGACGTAACGAACTTCGGGGTCGGCACCTACATTGCCTATCAGCATTACTTTGTTCATCCGACTTGCAGCTACTGTTTACTTACAACCCCCAAGATAACGGAACTTGAAATTCTTACCCTTGGCAGATGGGAACTGACTGCGCTCGTCAACACGCTCGCGCAGATACTCGACAATGCGATTGTAGCAATCCATACCGGACATTGCCTTGCACTGAGCCACGAAATGGGTGTCACGATACTGGAACTTACCTGTGCCGGGAACCATCAGTACACGCTTGAAATCGAGCGCCCCCTCATACCATCCCGGCAGTTCCTCGTTGAGACGAACCAGCGCTGGAGCCACAGGCTTCTCAGGGCGCTCTACGGCTGGATGAACAGTGCGGTTCTCCTTGAAATCAGCCATAGTAGGCGCGTCGGTCTTGATGATAATAAAATAAACACGGGGACGTATCTTGTAGCGCTTGGGATATAACATATCGCTGGCACAATAGTTGCGAATGTCATTCTCAAGAACGGGATTCATGCCTATCTCATCAATGTCGGCAAGAAAGGCTATTGCATCATCTACAGTATTAACGAGAATTTCTTTATCAAAGTAGCGAATATAAAAATTCATAGAGAATAGTTAGGATTTCAAAAAAATAGTGGTTATAAAAAAGAGCGGAAAACGGGACTCGGACCCGCGACCCCAACCTTGGCAAGGTTGTGCTCTACCAACTGAGCTATTTCCGCATTTCTTGTCAAAAAAATAATTTCGTGAAGAGGAGGAGACTCGAACTCCCACGTCGCAATTGACACTACCCCCTCAAAGTAGCGCGTCTACCAATTCCGCCACCTCTCCAACGAGTAAACATTGAATAAAAAAGAGTGCCCAGAACAGGACTCGAACCTGCACGCCTCGCGGCACACGCACCTGAAACGTGCGCGTCTACCAATTCCGCCACCTGGGCATTTGTTTCGTTAAGGCCATTCCCTAACGCTCTTTTTTGTTCAATAAGTGAGCGGAAAACGGGACTCGGACCCGCGACCCCAACCTTGGCAAGGTTGTGCTCTACCAACTGAGCTATTTCCGCTTGTCTTCCTTCGTAAGCCAATCGGCATTCTTGGCTGCGCCTCGGCATAAAAGCAAGCTTTTCTGCTCTCGGCTTGCGCAAGAATTCCGCCTTCTCTGAAGGGCATCTCTCTCGATTGCGGATGCAAAGGTAATGCTTTTTTCGGAATTGACAAACTTTTCAGCCGTTTTTTTAATAAAAAAATTGCAATTATTTTATTTCGACCCCTCGAAAAGGCTGTTACACCTTATTATATATTATTTTCTGAAATAGTTTATCAGTTACTTTACTTCGGTATCAGCTTCAATACTAACACCGCGCTTCAAGAGATTCACTTGGGTGACAATGTTGTAAAAACCATTGACGAACAGTCCTATCTTGCGGAGTTCTTTAACATCTTTAGCTGTCAGGTGGATGCGGAACACCCCCGAATTACCCACCGAGGCACAACCCCACTCGTTCAACTGGTCGGCATTGCCTTCAAGCGTTGTGGTAGTGCCGTCGTAGATGGTCTTGAACTGCCAGTACTCCACTTTCGGATCGCTGGTGTCGTTTTGATAGATAAACTCCAACTGGTCACCGTCCTGAGCTTCAAGGAACTGAGAAGCAGGAATATTAATACCGTTCTCCCAATTGCCAAACGAGCATTCGCCTTCCCACAACTTGGTAGTTTCCCACGCAGAGGTGCCCGGTGTGAGATAAACGCGCTTGATTTCAAGGGTGCAGGAGTCGGACGACTGGATAGCCACATAGTCAACCTGACTGGCATCCTGTCCGTCGAAATAGTAGCGCAGCTTGGTAATGCCGACACGTCCGAAGGTACGCATCTTATTGGACAGTTTCACCTGAACGCTGTGCTTGAGGGGTTCGGCAAACTCGATGGTAATCGACTCATAGCCAGACCAATCGACAGGAAGATTACGGTCGCGGACAGATGCCTCCAATCCACCCCAGGGTATGGCGTGGTAAGTGATGGAGCCGTCGCTGTGACGCTCGAATGACTCATGGATATTGCGAGTTCCGTCAAACTTGTCAGTAATGTCGTTGGGGTCGTCGTTACCGCCAATACAAGCCACCAACAGCACGGAGGCGAGAAGAGTCCATAATTTTTTCATGTCGTAGTCTTAGTGTAGTAAAAATGTTTTGTTATTCGGTGCGAAGATAAGCATAAAATTTGAAATAGCCAAGAAAACAGCAGAAAAATCGCCAAGAAGGGTTGTCAATCCATCCTGTCACGATAGTCTTCATAGCCATACTGTCGCAATATTTCCAATTGTCCGTCGGTATGCAGGATGCCAAGGGCAGGATGGCTGATGCCGTTAAACATATTGGTCTTGACAGTGGTGTAATGAATCATATCCTCGAAAATGATTTCCTGCCCTATCTCAAGCGGTCGGGCGAAACGCCAGGAACGCATGAAATCGCCTGCCAGACAGCTGTTGCCACCTAAACGATAGACATTCTCGCCCATCTCCTCATCCACATGTTCGGCACCGCGTACCTCCGGATTGTAAGGCATTTCCAGACAGTCGGGCATGTGACAGGTGAAACTCACATCCAAGATAGCCGTCTTGATGCCCTTATCTTCCACTATATCAACCACATGCGACACCAACGGTCCTGTTTGCCAGGCAAAGGCGCTGCCCGGTTCGAAGATGACTTTCAGATGGGGATAACGCTGGTGGAACGCCTGCACGGTAGAAACGAGCAGGGGGATATCGTAGTCCTGACGCGTCACCAGATGTCCTCCGCCGAAATTAATCCACTTCAGTTGAGAGAACCACGGCGAGAACTTTTCCTCTATATGACTGAGGGTGCGGGCAAAGACATCTGCCCCACTCTCACAATGGCAATGACAATGGAAACCTTCAATATCGGCTGGCAGTTGCTGGGGAAGTTTCCCGCAAGTAACACCGAAACGGGTGCCTGGTGCACAGGGATTATAGAGCAAGGTGCCCACCTCGGAATATTCTGGATTGATGCGAAGGCCCACAGAGCAGGACGTTGCACGATGATGGAAACGCTCGTACTGAGACAGCGAATTGAAGGTGAGGTGCGACGAACAGCTCACTATCTCGTCAAACTCTCCGTCGGTATAGGCTGGCGAGAACGTATGTGCCTTATTGCCAAACTCTTGCAGGGCCAACTTAGCTTCCGAGAGAGAACTGGCTGTTGTGGAACTGATGTACTCGCGGAAGATGGGAAACGTCTTCCACAAGGCAAAAGCCTTAAAGGCCAGAATAAACTCCGCATCCGTCTGACGGGCCACTTGCTGAATAAGTGCAAGATTCCGACGCAGTTTTGTCTCCTCGACAATATAAATAGGTGTCTTCATTTCCTTATTTTCGTGTAAAAAATCTAAATTCACATGCAAAGATAACTTTTTATTGCGGTTAAATTGCATTATTCCGCTAAAATTATTAATTTTGCAGAAGAATTGAGATAAAAATACAATGAAACTCATCGTAATGACTCAACCCACGTATTTCGTGGAAGAAGATAAAATACTGACCTCTCTCTTTGAGGAAGGGCTCGATTGTCTGCATCTGTATAAGCCGGGGACATCACCCATGTATGCAGAGCGACTGCTGACACTCCTCGCTGATGAATACTATTCCAAAATTGTTGTCCACGACCACTTCTACTTGAAGGAGGAATACAAACTGAGGGGCATTCATCTTGACAACGACGAGACGGCCATACCGCACGGATACAAGGGGAAAATCAGTCGCACTTGCAGGAAAATCGACAGTCTGAAAGAAGCCAAGCGGAACTCGGAATACGTGTTCTTGAAGCGGATTTTCGACAGCCAGACCTTTGCCGACAACAAGTCGTCGTTCACTGCCAACGAACTGGAGGATGCTGCCAAGCGCGGACTCATCGACAGGCATGTATATGCAATGGGCGGTATGAACATCGACAATATCCGGGTGGCAAAAGACCTGGGTTTCGGCGGTGTGGTGATATGCGGCGACCTGTGGAACCGGTTTAATATTCATCAGGAACTCGACTACAAGAAACTGATAGCCCACTTCGAGAAACTGAGAAAAGTGATTGGATAATATATTATCATCAAACTATGAGTACAAATAAAAATTACATGGTGTTTTCCGGTACTGCCACAAAGTACCTCGCAGAGAAAATCTGCCAAAGTCTGGGATGTCCGTTGGGAGAACTGCAAATCACGACATTCTCTGACGGCGAGTTTGCTGTATCTTACGAAGAGTCGATTCGCGGACGCGACATCTTCCTCGTACAAAGCACATTCCCCAACAGCGACAATCTGATGGAGCTTCTCTTGATGATTGACGCAGCCAAGCGTGCTTCCGCCCGTACTATCAATGCCGTTATCCCTTACTTCGGATGGGCACGTCAAGACCGTAAGGACAAGCCACGCGTGAGCATCGGTGCTAAACTGGTGGCCGACCTGCTGTCGGTAGCCGGTGTTGACCGCGTCATCACGATGGACTTGCACGCCGACCAGATTCAGGGATTCTTCGACGTTCCTGTTGATCATCTCTATGGTTCAAACGTGATTCTGCCCTACCTGCAGAGTCTGCATCTCGAGGATTTGGTGATTGCCTCTCCTGACGTAGGCGGTTCGAAGCGTGCCAACACTTATGCCAAATATCTTGGCTGTCCGCTGGTGCTCTGCAACAAGACGCGTGCCCGTGCAAACGTGGTTGCAACCATGCAGATTATCGGTGATGTGAAAGACAAGAACGTGGTCATTGTAGATGATATGGTGGACACTGCCGGTACGATTACCAAGGCAGCCGACATCATGAAGGAGGCTGGTGCCAAAACGGTTAGAGCATGCGCCTCGCACTGTGTGATGAGCGGACCTGCCAGCGACCGTGTTCAGGCCTCTGCCCTTGAGGAGATTGTCTTCACCGATTCCATCCCCTACACCCAGCGTTGTGCAAAGGTGAAGCAACTGAGTGTTGCCGACCTCTTTGCCGAGACCATTCGTCGTGTTATCAATAACGAAAGTATTTCAAGTCAATACATTATCTAATAATGAACATCCAATCAATGCTCATCATGACAGCAGCAGGCCTCGGGCTTGCTGCTTGTCAGTCTAATACGTACCAGATAAAGGGTACCATCGAGGATGCTACGGAAGGCGACACGCTATTCCTCACTACCGATATGCAGCAGGGGACGCCCCGCGACACCATTTTGGTGAAAGACGGACAGTTTGAAATCAGTGGCGAGACGGACTCTACCTTCTTCTGCGTCATCTACAGCAAGGCGGAGGAAGCCCTGAACGTGCCCCTCTTCGTAGAACCGGGAACCATCAAAGTGAAGATGTCGAAAGAACCTGGTGGGTCGCGCGTTGGCGGAACTGCCATCAATGACGAATGGCAACGCATGAACGATTCGACGATGGTGATAGGAAAGGAAATCAACAACATTGCCGAGAAAGTTTATGCCAACCAAGAGGCAGGCCAAGAGGAACAGGCCAAGGCGATGGAGCAGATAGACAAGCTGAACAAGCGGTTCAGCGGCATCGTACTGAACTTCACCGAACGTAACATCAAAAACGAACTGGGCTATTTCCTGCTGACGGTATATCCTGAGGAAATCATTCCCAACAAGGATCGTTTGCGACTTATCGGTATGCTGCCGGCTGACGTTCGCAAGCGTGAAGCCATCAAGCAGATGGAACAGCTCATCGCCAATTCCGAGAAAACCAGTGAAGGGGCTACCCTACCCGATTTCACGATGCAGTCACTGACGGGCACCCCCATCAGCATCATGAGTGAAGTCAGCAAGAACAAGATAACGATTCTTGACTTCTGGGCGAGTTGGTGCGGACCCTGTCGCCAGATGATGCCGCAGATGTTGGAATTATACAAGAATTACAAGGACAAGGGACTGGGCATTGTAGGCATCTCACTCGACGAGGAAATGGGTGCCTGGCAACAGGCTTCCGACGATTTAGGCATTCCCTGGCCGCAGATGAGCGACCTGAAGGGTTGGGAGTGCGAAGCAGCCAAGATGTTCAATATCACCAGCATTCCCCACACCATCATTGTTGACCAAAGCGGAAGAATTCTTCGCCGAGATTTGCGTGGCGATCAGCTGGAGCAATTCATTGCCGAACAGCTGAAATAAAATCCCCCGATTCATCTTTAACACAAAGATACAGAGGTACAGAGGAATATATGAACCCCCTCCGTACCTCTTTCTTTAATTCCTCATTTCTCATTTTGCAAGGACTACAGGACTTAAGGACTTTTTTAATGCTTAATGCTTCGTTTCTTGTTAACATTAAAATTGCACAGCGGACCCTATTGTGCACTCTGGATGTTCGGACTACTCTATTAAAACTAAATAGTCACGCT
>JAEEGF012285363.1_pt1 | contig 12388 bp, 10 predicted proteins | sample 9134171 | NCBI WGS metagenome assembly JAEEGF01 (sample SAMN16246542, study PRJNA631951) | gut metagenome | biome: gut microbiome; feature: rumen; material: AP-attached | host: Bos | place: Iran: Karaj | collected 2018-10 | reverse complement strand
ACGCGTTTGATCTCCTCGGGCATACTTTTGTTGAAAGAGCGCAGTCCTGCTTCGATGTGGACAATGGGCACATGGATCTTGGCGGCTGCCACGGCACCGGCGAGGGTTGAGTTGGTGTCACCATAGAGCACGATAAAGTCGGGCTGCTCCTTTATTAATAAGGCCTCGATGCCTTCGGTCATGCGGGCGGTTTGTACGCCATGTGAGGCTGAGCCGACATGAAGGTTATAGTCGGGACGCGGGATTTGCAGCTCATCGAAGAAGACCTGCGACATGTTGTCGTCGTAGTGTTGCCCCGTGTGGACAATGACTTCGTGTATGCGGTCGGCATAATGGTTGCGGATGGCGCGGCTCAACGCGGCTGCCTTGATGATTTGGGGCCTTGCCCCGATGATGGTGACGAGTTTCATGATGGATGGGTGCTTCAGAAGGTCATTTCTCCGTGGTCGCGGAAACTGTAATAGCGTTCGTTGCCGATGATGATATGGTCGATGACGGTGATGTCTAAGAGTTTGCCGGCCGCTACCAACTTCTTGGTCAGTTGCCGGTCGTCTTCGCTAGGGCGCGGGTTGCCCGAAGGATGGTTGTGCCCTAAGACGAGACAGGTGGCGCCGAGGCTTAAAGCGTTTTTGAAGATGAGTTTCGGATCGGCGATGACATGGGTGGTGCCACCGTTGCTGAGGCATTCCACTTTCAGTGCGTGGTTGCTTTGGTTGAGGTACAAGACTAGGAAATGCTCTTGCCTCATGTCGTCGATGTAGGGAAGAAAGCGTTCAAAGGAATCTTTCGAGTCTTTCACTTCAGTGGGAAGGTTGGCTTCTGCACCGCGACGGCGCTTGCCCAGCTCCAAAGCGGCCATGATGGTGATGGCTTTGGCCTCGCCAATGCCTTTGTGCTGCATGAGGTCATCGAGGCTAAGGTTGGATAGCGTGATGAGATCGTTGTCAGTACTGTCGAGGAGCGACCGCGCCACATCTACGGCCGATTGTCCTTCTTTGCCAGTACGCAACAAAATGGCCAGCAGTTCAGCGTTGCTGAGCGCGGCTTTGCCTTTGGCCATCATTTTTTCACGTGGCTGGTCGTCGGGAGCCCACTCCTTGATGGATTTCTTCTCAGTCATGACAATGAAGTTTTTCGGGCGGTAAAGATAGCGTTTTTCTGCTTACCTCAAGCAAAAAAGCCTCTTCCACTATGTAGAAGAGGCACCAACATGTATGAATAAAACTTCCAATTATGCCAATTTGTTCGTGAACTTTGTCAGCTTCGACTTCAGGTTGGCGGCCTTGTTCTTGTGGATGATACCGCGCTTGGCGACCTTGTCGATAATGGAGTACAACTTCGGCAGCTGGCTCTCGGCAGCTGACTTGTCGGTCAAAGCCCTGAATTTCTTCATCTCGTTACGCATGTTCTTGGCGTAGTAACGATTGTGCAAACGTCTCTTTTCAGTCTGACGGATTCTCTTGATTGCATCTTTGTGATTTGCCATATCTCTTATTCCTTATGCTTGTTTATTTCCTTTTATTTTGGGCTGCAAAATTACAACTTTTTCTCGAAACCAAATCCAAAATGATGAAATTTTTTCTTTTTATTATTTAATTTATTGGTTCACAGCTGAATGACATCTTTTCTTCGTTGTCGCGACGAAGGATTTCAGCGAGCTTTATATTAATAAAGGTGTTCTTTTCGGCCTTACAATTGTTGAGTATGACGGGAATGTAGTTCTCGCCATAGCCGCGTGCGACGCCTTTGCTGTCGATGCGCTCGATGAGCATGCGTTGCATTTTGCCTTGCATGGTATCGAAATACTTGTTCTTGTTTTCCAACGAAATCTGCCGCATCACCTCGCTGCGTTCCGTCTTGACCTTTTCTGGAACTTGATCGGGCATGACAGCGGCTTTTGTGCCTGTGCGAACCGAGTATTTGAAAGTGTGAATGTGGCTGAATCCGATTTCTCTCGCGAAGTCGCAGCTTTCCTTGAAAGTCTGTTCTGTCTCGCCGGGGAAGCCCACAATGATGTCGGTGGTGAGGTTGAAGTCGGGTCGGAACGCTTTGATGCGTTGGCACATATCGCGGAACTGGTCGACGGTGTAGAAGCGTTGCATCCGTTTCAAGGTGTCGTCAGAACCGCTCTGCAGGCAGATGTGCATGTGGGGGGCGAGTTTCTTGTGCTGGAATAGCTGCAAAAAGTGGTCACTAAACTGGTCTGGCTCGATAGATGAGACGCGAATGCGGAAGTCGCCCTCAATCTCCAAAATGTTTTCCACAAGTTGCTCGAAATTAGTGCCCTCAAATTGGTATCGTCCCATGTTGACACCTGTCAATACAACTTCCTTGAAACCATGTTCAATGACTTCACGAACATTGTCATAGATGTCCTTGGCGGGACGACTCGTTGCTCTTCCTCGCACCATGGGAATGATGCAGTAGGAGCAGAAGTTGTTGCAGCCGTCATGGATCTTGATGAGGCTGCGGGTGTGGAAGGTGTCGAAGGCAGGCTGGTAGCTGAATAGGTCACGGTCGTAGCCTTCAGGGTCGCTGTGACCCGTCTTGAAATGCTCGTCGATGATATCGAAAAGGGCGGCCTTGCGTTCGTTGTCGATGACATAGTCCGCAATGCCAGAATGCAGCAGTTCTTCCTTCCTGTGGTTGACCATGCAGCCAGTGACGACTATCAAAGCCTCTGGGTGCTTGCGTCTGATTTGGTGAATGGCTTGACGGCATTTCTGGTCGCTCGTGTTAGTGACGGTGCAGGTGTTCACGACAAAGACATCCGCGTCGGCATCGCTGTCGGCAATGTCATAGCCCGCCGCCTTGAAGCGCGATGCCAAGGCATCGGTTTCATAGAGGTTGACACGGCAACCTAAAGTCTTGAACGCTACTTTCTTCATCGACTTTAAACTCTAAACTCTAAACTAACACTCCCTCAATCGACAACGGCGAAGCCGAAGTCACCTTTACATTTACGATTTGTCCGATGAGTTTCGTGTCTCTCGAAGCGAAGCGAATGACGATCTTGCCCTCAGTGTGGCCAGTGAGGTAGCCGTTCTTGCGGTCGTGGCTCTCTACGAGCATTTTGACGGTCTTCCCGATGAGGCCTTGGTTATAAACAAGGCTGTGCTTCATCAGTTCCTCGGTAAGGCGGTGGTAGCGCTCACGCTTCACTTCCTTCGGTACATCGTCGTCCCATTCCGAGGCCACGGCACCTGGACGCACACTGTATTGCGCGATGAATGCCATGTTGTACTTGAATTCCTCCATGGCCTTGCGCGTGTTCTCAAATTCCTCTTCGGTTTCATGGGTGAAGCCCACGATGATGTCAGTGAAGATGGTGGCCGTCGGCAGTTTCTCACGGATGGTCTCAATGATGTGACGGTAGGTAGCCAAGTCGTGGTGGCGGTTCATGCGTTGCAGCATGTTCTCGTCGCCACTCTGGATGGGGATGTGGATCTGCTTGCCGAGGCAGTCGTATTGTGCCATCACTTCGATGACATCATCCTTCATGTCGCGAGGGTGTGGCGCGGTGTAATATACCCAAAACTCCTTGCCGCTTGTCTTGCCATATTCGCCCACGCGGCGCAACAGTTCGGCGAAGTCAATCTCTTCGCCTTTCTTGTCGAGGCCGTAGGAGTTGACATTCTGTCCCAACAAGGTGATGCTCTTGTAGCCTTTTTCAACAAGGTCTTTCAACTCAGCCAAAATCTCTTCCGACGGACGCGACACCTCGCGGCCACGGGTGTAAGGCACGGCACAGTAGGTGCAGAACTTGTTACAGCCGTTCTGGATCGGGATGAAGGCCTCGAAACTGGAGGTCTGCGTCGGTGTGATGGCCCAAAACTTATCCATATTAGCTGATGGATTGATTTTGTCATCCTTGTGGAACAGCGGTGCCAACGGCTTGACCACGGGTTGGTATTCAATCTCTTCTCCAAATTTCAATGAGGCTGGTGTGACGATGCCATATTGGCGAATCATCTCAGGTAGATTAGGCAACTCGTTCATGGCGAAGACCAGGTCGAAGAGCTTGAGGAAACGCAGACGGTCGGTGGGCAGGATGCAGCCCGACACGAAGGTGATGACATTCTGGCGGTTCTTCATGGCGTTCCATTTCTCGATGCGGCCATACACCTTGTCGATGCCTTTCTGGCGTACCGAGCAGGCGATGATGCCGAGGATGGTGGCCTCATCTTCGTTTTCGGTTTGGACAAAGCCCATGCTGTTGAGCACTGTGCGCACGCGTTCAGTGTCGCTTATGTTCATCTGGCAGCCTAAGGGGAGAAGAAAGTATTTCATTCAGTTATTAGTTGATAGTTGTCAGTTGTTCAGCTAAAGCAGATTGCTGAGTGCTAAACTTGCCGAAGTATCGAAGCACTATTATTCTATCGGTCGGCCCTTCGACAGGCTCAGGAAGCCTTAGCTTGTTGAATTGGGCGGCAAAATTAATATAAATTTTGTGGAAAATATGTATTTTTGCCCGCCAAAAGTGCAGAAAATGAAACGATGCAAAGTTAAAATAGCGTATTTCCTGTTGGCGGTTTATCTGCCAATGCTACTGTTGGCATCGTTTCACGTGCATACCAGTCCTTTGGATTGCAACGGTGTGGCGAATGAACGGCACACGTCGGAATTGGAGGGGGATGACTGTCTCCTCTGTCAGTTCCAGCAACTTGTCTATGAAGACGCGCTCCAAGTGTCCGTGACTTTCATCTTGCCTGAAATTGAGGTAAGTGTCCAGCCTTTCACCGTTGAAGAGCAAAGTGTCTTTGAAACCAGTTCTCTTTCACGCGCACCTCCTGTCTTGTTGTAAATTATAGAGAATCAATTTACTAAATTACTCATTTATCAACAAGACTAAAATGAAAAAATCATTATTATTAGGCTTGTCGTTGGCTTGTGCATTGCCGATGACAGCCCAGGGGTTGCCTGACTCTACCGATATGTTTTTCAGGCATTTGGAATTGAAAGAGGTGATGGTGACAGGTGCCGTGGGCGATATGAAGATGAAGGAATCGCCTATGCCCATTTCTATACTTCAAGCCAAAGAACTGCATCAATTGTCTTCCACCAACCTGATAGATGCAATAGCCAAACAACCAGGAATTGCACAAATCACCACTGGGAGCGGTATCTCGAAACCCGTCATCCGAGGATTGGGTTACAACCGTATTGTGGTGGTCAACGATGGCATCCGTCAGGAAGGTCAGCAATGGGGCGATGAGCATGGTGTGGAAATCGACGGCAATGAAGTCGGATCGGTGGAGATATTGAAAGGCCCTGCCAGCTTGATGTATGGTTCCGACGCTATGGGCGGTGTTTTGGTTTTCAAAGGGATGCCGACCCTACCGGAAGGAACAATCAAAGGTAATGTAAATGCCGAGTATCAGACTAACAACGGATTGTTTGGAGGCTCATTCAACCTTGCTGGCAACCAAAAAGGCTTTACTTGGGATGCCCGTTACAGCGAGAAACACGCCCATGCCTATAAGAACCGTTTCGACGGCTATGTGCCCAATTCCCAGTTTGAGGAAAGGGCTTTCTCGTTGAAGACGGGCTTGATGCGCTCATGGGGTTTCACCAACCTCAAGTTTGGGTATTACAACCTCAATCCGAGCATTGTGGAAGGCGATCGCGACTCGGTGACAGGTGAGTTGCTGTCGGAGAATGAGGATCTGTTGACTTACCGTCATGGCTTGCCTTATCAAAGAGTGTATCATTATAAAACAGTTTCAGAGAGTTTTATCAACCTTTCATCGGGCTATCTAAAGGTGATTGCTGGTTATCAGCAGAATCGTCGCAAGGAGTTTGAAGAGTCGATGGATGAATTTGGCTTGTATCTGCAACTCCATACGCTGAACTACGATGTCCGTTATGTCTCGGAAGAAAAGTCGGGCTGGAAGTTTTCGACAGGCGTGAACGGTATGGGACAAAAATCACTCAATTTAGGTGATGAGTACCTCATTCCTGACTATGCCCTGTTCGACGCTGGATTATATGCAACGGCTTCCAAGAACATAGCCCGTTGGAATTTAAGTGGAGGCTTGCGTTTCGACTACCGCTATATGAACGCGAAAGGATTGGAAGAAGACGGAGAGGTTCGGTTTGAGGATTTCACGCGACATTTCAGTGGCATCACGGGCAGTGTCGGTGCGACTTGCGAAGTTACGGAGCGCTTGGATGTGAAACTTAATCTGGCTCGAGGCTTCCGTACGCCTAACATCAGCGAACTGGCCTCCAATGGCGAACACGAGGGTTCGTTGAGGTATGAGATTGGAAATCATGATTTTAAATCTGAGTATAGTTTGCAAGCAGACTTGGGTCTCGATTATGCCACGCGCTATTTCGAGTTGCATAGTGCTGTGTTTGCCAACCATATCGACAACTACATCTATCTGCACCGTATCGACAGCATTATCGAGCCTGATTTGATGACTTTTGCCTACGCTCAGGGCGAGGCGATGCTGATGGGATTTGAGGCTAGTGTCGACATCCATCCCATCCATGCCTTTCATGTCGGAACTGCTTTCTCGTATGTTCAGGCATGTCTTTTGCAACAGCCAGAGGAGATGCGTTGGCTTCCTATGACGCCGGCACCGCGGCTTTCGACAGATTTGAAATATGAGATTACACACGACGGCGAGGTCCTCAATAATGCCTATGTCGCCGCGAGGATGGACTGGTATCTGAAACAAGACCATTTTTATGCCGCCTACAACACTGAGACTATGACGCCTTCATACCTCTTGCTGGGTCTGTCAGTAGGAACGGATGTCTTGGTCAAGGGAAAAAAGGTCGCCGAGTTGAGCGTAATCGTGGACAACCTTACGGATGTATGCTATCAAGACCATCTGAACCGCTTGAAGTATGCCGATTTCAATGTCGTGACGGGTAGGCAAGGCGTGTTCAATATGGGTCGCAACATCGTTTTCAAGCTGACGGTGCCCATTGGCTGATGTTAGTCATACACCAAACGGATGATGTCCTTGAGGATCTCATCGTTTTGGTCGTGAGGGGGCATCTCGTGAGTGCTGCAACCGCGAAGCAGGATTTCTGCCCTTTGAATCGCCTCGGGTTCAAGACAATCCGAGGCGATTTGTATGTTTTTGATGACAGAATTTGCCTCATCAATGTGCAGCGATATTTCCACACCGCCCCAGGGGAAACGGTCTTTTTTTGTGGTCTTGAACTGCTCCCAACGGCCGAAAAGGAAGTCGTTTGATGCGATGTGTGCTCTGATGGCTTGCACTTCGCTATTATTAATAAAGGTGTCAAAGTCTAGCATTTCCGCCTCGCCGTCGTAAACCTTTTCAAACGAGGCAATCAAAGGTTGCTTGATGTTCTCGGAGGTCAGGTCAGGGATGAGTTCGCTGAGGTTAATGACCCTTGATGCCACGCTCTTCACCCCGTTTTTCAGCAGTTTGGCCTTGTCGACAATGAGGTAGCGTTGCATCATCGCGCCATCGGTCTTGATGAGAATGGTGCCGTGGTGAAGGTTATTTCTCTGACCTTTCGCAAAGGCGTTACCGCTGAATTTGCGCCCTTGGCAGGTGAGATCGTTGCGGCCGGAGATTTCGGTTTGTAAACCATAAGAAAGGAGCGCTTCTTGAATCACGGAGAGCTGTTTTTTCACATCATACAGCTTTTTGTCGGCAATGAAGGAGAAGTTGATGTTGCCCAAGTCGTGATAGACAGCTCCGCCGCCCGTACCGCGTCGCATAAGGTGACCGCCTTCATCAAGCAGAAGTTTGACATTGCACTCTGCGTAAGGGTTTTGGTTGAAGCCGATGACCACGGTCTGTTGGTTTTTCCAAAGGTACAAAGTAACGACACCTTCCTCTTGGCGTTCCGTGAGGTATTGCTCGACGGCGCGATTGAGGAAGGGGTCGTACTGCGGGCTTATAATAACTTGTAGCCTGCTCATAATGTATGTGTTACGGCTTATTTCTTGTCGACCATCACTTTTTGGCTGACCAAACGGCCGTCTTCTGTCAAACCTTGGAGGATGTAGACACCAGTGTTCAGTTCGCTCATGTGGTTGGCGCTGATTCGCTGGCCTTTCATGTTGTAAACATTCAGCACGTTGATGATTCTGTTGTCGACATTTTCCTCAATTCCAGTGACCTCGATTTGAACAAAGTCCTCTCCTTCGGGGGTGAGGGCAAAGTCGGATTCGCAGTGTTCGTAAACAGCGGTCAGCTGATAGGTGTATTGTCCTAAGCCGCATTCATCGAAATAAGAGGTGGCATCGGCTTCCACTTCGATGATGACCTGATCCTTGTAAATTTCGCTGTATCGATAGAGGTTATAATGCAGGGGCTGGGTCTCAGGGGCTATCCAGCTAATTTTCACACCAAATAGTTGCTCTTCCATATCATAGACATATTCGCCTTCAAGGTTCTCAGGCGGGAAGCAGGTCGGAACGGGTGGTTCAATGGGCCCCATGTTACCGTCGGGACCGATGTTTTGGCCGTAAATGCCGCCGTCAATGCAATTCACCCAAGTCACAATGTTTTGACCCATGACGAAACCTGGGGTGTTGTCGCATACCGTCCTTCTATAGACATTCGAGCACAAGGTCTTGGCCCATAGTTGGTTGCCGTTCATATCTACGCCCATCGCCTCGACCGTGGTGAAGTAGGAGTTACTGGGACTGCTTTTCGTGTAAATCACGCTGAAACCGCTGCCGTCCTCAAAAGCATCGACCATGATGTCGGCATAGGAGACGCCTACATAATCGGCCAACAGGATGCCTTCTCCCCAAATTCTTTCGCCCGTGGCGGTGATGCGGTTGACATAAAGTCTTGACTGGCTTTGCGTCGAGGCATCGGTCTGCTCGTATGCTACGATGAGGTCGTGGCTGACGGGGTCGACAGCACCGTAGGCGTAACCATAGTTGTTCATCGGGTCGGTGGAATGCACCGATATGCCGTTCTGGTCGTTGATGGTGGAAAAACCTATCTCATTGAAATGAAAAACATAAGTGTTGAAGGCTCCTCCGATGCCAGGATGCCAAATGTAGGCATATCCGCCGCCCATGCCATCAGCAATAGCCTTATGGATATAGGTGGATTGGAAAGTCTGAGAAGACATGAGGAGTTGGTCGGGACTGATGATGCCACCCTCTGGCGTGACAGCGACGACATAAAGCTCCTTGTCGGTATAAAAACCAGAGCCCACTTTTTCGTAAGTGAGCAGCACATTGTTGTCGAGGCTCAAAGTGAGTTGGCCGAACATGCACTTGTATCCGCTGCTGTCGCTGATGGTGGTGGTGGGTCCTAAAGTGCCATCGGCACTAATGTATTGCAGATAAAGGTTCGAGTAGTCAAAGCCTAAGGCCCAAAAACCGCCATCATCGCCGGCTGTCAATTCGGTGCGCGAAAAGCCAAGACCCCCAAAGAGTTGCAAGCCTTGTTCTCCCCAAACGAAATTGCCGTCAGGATCAATCTTCACAGCGTATGAGAAGCCGTCGTAAGTGGCAAAACAACTCACCACGCAGCCATCGGCGGTGGTAGTCATGGCGACACCTTCCGACATCGATGAGAATTCATGCCCGCCGATATGGATGCCATCGTCGCCCCATTGCGGAGCACCTTCAAAGCTGATGCGCTGTAGGGTGGGCGACCAACCATTGGTGCCGAATCCTTCCCATTGGATGTAGGTGTCACCGGAGTTGGAGTTGGTGGCCATGTAGAGTTCACCGTCGTCGTTGCCACAGTTGGCGAGGAAAGTGTTGGTAGCTGGGTCGTCGACCCATTGTGCTTTCGCGGTAAGCATCGCTCCTAACGAGATAACTAGAAAGAAAAGCTTTTTCATGTTTTGTTGTATTGAAGTTAATAATTACTTGATTACTTTCTTTATGATGGTTTTGCCTGAATCCGTGATTCCTTTGACAATATAAACGCCTTGATTCAACTCGTTGAGATCCTTGGCGTTGACAAGTTGTCCTTTGATGGTGTAGACACTCAGGATGGACACGATTTCTTCTTCCGTGTTTTCGGGGATGGCAGTGATTATGATGGTGACGTAGTCCTCGCCGTCAGGAGTGAGCGCAAATTCGGATTCGCAGTTTTCATAAACTGCAGTAAGTTGGTAAGTGACGGCTCCGATAATGGACATCTGATCTAAATAATCCGTTTCGTTGGGGTCTACTTCAATGGTTGTAGTGCAGCCTGATGGATCGGTGAAATACAGATTATAGTGCAGCGGCAATTCCTGAGGTGCTGTCCATGATAGATGCACCCCGAAATCCGAGTTGGTTTCAAAGAAATACTCGCCTTGGAAATCGGTTGGCGGGTCGCATGTCACCGGGGCAGGTGGCGTGACCACTCCCATGGTGCCGTCCCAGCCGATGTTTTGGGCATAGACGCCGCCGTCATCGCTGTTGATCCATGCCACAATGTTTTGCCCGTAATGAAAACCAGTGGTGTTGTCGCTTATGGTTTTATTGTAGCCAGTCGAACTCATCGTGATGTTCCACAGCAGGTTTCCTTCGAGGTCGTAGCCCACAGCTTCAATGCGGCCTTGGCTGGTGCCGTAGGTCACTACGAAACCATCTACAGCATCGATGGCATTCACATGGATGTCGCTATAGGAAAGGCCTGTGTAGTCAGCCACAAGAATGCCGTCTCCCCATGGCTTTTCGCCCGATTCGGTGATGCGGTTGACATAGACTCGATGTTGGGATTGAGAGCCGGCGTCTTTTTGGAGATAGGCGATAATGATATCATTGCTCTTGGGATCGATGGTGGCGTAGGCATTGGTGTAATAGTTGCTGTAGTCGGGACTATGCACGGCGATGCCGTTGGGATCGTAGATGGTGGCTGTGCCGTTCTCGTCGAAATGCGTGACGTAGGTGTTATACACGCCGCCTATGCCGTTGTGATATTGATAGACATAGCCGCCTCCGTGGTTGTCGGGAATGGCATAATGGACATAGCTGGCACCTACGGCCTGTTGCGCGAACAACATCGTCTCAGGGAAGATTTGTTCACCGTTTTTGTTGTACCCAGCGACGTGGATTTCCTTGTTGTAGGTGGTGTAGCCTTGGAGAGTGTGTTTGGAATACACTACGAAGACACCGTTTTCAGCAGGTATCAATAGGCCATTGGAGCATTTTTTCACAGGGTCTTTGATGGTGGCTTTTGGGCGCAGCGTGCCGTAGGCATCGATATATTGCAGGAAGGTGCTGTCCATGTCGGTGCCCAAGGCCCACACGCCGCCGTCATCGCCTGCGAGCACTTCGGAGCGGCCTCCTCCTTCACCGTCGAAGAGCACCATGCCATGTTCGCCCCAGGGGAAGGTGCCGTCGGAATCGATCTTGACTGCCCAGTGATGAGGCCCGAGGGTGCGGAACACCGTTACCACGCCGCCACTGACAGCGGTCATGGCATAGCCAGGCGACCAGGTGGCGAAGTCGGGGGTAGTGACATGGATGCCATCGGCAGGCCATTGCGGAACACCGTTGAAATCAAGCCGTTGCAACCAAGGCGACCAACCGTTTTCGCCTTGGTAATGCCATTGCACGTAGGAATCACCCGTCGTTATGTCGGTTGAAACATACACTTCTGCGGCATTTTTGTTACAACTGGCAAGGTTGGTGTTGCTGTTGGGGTCATCGACCCATTGAGCTTTTAGCATTACCAAGGAGGCCAAAGCCAAGAATAGTAAAGATAGTTTCTTCATGTCTAGTTTTTTTATGTAGATTATTGCTGCAAAATTATAAAAAATCGTTTCTTTGCAGAAAATTTTGTTGTTATGGACGAAAAATTCACCCAAGTGGAACAAAAGGCCATCGCCAGCGTGCTCTACAATTTGGCCAAGGCCGACTTTCGTACCCGCAATGCCGAGCGCGAATGCATTGATGCCTGCATGAAGGAGCTTGAGTTTGATACCACGGGTTTTGTCCCGATCCCAAGAAACGAGTTGCCCAAACAAGCCTACAACACACTGAAAATGATGCCAATTGAAAAGAAACGCATCTTTTCGCTTATGATGACACAAGTTTCGCGTTCCGATACGCATTTCGGTCCTCGCGAAAGGAGATTTGTCAAGGAAATCCTCGAAATGTGCGAGGTTCCGTTTGTGCATAAATAAAATGTAGGGCTGTCGTACTACGGCAGCCCTACAGGTTATTCAACCAAGTTCCTGGTTTATTTAATATTAGGTTCTTCCAAACCGAAGTGCTTCTTCTTGTCAACGGCCTTGAGGTAGACCGAGATGAGCAGAGCTGCGATACCGAGGGCGGCCAACATGACGAGAGCCCAGGTATAGTCCAACTCATGTGCGGCTGTGCCTTCAGCGTTGGTCTTTTGCAGCACATTGCCGATGAGGGTCGGGAAGAGGCCGAGGCCGATATTCTGGATCCAGAAAATCAGGGCGTAGGCCGAACCGATGA
>JAEEGF012462668.1_pt1 | contig 12389 bp, 9 predicted proteins | sample 9134171 | NCBI WGS metagenome assembly JAEEGF01 (sample SAMN16246542, study PRJNA631951) | gut metagenome | biome: gut microbiome; feature: rumen; material: AP-attached | host: Bos | place: Iran: Karaj | collected 2018-10 | reverse complement strand
ATTATATTTCTTTCCATAGGATGGTCCTTTTTTTGTGTTTGATTTGTGGTTATTTCAAATCTAAAAATTGGAACATCCTATTTTTTTACCCCCTTAGCGGAATTTGCGAAAGAAAATATACGTTACCTCAAGAATTTAAAGTTGACGGATTAGCGTTAACAGGTGACTGGTCTGGCACATGTGATATTACAACCGATGCATTACTAATCAAGGATGAGAAAATTTTAAACAACCGGAAATTGTCTGTTGATTATATGTACAAAACAGATGCGCTCTCCTGTTATTACACAATGGAGCAAAATCGAAAAATTGATTTTCTATTAAAAATCAACAGCGATAATACTAATGCGTTTTGGAATTTATTCAATTTACCTAAAGTCATTGAGATGTCCGTACTTAGAACAAATGTTCTCAATGCGATAGAAGAAATCGTTAAATACCATATAGAGAATTATTCTGTCGGCGATATCATAACACAAAATCTGAAATGCTTTAATAAAGATAAATATGAAAAATGGAAAGAATTAGAAAATACAGAAGAAGATTGCGAAGAATTTCTAAGTAAAAAAGAAATAGAAGACATAAAAAAAGATATTAAAGGTGCTTTTACTGAATTTTACGATACACTTTCCATTACAGAGCAATTTAGATTCGCAGCACTGATGAGTTACTATAGAACTTTCACTAGTAATTCTTACGCACCTTTTTTTGTAGACATTAATCTTTCTAAGTTAGTCAATGAAAAAAAAGAACCTGATTTAAAAAAATCGAAAATATGGGAAGAGAAAAATCTTCCCGATTACAAAGCAAAAATAGACGAAATTATTAAAATATTTGATGGTCAAATCGAAGAGAAAAATGGTTTTGCAAAATATTCTCAGCATGGAGAATTCGGCTACCTAAATAATAATAAAGTTTATTTTGACTTAAATCAACATGCGCAACAATTGCACGACACCTATAAATTCTATGATTCTATTCTCAAACTGACGCCTTTTTTAGATTTCAAATTCATTCGACCTTTAAGTTCTGGCGAAGCTGCTCTTTTAAAATTATTCTACCGATTATACAGAGCCCTAACTAAACCGGCTAACACTGATTCCTGCAATGAAATACATTTACTTCTCGATGAAGTCGATTTGTATTTACATCCCGAATGGCAACGGCAATGGCTTTCATTCTTTGTGAAGGGAATAAAAATCATAAGCGACAATCTAATTAACGAAAGAAAAATTTCGGCACCGCTTAAATTTCAAATTGTTCTCGCAACACATTCTCCTTTCATGATAACTGATTTTCTTAACGAAAATATCATTTCCTTTCAAAGAGAATTTGACAAGAATAGCCACAGATTTGGCATAACGTGTTGTCGTTTGAGTGAATCAAAAAGTTTCGCAGGCAATATATACGACATTTTAAGCAACAACTTCTTTCTAAAAAGTTCCATTGGAATTTTAACAGAAGAAAAAATAAAAGAAGTCATTAAAGTAAAACAAAATAAAGACGCAACAGATGATGAAAAGAAACGGGCCGATAAAATCATTGCGTTCATTGGCGATCCTATCATCCGCAGCCTTATAGATGAAATTGAGGTTAACGATGATTAAAATAGAGTTAGACGACGCTACAAGAGAAAAAATAGAAACCCGTCACTGGGAGTGGTATGAGAATTACATTCAAAAGAAAGAAATCCCACTAAAAAGCGGAAAAACAAGCGTACAATCCTTTTTGGAGAATGAATTAGGCTGGAATAAAGAAACTCTACGAAAAATAACCCTTGCGAAAGATGTCAAAAACAAATCACACTCTTGTATACATGAATGCGCAGACGAAAGTAATCAAATCAGAAAAGATTATCTTTCAAAAAAAGATAGTGAATATGAAATAAAAAAAGAAGGCTGGACTAGTTCAAGAAAATGGAAAGTCCGCCAAATACTCGAAGAATACTTTGGGTATGAGGATTTTTCCAAGGGTGCTTTTCAAGACAAAGCAAAGGAAACATGGAATGCATACGCTTTTATACAGGCTTTGAATATTGATGTATGCCCCTATTGTAATCGCCAATATATCTTCACCATTCGCAAAGGGAATGGCCGTCCTCAAATCGATCATTTCTATCCACAAGAGGAATATCCTTATCTATCTTGTTCATTATACAACTTCATACCTTCTTGTGCACAATGCAACCATCAAAAGAGTTCCATACTTAACAAAAAAACAGATCCAAGCGCCCAAAATAAGCACACAAATTTTAGATGGAAGAATGATTTTGCTTTTACCTTGTATCCCTATACAGAGGCTTTTGAAGAGACTAATTCCTGTAATCAAACAGAAAAAAACGCACGTTTCCGAGTACGCTATTCAAGAGGTCAAGAAAACGAAGAATACAACTCATCCTTGGACGACATGGTTATAGTAGACATAACTATAAAAAAGCCAGCCTTAAAAGATAAGATAACCAATTCCATAGAGGCATTTCATCTAAAAGAATTATACAGCTGTCATAAGTTAGATTTAAAAGACCTTTTCACCCGATATCGAAACTATTCAAAACCCAAAATTGACGAAATTACGAGACTTATTGTTGACGCACAACTTGATACTAAAAAAATTGAGGACAAGTCACCCCAAAAGCACTTCAAACTAACAAAAGAACAAAAAGAGGAATTAGTCCAGCAAGTCGCCAGTACCTATACCAAGCGCATAAAGCGCACCATCCTCGGCCTCCCTCTTGGTGCGGGCGACAAGCAATACCCCCTCCGCAAATTTAAGGAAGACATCATCGAACAACTAGACAACACCGCCCAAAAAATGAAAACCGAAGCCCGCAACAAGAATATATCAAAGTAAACCGCCCCTATTGCCCAAACCGCCACATAGAATGTATATTTCCGGTGAGGAATAGCTATGCCAAAGAAAAGAATTTTCATAAGCAGCGTGCAGAAAGAGTTTGCGGAAGAGCGCAAGCAGCTTTTCGACTATTTAATGGACGACCCCATACTATCGAAATTCTTTGTACCGTTCATTTTTGAAGATTACCCTGCAACAGGGCGTTCGACTTCAACAGTGTATCTGAAAGAAGTTGAAAAGAGCGATATCTACCTTGGCATTTTTGGTGACGAATACGGCTTCCAAAACAAGGCTGGGCTTTCCCCAACGGAACAGGAATACAACCTCGCCCACAAACTACACTAGCAACGCCAGCGTACAAGTGATGCTGTTCAAAAACCGTCTCGAGATTTGGAATCCAGGACAGTTGCCGTATGAATTGACCACGCAACAGCTTTACAAGCCTCACAAATCGCACCCCAACAACCCATTGATTACAGAACCCCTGCAGCGTTCGGGGTTCATAGAAAAGGCTGGAACAGGCACCGGCGAAATCGTAAAACTTTGCCTACAGCATGGCCTGAAAAAGCCCCTATTTGAGCAAGATGGCGACTTCAAGGTGATTATTTGGCGACCTGGCACCCAAGATGGCACCCAAGATGGCACTCAAGATGGCACTCAAAAGCAACTAGAAGAGAAAATCATCAGCCTTATAAAAGCAAACCCTAAAATTTCTAGAAAAGACATCGCCACAGCAACTCAAACATCGCCACGCACAATAGCAAGAAGAATAAAAGAAATGAACGATAAAATTCGTTTTGTAGGAAGCGGCTATAGCGGTCACTGGGAAGTGATTGAGAATTCCTAACCAATCCGTTCCCGTTCGGGAATAATTTCGTCATTTTCTCCAATCCCCCCTGTATTTTTCCCGTTCGGGAATATTATATTTATGGTATGGACGTTCAAAATCCCACAGATTTATCCAAAACCGTAAAAGGGCGCCGAAAAAGTCTCAAACTAACACAGGCAGAATGCGCCTCGTTTTGCGGGGTCGGGCTTCGCTTCTTCTCAGAGCTAGAAAACGGCAAACAGTCTCTTCACCTAGGTAAAGTAATGCAAGTCCTGAAGATGTTGGGTCTCAAGATGCAAGTTCTAGAAAACGAGGAAAGCTAATGAAGGCTTTTCAAACATCCACGAGAAATTTCTCTCGTAACAAAAGAGATTTGAAAAACATTTTTGATCAACTTATGGTTAACATCATTGACGCTATTACCCGTATACAAAAAAAATGGTCATCGTTAAAGCACGATTCCAGTTTTATATTTTTCATAGTATTTGCCGCACTAATTTTCGTAAAATTATTTTATTTTCAATTTTCTATAGAGTTTCCCTCAACTAGACCTCCAAGCATATCACTTTTCTTTCTGCCTAAAATAGCAATTTCCTTATTCGTATCTTCATTCATCTTTGTCGTAAAAAAGAAATGGTGGACAATTCCCGCGACATTGATGATAGACATATGGATAATTGGCAACATCATATATTACCGCGCCAGTGGATTCTTCATAAACATCGACGCCCTGCAGATGGTCGACAACATGCAAGGTTTTTGGGACAGCATTCTTATTTATTTCTCGTGGGGCGAAGTTGTCCCTTTGTTTACAACGCTGTTTTACATCCTATTCGTTATCAAATTTAACAAACCTGAAATAAACCGGCGTTGGCTTTTTTTCTTTTTTACAATATTTCTATGTATTTGCATGAGGATATTTATCAATTACTTCCAGCACGCGCTCATTGTAAAAGATTATTGGATACGGAAAGAGAAAACAAATGTTGAAAGCGTATGGAATACAATTAGACCGATTATCGATCCTCAATATGATGCCTATTATGCAGCAAGATTGTATTTCAACCATGGCATTCTAGATTGGGATAAAAAATACATACTTCAAAACACAATAGTCGATTATCTTTTTGCGGACTTATCTTTTTTTATGTACAAAAAATATTATACAAACAGACTAAAAAATTTAAAACACGATGTTTCCATTTCAAATTCAGACAAGAAAATCATCAACAATCTGGTAAGCAATCCATTAAACCAATCCGATTCAAGCTCTCTACCCAAAACAAACCTAATTGTTATTTTATTTGAATCTCTTGAAGGTTGGATTTTTGAACACTATGATGGATCAGAATACATTGCTCCGAATTTAAAAAAATTAATTGCAAAAGAGAACATTCTTTTTGTACCTCAATTAAAATCGCAAGCATTGCAAGGCAATTCTGGAGACGGACAAATGATAGTCCTAACCGGTATCTTGCCTCTCAAGGTGGGGGCTGCCTGTAGATTGTACGGAAACAATAAATACCCAAATTACGTACATTTTTTCAAAAGTTCAATAACGATAAATCCTGCACCCGGAGCCTGGAATCAACGTGTAGTCAACCCGAATTACGGAATAAAACAACTAATGGAACTTCACGGAAATGACGAACAGATGATAGACTCCTTAATAGCACAGGGAAATAATGCAGAGTATCCTTTTTTCTTGCTTGGTATAACTACAGCATCCCACAGTCCGTTCAACTGCGAAAATATCATTAACAAGCCAGACTTACCCAAAGACATGCCAGCTACACTACAAAATTATCTCACATGCGTGAATTACACAGATAGAGCATTAGGAAAACTTATTTCGTTAATCGAAACCGACCCCAAGTGGACTAATACAACGTTAGTCATTGTCGGAGATCATACTGTATTTAAAGAACAAATGCTAGATAAATTCTTTAACTACGCTCAAAAAGCGGACATATCATTAAAAACAAAGCGAAATTACATCCCGCTAATCATCTACTCCCCCAAAATTACGTCAAAAATACTAAAAAAAGACATCCATTATCAATCCGATATATATCCAACTATATTAAATTTAATAGGAGAAAAAGATTACTACTGGAAAGGTGTAGGACACGATATCCTTTCGGAGGACGATTCAAACCGACTGAGCGAAGAAACTGGATATAGAATTTCTGACATTATCATTCGAAATAATTATTTTGAAAAATATCAGAAATAAATGCATTATCAATTTTCAGACCATATTGAGATTTCATTTGTAAGAGGAATATAATTTGGCAACTCATTCTTCAACACAAATATCGGTCATTGTGCCTATTTACAAAACACCCTTGAACTATTTCAAAGAGTGTATGGAATCTCTTTATAATCAAACCTTGCGAGATGCAGAATTTATACTCGTTTTTGACGGAGAAAACAAAGGGTTACTTTCTATTTGTGAAACATATAGAAAAAGAGACAACCGTTTTAAAATATTTATCCAGCCTCATTTAGGTGTTTCTAACACTCGAAATTTCGGCATTAAACAAGCAAGCGGAGAATTCTTAACATTCGTTGATGCAGACGATTCGCTGTATAGAAAAGATTCTCTTGAAAACTGTTTTTCCGCAACAATTGAAAATGACAGTGACATATTCATATTCGATTGGGCTTCAAATAGTCAACCAGTAAAAAATATTTGGTCACACTCTATAAAACATCTTTCCAAATCCGAAATAGAGTTTTGCTTACAGCAAACCATATATACATACAATTCAAATTTTCCTGGTGCTCCTTGGGCCAAATTTTTTCGACGAAAATTTATTACAGAAAATAAAATACAATATAAAGAAAGATGCATCATTGGTCAAGATAGAGTCTTCAATTATGAAGCATTCTCCATTGCGCAAAGAGTTTCTTATAGTCAAATAACTCTGTACAGATACACAACAAACGTTGAATCTGCAACGCAACAATTTCGCCCCAATTACCTTTCAATTATATTGAACTACATTGAAGAACTTTATTTTTTAGCAAAAGATAAATACCCATCATTAATAGGCAACATTACAATCACAATGTTTTATTATTCATGGGATAAATGCTACATGAATACACAAAATAAATGTGACTTTTTTTCAAGGATGTCCGATTTAACAAAAATCACAAAATCAGATAATTTTCAAATGCTAATCAGGCAAGTAAATATTCCGAACATATCTTTACTCGTTAAGTTGGAAATCTTTCTTTTGCAACATCAAATCACATTCTGGATTTATGTTCACGGTTTAAAAAAACTTCTTATTACTAAATTTCGCAATACATTCTATTAATCATATATGAAACCATGTCTCAGCCACTCATTTCGATAATTGTCCCCATCTACAAAGTAGAGCCATACCTACGGCGGTGTTTGGACAGCATCGTCAACCAAACTTATATCAACTTGGAAATTATCTTGGTAGACGATGGTTCGCCTGACGGTTGTCCGCAGATTTGTGATGAGTATGCGGCAAAAGACAAGCGTATTGTTGTCATACATAAAGAAAATGGCGGGTTGTCCGACGCACGGAATGCAGGATTAGACATTTGCAAAGGAGAATACATTTATTTTTTAGATGGCGACGACATAATCCCACAAAATTGTATTTTAAATCTATTCAAAATATTAATTCAAGAAGAAGCCGACATAGTTTCATCCTCTTATACAGAATTTAGAACAGATGAACAACTTCCTGAAGATACAGCCCAAAGTACTCACTACATCACAATGACCGGAAGTGAGGCACTTGTCCTTCTTTGCAAAAACAAAACTCCAGGAATAATGTCTTCCTGTATGAAGATATATAAGAAGAGTTGCTTCGAAAACATTCGTTTTCCCAAGGGGCATCTTTACGAAGACGCCCATACCAACTATATAATTTACCACAACTGTAAAAAAATATGCTATACAAAAAGCCCCCTTTACTACTACAGAATTCATAATAAGAGCATTACCGCCAATACAACAAGTTTAATTTACGATTTAGAAGCACGAGAAAAAAGATATTTTTTCCTAAAAGATCATAATGAACCTGCTGCAGAGTATTGCGTTGAACAATTATGCTGGGACTATCTTTTAATATTCACGCAGCCACAGATTTTCTTAGAAACAATCGGCAGAGAAATCAGTTCACAAGCAGCCCTAAACACCTTTAAATGTTATGCGGCAGTTCTTTCTAGATCAAATCAAGGTACTAAATTCCACAGGTTTTTAATAAATTTCTTTTCCCATTTTCCAAGAGTTTATTCCTTTTTATACAACATGTCTCCATGGCATTTGAGAAACGATTTTAACAAAACACACAAAAATGATTAAAGTTTCTGTCATCATTCCAGTCTATAAAGTACCTTTAGATTATCTACGTTATTGCTTAGACTCGTTAGTTGCCCAAACAATGCGGGAATGCGAATTCATCGTAGTATCTGACGGAGCTCCAGAAGCAGCGAACTCCATTTGTAAAGAATACGCCATAAAAGACTCCAGATTTCTTTTTTTTAAATGTGAACATGCGGGAGTGTCCACAGCCAGAAATTACGGAATAGACAAAGCAAACGGCAAATACACAACCTTTGTTGATGCTGACGATTGGATTGATAAAGACACCTGCGAAAAAACATATTCTTTTGCGCAAGAAAACAATTCTGACCTAGTCTTTTGGGATTTTTCTTTTTTCAAGTCATCTTCCATAATTGAACGATCCCGTTTTTTTCCCCATCAAAAGGGAACACTCTGTCAAGAAGAGCTAAAAATCTATAAAGAAAGCATTATAAATCCATCAAATAAAAATTGTCTCGTCCCTGCATTGACCGTATGCAAGCTTATTCGCACCAGCCTAATAAAAACGTTTAAAATTCATTTTATGCCCAATATAAAATACGGCGAGGATAGAATTTTTAACTTTTCCATTATACAAGTATGCAACATCATTTCTTACTGCAGCGAATCTTTTTATTTCTACCGCATACATCAACAATCAGCCACGTTTAAATTTCATAAAAATTACCTAGAAGACACAATTATATACATACGCGAACTAGAAAAAAAAGGAAACCAAACTTTCAGCAAACAACTAGCAAACGACCTTTGGACCAGTTATATCATTTCATGGCAAAGATGTTACACACACAAGGAAAACAAAGACCCTCTTTTTGTCCGTCTTAAATCTTTAACAAAAATAGCCAAATCATCTTTTTTCAAAGAAAAGCTCAAGGACGCAACATACGACAATATGAGTCCTATTTCTAAAATGGAGTTATTTCTTTTGAAGCACAGGATTTACTGCATAATTTGGGTACATGGCGTCACAAAGACTTTTTTTCAGTGTGTAAGCGCATTTCTTCCAAAATAATGTCAACCGTCTTCGCCCATGAAAACATTTTCGACCTCTCTAAGCCTTTGCGACCATATGTACTACGCAAGTTATCATTATAATAAAATTTTTCATACGCATCAACATGCTGTTCTTCGCTATCGTAATCAATCAAAATACCCGCACCTCCAACAACCTCAGGCAACGATGAATTATTACTCGAAATAACAGGGCAACCACACCGCATAGCCTCAAGAGGTGGAAGTCCAAAGCCCTCATATTGGCTTGTATACACAAACCATTCCGCGCCACTATAAAGTGCCGGAAGATCTTCATCATCCACATAGCCTGCACGAATTATCAGATCATTATTCCAGCAAAAGCCATCTTTTTTCAAGGCTTCCACAAAAGAGAACCAAGCAGCCCCTCCCATAACCCATACTAAATCATTAATATCATTTTTTTGTATAAACGTCAAAAAAGCTCTTACGGCACGGATTAGATTCTTTCTAGGCTCCAACGTGCACAAACTAAAAACATACTTTTTTCCCTTTGGAATACTGTACTTTTCTCTTGTTTTCGCTATTATCCCCTGATTGGCAATTTTTCTAAAATCATCACTTGCAGCAAGATGAACTACAGCCGCATTCTTCGCTATAACTGACGGATAAAATCGTCGTGCATCTTGTTCAGCGCTTCTTGAATCAAAAAAGAAAAAATCCCCGGCTTTTGCATTTTCCATTATAATAGAAACCAGAGGCTTTCCATGCGGATAATACTGCGGGAAAATCAGCGGAATTAGATCATACACAAAAACATATGGTTTGATATGGGGGAAAGACCTTACGAAATCTGGCACTTTATATATTGGAGAAAAGAAAATATCGCAGGCTTGCAATTCTTTTTTTTCGACGTCTATCGTTCTTTTATAAATACAAGCGCAACACCCCAAAACTAAAGCGAAAATTTTTCTTAAAAAACGGCGATTATAATAGCGAACATACATTTCTTTCATCCGCCGACATACTTTACCCATCAAAACAAACTTCGACATATCCTGAATACAATGAATATCCAGAAAAAGCTCTCGTTTCAGCATCGCACCATCCGCATAGCTTTCCGGATTAAAATACAACGATAAATTTACATCTTTTCTTTTTTTCAGTTCAATAAAAATATTCAACGCAGCAAAAAAAACTCCACTACGATTACTATCCTTATAAAAGATATTTGTCAACATTGAAGCATCGTAGATGATATTCAGCATATTTAGCAGCTCTCATTTATAGTTGCAAGAATTTCTTTTGTTGTTTTTTCCCACGAGAACAATTTCGCACGTTTCAAGCCACTGTCGCCATTATCTTTTCGCAGAGTTTCATTAAAATAATATTTTTCATAAGCATCTACGTGCTGTTCATCGCTATCCCAGTCAATCAGCAGCCCAGCATCGCCTACAACTTCCGGAATTGAGGAATTATTGCTTGCAATTACGGGGCAGCCGCACTGCATAGCCTCTAATGGAGGCAAGCCAAAGCCTTCGTATTGGCTGGTAAAGACAAACCATTCAGCATTACTATACAACAACGGCAAATCCATGTCATCTATATACGAACGGTATAAGACAAAACCATCATCTTTGTTCTCTTGGCAACCGGAAACAACTAAAAACAAGTCATCAATCTTGTTTTTTTCTTTAAATGCAGTGAAAGTTCGAACAATTCTCGCGACATTCTTCCTGGGATCTTGACCACCACAGGCAAACACATAAAGCTTGTCGGTAGGTATTCCGTACTTATTTTTCAGTTTAATCCGCGTATCAAGATCCTTTTGTGGAAAAAACTCATTCCCTGCAGCCCAGTGAATGACTTTTATATGCGATGGGTCTATTTTCTTGCAGTATTCACAATAATCCTTCTTTGTATTCTCAGAAATGGCAAAGTAGAAGTCATTGCCGTTTAGCGTTCGAAGTAAATAAGCAAACCACCCCCACTTCAGCATTTCGGGCGAGTTTTTAAATAACACCGGAATCAAATCATGCAGAACAATGTATTTCTTTACCAATTTTTGGCGATTAATAAACCATGGAGCGGAAGTTCTCGGCGAAAAAAACACCGTATCTTCGCCATATTTTCGCCCTATGTTCAAGCAAGAAAAATAAATTGAACTAAAGGCAGCGAGATTGAAGATAGCCAGCGAACAAAGTGATTTCAGAATTCCGTTGCAGTCTGGTTGCATTCTCTTTTTTCGGCAAAATGTCGTTACCTTATGCAACATTTTCCCAAATACAGGAACAGAACGGTACGGCTTTATGGAAAGATGCAAATCGGCAATCACCTTAGGCAACCCAGCCATTTTGCAGCCCGAAGCATAAAGAATTATTTCACTCTTGTTCTGTCTGCACATTTCCAATAGAAGATTTTTGGCAACATTGTAGATACCACGACGTTCTTCTTTCATATCGTCGCCATCCACCAAAACTGTCACATCAAAAATAATCTTCTTCATAGCTATTAAATTTTGTCGATAATCTTTATCAGCGTACGCCAAAAACCTTCATACCTTACATGGATAAATATAGCCAAGAATGCGCTCATGATATCGCCAAGTTTCTCCCCAAACACCTTGCAAAGTTTCGTCCTCAGCGCGACGTGTTTCTGTTGAGCCAAGGAATGCCACGAGCCGTTAAAGTGGTGAATGCTGTAGGTATTTTTCGTCGTTTCGAGCGCTAGTGTCCGCGTGTTCTTGGGGCTAAAATAGTCCATCGGCAAGATTTCCAACCTTTCACCCTTCAGCTTGCGAGCAAGGACCGTCGGCAATGTCGTTGTATCCATATAGCCGTTATCGTCAACGAAATCATGACATTCATAATATTCCATAACTCTTTTCAAGAACGGGAGCCCTTTCTCCGCACCGAAGGTCGCGGCTTCAATCGAATCCTGGTTCTCGATTCTGTCCGGAGTATGCTCCCGTCCAAAGAAGTACGGCCGATCCAACAGATCATTGAACGATTTCAATACTTCCACGTCACTATCAAGGTAGATGCCACCGTAGTTGTAGAGGGCATAAAGCCGGATGTAGTCGGCGGCGAATGCCCATTTCTTAGCCGCGCATGCCTGTTCCACCCAAGATACGGAATGGATGTCAAATCGATTCATGTCCCACAGCATGAACTCGTAGTCCGGGAGTTTTTCCTTCCAGCTCTGCATGCAGCGCTGTACCAGCTCCGGGTAGGGCTCGCCGCTCAGCCAGCAGTAATGGATTATCTTGGGTATCGGCATAATACTAGAAATCTACTCCCGAAAGATAACGTTTCAACAAAAAAGCACAGAAGTAAGGGAACGTGTAGATGTTGTTCTGAAATC
>JAEEGF011748005.1_pt1 | contig 12389 bp, 9 predicted proteins | sample 9134171 | NCBI WGS metagenome assembly JAEEGF01 (sample SAMN16246542, study PRJNA631951) | gut metagenome | biome: gut microbiome; feature: rumen; material: AP-attached | host: Bos | place: Iran: Karaj | collected 2018-10 | reverse complement strand
TTGCCGATCTCGGCTTGCCACGCCGTCCGCGCAGGACATCCCTTCCCCGCGCCTGTCCCGCGCAGGGACATATAATCGAATTACAAAGGCGCAGCCTTTCGTACCCTGTCCCGTGCCCGCCGTCTGCCCGCTGACACAGTCAGCAGGACAGAAAGATCTGAAAGGCTTCGTCTTTCAAAACCCCGCTCCGCACAAAGCGGATCCCAAAGGCGCAGCCTTTGATTCGATTTTCCTTTCCTCTCCCCCTTGCATTTCCGCGCGAGATCCTGTATAATAAACAAAGATTATCTTTCCGCTCCGAGGCCTGCATGAAAACAATCGCTCTCACCGCTTCCACCATCGAACGCGGCTTCAAGCTCTATCGGCGCTATACCGACTTCGTCCTCCGCGGGGCTGCCGAATGCGGAGAAACGGTCTGTCCCGTTATTCTCCCGTTCACGGACGACGCCGGAACGATCCGCGCGTATGCCTCCGCCTTCGACGGGTATCTCTGCACCGGGGGGGACGACGTGGATCCCGCGCTCTACGGGGAACAGCGCCATCCGAAATGCGGAGAAGGCGAACCGGACCGGGACCGCTTCGAGATCGCGCTCTTAATAGAGCTCATGGCCCTCGACCGCCCGGTCTTCGGGATCTGCCGCGGGATCCAGGTCATGAACGTCGCGGCCGGCGGTACGCTGTGGCAGGATATTTACGCACAGGCGCTCGGCCCGAACCGCGCCCATTTCGAAAACACCCCCGACGGCAGCGGCACCCGCCATACGGTTTACGCATCCGGCAATCTCGCCCTGCTCCTCGGAGCCTGCGAGATCCTCACCAACAGCTATCACCATCAGGCAGTAAAGGATCCGGGGCGGGACCTTGCGATCGCGGCGCGGTCTCATGACGGGCTGATCGAGGCGGTCGAATCGACGGGCCTCACGTATTTCAAGGCGGTCCAGTGGCACCCGGAGGTCTCGCCGGATGAAATCAGCATGAAGCTCGCCGCGGATTTTCTCGCGCACTGCGGCTGACGGCACGGTTTTTCTCCGTGCGGCACACCTTCTTTCCGGAGGCATTATGAACAGGGAATTATACGATTTTATTACCTCGCACCGTCAGCGGGAGCTCCGGAGGGATCCCCTCCCCGATCTCTCCGCCGAATATGCCGAAAAACAGCTTTCCCCCCGCGCGCGCATGTCCGACCGGTTCGTACGCGTGATGGACGCGGAGACCCCCCATATCCTTCCCGGGCAGAAGATCGTCTTTATGCGCACCGTCCCGAAGCCGTACGACTGCTTCACGGAGGACGAGTGGACGGCGATCCGGGCGGAGCATTTCATCCACGAGCTCGGGTATATTTCGAATATCTGCCCGGACCACGCCTTCCTTTTGAAGACGGGGCTGACGGCGGCGAAGGAGTTCGCGGACGAATACGGCAAGGCCGACATCGACGCTTTGCTCGGTCTGGTCGGACGGTACCGCGAGGAAGCGCTCCGGACCGGGCGGGACGACGTGGCTGCGGTGCTCGAGAAGGTTCCCGCGAATCCCGCCGAAACCTTCCGGGAAGCGCTGCAGTTCTTCCGGATCGTGCATTACGCGCTCTGGGCGGAGGGGAATTATCACAACACCGTCGGACGCTTCGACAAGTGGATGATGCCCTATCTGCGGCATGACCTCGAAGCCGGGATCCTGACGGAAGACGAGGCATACGAACTCCTTCTCGATTTCTTCCTGTCCTTCAACATCGACTCCGACCTCTACAACGGCATCCAGCAGGGCGACAACGGACAGTCCATGATGCTCGGCGGCAGCGACGGAGAGGGCGGGCAGATCTGGAACGATCTGACGGAAATGTGCCTCCGCGCTTCCGGGGAACTGAAACTGATCGATCCGAAGATCAATCTGCGCGTATCGAAAAACACCCCGCTGTCCGTTTACGAGCTCGGAACGGAGCTGACGAAGGTCGGGCTCGGCTTCCCGCAGTATTCGAACGACGACACGGTCATCCCGGCGCTCGTGAACTGGGGCTACGCGCCGGAAGACGCAGCCGACTACACCGTGGCGGCCTGCTGGGAGTTCATCATCCCGGGCAAGGGCATGGAGATCGCCAACATCGGCGCGATGTCCTATCCGCTCGCCGTGGACCGCGCCTTCCGCACCTCCCTGAAAACCTCGCCGACGTTCGACGATTTCGCCGCGGCGGTGGAGCGGGAGATCCGCGTCCAGACCGATGAGATCCGGGCAAAGGTGAAAAACCTCTGGTTCGTGCCGTCCCCGTTCCTCGACCTGCTCTACGGAGGCCGGGATATCTCAAAGGGCAATGTCTACAACAACTTCGGCATCCACGGGACGGGCATTTCCTGCGCCGCCGATTCCATGGCCGCCGTGAAGAAATACGTCTACGACGAAAAAACCGTCTCTCCCGACGAATACCTTGCCGCAGTGAACGCCGATTTCGAAGGATACGACGAACTGCTGCACCGCCTGCGCTACGAAACGCCGAAGACCGGTTCCGCCAACGAAGAGGCCGACCGGTGGCTCGTATGGCTCACGGAGGCCTTCTGCCGCGCGCTCGAGGGCAGGCGGAACGAGCGGGGCGGGATCTGGCGCGCGGGGACGGGGTCCGCGATGTTCTACCTGTGGCACGCGGCGGAGATCGGCGCGTCCCCGGACGGCAGACGGAAAAACGAGCCGTTCGCCGCGAACTACTCCCCGTCGCTGTTTGCGAAGATCGACAACCCGGCGGACATCGTGAAGAGCTACACGGAACCCGACCTCAAAAAGGTCTGCAACGGCGGTCCCCTGACGCTTGAATTCGACGCGGGCATTTTCGCGGAGCCGGAAAACTGCGTGAAGGTGGCGTCCCTCGTGCGCTGGTTCGTGCAGCGGGGCGGACATCAGCTTCAGCTCAACGCCGTCAGCCGGGAAGCGCTGCTCGACGCGCAGGTCCACCCGGAGAAATACGAAAGGCTGATCGTGCGGATCTGGGGATGGAGTGCGTATTTCGTGGAGCTCGACCGCGGGTTCCAGGATCATGTCATCCGCCGGCACGAATACGCGGTGTAAGAAAAATCTTTGTATTTAATCATCTTTCCTGCTTGAACGCAGTCGGAAGGGAAAAATGGAACAGCTAAAGGAAATCATTCTCTGCAAATACGGCGAAGTGATCCTGAAAGGGGCGAACCGCTCGACCTTTGAGAATCAGATGCTCCGGGACGTGAGGCGGCGCGCCGCGCGGTTCGGGAAATACGACGTCCGCGCGCGCCAGTCCACCGTTTACGTGGAGCCGCTCGACGGGGAGGCGGAGGAAAACGTCGGCGCCGTGTACGAACAGCTGAAAAAGGTGTTCGGATTCGTCGCCCTCTGCCGCGCCGCCGTCTGCGAAAAGAACATGGATGCGATCCTTGCCGCGGCGAAAGCCTATCTGCCGGAGAAGCTGGCGGGCCTTTCCACGTTCAAGTGCGAGTCCCGCCGCAGCGACAAGCAGTTCCCGCTTTCCTCCCCCGAGATCTCCGGGGAAGTGGGCGGCGCGGTGCTCGAAGCGATGCCGCGGCTCACGGTGGACGTGCAGAATCCGGACGTCGTCGTCAAGACGGAGATCCGGGAAGAATACGCCTACATCCACGCCGGGCAGGACAAGGGCGCGGGCGGGATGCCGCTCGGTTCGGCGGGGAAGGGGATGCTCCTTCTCTCCGGCGGGATCGATTCCCCCGTGGCGGGATTCCGCATGATGAAGCGCGGCATGACGGTGGAATGCGTGCATTTCGAGTCCTTCCCCTACACCAGCGAAGCGGCGAGGGAAAAGGTGTTCGAGCTGGCGCGCGAGCTCGCCGAATACGGCGGACAGATCAAGGTGCACGTCATCTCCCTCACGCATATACAGGAATCCATCCGCGACAACTGCGACGAGGACTATTTCACGCTGCTGCTGCGCCGGTACATGATGAAGCTGGCCTGCCGCTCGGCGGATGAAAACGGATGCCCCGTCCTCGTCACCGGGGAATCCCTCGGACAGGTGGCTTCCCAGACGCTCAAGGCGATGGTCGTCACGGAGAGTGCGGCGGACCGTCCCGTCTTCCGGCCCCTTGTCGGCATGGACAAGGAGGAGATCATCGAGGTCGCCCGGGAGATCGGGACCTTCGATACGTCCATTCTGCCCTATGACGACTGCTGCAGCGTCTTCACGCCCCGGCATCCGCGCACGCAGCCGGAGTTAAACAAAGTCCTCCGCGAGGCGGCACGCATCGATGAGGAAGCCCTGATCGAGGAAGCGTGGGGGACGCGGCACTGCGTCGTGATCCGGCAGGAAGACTGACCGCTTTCCGCCCGTGCCCGGCGTTTATCCGGATCCATATCATTACAGAGAGGTGCTTATGAAGCTCAACGACTGCAACCTTACCCTCCTGTGCGACTTCTACGAGCTTACGATGAGCCGCGGATACTTCAACACCCCCATGCGCGACAGGATCGCCTACTTCGACGTGTTCTACCGCAAGGTCCCGGACGGAGGCGGATACGCCATCGCCGCGGGCCTCGAGCAGATCGTGTCCTACATCGAGGAGTTGCATTTCTCGGACGAGGACATCGACTTTTTGCGGCAGAAAAAGATTTTTGACGAGCCGTTTCTTGCGTCCCTGCGCGATTTTCGCTTCACCGGGGATATCTGGGCGGTTCCGGAAGGGTCCGTCATCTTCCCCTACGAGCCGATCCTCACCGTCCGCGCGCCCGTCATCGAAGCCCAGCTGGTCGAAACCTATCTGCTGCTCTGCCTGAACCATCAGTGCCTCATCGCCACGAAAGCCTCCCGCATGGTGAGAGCCGCCAAGGGACGCCCCATTTCCGAATTCGGGTCCCGGCGCGCGCACGGCGAAGACGCGGCTGTCTCCGGTGCCCGCGCCGCGTACATCGGCGGATGCGCGTCTACGGCCTGCACTCTTTCCGACCGTCTCTACGGCGTTCCCGCATCCGGCACCATGGCGCATTCGTGGGTCCAGATGTTCGACAACGAATACGAGGCTTTCACGACCTACGCGAAGCTGTATCCGGACAACCCCTGCTTCCTCGTGGACACCTATTCCGTCTTCGGCTCCGGCCTTCCGAACGCCATCCGCGCGGTGAAGGACGTTCTCTGGCCGATGGGCAGAAAGAAATGCGCCATCCGCATCGATTCCGGCGACCTTGCCTACATCACGAAGAAGGCGCGGAAAGTCCTCGACGACGAAGGACTGACCGACTGCAAGATCGTCGTGTCCAACTCCATCGACGAATACCTCATCAACGACCTGTTGGCGCAGGAAGCGCAGATCGACGCGTTCGGCATCGGCGAGCGGCTCATCACCGCGAAATCCGACTCCGTGTTCGGCTGCGTCTACAAGCTGGCGGCGGTCGAGGACGGCGAGGGCCGGATCATCCCGAAGATCAAGGTGTCCGAGAACGCCGCGAAGATCACCAATCCGGGGTTCAAGCGCGTCTGGCGGTTCTACTCGAACGAGACCGGCAAGGCGGAGGCGGACCTCATCACCATGAGCGACGAACCGGACATCGATCAGGACGCGCCCTGCGAGATCTTCGATCCGGAATTCACCTGGAAGCGCAAGGTCCTCACCGACTTCACCGCGCGGGAGCTTCTCGTGCCCGTCTTCAGGAACGGAAAGCTGGTGTATTCGCTGCCGCCGCTCGCCGAGATCCGCGACCACTGCGCGCGCGAGCTGAACACCATGTGGAAGGAAGTCCTCCGCTTCGAGAACCCGCACGATTACTACGTGGACCTCTCCGAAAAGCTCTGGACCGTCAAGAACGCAATGATCTCCCGCTACATCAAGGGCAACCATGACGAATAAGACGAACAATCTGAACGATTTCTTCGCCGCCTCGGGTTCGGACTCGGGGCGGTGCGCTCTCTGTCCCCGGATGTGCATGGCGGACCGCTCTTCGGGAGCCGGTTTCTGCGGTGCCGGACGGGAGATCGAAGTTTCAAAGATCATGCTGCACCGCTGGGAGGAGCCGCCGATCTCCGGGTTCGATCCGGCCGGCGGGGAGCACGGGTCCGGGGCGGTTTTTCTTACACACTGTTCCCTCGGCTGCGTCTACTGTCAGAACGGGAAGATCAGCCGCCGCGGATCGGCGGGCGAGGCGTATTCTCCGGAGGCGCTCGCCCGCGAACTGCTCCGGCTGGAGGAGAGAGGCGCGTACAACGTCAACTTCGTCAGCCCGACCCACTACGCCGACCGGCTGGCGGAGACGGTGGACATCGCGCGGGGGCTCGGCCTGACGCTGCCAGTCGTCTGGAACACGGGCGGCTACGAACGGCCCGAAACGGTGGACGCCCTCGCGGGGGCCCAAACGGTCGATATCTGGCTCACGGACTTCAAATACGCCTCCCCGGAGCTTGCCGCACGCCTGTCCCGCGCGGAGGATTACCCGAAGACCGCCGCCGCATCCCTCGTCCGGATGATTGCCGCCGCGGGACCCTGCACGTTCGGGGAGGACGGGATGATGAAGCGCGGCGTGATCGTGCGGCACCTCGTGCTGCCGGGATGCCGGGAGGATTCGCTCGCGGTGCTGCACACGGTCGCTTCCCTTGCGGACGTAAAGTCGATCCGCCTCTCCCTCATGGCGCAGTACACCCCGGACTTTCTCCCGCCCGCCGGGGGTTCCGATCCGTTCAAGGGCCTCCGCCGGAAGGTGACGACCTACGAATACGAAAAAGTCGTCGAGGAAGCCGCCCGTCTCGGATTCGAAGGCTGGACGCAGGAGAGATCCTCGGCGACAAAGCGGTTCACGCCGGAGTTTTGAGGCCCGGCGGGGGTTTTTGAAAGGCGCAGCCTTACAGATTATATGCCCGGTGCCGCCCGCACAGAGCAATTCAATGAGAAAACAAAGGCGCAGCCTTTGTTTTCTTAATTATACGCCTCCGCCAGCGCCTGCCATGTCCTCCGGTCCGCTTTCCCCGTCTGCGGCAGCCCTGCGGCTCTTTGGAAGGCAAGTACCGCGCCTTCCGTCCCTGCTCCCCAGCATCCGTCGAGCGGCACGGGCGGAAAGGCGTACGATGCCGATAATCCCCGCAGAACGATCTGGAGCAGCGCCACCGCGTCCCCTTCGTCCCCCGGCCCGAGCGTATGTCCCGACTCTCGGATCAGAAGATAGACCGGCGCTTCGCTTTCGTCGATTCCCGCGCAGGCTGCCACCATGGCGTCCCACGTGTCCCGCCCGCAGATCCCGGTCACGGGCATGCTCTCCTTCTGCTGGAACGCCCGGACCGCCGCTTCCGTCTCGCCGTTCCACGCGCCGCTCACCGAAACGCAGAGGGACGGATCCCCCCACGCCGCAGCCATCCTGCACAGCATCCGCTGCAGAGTTTCCGTCCGCTGCCGCTCATCCGTCAGATTGACCATGCCTCACCCTCCGATTCCGACGGGCCCGCCGAACTGATCCGCGCTCCCGTATTCTCCTTCGGTCAGCGCGCGGTAGGCCGACGCGATGGACTCCCACGTATAGGACGCCGTCGCGCCCGTCGGATCCAGCCCCGCGATCCGCTGCCACATCCGCACCGCCTCGGCCGTGCGCGCGCCGTAGATGCCGTCCACCGTCAGCCGGGGCAGCGCGCCGTTCACTTCGCCGATCCGGTTCAGCCACCCCTGCAGGAGCGCGACGTCCTCTCCCCGGCTGCCCTGTCTCAGCGGCGCGCCCGGATACGGCTTCGTCGTGACGGGGAAATAGTCCTCCGGAAGCGAATCCCGGTAGATCACATACCGCCTGTAAAGCAGTTCCCCGGTCGTCCGGTCCACCGATCCGGTCACCCGCAGCCCGGCGTCCCGTTGGAAATCTTCCACGGCGCTCCGCGTTTGCGGGCCGAAGATCCCGTCGATCTCTACGGGCCGCACCGCTTCGTCGAACTGCGAGACGAACAGCAGCAGGTACTGCAGTTCCCGCACCTCGTTCCCGCGCAGGCCCTCGCTGAGCTGATCGTCGAACAGCAGCGCGGCGTCCTCCGGCGGGACTCCTTCCGAATTCACGTCCGAGAGCCGCTTCACCGCCGCGTAGATCCGGGCGATCGCGTACCAGGTCGCCCGCCCCGTCACGCCGTCCGGTGTCAGGCCGAACTGCCGCTGGAACGCTTCCACCGCGTCCGCTGTCTCAGCCGAATAGACTCCGTCGATCCGCGCGATCTTCGGGATGCCCGGATAATTCTTCGAGATGCGGTTCAGCCGCACCTGGAGCAGATAGACCTCATCCCCGAAGCTCTCCGGAGCGAGGGGCCTGCCGGGATAGCTCTCCCCGATCCCTTCCACCGGCACGTCGCTCACGATCTCGATATCGTCCCCGTAATAATATTGAAGGATCTCGAACGGCGACAGCCCCGCGCGCGCCAGTTCCACGGAACCCCACTGGGACAGCCCGCCGCACTGGACCTCGATCCCGTCGCAGTACAGCGCGAACAGGGGCTGGACCGCGCCGCGCCGCCGGATGTAGGAATTGAAGATCTCGTCCGTGAGGCGCGAAACGTTTTCGAAAATGTCCCGCCCGTAGACGAACGACTGGTCGATCGCGGTGGAGTTCGTGATGTCGAAATCGTATCCCCGGCTCGGATAGTATTCGGTGTAGATCCGGTTCAGGGCGAAGCTGATCTGGGCGTAGATGTTCGCGGCGAGCGCGCTTTCCGGCCAGGTCGGGTAGATCTCGCTCGAAGCGACGTTTTTGATGTAATCGGCGAAGGACACGGTCACGTTCCGCGCGTCCGCATCCGGACGGCCGAGATGCACCGTCACCGTCTCCGGGATCACCGGAAACCGGACCGCCCCGGTCATACGCTTCCTCCTTCCGCCCGCGTCGCCCGCTCCTCCCGATCCGCCTGATCCGCCCGACCCGTCCGTTCCAGACGTCCCCCGCGCGCACCGCTCCCGACGGTCCCTTCTCCCATGACGCCGCCGGACACCACTCCGTTGTTCTCCCCGATATCCTCCCGTCCCGCGCCGGGCAGCTGCGATCCCGGAAGCAGGGACGTGTTCTCCGGCGTTTCGTAGATCACGATCTGTCCGGATGCGAACGGCCCCGGAAACGCCCCGATCGGAATGAGATCGACGGTCTGCAGCGACACCACGCCCGGGAACACCGGCACCCCGACCGCTTCGACCGGGTAGTATCCGCCGGAGCGCACCGTGATCCCGTAAAGCCCGCTCGGGGTCCTGCTCCCCGGGGACAGGGAATCCTCCGCGGGCGGCGTCGGCAGGCGCACCGTTTCCGTCAGGCCGTCCCTCCCCGTGACAAGCGTCCGGACGGTATCCCCCTCCGACTCTGGTCCGTATTCCGTGATCGTCACCGCCGCGCCTTTCACCGGGATCGTTCCATTGGCTTCCGTCACGAATACCCGCACAAGACCCGTTTCCTCCATTGCACCGCCTCCTTCGCGCAGATTTCTCTCCCAGCATATGCCGTAAGGTGGAAAACGTGCACAGTCTCCGCTCCCGACCGGCCATATGCGGCGATATTCGCCCGTATGCAGAAATGCAAGCGTTCCTTGCGCCGGAGAAACCCGTGCCGTCGCCGTGTGTTTTTGGCTTTTGCTGCCAATTGCGACTTCCGAAAAATTCCATGAAATGGCAAATTCGGAGAATAATCGGGATTTTCGGGGCATTTTCGCAAGCGCCGCTTGAATTTTTGAAATTTTCGTAAATTCAAGAACGGCTTTATTGCAATCCCCGGGGATTTGTGCTATCGTGAAATCGGGCGCCGGACGGAGATCCGGCGGCGGAGGCTGTCCGGAAAGTCTCCGCATATACGGACAATATGCAAAAAAGCTGACATACAAAGGAGAACATCATGACGGACAGAACCATCATCGGACAGAGGATCGCGGAACTGAGAAAGCAGAAGGACCTGACGCAGGCGGAGCTCGCGGACATGCTGGGCGTGACGCATCAGGCGGTCTCCCAGTGGGAGCGCAGCGAGACCCTGCCGGACATTTTGACGCTGCCGAAGATCGCGCAGATCTTCGGAGAGGATATCAACGCCATCCTCGGGCTGGAAGAACCGAAGGGAAGCGCGGAAAGCGGGACGGACGCCTCCTTTCCCGAAGCCGCGGGTGAAGCTGTTCCCGGTGACGAAGCTGAAAAGGCGGGTGAAGAAATGGAAGTTCCAGCGGTGACGGCGGACGCAGAGGCAGACGTTCCCGAAGAGCTCGGAAGCCAGCCGTATCCGGCTTTAAACATGGACGAGCTGATGCAGCAGTTCGAAGCGGCAAGGAAAACCGCGCAGAAGGCCGGGGACAGCCTCCGGGAACAGTTGACGAACCAGGCGCAGGATAGCAGACTGCGCACCGAGGACCTCCGCCGTCAGGCACGGGAAGCCGCGGAAAAAGCGCGGGAACAGGCGGCCCGTCTGCGCGGAGAAGCGCAGAAGATCCGGGAGAAGGCACTGGAGGAGAGCCGCAAAGCGCGCGGCGCGGTTCAGCAAGCGCTGGAGAACGTAAAGGAAAAACTTGGCGGGGAACGGATCGATCCCATGCTGAAGGCCGCCGTCGAGCTCGCGCTGGACAACGGAAAGATCAGCACCGGTATGATTCAGAGCAAACTCTGTGTCGGCTACACCCAGGCGGAAAAGCTGATCGAAGACATGGAAAATGCCGGCTATATCTCCGCGCAAAACGGGTTCTCCCCCCGCGAGGTGCTCATCACCAGGGCGGAATGGGAGAAGATCCTCGGAAACAGCCCGGCGGCGGATGCCGGAACGGACGAAGAAAAAACCGGGCGCGTGGCGGAGGAAGTACGGAGAGCGGCGGAAGAAGCCGTTCAGCCCGCGCTCGACCGCATGGCGGCGGAAATCGGATCCCTCGAGCCGGAAATCGACCGTACGGCGGAAGAAGCAGAGAAAATAGCCCTGGAAGCCGTTCAGTACACCAAAGCCTTTGAGAAAGCCTTCGAAGACGCGTATGAGAAGGAAAACGCCGACGGGATCAAGGACGAATACGACCGCATGGCGGCGGAACAGTTTGAGCGCGGAAAGGAGACGGATTTCCCGAACTGCAATATCGACAGAGAGGGCTGGTCCCTGCCCGTCAGCGACGAGACGTTCGACTTCGGGGACGAGGAGGGCGAATACGAGCTCTGCATGGTGAAGGACGGGAAGGTCGTCACGTCCTTCCGCGGCAATCCCGCGCGCTTCTTCCGCATCCACCTGAACGGCGTGGGCGGCTCGCTGCGGTCGGCGTTCTCCGTCACGGTCGAGGGAGACGTGAACGGCACCGCCCAGAGCGGCATGCAGATGGCGGTCCGCGGCAACGTCAACGGACCGGCCAACGCGGGCATGAGCCTGACCTGCGGCGATGTCGCGGGGAACGCGAACGCCGGGATGAGCCTGACCTGCGGCGCGGTATCCGGAAAGAAGACGTCGGGCATGGGCGTGCACGAGGCGCCCGGCGAGGACCATGATCCGGACGAAGACGGCGGGGATGCGCCCGAGTTCCGCTTCGACGGCATGAACGTGACGATCGAGGGGGATTATGACGGCGACCTCACAACAGCCGCAAGCGTGACGGTCAACGGGGACGTGAACGGGGATGCGACCTCCGGAAATATGCTCACCGTGAACGGCGACGTGGACGGTGACGCGGTCGCCGGAGCGAACCTCAGCGTATCCGGCGATGTCGGCGGGGACGCGGCGGCTGCGCAGTCGATGGAGATCGGCGGCGACGCGAACGGGGACGTGACCGCCGGAAACCTGCGGGTGAGCGGCGATTTCAACGGGAACGCGGAGAATGTCGGAGGCGATCTCCATATCGAAGGCGATCTCGACGGGGACGTCGGCTCCGTCGGCGGGGATCTCACCGTCGGGGGCAGCGTTTCCGGCGATTTCGGCGGATTTGCCCGGGGCGGCTCTCCGGAACCGGGTGCGGAAGGGCGTGAGATCGTCATCAACGGGGATTATGACGGCGATCTCTCCGGCGCGGGTTCGGTGACGGTCCGCGGAAACGTGAACGGGGATATCGACGCGGGCGGGTCCGTTTCGGTCGAAGGAGAGGTCGACGGGGATGTGGACGCCGGAGGCGACGTTCATGTCGGAGGAGACGTGGACGGCGACGTCGAAGCGGGAGGTACCGTCACGGTGGAAGGCGACGTCAACGGGGATATCGAGGCGGAAAAGATCATTGTCAAGGGGGAATACGAAGGATAAGCGTCCTTCTTCCGCTGCGCGCGGGGCGGGAGGATGTCCTGCGCGGACGGCGTGGCAAGCCGAGATCGGCAAAGCCGATCTCAAGCACGACTGCGTCGGTGCGAGGGAGCCGGCTCCCTTTGCCAATTCCCACTGCCCATCTCCCGAGACCCCCTCACTTAACCCGTAAGGTTTCGGCTGACTCCACCAGTTCGCGCGATGCCTTATTAGACTGAACGATCGATTCTGACTAAAAGAAC
>JAEEGF011238540.1_pt1 | contig 12389 bp, 8 predicted proteins | sample 9134171 | NCBI WGS metagenome assembly JAEEGF01 (sample SAMN16246542, study PRJNA631951) | gut metagenome | biome: gut microbiome; feature: rumen; material: AP-attached | host: Bos | place: Iran: Karaj | collected 2018-10 | reverse complement strand
GAGGACCGGCACCTACATACCATCTGTGTGCCAGGAAGTGGCTTTCCGCTCCCCCAACGAGGCTGAGCCGCGGTACGAGGTCAACATGGCGCTGGCCTTCGGCGTGAAGCAGCTGTCGTATTTCACGTGGTTCACGCCCTACAACCGCAGCGAGCCCTTTATCGACGGCATCATTCACTGGGACGGCACGCCGAACCCGAAATACGAATTCATCTGCAGGATCAACGCGGAGGTCCACAACCTGGGGCCCACGCTGGCGAAGTGCGACAGCCTCGAGGTGTACATGGGCAAGAACCGTTACGATGCGATGGAGCTGATTCCCGACGACTTTTTCGTCAAGCTGGCGGAGAAGCGGGACGTGACCGTGGCCTACCTCAGGAACCGCGAGAACGGCCGCAACTACCTGATGGTGGTGAACAACAACTTCTCGAAGGCGACGAAGTTCACGCTGGATTTCGAGGACGCGATCAAGTCGCTGGAGTACGTTTCTGAGCAGGACGGGAAGATCTACAAGCAGGAAATGGACGGCTACGGCCGTGTGAGCATGGAGCTGGCGGCGGGTGCCGCGAGGCTTTTCGTGCTGCCCGAGGGGTACGATTTCAGCGCGCGCAGGCAGTGGGTGCCGGCGGCGAACGAGAATCTGGCGCTTCACGCAAGGGTGCTCTGCAACTCTTCTCAGGGTTCGGCCGGCTGGTACATGACCGCGCTCAACGACGGCAGGCGCTTCTCGGCGGACGGCATGAACGGCTGGTCTCCCTACGCGGGGCTGGAAAGCGCGATGGCGGTGCTGGACTTCGGGCAGGAAGTGGAGTTCAACAGGGTGGACATCTACCCGGCGGGAAGTATTTACGAGTACGGCCTGAAGATGCCGGGCGGGTTCGTTCTGGCGGCCTCGGAGGACGGCGAGAACTGGTACAAGCTGGCCGAGGCGGAGAATTTCAAGGTCGAGAAGAATACCGCGCCGTCAATCAAATTCGACACGGTGAAGGCCAGGTATTTAAGGATTACCGCGTCGGATTTCACGGGCGGAGAGATGGAGATATGCGAGGTCGAGGTCTACAAGGACGACGGCGGCATTCCCGAAACGGAGATAATAACGGCCGTGAAAACGCAGCCGCGAGGCGAAAACGTGGTCAAATACACCGCCGGGAAGAGCGTTTCCAAGGGCAAGAGCGTGATTGTCTCCACTTATCCCGCCGGCCAGGACTACAAGAGCTGGGGCTGGTGGCCGGACTATTTGACCGACGGCGACCTCAAGAGGGGCTGGACATCCAACGTTAAGATCCATATGGACGACGAGAATTCCACCGAGTTCGCGATTGTCGACCTGGGGGACTACTTCAATATCGACAAGATTGAGGTGTCGCCCAACGGCTGCTGGCCGAAGGACTTCGAGATTCTGCTTTCCGACGACATGCAGAACTGGGAGACGCTGGCGTCCGAGACGAATTCCTCCGCGCCGAAGAAGACCTACGACGTAGAGGTGGGCGGCGCGAAGCACGGCAGGTACGTCATGCTCAAGGCCACGAAGTTGAGGAGAACCGACGCGGACGGGTACATGCTGCAGCTCGGCGAGATCAACGTCACCGGCACGCCCTGGAAGAACGCGGAAGAGGCGGAGCAATTTATAAAAGAGTACACTGACGCGGGCGGGAACGCGGAATCCGCAACCGTGAAGGAGGTGCGGTCCATTCTCGCGGACGCCAGCGCCACCCAGTCGCAGCTGGACGCCGCGATGCTGAAGATGCTGGCGGAGGTCGGGAAGACGCTGCCTCAGGCGGGCGACAACGTCGAGCGGGCGGTCTATAAATTCACGGTCGTGGAGGACCCGATGGGCACGAAGCAGACGGACGACACTCTGGTGCCCACGATGGTTCCCGACGGCGGAGACGATGAAAAGGATGCGGAGAAGACCGGCACCGGCAAGATTCTGCTGATTGCCGGAATCGCGCTGGCTGTTGTTCTGGTCGCGGCTGCGGTGGTTGCGGCGGTGGTCGTTTCGCGCAAAAAGAAAAAAGACGCGACTTTAACTAATGACTGATTTTACCTGAAAATAGAACGAATTTGAATTGACCGGAGGTTTTATGAGAATTACAGACGATGTATTTTACGTAGGCGTTAACGATTACGACATCGACCTTTTCGAGGGTCACTACATTGTGCCGGAGGGCATGGCGTACAACTCGTATCTCATTCGCGACGAGAAGGTGGCGGTGATGGACTCGGTGGACGCCGCGTTCACGCACGAGTGGCTGGACAATATTTCCGAGGCGCTCGGTGGAAGAAAGCCGGACTATCTTGTGGTTCAGCATATGGAGCCCGACCACTCGGCGAACATTGTGAACTTCATGCAGGCGTATCCGGAGGCGACTGTCGTGTCGTCCGTGAAGGCGTTTCAGATGATGAAAAACTTTTTCGGGAAGGAGTTTGAGGACCGCCGGATCGTGGTCGGGGAGGGGTCAAAGCTTGAGCTGGGCCGCCACACGCTGACGTTCGTGACGGCGCCGATGGTTCACTGGCCCGAGGTCATCGTGACCTACGACGACGCGGACGGAATTCTTTTCAGCGCGGACGGTTTCGGCAAGTTCGGGGCGCTCAAGAAGGACGTCACCGACACCGACGAAGAGGGCGAAGGCTGGGACTGCGAGGCCCGCAGGTACTACTTCGGGATCGTCGGGAAATACGGCGCGCAAGTGCAGGCGCTTCTCAGAAAGGCTGAGGCCCTCGACATCAGGATGATCTGCCCGCTTCACGGCCCGGTTCTCAACAAGAACGTCGGCTACTACGTCAACAAGTACAATATCTGGTCGTCCTACGGCGTCGAATCCGACGGCATCGTCATCGCGTATACGTCCGTTTACGGCCACACGAAGGACGCGGTGAACCTTCTCGCCGACAAGTTGCGCGCGAAGGGCTGCCCGAAGGTGGCGGTTCACGACCTGGCGAGGAGCGACATGGCCGAGGCGGTGGAGGACGCTTTCCGCTACGGGAAGATCGTTCTCGCGACGACCACCTACAACGCCGGCATATTCCCGTACATGCGCGAATTCATCAACTCGCTGACCGAGAGAAATTTCTGCAACCGGACAGTCGCGTTCATCGAGAACGGCTCCTGGGCGCCCAACGCCGCCAAGACGATGAAGACCATGCTCGAGGGCTGCAAGAATCTGATTTTTGCCGAAAACTCGGTAAAAATTATGTCTGCCGCCGACGACGCCGCGAAGCAGAAAATCGAGGCGCTGGCCGACGAACTCTGCGGCGAGTACCTGGCGAGAATGGACGCCACGGCCAACAAGAACGACCTTCGCGCGCTCTTCAAGATCGGCTACGGCCTCTACGTGATCACCTCCCGCGACGGCGACAAGGACAACGGCTTCATCTGCAACACCGTGTCGCAGGTCACCAGCACCCCCAACCGCGTGGCGGTCTGCGTCAACAAGCAGAACTACTCCCACCATCTGATCAAAAAGACCGGCGTCATGAACGTGAACTGCCTCTCGGTCGACGCCCCCTTCGAGGTGTTCAAGTCCTTTGGTTTCAGGAGCGGCAGAACCTGCGACAAGTTCGAGGGCATGAACGAGCCGCGGTCGGACAACGGCCTGATCTTCCTGTCGAAGTACATCAACGCGTTTATGTCGCTGAAGGTCGAGCAGTACGTCGACCTGGGCACGCACGGAATGTTCATCTGCGAGGTGACCGAGGCGCGGGTGATTTCGGACAGGGAGACGATGACCTACACGTACTACCAGGCGAACGTGAAGCCGAAGCCGGAGCCCAAGGGCAGGAAGGGGTTCGTCTGCAAGATATGCGGGTACGTTTATGAAGGGGACGAGCTGCCGGAGGACTTTGTCTGCCCGTTGTGCAAACACCCGGCATCAGACTTTGAGCCATTACCTGAGAAATAATAAGAGGTTTATTTATTGGGCTAAAAGCGACTTTGAAAACAGTTTTAAAACAGTCAGTAGATTTTTGTGACTTCACGAAATCTGCTGACTGTTTTCGTTTAGAGATTATCGCGTCAACTTTGGCGCTTCTCATGTTTGTTAGCCTAGTTCTTCAAAGAATAGTATGATAGTATTGACAATTGTGTTTCATTTGAAATAAAGATTTCACCGAATCGGTGAAAGTGATAATTTGATGAAACAATGCTTAACCGTAATCCAATACGTGCTACTCGCAAGAGAAGCATTAATTACAGATTTGATTGATTGCACGCTCTAATTTACCTATTTTTAGAACAAAACTTTACACGATGCTGCGCAGCGCGGACAGGGTGGCGCAAAGCTCTTCGGCGTCCTTCTGCGTGCGCATGATGACGAGAATTGTGTCGTCGCCGGCAATCGTGCCGAGCATGCCTTCCCACTGCATCGAGTCCATTGAGGCGCAGACGGCGCCGGCCATGCCGCTGTAGGTCTTGATGACAACCTGGTTGAGGGCGGTGTCGATTTTCGTGACGGAAGTGCGGAAGAGGATCCGGAACTGGTTGGAAATGACGGTTTCGTCGCGGATCTTGCTCTCCTCGAATCGGTGGCCGCCGCCGGGAAGGGCGACGCGGGTGAGCTTCAGGTCGCGAATGTCGCGTGAGACGGTGCCCTGGGTGACGTCGTAGCCTTCCTCGTTGAGCCGCTTGAGAAGTTCCTGCTGGCTGCCGATCTGCTCCTCCATGATAATGCGCTTAATCGCCTCAAATCTGACCGAGCGGATGTTCTTTTCGTTTCCCGCGTATGCTTTTTTAGCCATTTAAGTGTCTCCTTTAAATTCATTCCGGGCGGGTTCACGAACGCTGCCCGCATTCACGATTGTATCAAATTCGCGCAAAAATCTCAACGAAATTCGCATTATTATTTAAAATAACTCATATTTCTGAGAGTGAATCACTCGATTACGTAGGGAACCGCGCCTTCGGGAATGGGGCTTTGCTGTTCCTCGAATTCGATCCGCTCGCCGAACTCTTCGCGGGCCGCCTGAAGGATCGAGGGGGTCTCGAAAAGGGTGATCGCGGCATCGGAAAGGACCTTCGCGGCGTAAATCGCTCCCTTGTCGCCGACCGTGGAGCAACCGCAGGAAACGTTCTGCCAGGAGTGGCCGGGCGCGTGGGCCGGGAATGTGACCGCGGTGAATTCGGCGGTGGGTGTCTGGCGGCTGACGTCGCCTACGTCGGTGGAGCCGGGCGAGAACTCGTTACCGCTGTAGAAGGGCATTATGAAGTCGTTGACAAACTTCGTGCCGCTTGCGGAGAGGCGGGCGGCTTCGCGCTTGATCGAAAGGTCGTACTTAGCGCCGTGGCCGGGAATAATGCCGGTCTGCGGGCAGGTGAGGTCCAGCGCCTCAAGGTAGGCGAGCTCCTCTCCGGTGTAGGAGGGGAGCGGGATTTTCGCGAGGCTGTCGTGAAGGAGCTTTTCGAGAACGGTGTTCGGGAGGGTGTTCGAGGTGCCGTCGACGAAAATGCGGTTCATTGCGGTGCCGGTCATCAGCGCCGCGCCTTCCGCGCAGGCGTCCACGCGCTTTTCAAGGGCGAGGGTGTCGCTTACTTTGCAGGCGCGGATCATGTAGAGAACGGAGGCGTGGGGCTGGACCACATTCGGGGAGAGACCGCCGCCGTCGACCATTGCGTAGTGAACGCTGCAGTCGTGCTTCATGTGCTCGCGAAGGTAGTTCACGCCCACGTTCATGAGCTCCACGGCGTCGAGTGCGGAGCGGCCCTGTTCGGGATTGCCGGCGGCGTGGGCCGCGACACCGGTGAACTCGTAAAGAATCTGGACGCAGGAGTTGTTGGTGCCGGTGGTGACTTCGTTGGTGTGGCCGGGGTGCCAGGTGAGGGCGGCGTCAAGGTGCTTCCAGACGCCGTCGCGGGCCATGAACGCCTTGGAGGCGCCGCCTTCCTCGCCGGGGCAGCCGAAAAAGATTACGGTGCCGTCCGCGCCGCTCTCCTCAAGGTACTTTTTGATGCCGAGAGCGGCGCCGAAGGCTGCGGCCCCCAGCATGTTGTGGCCGCAGCCGTGGCCGGAGCCGTTTTTGACGAGTTCTTCTTTAACGGCGGAGGCCGCCTTCTGAGACAGCCCGGAGAGGGCGTCAAACTCGCCCAGGATGCCTATGACAGGCTTGCCGGTGCCTGACGAGAACTCGCCCGAGAACGCGGTCGCGATTCCCGAAAGGCCTTTCTTCACGGCGAAACCCTCCGCCTCAAGCTTCTCGACAAAAAGCGCCGCCGACTTGAACTCCTTCAGCGAAAGCTCGGCATATTCCCAGATTTTGTGCGAAATCTCGAGAATTTCAGCGGTTTTCGACTCTATTTCGTTTAAATGATACGTTGAAGTCGCCATTTTTCACCATTTATATAAGGGATGCCACGGCACCGCATGTCAGAGAACCTTGCTTAAAAAGTCTTTCAGCCGAGGGTTTTTCGGGTCGCGGAAGATCTGCTCGGGCGTGCCTTCCTCTTTGATGTAGCCCTCGTCGACGAAGAGGACGCGGTCGGAAACCTCGCGCGCGAAGCCCATTTCGTGCGTAACGATAACCATCGTCATGCCGCTGTCCGCCAGTTCCTTCATCAGGTCCAGAACCTCGCCGATCATCTCGGGGTCGAGGGCGGAGGTGGGCTCGTCGAAGAGCATTACGTCCGGGTTCATTGCGAGCGAGCGGATGATCGCGATACGCTGCTTCTGGCCGCCGGAGAGGGTGGAGGGGTAGACGTTTGCCTTTTCCTCGAGGCCGATGCGCTTCAAAAGCGTCATGGCGCGTTCGGTGACTTCCTCCTTGACCTCTTTCATGTTTTTCGCGTGGTGGTACTTCGCGGTCTCGATCGGCGCGAGAGTGATGTTGTCGAGGACGCTCTTGTTGTTGAAGAGGTTGAACTGCTGGAAGACCATGCTCATTTTGCGGCGGCCTTCGTTCACGTCGATGCGGTTCTTTTCGTAAAGCTCCTTCATGAGCTTTTTGTAGGCGGCGCCTTCGCGGGAATGCTTTTCCTTGAGAAGGTCCTCCTCCTTGATCTTGTGGACGGCGTCGTCGGCGCTCATTCCGGAAGCGGTCAGCTTCGCGAACGTATTGGACGCTTCGATGACTTCGCGGTGGAGGTAGGGGTCGACCGGGGTCATCAGCTTGCCCTCGATCCAGACCTCGCCGAACGTGGGCTGTTCAAGAAGATTCATGCAGCGCAGAAGGGTGGACTTGCCGGAACCGGAGACGCCGATCACGGAGATTACCTCGCCCTTGTCGACGTGAGTCGTCACGCCGCGCAGAACTTTGAGAGAACCGAAATTTTTGTAGATGTTGTTAACTTCAAGCACGTTTCTTCATCCTCCTTTCGAAAACGCCGAGCAGCTTCGAGAGGCTGAACGTGAGCAAAAAATAGAAGATAGCCATGTCGAAAAGAACCGGAATCGTCTGGAATGTGACGCCGTTGATGACTTTGTAGGTGGTCATCAGGTCGCCGACGAAAAACGTGGAGGCGAGGGAGGTCTCTTTTATAACGGTGATGAATTCGTTTCCGAGGGCGGGAAGAATGTTCTTGACGGCCTGGGGGAGAACGATTTTCAGCATCGTGGTCTTGCCGGTGAGTCCGAGGGCGCGGGCGGCTTCTGTCTGGCCCTTGTCGACGGCTTCGATTCCCGAACGGATGATCTCGGAAACGTAGGCCGCGGAGTTGAGCGACATTGCTATCGCCACGCTCGTGAACGGCGAGAGACCGGGCACTTTCAGAAGCATCGGAATGATGAAATACGCGACGTAGAGCTGGAGCAGGAGAGGGGTCCCGCGCAGGATCTCAACGAATGCGGTGATGACGAAAATGAGCGGCTTGAAGCGCGTGCGCTTGCCGAGCGCCATCAGCGAGCCGAGTATCGCGCCGGCGAGAACCGTGATTGCGGAGAGCAGCAACGTGTAGCCGATGCCCGACCACAACAGGCCCGCTCCGATATAGTATTTGATGAATATGTCCCACATGTTCTGCAGGATTTCCGTTACGGTCATAAAGAAAGGCCCTCTTGATTTTTAGAATTCTTGAATGCGTGCGAGGCTTTCGCAAGCGCAGATTGATTGAAGGTTGGTTTTTGCCTAAGAATGGGTAAATACGCGGGCGGGACTTCCGCCTTCCGGACCGCCGTTTCCGCTTTTAAACGCTTTCGCGATGGAAGACGCGTCCGGACGGGAAGCCCCGCGTTGCCGGTCTGTTAAGCCGGTGTTTCAGAACCTTTGAAGATCCTACTCGGTGATCTTGTTTCCGTTCTCGTCGTAGCCGAGTTCGTCGATCGTCTTGATCTCCGCCAGCAGCTGGCAGGCCTCGTACCAGGTGTCGTAGACGCCTTCGGCCTTTGCCTTCGCGAGAACCGTGTTGACCTTCGCGCCGAGTTCTGTGTTGTTCTTGTTGAGCAGGATGACGTTGTTCTTGTAGAGATCGTCGACCGTGAACTCAAAGCCCGTGAACACAATCTTGTCACCGTTCGCGGAGATGAACGACTCGCCGTTTCCGTAGGCCACCGCGAGGGCGTCAATCTTGCCGGTCAGCAGCGCCGTGCAGGCGTCGTTGAGGTTCTCGTAGAGCTCAATCTGGGCGTCGGGAAGCTGCTGCTCGCAAAGGATCTTCTGGAGGGAGGCGCCCTGGGCGCCGACCTTCACGCCTTTGTAATCGGCCGCGGTCTTGAATTTGTCCTTGTTGGCCGCGAGGGTGATGGTGACCTGCTGGGTCTCGTTTTTGCCTGCCTCGTACCAGTCGGTGATGAAGTAGTTCTCGGCGCGCTCGGCCGTCCAGCTGAAGCCGGCGAGACCGAGGTCGACTGTTCCTGTCTGAACTGCCGCCTGCACCGCGTCGAAGGACATCGGCTTAATGACGAGTTTCATGTTGAGCTCCTTGGCGATGTACTTCGAGAGAATGATGTCAAAACCGACGTACTGGTCGGTCCCGCTTCTCGAGAGGTCGACGAATTCCATCGGGGCGAAGTCGGGCGAGGTGGCCACGGTGAGTTCCGGAAGACCGGAGTCGTCGTATTCGAGACCCTTCAGGATCTTGTTGTAAGCTGCCGCTTTGGCGGAGTCAGCGTCGTTTTTGCACGCCGCCATTGCGAGAACGCAGGCAAAGCTCAATACCAGTGCGATAATAGTTTTAAAGGTTTTCATGGTTTTCTCCTCTCTTTGTACGCCGCCGTTTCCGTGTGCGGCGCTCTTCAAAGGTGTTACAGGCGATATTATATTCATAAAAATTCGGTTGTCAAGCGGGTTTTTGAATAAAATTGAAAAATTCCTGAATAATTCGCGAAAATTTGCATATTACGGCGGTTATGAATTAAATTATGCAAAAACAGGGGGGAGAAGGCAGCCCGGAGGGAATTTCATTCCCTATTCATCATCTCACATTTCGATTGACTTGTCGTTCCCTCTTTTGTATACTTAAAAATTACTTATTTCCGCGCACGAAAAAACGCGCGCGGGAAGAGAATAAACAGTAAATCAGGCCGCACGCGCGGACGGCGCGCAATTTTAAAAACAAAAAACGGCCTTTGGAGGTTAAAAATGATAGTTGCGCTTAAACCAAATGTTTCGCCGGAAAAGCAGGAGAGACTCGTCGAGTGGTTCAAGGAAATGGGCCTCGGCGTTCACGTTTCGACCGGCGCTTATCAGACGGTTTTGGGACTTATCGGCGACACGACCAAGGTGGACATGGACCTTGTCGGAAGCCTTGACATTGTGGAAAAAGTCAGCCGCGTCACGGAGACGTTCAAGTGCTGCAACCGGAAGTTCCACCCGGACGACACGGTTATCGACGTGAACGGCGTCAAAATCGGCGGCGGGAACTTCTGCATCATCGCGGGTCCGTGCTCGGTGGAGTCGGAGGAGCAGATCGTCGGCATCGCGAAGGCGGTAAAAGAAGCCGGTGCGGGAATGCTTCGCGGAGGCGCGTTCAAGCCCCGTACCTCGCCCTACGATTTTCAGGGGCTTAAGGCGCTCGGACTCGAGTACCTAAAGGCCGCGCGCCGCGAGACGGGACTTCCCATCGTGACCGAAATTATGAGCGCGACTGATCTTCCGCTTTTCGAGGACGTGGACGTGCTCCAGGTCGGCGCGAGAAACATGCAGAACTTCGACCTTCTCCGCGAGCTCGGCCGCACCGACAAGCCGATCCTCCTCAAGAGGGGCCTCGCGAACACGCTGAAGGAGCTTCTCATGAGCGCTGAGTACATTATGGCCAGCGGCAACGAGAAGGTCATTCTCTGCGAGCGCGGCATCAGAACGTTCAGCGACTACCTCAGAAACACGCTGGACCTTTCGGCCGTGCCGATGCTTCACGACCTTTCGCACCTTCCTGTGGTGGTCGATCCGAGCCACGCTACGGGAATCGCAAAACTCGTTCCTCCGATGGCACTGGCGGGAACGGCCTGCGGCTGCGACGGTCTTCTGATCGAGGTCCACAACGACCCGGTTCACGCCCTCAGCGACGGCGCACAGTCGATCAAGCCCGATGAATTCGCGGTGCTCGCCAAGAGGATCAAGGCGGTCAGAGAGGCGTCGCTATGAAGGTCGGAATCGTAGGGCTGGGACTGATAGGCGGCTCGTTCGCGAAGGCCTACTCGGCAGCCGGGCACGAGGTGTACGCATTCAACAGAAGCCGGCAGACGCTTGATTTCGCGATCATGAGCGGCGCCGTGAAGGACGTTCTGACCGATGAGGTCATTCCCGAATGCGACATTCTCATTCTGTGCACGTACCCGCAGGCCGCGATAGACTTCCTGGCGCAGAAAGGCCCTATAATTGGGAAAAAACCGGTGGTCATCGACTCCTGCGGAACCAAGCGGCACGTCGTGAAGGAGTGCTCGGCAATCGCGGAGAAGTACGGATTTTTGTTCGTGGGCGGACACCCGATGGCTGGCACGCAGTACTCCGGTTTCAGATACTCGAAGGAGAACATGTTCAAGGGCGCGCCGATGGTCATCGTGCCGCCGGTTTTCGACGACATCGAGCTGCTGGACAGGGTCAAGACGCTGCTGAAGCCCTGCGGTTTCGGGCGGATCTCGGTGACGACGGCCGAAAAACACGACGAGATGATCGCGTTCACGTCCCAGCTGGCGCACGTGGTCTCGAACGCGTACATAAAGAGTCCGACGGCGGCGAAGCACAAGGGCTTTTCCGCGGGCAGCTACAAGGATATGACGCGCGTGGCGTGGCTGAATCCGGAGATGTGGGCGGAGCTCTTTCTCGACGACAGGGACAACCTTATAAAAGAAATCGACATTCTCACCGCCAGTCTCGGTGAGTACAGGGACGCGCTGGCTGACGGCGACCGTGAACGGCTGACGAAGCTGCTGGCGGACGGCAAGGCGCGCAAGGAGGAGGTGGACGGCTGATGAAAGTCATCTCCGTCAAAACTTCAACCGAATATAACGTGTATATCGGGAGCGGGCTCGCGGGAAGAGTCGGCGAAATGCTGGCTGAGACCACTTCGCCCTGCGCCGCGTTCGTAATTTCCGACGAAAACGTTTTCCGGCTCTACGGGGAACGGGTGCTGGCCAGTCTCGCGAATGCGGGTTTCAGGACCGGGACGTTCGTTTTCGAGCCGGGAGAGCAGTCGAAAAACATCGAAACCTACGGGAAAATCGTCGAAAAAATGGCGCGCGAAAAGCTGACCAGAAGCGATGTCGTGATCGCTCTGGGCGGCGGCGTGACCGGGGACATTTCAGGGTTCGCGGCGGCGACGTTCCTACGCGGGATAAAGTACGTGCAGGTGCCTACGACTCTTTTGGCGGCGGTGGACTCGTCGGTGGGCGGCAAGACCGCAATTGACCTGAACGCAGGGAAAAATCTGCTGGGCGCATTTTGGCAGCCGGCGGCGGTTTTCTGCGACACGGACACGTTCTCGACGCTTCCGGAGGCTGAGTACCTCAACGGGTGCGCGGAGATAATCAAGTACGGGATGCTGGGAAGCGAGGAGCTTTTCGAGTCGGTGGCGGCGCTGCCGGTGTCGCTTCATTACGATGCTGTGGTGGCGAAATGCGTCGATATGAAGCGGGAAATCGTGGAAAACGACGAATTTGACAGGGGCGGCCGAATGGTCCTCAACCTGGGCCACACGGTGGGCCACGCAATTGAGAACAAGAGCGGCTACAGGGTCCCCCACGGTATGGCCGTGGCTGCGGGAATGTGCGTCATCACGCGGGCGGCGGAGAATCTGGCGTTTGCGGAAAAGGGCACGGCGGAGAGGCTTCTTAGAGTCATCCGCGAGTACGGACTTCCCGACGGAACTTCCGCGCCGGCCGGGTTCCCGGAAGAGGAACTTGCCGGTTTTTCGGCGGAGTCGCTTTTCGAGGCGGCCATGAACGACAAAAAAGCGAGCGGCTCAAAGCTGACTCTCGCGGTTCCGAAACGCGTCGGTAAGTGCGCGCTTCTTACGATCGAAAAGA
>JAEEGF010710842.1_pt1 | contig 12390 bp, 8 predicted proteins | sample 9134171 | NCBI WGS metagenome assembly JAEEGF01 (sample SAMN16246542, study PRJNA631951) | gut metagenome | biome: gut microbiome; feature: rumen; material: AP-attached | host: Bos | place: Iran: Karaj | collected 2018-10 | reverse complement strand
AACGACGGCAAGCTGGTGCAGCCAAGGTTCGTCAAGAGCGTGAAGAAGGACGGCGAGGTGATTGAGGATCTCCCGCCAGTAGTGCTGAAAGAGCAGATTGCACGTCCTGAAGCCATCAAGACCATGCAGACGGTACTCACCCACGTGGTCAGTCAAGGACTGGGTAAGAGGGCAGGATCGACCTCCTTCCCTGTGGCAGGCAAGACGGGTACGGCCCAGGTGTCGGACGACAAGTACAACTATCATACAGGTCTGCGCTGTCACTGGCTCAGCTTCTGTGGATTCTTCCCGGCCGACAAGCCTCGCTACTCGTGCATCGTCTGTGTGAAGACCACCACAGGACCTGCTTCTGGTGGACTTGTGGCAGGATCGGTGTTCCACGAGATTGCTGAAGGTGTGATGTCGGGCAGCGTGCGCAAGGTGGCTGCCAATGCACGCGACGAGCATTCTGTGTTTGTGCCGGATGTGAAGAATGGCGATGTGCAGGCCGCCGACTATGTGCTGGGACAGCTGGGCATCAACACCAGCGGCAACTGGGCAACAGCACAGACAGGCAACAACCCTGTGTGGGGTATAGCTCATCAAGGAAAGAACGGCGTCAAACTTGACAAGGTCGAGACCGAGGAGGATGTGATGCCTGACGTGATGGGTATGGGAGCACGCGATGCTGTGTTCGTGCTCGAGAAGATGGGTGTGAGAGTTCGTGTCAGCGGAACGGGCAATGTCAGGGAGCAGAGCATTCCTGCAGGCACCTCCCTGCATCACGGGATGACGTGCCAGTTGCATTTAGGATAGACACATTATTAATAATAGGATATGAAGTTAAGTGATATCATCAAAGACATACAGGTGAGAGCCATTCAGGGTTCCGCCGATGTGGAGATTGTCGACGTGGACATCGACTCTCGACGCGTAAAGGAGGGACATCTGTTTGTGGCTATACCTGGCACACAAACCGACGGTCACCAGTATGTGGGCAAGGCGCTGGAGCAGGGTGCTGCGGCTGTGCTTTGCGAGCATATTCCTGAGGGAGTGCCCACGGATAAGGCCACATTCGTGGTGGTTGACTCTACTGAGGCTGCCATCGGTCCTGTGGCAACAGCTTTTCAGGGTTATCCTACTCAGAAGCTGAAGCTAGTGGGAGTAACGGGCACCAACGGTAAGACTACTATCGCCACATTATTATATAATCTGTTCCGCAGCCTTGGATATCGTTGCGGCCTTCTCTCTACGGTGTGCAACTACATCGAGGGCGAACCTATCCCTGCCAGCCACACCACTCCTGATCCCGTAGAGCTGAACCGTCTCTTGCGCAGGATGGTGGATGAAGGATGCGAGTATGCCTTTATGGAGTGCTCGAGTCATGCCATCGCCCAGCAGCGCATCGGTGGATTGAAGTTCGCAGGAGGCATCTTCACCAACCTCACCCGCGATCATCTGGATTATCACAAGACTGTGGAGAACTATCGTAATGCCAAAAAGGCATTCTTCGATATGCTGCCCAAGGGCAGTTTCGCCATCACCAATGCCGACGACAAGAATGGTCTCTTCATGGTGCAGAACACCAAGGCTACTGTCAAGACCTATTCAACGCGCTCTATGGGCGACTTCCGGGCTCGTCTGATAGAATGTCATTTCGAAGGGATGTACCTCGACATCGACGGGCACGAGGTGGGCGTGCAGTTCATTGGCAAGTTCAATGTGAGCAACCTCCTGGCTGTCTATGCTACTGCGGTGATGCTGGGTCAGCAGCCCGAGGATGTGCTGGTGGTGCTGAGCACTCTCAAGAGTGTGGCAGGACGCCTGGAGCCTATCCACTCGCCTGAAGGGTTTACAGCCATCGTGGATTATGCCCACACGCCTGATGCTCTGGAGAATGTGCTGCGAGCCATTCATGAGGTGCTTCAAGGTAAGGGCCACGTCATCACCGTATGCGGGGCGGGCGGCAATCGCGACAAGGGCAAGCGTCCCCTGATGGCTCAGGAAGCTGTGGCACAGAGCGACCGGGTCATCATCACCAGCGACAATCCCCGTTTCGAGGAGCCGCAGGACATCATCAATGATATGCTCGCAGGCCTTGACAACAAGCAGATGAAGAAGGTTGTCAGCATCGTCGATCGTCGTGAGGCTATCCGTACTGCCACGATGATGGCTCAGAAGGGCGACGTCATCCTCATTGCTGGAAAAGGTCACGAGGACTATCAGGAGATCAAAGGCGTGAAGCATCACTTCGACGATCGTGAAATAGTGAGAGAGATCTTCGGCGAGGCCTAGATCATAAATAGTAAAATAGTGAAATAGTGAAATAGTAAATATGTTGTACTATCTCTTCCGATTCTTGGAAAACTACCATATTCCCGGGGCGCATCTCTGGAGCTATATCTCCTTCCGTGCGCTGCTGGCTCTCATCCTCTCTCTTGTCATCTCCGCATGGTTCGGCGAGCATTTCATCAAGTGGATGAAGCGTCGCAAACTCTTCGAGACGGAGCGCGACCCGTCTATCGATCCCTTTGGCGTCGAGAAGAAGGGCGTGCCCACGATGGGAGGTATCATCATCATCGTGTCGTTGCTGGTGCCCGTGCTGCTGCTGGGACGCATGCGCAACGTCTATCTCATCCTGATGGTCATTACTACCGTCTGGCTGGGGTTCCTGGGCTTCATGGACGACTATATCAAGATCTTCCGGAAGAATAAGGAAGGACTGAAGGGCAAGTACAAGATTATTGGTCAGGTGTCGATAGGCTTCATCGTGGGACTGACGCTCTACCTCAGTCCTGATGTGGTGATGCGTGAGAATATCAGCCAGCCGCAGCAAGGTAAGATCGAGGTGGTGAGCCACGAGGCGGAAGCCCATAAGTCGCTGCAAACCACGATTCCTTTCACCAAGCACCATAACCTGAGCTATAGTGACGTGATGTCGTTCGTGGGCAAGCATAAGGTGGCAGCAGGCTGGATCTTGTTCGTCCTGATGACTATCCTCGTGGTGACAGCCGTTTCCAACGGAGCCAACCTGAACGACGGAATGGACGGTATGTGTGCAGGCAACTCAGCCATCATTGGCGTGGCGTTGGGAATACTGGCCTATGTGTCGTCGCACATTGGCTATGCCTCCTATTTCGACATCATGTATATCCCGCACTCCGAAGAGCTGGTGATATTCCTCTGTGCTTTCGTGGGAGCAATGATCGGTTTCCTGTGGTACAACGCCTATCCTGCACAGATATTCATGGGCGACACAGGTTCGCTCACCATCGGAGGCATCATCGGCGTCTGTGCTGTCATCATCCATAAGGAGCTGCTGCTGCCCATCCTCTGTGGCATCTTCTTCGTCGAGAGTCTCAGCGTGATCATTCAGACGCAATGGTTCAAGCTGAAGAAGCGTCAGGGCAAGCGTGTCCGCGTGTTCCGTGCTGCACCCATCCACGATACTTTCCGTAAACTGGACTCTCAGCTCGATGCCACCTCGCACTATGTGTTGAAAGGATGGCCCCACAGGCCTTTCCATGAGTCGAAAATCACCATCCGCTTCTGGATAGTCACCATTATCCTGGCAGCGATGACCATCATAACTTTGAAGATAAGATGAAGAAAAGAATTGTTGTACTTGGAGCCGGCGAGAGTGGCGCAGGAGCTGCTGCGCTGGCTAAGAAGGAAGGATTCGACGTGTTTGTCAGCGACATGTCGAAGATTGCTCCCCGCTATCAGCAGATGCTCAACGACAGGCATATCGCCTGGGAAGAAGAAGGACATACTGAGTCTCTGATTCTCAATGCTGACGAGATCATCAAGAGTCCGGGCATTCCCGAGACGGCACCCATCATACGTAAGGCTGTGGCTGCAGGCATACCCATCATCAGCGAGATTGAGTTCGCCGGTCGATACACCACGTCGAAGATGATCTGCATTACGGGTTCAAACGGCAAGACCACCACCACCAGTCTTATCTATCATATCTTCAAGACTGCAGGCTACGATGCAGGCCTGGCAGGTAACATCGGCCACTCGCTGGCGTTGCAGGTGGCTGAGGAGCCCCACGAGTATTATATCATCGAGCTGTCTTCCTTCCAGCTCGACAATATGTATGATTTCCGCGCCAATATTGCCATTCTGCTAAACATCACGCCCGACCATCTGGACCGCTACAACTATGAGATGCAGAATTATGTTGATGCGAAGATGCGCATCGTGCAGAACCAGACGAAGGACGATGCCTTCATCTACTGGAACGATGATCCCGTCATCCGTCGGGAGCTTGAGAAATACGACATCAAAGCCGTGCAATATCCCTTCTCCGAACTGAAGGAGCGCGGCTCTATAGGATATATTGAGGCAGGGCAGTACGTCATCGAGAAGCCCGAGCCTTTCAACATGGAACAGGAGGCTCTCAGCCTGACGGGTCGCCATAATATCTACAATTCGCTGGCTGCTGGAATTGCGGGCAACATTGCAGGTATTAAGAAAGAGGTGATCCGTCAGTCGCTGAGTGACTTCCCAGGTGTGGAACATCGGCTGGAGCGTGTGACAACGGTACGTGGCGTACTGTATGTCAACGACTCGAAGGCCACCAATGTCGATGCATGCTGGTATGCACTCGACTCGATGAGGACCAAGGTTGTGCTCATCGTTGGTGGCAAGGACAAGGGCAACGACTACGACCCCATCAAGCCACTCATCCGCGAGAAATGTTCTGCTCTGGTCTATCTGGGAGCCGACAATGCCAAGCTTCATGAGAACTTCGACGCATTGGGCATCCCCGTACGCGACACCCACTCCATGCGTGAGTGTGTGGCTGCTTGCTACGAACTGGCACAACCCGGCGAGACGGTGCTGCTCTCGCCCTGCTGCGCCTCCTTCGATCTCTTCAAGAATATGGAGGACCGCGGCGAGCAGTTCAAGGAGCTCGTAAGGAATCTCTAGTTTATCCGGAATATCCGGAACTCCCGGAATCTCCGGTATTTCCAGAATCTCCGCAAGAAAGAAAATAAGCATGAATAAGAAAATAGGCAATCTTTTCAAGGGCGACAAAGGCATCTGGACGGTATTCTTCTTCCTCTGCCTGATCAGTATCATCGAAGTGTTCTCCGCTTCGAGCACGCTCTCGTATAAGAGCCACAACTTCATGGGCCCCATCATCTACCACGCAGGTACCGTCATCGTGGGTATCATTATCACCATCGTGACGCTCAATATTCCCTGCCGTTATTTCAAGTTGGTGACGCCCGTGTTCCTGATCTTGTCGTTTGCCACGTTGCTCTGGGTATTGGCTTTCGGAGAGAATGTCAACGGAGCCAACCGCGTCATACAGCTTCCGGGCTTCACCTTCCAGCCGTCGGAGCTGGCCAAGGGAACGATGGTGCTCGCTACTGCCCAGATTCTTAGTGCCATGCAGCTGGAGGACGGTTCTGGTGCCGACTCCAAGGCCATGAAATACATCCTCTGGCTGGTCATCCCTGCCGTGATGCTGATAGGTGTCGAGAATCTGTCGACGGCAGTCCTGCTCTTTGGAGTCATCTTCATCATGATGTTCATTGGCCGGGTGCCGATGACTCAGCTGGGAAAGCTGACAGGCGTGCTGGTGCTCATCGTGGGTGTGTTCCTCACGCTGGTGCTCACCCTGGGTAGTGCCGGAGGCGATGACGAGAAACAGGACGATACTGCCGTGGTCACTACCGAGATGAGGGTAAGCCAACAAGCAGAGGAGGGCACTATCTCGAAGGTGTTCCACAGGTTTGCCACCTGGCGCAATCGTCTGCTCAATCATTCCTCCCGCCCTGAAAATCCCAAGGACTACAGCGTGAGAGACAACTTCCAGGTGGCTCACTCCCACTTTGCCATTGCTTCGGCGGGCATAGTTGGTAAGGGACCGGGCAACTCTGTGGAGCGCGACTACCTTCCGCAGGCTTTCTCCGACTTCATCTTCTCTATCATCATCGAGGAGATGGGCTTGATAGGTGCCATAGTCGTGGTGTTCCTCTATATCATCCTGCTCTTCAGGGCGGCACGCATAGCAGGGCGCTGCGAAAACAATTTCCCGGCTTTCCTTGTCATGGGACTTGCCGTGCTCCTTGTGGCTCAGGCTGCCATCAATATGATGGTGGCTGTCGACATCGGCCCCGTCACAGGCCAGCCTCTGCCCCTTGTGTCGAAAGGCGGCACCTCGACGCTGGTCAGTTGTGCCTATATCGGAGCCATTCTTAGCGTCAGCCGGTCGGCAAAGAAGCTGCCGCCTGTCGCTGGTACCATAAAAGTAGAATCCTAACAATTGATGATTATGGAAAAGGAATTAAGAGTCATCATCAGCGGAGGTGGCACCGGAGGCCACATCTTTCCCGCTATATCCATAGCCAATGCCATCCGTGAGCTGCGTCCGGATGCATCTATCGTCTTCGTAGGTGCCTTGGGACGCATGGAGATGCAGCGCGTGCCGCAGGCGGGCTATGACATCATAGGCCTGCCCATTCAGGGCTTCGACCGCAAGAACCTGCTGAAGAATGTGAAGGTGCTGTATATGGTGTGGAAGAGCCAGCGCAAGGCCCGTCAGATTATCAAGGACTTCAAGCCGCATGTGGCTGTCGGAGTGGGTGGCTATGCCAGCGGTCCGCTGCTGAACAAAGCTGCCGCTATGGGCATCCCCTGCCTCATCCAGGAGCAGAATTCCTATGCCGGCGTCACCAATAAGTTGCTGGCCAAGAAGGTGCAGAAGATATGCGTGGCCTATGAGGGTATGGAGCGCTTCTTCCCTCAGGAGAAGATCATGCTTACAGGCAATCCCGTCAGACAGGCGCTGCTGCAGTCGAAGGTCACGCGTGAGGAGGCATTGCAAAGCTTTGGCCTTGACAGCTCCAGGAAGACCATTCTCCTGGTAGGCGGCAGCCTGGGAGCCCGCACCATCAACGAGAGTGTGATGCAGCATCTTGCCGATATCGAGGCATCAGGCATGCAGTTTATCTGGCAGACGGGCAAGTACTACAGTCAGCAGATAGCCGAGGAGCTGAAGCAAAAGGGTCAGCCCCAGAACCTGAAAGTAATGGACTTCATCACCGATATGGCTGCTGCTTATCGTGCTGCCGACCTGGTCATCAGCCGAGCCGGTGCCAGCAGCATCTCCGAGTTCTGTCTCATCGGCAAGCCCGTGATCCTTGTGCCCAGTCCCAATGTGGCCGAGGATCATCAGACGAAGAACGCTATGGCGCTCGTCAACCGCCAGGCAGCACTCTTCGTGAAGGATAGTGAAGCCCCCGAGAAGCTCATTCAGCTGGCTGTCGCAACCGCTGCCGACGATGCCCTGCTCAAGAGCCTCAGCGAGAACGTGCTGAAGATGGCACTGCCTGATTCGGCTGAGATCATAGCAAAAGAAGTGATAAAGTTAGCAGAACAATGATCAATACTAAGAATATCAAAGCAGTCTATTTCATAGGTGCGGGAGGTATAGGCATGAGTGCCATTGCCCGCTACTTCATCAGCCGCGGACTGGTGGTGGGAGGCTACGACCGTACTCCTACCGAGCTGACACGACGCCTCGAGAAGGAGGGGGTGCTCATGCATTATGAGGAGAACATCGACGAGATTCCGCATGCCTGCATGAACCCCGAGAGCTGTCTGGTGGTCTATACGCCCGCCATCCCCGAGAGCCACAAGGAACTGACGTACTTCCGCGAGCATGGATTCGAGGTGCAGAAGCGCGCCCAGGTGCTGGGCACGCTGACCCGCGAGATGAAAGGCCTGTGTGTGGCAGGCACTCATGGCAAGACCACTACCTCGACCATGTGCGCCCACATCCTGCATCAGAGCCATCTGGACTGCAATGCCTTCCTGGGCGGCATCGCCAAGAACTACGGCACGAACTACATCTTCAGCCAGTCGGAGTACGTGGTGATCGAGGCCGACGAATATGACCGCAGCTTCCATTGGCTTCACCCATACATGACGGTGATTACTGCCACCGACCCCGATCACCTCGACATCTATGGCACGAAGGAGGCCTATCTCGAGAGCTTTCGTCATTACACCGAGCTCATCCAGCCCGAGGGCGCGCTCATCATCCATCGCGGACTGGAGATGAAGGAGAGCCTGCAGCCTGGTGTGCGGCGCTATGACTACAGTCTCAGCGAGGGCGACTTCCATGCTGAGAATATCCGCATGGAGAACGGAGGCATCACCTTCGACTTCATCTCGCCCATCGAGAATGTGCGCAACGTGGAGCTCGGACAGCCCGTGCCCATCAACATCGAGAACGGCATTGCAGCTATGGCTATGGCCCAGCTGGCAGGATGCACGCCCCAGGAGCTGCGCGTGGGAATGGTCAACTTCAGCGGCGTCGACCGTCGCTTCGACTTCAAGATCAAGACATCGCAGCTGGTGTTCCTCTCCGACTATGCTCATCATCCGCAGGAGATCTACCAGAGTGCACGCAGCATGCGCGAGCTGTATCGCGACAGACATATCACGGCTATTTTCCAGCCGCATCTCTACTCCCGCACACGTGACTTCTACCCAGAGTTTGCCAGCGCGCTGAGCCAGCTCGACGAGGTCATCATCACCGATATCTATCCCGCTCGCGAGGAGCCCATCGAGGGTGTCACCTCGAAGCTCATCTACGACCGTCTTGCTCCCAATGTCGAGAAGCAGCTCATCACCAAGGACGACGTCATACCCCTCGTCAAGAGCCGCTCGTTCGACGTGCTCATCGTGCTGGGTGCAGGCGACCTCGACGAGATGGTGCCCCAGATAGCCAATATCCTCAAGCGGAAAATGGCAAAAGAGAATCAATAAACCTGTAAAAGACCCCTATGGTGAACTGGAAGAAAATACTGGTCGTCACATTCAATGTCATCATTGGCATCTATCTGCTCTTGGCGGTGACAGCCTTCAACCGCCCGGCAGAGAAGGATGTCGTGTGCAATGGCGTGAAGGTCACCATTGAGAAAGGCATGATAGAAGGAGTCCTCACGGCTGCCGACGTCACGCGCATGCTCAACGAAGGACGTGTCAATCCTATGGGGAAGTCGATGGCCGACGTCAACCTCCGCACGATGGAGGAGCTGCTGGAGCGTCAGGAACTGATAGAGAAAGCCGAGTGCTACAAGGCCCAGAACGGGCGTGTCAATATCCGGGTGACCGAGCGCGTGCCTGTGGTGCGCGTGCTTGCTGCCAATGGCGACGACTACTATGTCGACAAGGACGGACGCACGCTGCAGAACACGGGTTATGTTTGCAACCTGATGGTGGCTACGGGCAGCATCAGCCGTCCCTTTGCCAGCAACGTCCTCGCTCCTCTGGGCCGTATCATCATGGCCGACGACTTCTGGCGCAACCAGATTGAGCAGATCAATGTCCTGCCCGACAATACCGTCGAGATGGTGCCTCGCGTGGGCGAACATATTATCTATATAGGCCAGCCTGTGGGTGTGGTCAAGAAGCTCGAGCGCCTGCGCAAGTTCTATCAGTATGGACTCAGCCAGGCCGGATGGAACAAGTACTCGCGCATCAGCGTGGAATACAGCAATCAAATCGTGTGCAAGAAGAAATAAATTCCCCGAAATATCGAAATCCCGTAATCCCGTAATCCCGAAATATCAAAATCCCGAAATATTGCAAAAAAATAAATAAGTATGGTGGCAGAACAGAAAGATTTCATTGTGGCAATCGAGCTTGGATCATCGAAGGTGACAGCCATTGCCGGACAGAAGAAACCCGACGGCAGCATCTCCGTGCTAGCTATGGTCAGGGAGAACTCGTCATCCTTCATCAAGAAGGGCGTAGTGTACAACATCGACAAGACGGCCCAATGCCTCACGGGCATCGTCAAGAAGCTGGAAGCGCAGCTCCAGACACGCGTCGTACAGGTCTTCGTCGGAGTGGGAGGACAGTCGCTGCGCTCTGTCCGCAATAGCGTGAGTCGTGACCTGCCCCCCGACAGCATCATCACTCAGGAGATGGTCGTTGAGCTGATGGATGCCAACTGGAATCTGGACTATCCCGACCAGAAGATACTGGATGTGGCAGAGCAGGAGTACCGCGTCGACTCCATGCTGCAGATGGACCCCGTAGGCATACGTGCCTCAAGGCTCGAGGGCAACTTCCTCAACATCCTGGTGCGCAAGGCTTTCTTCCAGAACCTCAACAAATGCTTCGAGATAGCAGGCATCAAGGTGGCTGAGATGTATCTCGCTCCCCTGGCCTTGGCCAATGCCGTGCTTACCGAGGCCGAGAAGCGCTCAGGCTGTGCACTCGTCGACATCGGTGCCGACACCACCACCGTCAGCGTCTTCTGGAAGAATGTGCTGCGCCATCTGGCTGTCATACCCCTGGGCTCCAACAATGTCACCAAGGACATTGCTTCGCTGCAGATGGAGGAGGGAGATGCCGAGCACATGAAGCTCAAGTATGCCTCAGCCTATACCGACAACAGCGAGATCGACGCCACCCTGAAGTACAACATCGACCCCGAGCGACAGGTCGAGAGCCGCCGCTTCATCGAGATTGTCGAGGGACGCATGCAGGAGATCATCGAGAACGTTGGGGCACAGATACCCGCCGAGTTCTCCGACAAGCTCCTCGGAGGCATCATCATCACCGGTGGCGGTTCCAACATGAAGAACATCGAGAAGGCCTTCTCCATCCATACCCACATCGAGAAGGTGCGCGTGGCAAAGTTCGTCACCATCTCCATCAACTCCGGCAACGAGCAGATCAAGGCCCACAACGCGATGTACAACACCCTCCTGGGCCTCGTGGCCAAGGGCGACATCAACTGCGCTGGCAACGGCATCAATCCTGCCGGCGACCTCTTCGAGATGGAGGACCGCACCGAGGCTCCCGTCGTGCCCGACCGCAAGCCGCGCCAGCCTCACGAAGTGGAGACAGGCACTATCCGTACTGCCGCTGAAGAGGACCAGGCTGCTGCCGAGGCACGCCGTCGCAAGGAAGAGGAGGAGCGTGCCGAGCGTGAGCGTGAGGAGCGTGAGCGTGAGGAAGAGCGCCTTCGCAAGAAGGAGAACAGCAGGTGGAACAAGTTCAAGCGCAGCATACGCAAGTTCGCCGACGATATCACTAAGGATGAATGATTCTATTGGACTATTTCACTATTGGACTATTTCACTATTATACAATTATACTATTTCGCATTATACAATAAGACAATAAGATGAACAACAACAACGACATATTAGTAGATTTCGGGGTACCCGAAGAGAGGCACAGCATCATCAAGGTCATCGGCGTAGGTGGCGGAGGAGGCAATGCTGTCAACCACATGTACAAGGAAGGCATCCACGACGTGACCTTCGTCGTCTGCAACACCGATAACCAGGCACTCAACGACTCTCCCGTGCCCGTCAAGCTCCAGCTGGGCAGCGAGGGACTGGGAGCCGGCAACCGTCCCGAGAAGGCCAAGGCTGCTGCCGAGGAGAGCCTGCAGGACATCCACAATATGCTCAACGACGGCACACGTATGGCCTTCATCACCGCAGGCATGGGTGGAGGCACAGGCACAGGCGCAGCACCTGTCATCGCACGCGTGTCGAAGGAGATGGACATCCTCACCGTGGGCATCGTCACCATCCCCTTCCGCTTCGAGGGCAACCGCAAGATCGACCAGGCACTCGACGGCGTGGAAGAGATGTCGAAGCATGTCGACGCACTCCTCGTCATCAACAATGAGCGACTGCGCGAGATCTATCCCGACCTCTCCTTCCTCGATGCCTTCGGCAAGGCCGACGACACCCTCAGCGTAGCAGCCAAGTCCATCGCCGAGATCATCACCCTGCATGGCACCATGAACCTCGACTTCAACGATGTGAAGACCGTGCTCCAGGACGGCGGCGTGGCCATCATGTCGACAGGATACGGCGAGGGCGAGGACCGCGTGAAGAAAGCCATCGACGACGCCCTCTGCTCGCCTCTGCTCAATGACAACGATGTCTTCAACTCGAAGAAAATCCTCCTCAACATATCGTTCTCGCACCAGAAAGACTCGAAGGACAACTTCATGATGGAGGAGATGAACTACGTCCATGAGTTCATGGATAAGTTCGGCTCCGACTTCGTGTTCAAGTGGGGTGTTGCCGTCGACCCCGAACTGGGCAAGCGCGTCAAGGTCACCATCCTCGCCACAGGATTCGGCATGAAGGACGTCGACGGCATGGAGGAGCGCATGCTCAAGCAGCAGACGCGCGAGGAGGCCAACCGCCTGGCTGAGGAGCAGGAGCGTGCCGCCAAGCGTGATGAGCGCCGCATACACTACTACAAGGAGGGCGAGCGTGCCAAGCGCTACAAACGTCGTCCTAACATCTACATCTTCAGCCCTGAGGACCTCGACAACGACGATGTCATCTCAGCCGTAGAGTCCACGCCCACCTACAAGCGCTCGAAGGAGATCCTGGCCAGCAT
>JAEEGF012097060.1_pt1 | contig 12391 bp, 8 predicted proteins | sample 9134171 | NCBI WGS metagenome assembly JAEEGF01 (sample SAMN16246542, study PRJNA631951) | gut metagenome | biome: gut microbiome; feature: rumen; material: AP-attached | host: Bos | place: Iran: Karaj | collected 2018-10 | reverse complement strand
CGTTGCCTTGAGCTACGGCATGGGCGACCATTCTCCGCTGTTCAAACTGTGGTACAATGTGCTCCCCGGCGTCAAGAATTTCCGCGCTCCGGGTATGGCTTTGTTCTGGCTGCCGTTGCTGTTGGTGATGATGGCTGGCCCGGTGCTTAAGGCTTTGTCTGCCGAAGGCAAGACTCCCGAAGAAGCCGCCGAAGCTGAAGATAACCGTCGCGCCTTGTTGCATGGTTCTGCCATGTACGGCGTGCTCCTGGTGCTTGCCCTGATTGCCCGTTTTGCCTGGACTACCTTTATTGGCCCTGTCGGCTTGGTGGTGATGATTCTTTATGCAGCCCTCTGCCTTGGCGTGATGAGCCTCGACGACCAGAAGAAAAAGCTCACGGTCGCAAACTTGACCGAAGCTTTCCAGAAGGGACTTCCGGCAACTCCGCGCGCACTGCAGGCTTGCATCTTTATTGGCTTCGCCTATCTCGGCGTGATGCTCATGAGCGGCCAGAAACTCTTGGAAGATCCGATTACCGCTCCTTACTTTAAGCCGCTGAACGAAATCGTGATGAGTGCAACTGCCGGCAAGACCGTTCCGAGCTTTGTGCTGGTGCTGGTGATTATTGCGGTGACGCTCTTTGTGTTCAAGTGGAAGGCTCCGATTGCCCAGAAGGCGGGCGTGCTTGCGCTTGCTGCTGGCCTTGAACTCTTCTTTATCGACGGCGCTTTCATCCAGAATGTTTCTGCAAATGAATACTTGCAGCCGAGCAACGCCGTGGTTGCCGCCATCAAGGCTCCGTACAAGGCTGATTCCTTGAATACGCCGCGCGTACTTTCGCTGTCGCGCAACAAGGCCTTGAGCGGTAACGCCTTCCCGCAGTATCATTTGCGCAATGCCGACGGTATTCACGATAATGAACTGGCGAGCTACCGCGCATTCCGTGGCGGTCAGAATGACGCCAACTATCTGTTGAATATCAACGATCCGACGGCTGTGCACCCGTTCCTCGACTTGATGAACGTGGGTGCTATTATTTTCGATAGCCGTCAGGGAACGACCTATATGCCGATTCCGACGGCGATGGGCGAGGCCTACCTCTACGGCGAAGCCGTCGTGATGGATGATTCCGCTGCTATCAAGACGCTCCAGACGCAGGCCGCCATTCGCGAACAGAAGGCTGCTGAACCGGTGGCAGAACCCGTTGCAGATTCTGCTGCCGCTCCGGCCGATAGTGCCGTCGCTGATTCCGCTGTAGCTTTGGCTCCGGCAAAACCGGCTGCCCCAGAATTCGGCGATGAACCGGGCAAGTTCTTCTACCGCGAAAAAGTTATTTTGTCTGAAACTCCGGAATTCGACGGCAAGGGCAGTGTGGCCGCCAAGGGCCCGATTCAGGGTTCTGCAAAACTTGTCGCAAGCCCCAAGATGGACATGCAGGTGTTCAGCGTGAATGCTGACCGCGAAGGCTTCATGGTTGTCGCTGGTAACTATCACCCGTACTGGAAGGCTTACGTGAACGGCAAGGAAACTAAGGTCTACAAGGCCTTTGGAACCTTGCGTGCCGTGCAGATTCCGGCTGGTAACTCCGAAGTCCGCATGGAATACCGCAGCGCCCCGTTCCACAAGACGATTCTTGTGAGTGTGATTGCCGCAGTGCTCCTGATTGCCCTCGGTGCCGTCGCCGCCGTGCGCAACCGCAAGAAGTAGAGCCAGATTATCTCTCTAAGAATTTATAAAGTCGGTCCTTTGTGATCGACTTTTTTTTATTGGAGAACACTGAATTTTATCAAGCGTATGATTGTAATTTTTTTTTATCTTTGTCAAAAAAAGGAAAAACAAGTGTTAAACATACCATTCATTTCATTCCATTCGCTCCATTTGGGGCTCGTGTTCATTTTTACACTACTTATAGCGGCAAATTCGTGGGCTGACGAATTCAAGCAAAAAAAATTCAAAGGCGTTGAAATTGACGAAATCCCCGATCAAACTTACACCGCAGACTCTATTTGTCCGACGCCCGATATAGACGTGCCCGACAGCCTCAAACCGTTTGTTAAAGACACAGACTACAAAGTTTATTGCTATGACAACGTAAATGCCGGTGAGGCGACATTGGTCGTCGAGGGTATCGGGAATTATGCAGACACAATTAAGACGATTTTTATAATCAAAAGAGCTCCGCTCACGGTTACCGCCAAAAACGATACGATTACTTATGGCGAAGAACCGTCAAATGCAGGCGTCGAATACAGCGGCTTTGTCGGCGACGATGACGAATGCAGCCTGGATGATTCGCTCATCCTTAGCTATGAATACGGACAATATGGCAAACCAGGCGACTACGCCATTATACCAAGCGGATTCCGATCCGAAAACTACGAAATTGAATTTGTCGAAGGCAAGTTGACCGTCCTACCGAAAAAACTCACGGTTACCGCCAAAAATGATACGATTACCTATGGAGACGAGTTCTCCTATGCTAGCGTTGAATACAGCGGCTTTGTCGGCGAAGAGAATGAGTCGGTTTTGAACGGAACTTTAGCTTATGAATGCAAGTACAATGAAAATAATGCGGCAGGCGAATACGACATTACGCTGAGTGGCCTGACATCCGACAACTACGAAATTAAATTTGTCGCAGGCAAGTTGACGGTCTACCCGAAGACAGTTTCCATCACTTGGGGTGAACAGACCGTATTCGTCTACAATGGTTCCGAACAAGTTCCGACGGCGACGGCCGAAGGGTTCCTGGAAGGCGACGATTGTGAACTAACCGTAACAGGTGCCAAAAAGAATGTAGGCAAATATACCGCCACTGTAGCAGGTTTGAGCAACCACAACTACAAATTGTCGCCAGCCAGTGCCAAACGGGAATTTGAAATCGTTCCCAAGGTTATTCACACATCGGGCGCCGTTAAAGTTCTCGAAGACCAGGATGGCAAGCGTGCCGTTATCGATGGCGAATACAGGGGCGATGGCTCTGTAGATATCCCCGAAGGCATCGAGGGCGTTTCGATCGAATTCAATCGAACGTTTACGGTGGGCAAGTATTCCACCATCGTGCTCCCGTTCGAAATAGCTGAAGACAAGGTCGAGGGAGCGGAATTCTATAAGATAGAAGACATCAAGGTCAAGATTAAAGATGGCGATACAATCTGGGGCCCCGTCCAGATTTCCAAGGTCACAGGTAAGATTGAGGCGAATACGCCCTATCTGCTGGAACCCACTGCCACAGGGCTCGTCTTCAAAGGCCCTGTTACGCTCAATACCAGCGAAAAACACACCTACGGGTTCACCAAGGCGGGTGTCCTGTGGGAATTCCGCGGCACATACCACTACTTCGACTTTGGCAAGGACTCCACGCACCTGGTCGGAAAGTCTTACGGTTTTGCCGCCAAGGACCAGGCTGACGGTCTCAAGGTTGGAGAATTTAGATGGACGAGCGACAGGTCGTACATTCCGCCCATGCGAGGCTATCTCGTTTGTAAAAAAGTCGATGAAGATAACGCTTCTCAGAAAAACTCGCAGATGCGCTATGCGCCGCGTATGAGCACGAGTTCTATCCCCGAGACCATCGATGTCGAAATCGTAGATAAGGACGGCGGCACGACCGTCATCGGGAAACTTGACTCCCGCACGGGCGAGATCCGCTTGAACGGCCGCACGGCAGACCGCTGGTTTGACTTGCAGGGTCGAGTACTCAAGGGCAAGCCCACCGTAAAGGGACGCTACTTGCACAATGGCAGAGTCGAAATTGTTAAATAGAGGGAAATACGGATGATTAACGAACAAAATAAGAAACCCTACACCGCCCCGACCGTCAAGGTGATTGAAGTCCATTGCCAGTCAAGCCTTCTCGCATGCAGCAACTGCCGTCTTGAAGAATTAGGCCTGTCGGACCGCTCCAAGGATTTTTATGCATAGTGCGGAAAAGAAGGAGTATTCAGCTCCCGTTATCAAAATCATCACGCTAAAGCAAGCCGCGCACTTGCTGGAGTCAAGCTGCGTTTTCCCTGAATGTATGGAAGTGGAAAAGAAATAGTGGCAGACTATATTGCTGCAAGATGCTAGCCGACGCGTTCGCCCTTGTTGTTGGTTCCGGGGGGCGTCTTGATAAAGTAGATGACGCACGGGACAATGATGCAGGCGAAGTAGCAGACGCTCATGAAATGGTTGAAAGCGTCGTTCATGTAGAGGCTTTCGGGAACGAAAAATTCATTGATGGCCATCAGGATGGCGGCCATGAAGATTCCGACAAAGATACGTGCGATCAGTTTGCTCATGCCCTGAATGTAGTATTTCTTGAGGCCCTAGCGGGAATTCTAAAAATAATTTTGCTAAATTAGGGACATGAATATCCGAATTTCTGCGATTGCATTGGCATGTTTGGTGGGTCTATCGTTCAGTGCTGACCCGCGAATGGAACAGGGCGCCCGTTTTGAGGCGAAAGGGGACTACGAAATGGCGCTGGGTGAATACCGCGCTGTTCTGGCAGAAAATCCCAGAAGTGCCGAAGCCTACTTGGCTGCCGCCCAGGTTCGCATGAAAATGAAGGATTATAGCGGGGCTCTTGCTAATTTCCGCCTTGCTTATAAGTTTGAACCGACCATGAGTGCCGCCTACGAAGGTGCCGCCAAGGTTTACGAAGCCCTTGGTCAAAAGGCGAAGGCCGAAGCCGAACGCGCCAAGGATCCGAAGAACAATCCGGTGGTAGAAGAACCGATCGAAGCTGCCACTGTTGCTGAACCTGCTCCGGAACCTGCAAAGGCTGAACCTGCCAAGGTCGCCGAACCCAAGCCGGAACCGAAACCTGTAGAAGTGGCAAAGCCGGAACCTGTAAAGGTTGCTGAAGCTCCGAAGCCTGTCGAAAAGCCGGCAGAAGTGGCCAAGGCAGAACCTGCTAAGGTTGATGCCGCTTCGAATGATCCGTTTGAAAAGGGCAAGGCTCTCTATGCCGAGGGCAGGTATAAAGAAGCTGCACCCATGTGGCGCGAAGTCTTGCGCAAGCAGCCCGGACACGCCGGTGCGTATTTCTATGCGGGCCTGACCCGTTACCAGCTCGGCGAAATGGACAAGGCCGAATTCAACTTGAAGAAGGGTCTTGAATACAAGGAAGAAGGCAACGATGCCAACTACTTCCTCGCTTTGATTGCAAAGAACAACAAGAAGCAAGATCAGGAACTTAAGTTCTTGGCGGCCTACATGAAGAAGGCTGCTCCCAATGCCAAGTACCGTACCGCTGCTGAAGCCCGCATTGCAGAAATCAAGGCCGAAAAGGATTCGAAGAATCAGGCTGCTGCTGCACCGGCAACCGAATCGGTGGCTAAGGCCGAAGTGAAGGCTGCTGAACCCGCTCCGGCAAAGGCGGTGGAAGAAGCCCCGGTTGAAGAACCTGTCGTGGCTGATATTGCCGATGCTCCGTCGGGCAAGCCGTCTATCGCCAATGCGAACTTGCTCTTTGGTGCTGGTAGCTACGAGTCCGCTCTCCAGATGTACAAGGCTTTGCTCGAAACGGAACTGGAACCTGAAGAACGTTACTTCACCATGCTTCAGGTGGGCAACATCTATCGAGAACTCCGCGACTTCCACAGCGCCGTGGTGCGTTACCGCGAAGTGGTGCAGCAGTTCCCGGATTCTGACTGGGCTACTGAAGCCGAACGAGCTCTCGAAGATGCCGTGTGGCTTGAAAAGCACGCCTCGGAACTGCCTCGTCGCACCCGATAGCTTAATTGTCTTCCCGGCCTTTGACCGGGCGGACAGCACTTAGCACTTTAGTGCTTAGTGCGCATGGTCCCCGAATGGGGAGATCTCCTTTTTACGGTATTTTAAAACGCTTGCAATCTCGATTGCAGGCGTTTTTTCTTGCCTGCTATAATTTTTTTGCTTTGTAAAATTTCGTCTTGAAAGTATATTTAAGAGGCGCGTGTTGGGTGAGGATTGGATATGAAAAAATGTTTTGTAATCTCGAGTATTGTGGCTTTGTCGGCGTCGTTCGCATTCGCCGACCCTCCGTCTAACTTTAGCGGGTGGGAACTCGTGTTCGAGGATAACTTCGACGGCACTTCTCTTGACAAGAAGAAGTGGAACCCCACATACAACTGGGGCCCGACGCACAACCACCGTGCTTACTGCGCCGAAGAGAACGTGATTGTTTCTGACGGTACGCTCAAGCTGAAGGGCGAAAAGAAGGTGCATCCCGATGCCAACGGGCGCAAGGCGAAGTTCAACAACAAGGAAATTCCGGTGGACTACACCTCGGGCGCTATCGATACCAAGGGGCATTTCGAAGTCAAGTACGGCTACATCGAGGGCCGCTTTAAGGCCCCGTGGCAAAAGGGTACGTGGCCTGCCTTTTGGACCCTGCAAGATGGCTGGCCTCCGGAAATCGACATCCTCGAAATTCCGGCATCGCGCAAGCAGCACCATTACTACCTGCACTATACCGACCCGAGCTGGTATAGCAGTCATGGCTCGGCGTGGGATCACGAGGCATCCTTTGGTGGTCACAAGGATGACGATGTGGACCGTTCGGCGGGCTTCCACAACTATGGCGTGGAATGGGATGAATCTACTTTAAGTTTCTACTTTGACGACAAACGGTTTGCAAGCTACAACCGCCCGACAGAAATCAAGCAACTTGCTGCACAGTATATCATCGTGAACCTCGCCATTGGCGGCTGGGCTGGCGACGATATTGATATTACATCTGATAAGCCTGCGTATTTTGAAGCGGACTGGGTGCGCGTGTGGCAGGCGAAGCCCGCAAAGCCTGATACGGTACGCATCTTCTCGATGAATTTTGGAACCTGCATGGTGCGGACAGCAGAAGACAAGCTTGCTCTTGGCGATTGCAATTCCGATGCGGCTGTAGTAACGATTACTCCGCTTTCTTCGACTACGTATCGCTTTAATTTTGGTGAATTGTCCATTGATACTCCGAACGAATCCACCGAGGCGGGCGTTACGATGGGGCTGTACAAGTGGAATGGCGGCGGACACCAGAAGGTCGTGATGGAAAAACAGTCCGGCTACGAAGGCTCCGTGGTGCGTATGAAAATGCAGCATAGCAATATGTACTTGCGTGCAACTACGAATGGCGAACGTGTGGTACAGAGCTGGGCCGACGACTGGGAATGGAACCAGATGTGGCGCCTGCTTGCAAAAGGAGATAAAATCCCTTCGAAGGATACGTCCACTACGGCACTGGGCCAGATTACGAACCAGTATGGGACTTCTATTCATCACATGAACGATAATTTGTTTGTAGCGGTGGGGAGTGGTTTCAATAAGGGTGCCACCATCCGTATTCTTGATTTGAATGGCCGCGAAATCGTGCGTCAACAGACTTTACATGGAGCCTCTATAAATATAAAGGCTCTGGTTCCTGGACTTTACCATGTCGTGGTCTCCGATGGAACCCGTACAGACGTGAAACGCTTCAAGAAATAATGGCGTTTTCAGACCGTTCTGCTCTCTATTATAATAAGCAATATCATTTTGACGCCTTTGGCGTCCGTTGCTGCGGCTCAAAGATGCCAAAACAAGTTTTGTCGCCTTACTCGCCTTGCAAACTTTTGCTATCTTTGCGCGCAAAACTTACTGAATAATGCCTTATTAAGGGATTACAAATGAACAAGAAAAAATTCGGCATGCGAGAACTCATTATTCTCCTCGTCATTGTTTTGTCGGCCTACACTGTATGGCCTTCTATCCAGGTCCACACCAAGAAGGGTGCTGAAAAGCAGACCTTCCTCAAGGAAAATCCGAAGCTGGGTGCAAAATCCATCAATTTCGGCCTTGACCTTGCTGGTGGTACGGCTATCACGCTCGAAATCGACAAGTCCGGCATCAAGGGTGAAGATATTAAGGACGTTCAGGAACAGTCCCTTGAAATCATCCGTAACCGCGTTGACCAGTACGGTCTTTCTGAACCTCAGATTTCCCCGTCCGGTGACGACCGAATCGTGGTTGAACTGGCAGGCGTGGATGACTCCACTGCAAAGGCTCTCGTGGGTTCCACCGCTAAGCTCGAATTCAAGATTCTTGCCGAAGCTGAAAAGTTTACCCAGGTTGTTGGCCTCATCGACCAGTACCTGACCCGCCAGACCACTGACATTGTGGCTGACTCTGCTGCTACGGATTCTACGGCCAAGGACTCTACGGTTGCCAAGGCTGATTCCGCCAAGGACACGACTAAGGCCCTTTCTGATGACGAACTCCTCGGTAAGGCTCCCGCTGCTGCCGAAGTTGCTGCTACCGATTCCGCCAAGGATTCTGCCGCAGTCGAGGCTCAACCGGCATCTGAGGTCGGCGTTGCCCTTTCTGCTTACTACATGAGCTTTGGTAACGGCGGCTTTATCGCCGAAGAAAATGTCGAAAAGGTCAAGAAGCTCCTTGCTACTGAAGGTGTGCAGAAGCTGATTCCGCGCGATGTCGCTTTCGCTTTCGGCAGCGGTCTCGAACCGGTGCAGCGTGATTCCAAGATTAAGGCCAAGCGTCTTTACCTCCTCAAGCGCCGTGCTGAAATGGCCGGTGACGATGTGGTCGATGCCCGTCCGTACCGCGTGTCTGACGGTGTGAGTGCCGGTGAAGTGGCTGTGAGCCTCAAGTTTGGTGGCATTGGTCCGAAAAAGTTCTCTGCCGTGACTGCCGCTAACATTGGCAAGCAGATGGCTATCGTGCTCGACAACCAGGTGATTTCTGCTCCGGTGATCCGCGACCGTATCCCGAACGGCGAAGCCCAGATTACGGGTCTCGACGACATGGCCGAAGCTAACCGCCTCTCCGTGGTGCTCCGCGCCGGTGCCCTGAAGGCCCCGATGAAGATTATTGAAAGCCGTAGCGTGGGTGCAACCCTCGGTGAAGAAAACATTGTGCAGGGCTTCGGTTCCGGTGCTATCGGCCTTATCCTCTGCTTGGTGTTCATGGTTGCCTACTACCGCCTCGGTGGTTTGATTGCAAGCTTCGGTATGGTGATCAACACCTTGGTGACCGCCGCCGTGATGTCTGTGTTTAACGCTACGTTGACCTTGCCGGGTATCGCAGGCTTCATCCTCGTGGTCGGTATGTCTCTCGACGCCAACGTGATTATTTACGAACGTATCCGTGAAGAACTCAAGAACGGCCTGACCGCCCGCGCCGCTGTGGCCAAGGGTTACGAACGCGCCTTCGGTGCCATCTTGGACTCCAACTTGACCACCGTGCTTACCGGCCTTATCCTTTATAAGATTGGTACCGGTTCTGTGAAGGGTTTCGGTCTTACGCTTACGATCGGTATTTTGACCTCCTTGTTCTGTGCTATCACGGTGACCCGCTCCATCTTGGATTGGAAACTTGCCAAGCGCGACGCTACGACCCTTTCTATCGGTGGCGGCTTCAAGGCTATCAACGAAGCTAACCTCCAGATCATCCCGAACCGTCGTCGTTTCGGCTTCATTTCCATGATCCTGATTGTTGCTTCTATCGCCTTTATCGCTGTCAAGGGCTTCGACTTCAGCATCGACTTCACTGGTGGTCAGGTTTATACCGTGCAGTACCAGGATAGCGACAAGCATGAAAAGGATTTGAGCAAGGCTCTCTCTGCTGCCGGCATCTCTGGCACGAAGGTCCGTACGCTCGGTGGTACTTCTGCTAACTCTTACCAGATTAGCATGCGCGCCTCTGACGACGCTCAGTTCGAAGTCAAGATGGCTCAGGCCTTCGAAAAGGCCGGTCAGAAGTGCGAAATCGTCGCTAAGGACAATGTGGGTCCGACCATCGGTAAGGAACTCCGCTTCAACGCAATCCTTTCTGTGATTCTCGCATGGCTCGGCATTCTGATTTACGTGTGGTTCCGCTTCGGTAAGTTCGGTCTCGGCTTCGGTGTCGCTGCCGTGCTCGGCCTGGTGCACGATACCGTGATTACGCTCGGCTTCATCTCTGCCTTCGGTCTTTCCTTCGACGGCGCCTTGATTGCCTCGCTCCTCACCATGATCGGTTACTCTGTGAACGATACCATCGTGAACTTCGACCGTATCCGTGAAAATACCGCCGTGTATGGTTCCAGCAACTTCGCCGAAACCATCAACAAGTCTATGAACCAGTGCTTCAGCCGTACCATGGTGACCTCTCTCACGACCTTGTTCGTGTGCGTGATCCTCGCTGTGATGGGTGGTTCTTCCATCCGCGACTTCGGCTTGGTCCAGTGCTTCGGTATCCTTATCGGTACCTACTCTTCTGTGTGCATCTGCTCTCCGATCGTTCTGTGGTGGAGCAAGCGCTTCAAGAAGGGTGTGTAATTAGCATCGCAAATCATCTTTAAAAATCCCCGGCCTTTGGGCTGGGGATTTTTTTATTTGGATGTAGTACGCTTAGAATAAATTATGTATATATTTGGTGAAAAATGGAGGATATATGAATTTGCGTAGAGTTCTGCGTTTAACGTGTTTGACTGCTGCCAGTTTTTTCTGGGCGAGTTGCGGTGACGATTCGAATTCTCAGGTTTCAGCCCCGGATCCGGAAATTCCTGAACCTGATTCTTCAGCCGGTGCGTCGAATGATAATAAATTGAGTTCGGCTGCAGGCGAAACTGCAATTTCTTCTGAATCTTCGGAAAATTTGTCCAGCACCGAGGCGAACGAGGAGAGCTCTTCTTCGGAAACTGTTGCAATGAGTTCCGAGACTCAGGATATTAGTTCGTCAAGTGTTGCGGGGTATGTCCTTGCAAAAGATTCTTCTGTAACTTGCGAAGAAGAAAAGTATAGAGAGGCGGCATGCTGCAGCACAAAGGACTTGACTTGCGATGACTATAAGAGATACTTGGCAAGCGATACGACCATATCCGAAAAGCTCTTGTCGGAATGGGAAGATAAACTTGAATCTTGTGAAGCTATTCAGGAACCAGTTCTTCTTTACGGTGTTATGTTTGGTCTTAGCACACCGGCCTTCAATGAAAAAGTCGCCATGAAATGTTCCAACGATAGTACCTATAAGGATTTTCTGTTGGATGGGAATAAGGTTTATACCAGTACTGAAGAGTACAACGAAGCTCATGGAATCAGTTCCAGTTCTGGCGCAGAAGAAAGTTCGAGCTCGTCTGAGGAAGAAGATCTAGTAAGGAATTGTCCGCAAAGCGATTTTGAAACATTTGTGGATATGCTGCCAGAAGTCCGGAAAGAACTTTATGATATATTTACCGATGAAAGCTATTGCGCTAAGTATATATATACGGAAGCAAATGCCGTTTCTGATGCCGGTAAAGAATATATAGAAAGCCTTTTGGACCATGAAAACAAAACCATAAAGGGAGGAAGGCTTTCTCCGTTTTATATCGGTGATGTTCCTGAAGATGGGTCGGAAGATTACTTAGCTGGCAAGGCGTTGAATAATACTACGTGGTTTAGTGGCTATGTTGCTAAAACTGAGACTTGCTCTGATGGTGCCCCGGTAACAAGGAAAAAATACGAGAGTCTTTTCAGTTGGGTATTGACTGAAGCTATTGATAATATTGTAGATAAGGCAAAAACAATCGAATAGCTATCTATCTACCCAGTGTTTCGCGGTAGTTGTGAACGGCTTCTTTGTAGCTGCTGACTGCCTTTGAAACTCGCTTAGCGATGTCTTCTTGAGCCTTATTCGTGACCATGTAGGCTTCTTCTTCGGGGTTGCTGATGAAGCCGATTTCAAAGAGAACGGCTGGCATGAGCGCACCTACGAGCACCATGAAGCCTGCACCACCGACGCCACCGCCCTGGCGCTTGATTTTGCCCGTATCGAAAGCCTTGAGCATCTGTTCGGTGAACATGTAGCTGTTCTGCTTATACTTTTCGAGACGGGCTTCTAACTTGAACCATTCGAGCGGGGAAAGTTCTTCCTTGGCGTTCTTTTCGCCGTAGAGCGTTGCCACCTTGTTTTCGCGGCGGGCAATGGCTTTGTCTTCTTCGCTTTCGGGGGCGCGAAGCACGTACACGTGGTAGCCCTTGATTTGCTTTTTGCGTTCGGGCGTGGCGTCGATGGCGTTGCAGTGCAGGCTGATAAACAGGTCGCCGTCCCATTGGTTCGCAAGGTTCGCGCGTTCGCCGAGTTCGATGAACACGTCCTTGTCGCGTGTCATCTTGACTTTGAAACCTTCTTTTTCAAGTTCCTTCTTTAGGAGCTTGCCGACGGCGAGCACGATGTCCTTTTCGTTGGAATTCTTGCCCTGGGCGCCGGTGTCCTTGCCGCCGTGGCCGGGGTCGATTACGATCGTCTTGACTTCGCGTGTTCCGGCGGTTTCATTCTTCGGCTTGGAGGTGGAGCCTGCGGCTGGGACTGCGGCGACCTTTGCGGAAGACGATGAAACCTTTGCGGCGGAGCTGCTGCTTGCAGGAGCGACGGCGGCGGTTTGCGTGTTGCCGGCGTTGTACAAGTTTGCGACATCCGCTGAATCGAGCA
>JAEEGF010482165.1_pt1 | contig 12393 bp, 5 predicted proteins | sample 9134171 | NCBI WGS metagenome assembly JAEEGF01 (sample SAMN16246542, study PRJNA631951) | gut metagenome | biome: gut microbiome; feature: rumen; material: AP-attached | host: Bos | place: Iran: Karaj | collected 2018-10 | reverse complement strand
TTCGACATCGACGCTCGCGCAGCTCTTCTCGACGGAACCGCCGTGCATCTCGCCGATGAGGCCGCCGGCACGGGCATAGCTTCCGCTGGCGGTCACCTTACCCGAAGCCCGGCATCCCTTCACGGTGACGGTTTCGGCATATCCGATAAGGCCGCCGACATAGTAGTTGTCGGCTGCGATCTCTCCGCTGGCGGAGCAGTTGATGAGGGTGCCTTCCTCGACCCGGCCGACAACTCCGCCCATCTGCTGGTCACCGACCACGTCGCATTCGACCTCGACATCCTCGATGGTACCGCTCCTGAGCCAGGCGACAAGACCGCCGGTACGCTTGTAGTAGTTTTCGATCTTGGATTCCTTGATGATGACATTCTTGATGGTGACATCCGTCGCACTGCCTGCGAGGATGCCGCCGACATTCCCTGCGAGGCAAGTGATGCCGGCCTTCTCGATGGTGAGGTCGTGCACACTGCCGGTGAGGTTGGTGAACAGTGCGCCACCGGCGGTGAAGTTGCTGATTTTGTGATTGTTCCCGTCGAAATCGATCCGCTTCTTCTGGGCGATTGCGACTCCCTCATCGTCGGGAGCATAGTTGATCGGGGTCCAGGGTTGCTCCTCCGAGAAGGTGATGGTGGAGAAATCGATGTCCCCGGTCATCTTGAAGCAGACGGTGGCATCCTCCTTCAGGAGCTGGTCAATCAGGAGGAATGTGTCGACGGAATTGATGAGATACGGGTCTTCCTGGGTCCCGGAGCCGTCAGCGGTGGCCGCACTCATCTTGAAGAGGATGTAGGCGGCCATATCGTCGGGGGCCGAGAAATTGGTCCCGCCCTGCACGCCGTCGATGACGATGGGGAGCAGATATACCTGGTCCAGGACGCAGCCCTGGCCTTTGAGAAGGATCTCGCAAGGGGTCGACTTGGCTGTGAAACGGGGCAGCGTCACGGTCGTGGAGGTGAGGGAATAGGCTTCGGACGGGAGCATCTCGTAGGATGTCCCGTGTGCGGTATTGTATGCATCCACGAGGCCGGGGTTGGCAGAGAGCGTGATGGTGTATGCTTCGGCTGAGCCGGGTTTGGCGACGACACAAAGCTCGAAGGCCTGGCTCCTGCTCTTGGGCAAGTCGATGACGTCTTCCGCATCTTTGACTTCAACGCCCAGCTGGGCGGGTCCGGCCACCGCGTTGCCGTTTTTTTCCTTCTCGCAGGACACGGCAAGGAGGAAAGGGAGGAGAAGAGAAACTACGATAGCGATTCTTTTCATGTCTATTGTCATTAATTTGTTTTATGCGTTTACGATCACAGGAGAGTAGATCACCTCTCCTTTCCGGCCGAAGCACCCGCAAGGACGGACGGCGAAACGGAACGGACGGCCCTGGGGCAGCTCTCCGAGGCCGAATTCGCAGACGACTTCCGTCGCAGCATCACGCTGTTCACCCAGATAGTATGCCTCGGAATACACCCGTTTTGTCAGGACGGTCTTGTAGGTATCGACATCTTCCACCTCGACGCAGACTTCGTAATCAAACGCGCGGGGCGAACTCTTGGTACGCGGCGCAGACGGGAAACGGACGGCCATCTGCTCCTGCTCCACCCCCTGCCGGTCCTTTCCCGGGTGCACCTCGGTCGTCACGGCCGAGGCGGGGCGGAACTGGGGCGGGACCTCTGCTTCGGCCCTCTTTTCAAAACTCATGGCACCCAGGCTTACGTCCAAAGGCACAACCCAGTCGTCTCCCAGGTCTTCATCATATTCGAATTCGTGTTTCCGGAAGACCAGATAATCGTCGTACACGGTCATGATCTGGCCGTGATGCGCTTTGGATCCGTTCAGATAGGGCATCTGGGAAGGGGCCTGGCTCGGCGACCCGTAAACACGTCCGTTCTCCCGCCCGCCAAATCCGATGATGAAACTGAGTGAGGCCGTCCCGATACTGGTAAAGGAACCCTGCCAGACCGTACGGTCATCCGTAAGCGGAGAATGGGAGTGACCGGAGAAGGCGACGACGTTGGGATACCGGGACAGGATTTCCGTCACTGAACCGTCATCCTGCCCCCAGGTCCAGGGTGCAGAACAGGTCCCCCTGGGATGCGTGTGCTGGAAATAAAAGAAGGGCTTGCCGACCGGAGGCAATTCCGCCTTGTGCGCTTCCAGGAATTCTTCCAGACCCGGCATGTTCAGGCTGTTGGCAAAATGCCCGCCGATAAACTTATACCCTTTGACATCTTTGATGTAGATGGGGCTCCAGGGCTCATGGAACAACTCCTCCCAGACGGCCCCGCGCTTCTCGTCGATCCGGTCTGAAAGGATGGAGGCATAATCCGGCCTCTGCTTGACCACGCTGTATTTCCAACCGTCTATCTCATGATTCCCGTAGATAAACAGCTTGGTCACGGGCTGTCCGTCCAGTCCTTTGTCGTCCTTGAACACGCTGTACCAGGCGTCAGCGATCATCCGCAATTCTTTCACGTTGCCGCAGGAAGTCATGTCTCCGGCAATGAGGACAGCGTCGACCCGGTTCTCCTTGAAGTAATTGAGTGCCTTCACGAAGCGGCCTGTCGTAACCGAGGGCTGGAAATACTTGACGTGGACATCGCTCAGGATCCCCACTTTCAGGCGCTGCCGGCCAAAGGATACGGCCTTCTTCCCCCAAAGGGCAGGGTCTTGATGAAGCAGTACGGTGGCTGCCGCAGCGGTTTTCAGGAATTGTCTCCTTTCCATATCCCGACAAAAGAAGGATTACTGCCAGTAGAAATCATTCTGGTCCGAGGCGTCGATGGCGTTGTTCTGGAGCATCTCGGCTTCCGGGAATGCGCACAGAAGACCTTTGCGGATGTCTGAGACCTCTTCCGGGTGCGGACGGGTGGTGAAATAGATGTACTCGGCCGTTATCTGGTTACATTCGAGGGAAAGGAAGTCATTCTTGGGCACGGCAATGTTGTCCCTGAGCCAGGTCGCTCCGTACCGGTGGGTGTCGAACCACTCATGGCATTCGCCCGCCATCTCGATGAAACGCTCCCACACGATGGCGTCCCGCAGCTGCTCTTTCGTCGAGAAGTCCTCCTGGTCCCAGTGAGGGTAGGCCGGCTTGCCGGGAGTACTGGTTTTCCAGGTATCGAATGACTGACGGGCCCGGGCATGGAGGACCTCCACCAGGTCAAACGCCTCGTTCCAATAGGAATCGCCGACACCGGTGCTGAGCTGCGCCGCAGCCTCGGCACGGATCAGATAGATTTCGGCATAGCGCATCACATAGCAGCCCGCACGGCCGGGTGTGACATCGTAGGTCGGATCCGCATATTTCCGGAAATACGGGAACGAGGCCGCCGCACTGGTCGACTGGATGGCACTGCGAGGGTACGTGACGGTCATTCCTGACCCGTCGTTCTTTTCGAAGCGATAGAAGAAAGTCGCATCGAACCTGGGGTCTTCCGTGGAGATGTAGATGGCGCTGTCCACCTCCCCCGTGCCCTTCACTCCGCCGGTCCGGCGCAGGAATTCGTTGATATAGAAGCGGTCTGGCCGTACTCTGCCCCAGTTGTTGTTTTTGGTCGCGACATTGGCTGTGTAAGGCGGCCATTCCGGTAAGGTACGGGCTGCTGCGTTGCTTCCCCCCGCAGTATTGGAGGACTGAACCACCAGAATCCCTTCCGGCAGGAAGAAGTCCTCGTCGTCTTTCCAGGTAAACAGTTTGAAGTAGTTGGGTACCAGGGAATAGGCACCGCTTTCCATGACGGCCTTTGCCGTATCGTAGGCCAGTTGGAAGGCGTCCGTCGCATTTTTGATCCCGCAGGCGGTGAAATCCGGCGTCCGGGGATCCTTTCCAGCGGATACCCGTTCCGCATCGCGTGAAGGATCCCAGAAATTGTCGTCCGGACTGGAAAGCAGGGATCCGATCGTCAGATAGACGGAAGCCTTGATGGCTGTTGCCGCCGTGTTGAACGGCCGTCCCTTACCGGGATTCACCGCTTCCTGCCGCTCCTTGCTGCGCATGTTCTTCTCTGCGAACGTCAGGTCATCCAGGATCTGGGCATATACCTTATACCAGGCAACACGCGGGTTGTGCATCTGGGAGAAATTCCTCGGGGAAGTGAGGATCAGAGGCACATCGCTCCACAGACGGACTGCGAGATAATAGAATACGGCCCGTACCAGCCTGGCTTCGGCTTCCACTTCCGTCTTGTACGCCTGCTCGACCGGACAGCCCGGCAGGTTGTCGATCAGACGGTTGCATCGGTTGATCGCGGTATAAATCTGGGAAAACAGGTAGGCATTGCATTCGCCCGTAGTAGAGTATTTGCCGAACTTCAACTGGTCCAGCCAGTCATCCGTCATGCGCTGGCCTTTCCAGATGATCAGACCGGAACCGGCCTGGAGAAACTCATGCTGCGTTCCCAGCCAGAGACGGCTCTGGTTCATGCCCAGATACACCCCGAACAACTGTGATTCCAGGGCCTCCGGCGTACTGAACACGGTTTCTTCGTCATAGTATGTCGTAGATGTCTCTTGCAGGTACTTGGAGCAGGAACTTGTCCAAACCCCGGCCAGACAACACGCAAGCAATATCATTATCCTTTTCATGATGATCCTCCTTTAGAACGTAAATTTGACATCGAAACTGAATGTCCGGTTGGCCGGATAGGAGCCTGAGTCGCAGCCAAGCTTACGGATGTTGGTTCCGAAACTGTTCACATCCGGATCCCAGCCGCTATACCGGGTCCAAACATGCAGGTTGTTGGCAGAAGCGGTCAGGGTGAGTCCTTTCAGCACCCGTGCATTCTTTTTGATCGGAGCGCTCCACGACAGGGAAAGATTGGCCAGCCGCAGATAGGAGCCGTCCTCGACATACCAGCTGGATACCTTTTTGGAGTCCGCCGTCGTGATGCTGCCGATAGCCGGGTAGTCCGTATCCTGGTTTTGCGGCGTCCAGGCCTTGTGGAATGCATCCCGAAGGACATTGCTGGCAGCCGTAGCGGTATAAGTCTCCACCGCCTTGTTCATGTTGATGATGTCGTTGCCGTATGAGCCGTTGAAACTGGCACTCAGCGTCAGTCTCTTCCAGGTCAGCGCCGTCCGGAAGCCATAGATGAAATCCGGGTTGGGATCACCGATGATCGTACGGTCTTCATCATCGATATAGCCGTTCCCGTTGAGGTCGTAGTAATCGATATATCCGGGCTGGCGTACGTCGCCTCCTTCCGCGAGCGGAGTACCGGTCTGCCCTTCCCGGACGATTCCCTTGACCTTCCAGCCGTAGAACAGGGCCATCGGGTATCCTTCCATGAAGATGTTGCCCGGATAGGTGACATAGTTGGAAGAACCCAGGGAACTCCCATAGAAGTAGACCACCTCTTCTGCACGGTCCGGTGTGATGAAGACTTTCTTGGAATCTGCGGTCTCGCTGATCTTGACGATCTTGCTCCGGTTGAAAGAGATGTTCCCGTTCAGGGTCCATTCCCAGGAGGAGGTCTTCACGGGGACGAGGTCCAGTGTAAACTCCAGGCCCTTGTTCTCGATGTCACCTTCGTTGACATAGACCGAAGAGAAACCGGTGGAAGAAGGAATGGTCTTGCTTTGCAGCAGGTCGTAGGTCATCTTCCGATAGGCATCGACCGTGAGCGCCACACGCCCTTTCCACAGGCTCAGGTCCAGACCGGCATTCAGCTGCTCCGTGGTCTCCCACTTCAGGGCAGGGTTGGCGATATTGCTGGGATAGAGCACGACCGTCGATTCCGAAGGATTCCCCGGATCATGGGTGGGAATATGGCTGGAGCTATAGTTGGAAAGCGTCAGCCGGGAACCGATATTCTGGTTTCCGACGCGTCCCCATCCCAGACGGAGTTTCGCCATCGAGACAGCCGGAATCTTGAACCAGGGTTCCTGGTTGATCCGCCATGCAAAGGCAAACGAAGGGAAAGCAGCCCACTTGTTCTCGTCACGGAATTTGGAAGACCCGTCTTCACGGAACGTCGCAGTCAGGACATACCGGTCCCGGTAGGAATAAATGGCCCGGATGAAGAAAGAAGCCCGCTGGCTCTGGCCTTCATAGTAAGACAGTCCCGTATAGGGGGCGGCATTGATGGCATATACGCCGGCCTTGTACTGGTCGATACCCCATCCCTGCACCCTTTCATCGGTGGAGAAACTCTTGTCCATCGTCGCTCCCAGGGTGCCGGACAGGTTATGGGCGCCGAACTTTTTATCGAACATCAACAGGTTGTCGATATTCCAGTTCAGGCTTTCGAACGTGCCGGTCGCAGCGTTGGTACCTTCGGAAGACGTGTTGATCTGTGCGGATTTGAACTTCTGATACTCGGCGTTGCGGTAATCTCCGCCTATCGTACTGCGGAAGGTCAGCCAAGGGGCGATCTTATACTCGGCATACAGGCTGGGTGTAATCCGGTATTCCTGCCTGTTGTTGACGAAGTTCCGCCGGTCCAGCCAGCGCATGGGACTGGACTGCAGGTTGCCTTCTTCATCTTCGAATTCTTCTTCCAGGTTGTAAGTCGAATAAGGCCGGAACATCATGATGGAGCGGATCAGCGAAGTCGCGGCAATCAGGCTCCCTCCCGCAGTCGCCTGCGTCATGTCGGAATCGATATAGGCCAGATTCGTCTTGGTCCCGAAGCGGAAACGTTTCCCCACCGTGCGATCCAGATTGAGGCGCATCGTATACTGCTTGACGGAAGTCGTACGGATGATACCCTCGCGGTCCGAATAACCCAGGGAATAGGAGTAGGACGTGCTCTTGGGCTTTCCTGAGATGGAAAAGTAATAACGCTGGCTCACGGCAGTCCGCAGGGCGTGATCCTGCCAGTCCATCGGGTAGACCTTCAGACCGGTGCGGTTGTCGGTGTCCTCATACATGGATTCCAATACGCTCAGACCCCCGGGAACCCCCATCTGGACCTTGGTGTAGATGTAGTCCGAATACTCATCGAAACTCAGGATATCCGCTCTCTTGCTGATCTGGCTGACATCCACGCCGCTGTTGAAACGGATGACCGGGCGCTCGCGGTTCGCGGTCTTGGTCGTGATGAGCACGACGCCGTTGGCTCCCTGGGAGCCGTAGATCGCTGTCGCCGAGGCATCCTTCAGGATCTCGATACTGGCGATGTCCTGGGGGTTCAGTCCCATCAGGCCGTTGACCGTATCATCGCTGTCGCCACTGGTGCCGACGGTCAGCATCTTGTGGGATGACGAAGCTCCGTTGATGATGATGCCGTCCACCACATACAGGGGCTGGGAGCTGCCGTTGAACGAAGACGCACCCCGCACGAGGATGGAAATACCTCCGTCCGGTGCTCCGCCGTTATTGACGACCTGCACGCCGCTGGCCTGTCCTTGCAGCAACTGTCCGATGTTGGTACTGCGCGAAGCCTCGTCTTCGTCGATCCGGACAGATGCGACGGAGCCGGTCAGGTCGCTCCTCCGCATGGAACCGTAACCGACGACAACCACCTCGTCCAACTCCTCCGCATTCTCTTCCAGGACGAAATTCACCTCGGTTTTCCTCTCCGCATCGAGGGTTTGCTCGATATAGCCGATGCAACTGGCCTTGAGCCTCGGATGCTGGACCGAGGAAGGGATGGTCATCGAATAACGGCCGTCAAAATCGGTGGTCGCGGCGACGGAGGTGCTGTTTTCCAGCATCACGACAGCGCCGACTACCGGTTCGCCTTTGGCATCGGTAACCTTTCCGCCGATGCGACCCTGGGCGGCAGCCGGAACTCCACTCCATGCAGAAATGAGGAGGAAAAGGAAAAATATCCGTGTTATAACTGTATTATTCATAGTCTTGCAGGATTAAAATTGGAGATTCAGGCCCAAGACAAAACTGCGAACGACGGGATACGAGCCATAATCCACCCCGTGAGTCAGGAAACTTGTCGCATAACAGTCAGTGGTAGGATTCCAGCCGCTATAGTAGGACAGGATCAGCGGATTGCACACGGAAGCATTGACGGACAGTCCCCGGATCCATTTGACCCGGTTCACGTTCACATCATATCCCAGCGAAACCCTGCTGATACGATAGTAGTCGCCCCGTTCGACCTGGTCCTCCGCAATCAGGAAGGGCTGTACGGAGAAATCCGGCATCCGCTTGAAGTTCATGATATCAAAACCGAAGGCGCCGTCACTGACGACATCCAAGGTCCAGCGGCTGATGCGCAGGGTCGTACCCACCCCCAGCAGATACCGGGGGACCGTCTCGCCAAGGACGGCCCGGTCATTTTCGTCGATCCTGCCATCCCGGGTTATATCGATGATGTAGGAGTCATCGTCAAGCCGATATCCGAGCAAGGCGCCGACGCTTCTGCCGGCAACATTGGCATTGCAGAGGCCTGCGGAACCGATGGCCCGGCCGAAAGCATCCAGCGGGTCCACCTTGAGAAGCTGGTTGACATTGTAAGCCGCATTGGCCCGGATGCTCCAGCGGGCGAGCGTATTGTCCAGGATAACGATGTCCAGGTCTCCTTCGATTCCCCGGTTGGCGATATGGGAACGCGCGCTGAAATCATCCTGCCGCTCCGCATAATCCCAGTAATGGCCGTCCGCTTTTCCGAAGCAATAGGCAAGGAAAGCGTCGTCCGTATCCTTGTCGTAGTACTTTGCCTGCAGAAGGAGCCGGTCCGAGAAGAAGCCCGCAGACAGTCCGACCGTGGTTTCGCGGCTCTCGATCCGGTTCAAACCCTCGAAAAAAGGATCCAGGGAGGCATCCTTGATGGGATATTCTCCGGATAGATACTGCCCATAAAGCTGATAGGGGACATACCGCTCCCATCCGGCCATTCCGTAACCGGCTGTCAGGCGCAGGGTAGAGACTGCCCGGGATTCCGGGAAGAAAGCCTGATGCAGGTCCAGGAATGCATCACCGGCCCAGCTGAGCCGATACTTCCTGTCGTCATAACGGGGGGTATTGTCGGCACGGCCCAGCAGATGGAAACCCGTGCAGGCATTGTAGTCGTATGACAGCGTACCGTAAAACCCGTGGGTGTTGTACTTGTGGTCATACTTGTGCAGATCCATGGCATTCCCCGACTGCATCACGCCACGGGCCCTGAGGACATGGGAGAAGTAGTCCGTGCCGTACATGGTGTTGGTCTTGTTCCAGTCGCCGGAGGCTTCCGCCGCCACGGCGGCTCCCAGGTGATGCCGTGCACCCAGGGTCTTTTCCCATGACAGGGCGGACGTGGCATTGTACTTGAACAGGGTCGTCGCCAGGATCGAGGCGGCACCATTGTTCTCCCGTCCGAAGGTAAGGCCGTTCCCGTACCACAGATAACGGTTGGTGTTCAGGAAATCCACTCCCACCGTGTTGGCCCACTTGAATCCGTGTTTGAGATTAAAGGACAGATGCATGGAAGAAACCAGCCTGCGCTCGACGGATTCATCATCGAAATCAGACTCCCAGGCGCGGAGCGGATCATTTTCAAACCGTTTCGGGTGGGTTGCACTGAGGAGCCAGGATGGCTGACCGATCCAGGATGAGGCGCTCACCGAATTCATCTTCCCCATCGAGAGGATCGTGCTCATGCCAAAACTCACGACTTCATTGGCCTGCGTCTCAAACGAGGCGCGAAGACCTCCATACAGGGCATCCTCGCCCGAGAAGATCCCTTCCGAGCGCCGCAGCTGGCCGGACACCACGTACCGTGTCCGACCGGCAACTCCGGACAGGTTGAGGTAGTGGTTGTGGCAAAAGCCGTTGACCGTCCCGCTGAGAGCCTCCGAGGGGGTAACGATCCCTGCGTTGGAACGGACTGAAATGCGGAAACCATCCTCCTCTCCGAGCGCCGTCTTGATGACGATCACGCCATTGGCGCCGCGAAGTCCGTATCGGGAGGCCGCCGAGAGGTCCTTGATGACCTCGATGCTTTCGATGTCGTAGGGGTTGAGGAAGAACATCGCGTTGAGCGGGGCCGTCCGGATCTGCTCCCCGGCTTTCCAGAACGCATTGAGGTTCAGTGCATTCGTTGCATTGACCTGCGTCCCGTCGATGATCCAGAGCGGCTGGCTGTCCCCACGCAGGTTGTTGACGCCCCGGATCAGCGTACTGATCGCCCCGTTGGCGGTGCCGTCATACGAGGAAACCCGTACTCCGGACACCTGCCCTTGCAGCAGGGAGGCCGGGCTGCTGGCCGTACCCTTGTCAAAAGAGAGGGAATCCCTCAGTGTCGTCTGGCAGTAAAGCGTCGGAAGCCATCCTGCCAGCAAAACCATCATCGTTACTATTCTCTTATTCATAATCCAGCCTCCCATCATTCATAGAACAGAATCAAATCACCCAGCGCGTAGTTGACCGCCGACTGCTGGACAATCCGGTAAGCCACGCCCGGTTCCGTACCGGTCAGGTCGTATGTCAGCACAACAGGCACATTCTTAGGGGCGTACTTGATGGTTCCGCCCTCGATGGGATTCCCGGAAGGATCCTCCACCTGGAGGTTCAGCGTATTATTGGAACTCTTCGTACAGCCCATGCCATAGACGATCCGCACGAGCTTGTGCCCTTCGACGGCGGGCAGCGCCAGATAATCTCCCTTGGTCGTGCCGAACATCAGGCAGGTCGCACCGTTCCGCCAGATACCCGGTGTCGTAAACATCTTGAAGACAAATCCTCCCCGTTTGGTCACCAGATCGAATTCTTTCTTCTTGTAAGCGGCTTTCGCGTTAGAGGAAGTGGTCACGATATCCGCCAGCGGAGGTGTCGAGAAGGGATATGTCGCTTCCGTTCCGCCCAGCAGCTTCTGGTTCTTGTAGTCGTACCACATGACGCGGACGCAAGGCTGCTGGGTAATCGTATACTCAACGGGGTTCTCCACTCCTTCGCCGGAAATGCGGACCACGATCCGTCCGGGTTTCTCAAAGTCAATGCAATAAGGGAATGTCACCGGGATATCCTGAAGTCCTTTCTCTCCCGCAGGCTTGACACTCACCTCGCCTTCACCGTAACCTTCCACAGATACGACTTCGGCCGTCCAGGGGACATTGCTCTTGATGGGAATCACCTCATTGGGACGACCGGGATCGGCCTCACAGACACTTCCTCCCGCACTCTCGATCCTCACATACGGGAAGCCCTTCGCCTGGGAAAGCGGAATCTCGATGTCTTCACAGCCGGTGGCAGACAGGACAAGCGTAGCGGCTTTGGTCTCGAGATCCTCATTCTCCTTGATGACCACGGCGACTTCATCCGAATACTTTCCTTCCACCGAAGGAGCCGTTTCGCCCGTCTCCGGATCCCGGGTGAGGAGAACCTGGGCGGTAGCGTCATCTTTGACGCGAAGGGTCCAGGCCGTATTCGTGTTGAACCTCAATCTGAGGGTGTCACCTTCTCCCGATGTCGTCGAGAAAGGAGTCAGGTCACTCGTCACCGCGATGCGGTAGGATATCGCCTCCTGCGTAACCTGGATGTCTTGATCCCCGCTTTCACAGGTGATGTGGATGGTAGCCGTCCGGGCCTCGTCCGACTCGTTGTCGGTAAAGGAGAGCCCCAGCGGTGTCACCTCGCTCTTACAGGCCAGGTTGAGGAAGCCCTCCCTGGACAAGGAGATCCAATCGGCATCTTCTTCGACAATGGCAGCACTCCAACTCCGGTTGGAAGTGATGTAGACGGTGTCTTTGACCAGATGACGCCCTTCATACCTGTCAGAAGGAACGACCACCGCCGTCTCCGGGGAAGAGATCGTCCCATTCTTTTCAATGAAAGTGCGTTCCAGACAGGAAGAGAAAACTGCGAGTCCTGTACAAAGCAGGAGCATTCCAAGGGTTTTTCTTCGTTTCATATTATAGGTGTTCTATTCGGTTTCTCTATTACAAATTTGCGCATGGCAAATGGAATAAAATGATAAGATTGTTCATATTTTTCTATATTTTTGTTCAAAACTAGACTATATGCGGAAGTACCTTTTCGGATTCTCTCTTTTGATACTGGCATATTTACCGTTGTCGGCCCATCCCAACCGGTATTGGACGCCGGAGGGGCTCGCGTGTTTTTCGGCATCCTCCGTCTACTCCATCACGCAGGATGAGACCGGTGCCATCTGGTTGAAAACGAACCGGGAAATCTGCCGTTTCAACGGCAATATGATAGAAACCCGTTATGGCAACACGTCCTGGACGGCGCTGGAGACCCATGGCGGACAATCCATCTACTCCATCTCCAACGGGGCGGTCATCCGTTTTTCCGCATCGTCCACGCTCTCGGATACAGTCCGGCTCGACGCCCGTCTGCTTCCTTCCGCCTGTGTCATTGACGAGGGAGACTCGCTGATCGTCGCATCCGGCAACGGGGTTGTCGCCTATAAGGACCGGCGTTCCACCCCCATCCTGAATCTGGACGCTGAGGTAGAGATTACCTCCATCCTGCGGCTGTCCGACGGTTCGCTCTCCATCGGG
>JAEEGF011954300.1_pt1 | contig 12394 bp, 5 predicted proteins | sample 9134171 | NCBI WGS metagenome assembly JAEEGF01 (sample SAMN16246542, study PRJNA631951) | gut metagenome | biome: gut microbiome; feature: rumen; material: AP-attached | host: Bos | place: Iran: Karaj | collected 2018-10 | reverse complement strand
ATAATTCAGTTTTTTGCCTGTATACGATGATTGGCCATAAATCTTGAGTTCGTGGGTATTTCCCTGCAGAAGATAGGATGCTGCATGGAGATTGAGCGTGAAATGTGGAACTGCACACACCATCTTCTTGGAACTGTTGTAATAATAATCCCTTGAATCGACATCATGGCAGTAATAGAGCGAGAGATTAGCAGAAAAACGCTTGTAGGCGTAATTGGCTATTCCCTCAAAACCAATATTGGTGAGTTGCCCTGTGTTTTTGTTGGAATATTCGTCTCTATTCAACCAGTTAAGGAGGTTGTTGTATTTGTTGTAGAATAAGTTGACCTCATAAGTGAGATGAAGTGCCGGAAAGGTTCCCATGGCGGTGAGTTGAAGCGCCGATAAATGCTGAGGCTCCAAAGTGGTATAATCCGTCTTCGTGATGAAGCGGTTGTAGAACGAAAGGTCGGCGAAAGCCTCGGAATAAGACAACTTGAGACTGAAACGCTCATGGGGTATATACAACAGGGCAAGTCGTGGTGAAAAGGATTTGACGACATCTTCTTCCTGCCGGTATTTAAGGTCGTAGCGGAAACCAGCATTCAGGATGAGACGTGACTGGAAATAATGCTTGGCTTGCAAGAAGAATGACATGATGCTTTCATTTCCGGCGTCATTGATTTCCTTGGATTTCAAATCCCCATTAATGACGTCCGAATATCTTTCCCCCCATAAATAATTCATCGACAGCAGCGAAAAGTGCTCGAATTGACATCCAAACAGGAAACTCCCTTTCATGATGCCATGTTGGTAATTGGACGATGCCCTGAAATAGCCTCCTATCGTATGCTCATTGTTATTGCTAAACGAAAAACGTCCGATATCATATATAGTATCCATCACTATTTCATCGAATTGGTTGATTTGAGGTGAAATAATGAGAGACGAATCAAGTATTACATTATAATAAGAACAGTTGTACCAGTCGCTGTATAGGGAGGCATCGAGAGAAAATTTTCCCAACTGACGGGTATAGCCGATATCTGCATGGGTTGATTCCGTGGCATTGCCGGGCTTGATGCCATATAAAGGATAAGTCTTGTCGTAGTCATAACCGCCATAATAAGTGGTCTTAGGCAAAATCTTCTTGGTGTTCTTCCGGCTGAATGACAGGGCGAATCCCTTGAGCCTGAACGTCAAACCTACATCATAAGAAGGTTTATCCTTATAGCCGTCAACGATAATTTGGTCTGTGCCAAAGTAGTAATACTTAAAATCATTATATTCTTCATAAGTTGTATATCCCGGACTCTTCAGAGGATAGCCCTCACCATCACCCAAATGGCGTATTTGTCCGTCGGAGGAATAAATAGACGCCCAGGCGAAGATGTCGGCATCCAAAAACTGCGTGCCAACCGTGAGGTCGGCTTTGTGGGTGTTGAAAATGCCGTAGCCATATTTTACCTTCACCCCGTCTAATTCTCTGCCGCTCTTGGTGATGATATTCACCACAGCCGACAGGGCGACATTGCCATACAACGAGGAGGCAGGACCGCGCAACACCTCGATATGGTCGATCTTCTCTGTACTGATAGAGTAACCTGTGGTACTGCTGTTGTCGTAACGTGTATTCAATCGGTGACCGTTTTCCATGACCAGGATGAGTTCCTGCGTGTTGGAGAAGGCTCCGTGCATGGAAAGATTATCTCCTTCATTGAGGTGGGTTATTTTGGCGATGCCCGGCACATATGCCGCGAGTATCTGCCCCAAGTCCTTGTTGTTGCCCAAATCCTCTATCATTTCCGAGGTGATGATAGTGATGGGACCGGGTGCCTCGTTAATGCTCTCACTTTGGCTGGATGCCGTGGTGATGGTGGTGGCTATGCCTTCCTTGAGTTGGCTGATGAGTTCCTGAAAACGGGCAGGGTCGTCGGTAGAGTTGTAATAATTGTTGAGTTTGATCAGTTGTTCCGCATAGTATCGGGCTTCTTCTGTGCGGTCCTCACTCAGATAGCAGAGCGCCAGCAAGCGGTAGGCGCTTTGTTTGAGAAGGCCATCGAAGCCCACCAGGTTGTCCTGCAACAGTTGAATAGCCTGCTCTACACGTCCAATGGCGAATTCGCTCTCGGCTTGGTTGAATATTTGCCGTGAGGCGTTTTCCTGCGCGTGAACGGAAAGTGCCGACAGCCAGAAAATGAGGGTTATGATCAGGTGCAGTTTCTTCATTTCCTGACGGGTATGGTGAATGTGAAGGTTGTACCTTCGCCTTCGGTGGATAAAAAAGATACCGTTCCTCCATGCTTGTTCTCGATGATGTCGCGCACGATGCCCATGCCCAGTCCCGTTCCCTGACCGACGGGCTTGGTGGTGAAGAAGTTCTCATAAAGCCGCTGTTTCACTTCCTCGGTCATGCCTTCGCCGTTGTCGGCAATGCTGATAACAAGGTTGGCGCCGTCTGTCCTGACGATGACCGACACCTCGGGAAGATAGTCGTCGCCGGCAAACTGTTTCTTCTTCCATACGGCATAACAGGCGTTGTTCATCACATTGAGCACAGCACGGCTCAGGTCCTGTGGAATGACCATCAACGGTGCCAGCCCTTCTTCATACTGTTCGTGTATGCTGATGTTGAATCCCTTGTGGTTGGCGCGCAGGGCATGATACGACAACCATACATACTCCTTGACCAGTTTGCATATGTTGGTGGGCAGAAACTCGTCGTCCTTGCCTCTCGACACCATCAGGATGTTCTGGATAATGCTCACAGCACGCTCGCCGTGCTCTGCTATCCTGGCCATGTTACCCTTTAGGTCGGCGATGATGTCGTCGGCATCCTTGCGGTCTTCTTCAGGCAGTTTGTCCTCGTTGTCTTTCAGGATGTCGGTGAGGTCGCGCAGCAACTTGTCCGACATCTTGCTGAAATTGATGACGAAGTTAAGAGGATTCTGTATCTCATGGGCGATGCCTGCGCTAAGCGTTCCCAGCGATGCCAGTTTCTCTTGTTGTTGGAGTCGTTGCCTGAGTTGTTCAATCTGTTCCATAATGCTATGATTTTCTAATCGGTAACGTGATGGTAAACTCACTGTATTCGCCTTTTACCGACTCTACCTGGATATCTCCACCATGGTTCTGAATGATTTCACGGCTCAGGTAGAGTCCGATGCCTGCAGCCTCGCTCGTGGTCTTGGTGGTGAAGAAGGGGTCGAATATCTTGTCGAGGATGTTGCTTCCGATACCGATGCCGTTGTCGCGGATAATGATGTCGACGGCTTTTTGATGCCTGACCACCTGCAGGGCAATCTCGGGCACATAGCGTCGGCCCTCACCCTCATCGGTTTGCTTCCGGGCTTTCTTCACGACGGCATACACGGCGTTGGCCAGCAAACTCATGATGGCCTTGCTCAGTTGGTCGGCGTTGCCGTTGATGGGCAACGGTTCTTCACTGTCATCAACAATGGTCTTGATGCCGTATTGCTCGATTTCCTGTTTGTAATACTCGAGCAGCATCTCCTTATCCTGATGGATGACTGGCATGAGGTCCATGGCAACAATACCGCCCGACCTGTCTCTCAGCATCTCTTCCATCGCCTTCAGCATACGTGTGGTGTTCTGCCCGTGTTCACCAACTTTCTTCAGGTTCACCGAGAGCATGTCGAACACTTCCATCGTGTCCTCGTAGTTGTCTTCGTCCATGTGCTCTTTCTCGTCCTCCACGTTGGCCTTGGCGTCTTTCACCAAGCCCTCGGAAAGTTTGGTGAAGTTGTTGATATAGTTCAGGGGATTGAGGATGCGGTCGATGAGTCCCTGGGTCAGTTTACCTGCTGTGGCCATCTTCTCCAGTCTCACCACCTCTGCCGAGCGTTCCTGCACCACATTCTCCAGCCTTACCTTCTCTTTCTCCAGCCTCCGCACACGGAAGCGGAAGAAGAAGTAGATCAGGGCACCAAGGAGCAACAAGTAGAGCAAGTTCATATACCACCTCAAATAGAAAGGTGGCTTGATGTAGAACTTAATGCTTAAAACACCTGTAAGATTGTTGAGCGCATCGTGTGCCTGAACGTAGAAGGTGTATCTGCCGGGGGAAAGGTTGGGAAAAATCGCTTTCGTATTGGGACTCCAACTGCTCCAACTGCCGTTGTTCAGTCGGTAGCGGTATACCGTGGATGTGGAGAAGGATGGAGAGTCGATCGAGTAAGTGAATGTCAGGTCGTTCTCGTCATGATTGAGTGTCGGGAGTTCCTCGGGCATGTCGCCGAATCCACCCCAGAGGATGCTGTCGCTGCCCAGCCTTACCGTACGGATGTAGAGTTTCGGTTTGACGATGATTGTGGGGTCTTGTGCTTTGGTGTCGATGACGGTCAGTCCTTGGTCGTTTCCCATCCAAATCTCGTTTTGCTGGGTGTAGATGGCCTGAATGGGCATGTTGTTGATGAAAAACAGCAGTCGGTCCATGTCTTCCAGTCTCTTGCCGTTTTTCCACCTATAGAGCATCTTCCCTTCGTTGTTGGTCATCCATGTGACGCCATTCTGGTCTACATACGACACAAGGGGATAGGGAAAGGGCTTGGTGTCTTCAGCACTGACTATGGTTGCCTGTCCGTCGGTCATCACTATCGTCTGGAAATTCTCTTCCTTGCCCTTATATTGTTCGAAGGTGCTGCTGTCGGCTTTTTTATACCATATCGAGCCAAACAGGTTTTGCATCCAGATGGTTCCGTTCTTGTCTTTTACGATTTTCCTGAGATTATTCAGATTAAGCACCTTCTTCCTGTCATTCCCGTTGCTCTGAATCATATATAAGCCAGTGAGTTCGCCACAGTAGATTTGCGAGCCATCTTCGAGCAGTGACGTGGTATGGCTGGAGGTCAACTGGCGAGCATGCCCGCCGGGGAGGATACGGAACACACCGTCGGCGGAGGCGGCGAGCAGACTGTTGCTGCTCTTCTTCAACTCCCAGCAGGCATGTCTCACCTCAGGCACTCTCACGAACTGGCGACCTTCTTGTCGGAACAGTCCGTCGTCGGTGCCGGCGTAGATAATGCCGTTGAGCGACTCTATGGTGAGCACAGCACTGGAGAGTCCTTCCTGGGGGGTGAAACGAGAGACACCAGTAGGCAGATGGATGACGAAGATGCCCCTGCCTGTTGCACCCCACAGGTGGCCTCGCCCGTCGTAGGCGGCATACGCCACATTGTTTGAACAAAGACCGTTTGCGTCGGTGAGCATATAGAGCAATCGCCCCTTGTCGGTGACGGCGATGCCGGCGTTTTTCATTACATGGGCTTCCAGTCCATAGCCCAAGGGCAGTGTGATCACGGTGTCGTTCTTCGCCACGTCTTTTTCGCCACGTTCCAGGGCTTCTACATTCACCACATCGAGCATGCCTATCCTTACCGCCTCCTTGGCAACTGCCTTTTTCACAGTCAACTTGTCATTCTCTACCTTATAAATAGTGGCATCATCGGCAACGAACTGTATCTCACCTTCATACTCGTAGATTTCCGTCACTTCGCCGCGGAAGAAACCTTTGTCTCCTATTCTCTTCAGCGCAATATCTCCGTTGTCTTTTCTCACCACTTTGCCGAAGTAGTTGTAGCCGCCCACCCAGATGGTATTGTCCTTTGCCCTGTATACCACGGTGATACGTGTGATGCCCGGGGTGTGGATGAGGCGCCATTCCGCATAGTCATAATACAACAGTCCCTCAAAATTGGCCACAAACACATTGCCGTTCTCGTCGGTCTCGATGTCGTAGTTAGTGTTGTTGGCACCATACTCATCAGCAGTGAAATTGCGGATGAAGGGAATGCCCTGACCATAAGCCATGGCGATGAGCATCAGTAGCATGAGGGTGGTCAGCAGTCTTTTCATGGCGATGCCTCCTTTCCACGGTTGCCGGTAAACGACTCATAGGGCACCTCGCGGCCGATGTAGAAATTCCACTCGTCAGCGGTAAGGTCGCGCTTCAGTTTCTTTTTGACGGTTTCCACCATCACGGGCACGGAGATGTTGACGGCGGTGATATTGCCTTTGACATCACCCAGCCAGAAGGTGTTCTTCTTCGAGTCGAAACAGAAATGCATAATCCATTTGTCGGTCTCAACCAGCGTCATCGGGTCTATTTTCTCCTTGTCGGCTATCCAGAGATTCACCGTACCGTCGTAACTGGAAGAGTAGAGCCTGCGGCCGTTCATCTTCATCTTCGAGACGCGTGAACGATGGCCGATGAGTTTTTGTCCCTTTCCATGCTTGTCAAACAGCCAGATGGTGCCGTCGCTCATGCCATAGGCTTCCAAGCCCGTGTTCTTCGATTCGCAGTAGGCAGTCACGTGCCCGCTGACAGGCACTTTCTCCGTGCTGTAGTCGTCAAGGCCCTTCACTAGGTGCATCATGTCTTGGTCGTCGAAGAGCAGGGGCAGTTTATTCTTGCGCGAACCCATGGTAACGCGGAATGGCAGTTGCCGGGTACCGCTCACAACCTGCTGTTTCAGGTCTACCAGTGCAAGGGCTCTTTCGCCGACGACGAGCATGCTCCGCTCGTTGAGGTCGTGCAGACGCATCGGATGCTCTACGTTGTCGAGCGTAAGGGTCTTCACGGTCTTGAGGTCGTTCTGGATAATAACGAGATGGCCGGTACGGCTCACGGCATAGATACTCCCGGTGGTGGTGTCTACGATGACATCGCGGAAGTCGAACTTGCTGTTATTGAAGAGTACGTTTGTCTTCAGCCGGGTTCCCTGTCTCTTGAAGAGGATGATTTCGCCATAGTTGCTGATGGAGATAAGGGTGTTTTCCTGACCCGGCAAGTATTCTATGTTCATCACGGCACCTACGTGTTCCGTCCACAACAGTTTGCTCTGACTCAAATCCATGAGAGGTTGGAAGACGGCAGGATAGTACACATCGCCTCCATAGCGCGATGTGTAGAGGTAGGAGGCGTAGCCCAGCAGGTTGGCGAGGTCAACATTGCCAGCCTGTAACTGAAGGGAGGAGATGGAGCCTAACGAACGACCGAGAGCGATGTAACTGAGGGTATCGGCCTTGCGTTTCGAAAACTCTGCCTGTATGCGCTGGTGCTCAGCCAACAGCCGCTGTTCTTCTGCCAACCGCTGCTGCTCTTCGGCACGCTCCCGCTGGGTCTCTGCCACCGCCGTGGCTTCGAGGGCCCTTTTCTCTGAGGCCACCGCATCGCGCTCTGCCTCGAGGGCGTTCTTCCGTTCGTGCTCCGAGCGCAGTCGCATCTCATTGGCTACTCTTGTCTGCTGGAGGGCTTCCTCGCGTTTCTCGTCAGAGATTTCCCTCTGCTCGTTGGCGATGTCCTCCATCTGGGCGCTGACACTTCTCATCACGGTCGACCGCATCTCCTGCTTCTTCATCTCGTCAATCCGCACCTGCAGGTCTTTCACCTTCTTGTGCTCCGAATGCCAGCCGATGAAGCCTCCGGCAGCGATTCCTGCCAGCAGCAATCCTGCGCAAGCCGTTATGATTTGCTTTCTGTCCACGCCGTTGGGAAATTATAGTCGTTTCAGGGCAAGCAACGTGATGTCGTCGCTCTGTTCAGCGTCACCGGTAAAGGCTTTCACGTCGGCCTTCACCGCGTCTATCATCTGCTGGCAGCCGTCATGGGGGGTATTTTTCAGCAGAGCCTCCAGTCTTCTTTCGCCATATTCATTCAATTCGGTATCCACGGCTTCTGTCACGCCATCGGTATAGAGCATCAGGGTGTCGCCGTGTTCCAGTGTGAAAGTATCTTCCTTGAAACTGATGTCTTCCATGAATCCCGCGATGATGTCACTGCTCATGGGCAGTCGTCTGAGACTGCCATCGGCCTTCACCACATAGGGTGGGTTGTGGCCGGCATTGGAGTAGGTCACCTCGCCTGTCTTGACGTTGTAAATGCCATAGAAGATGGTGACGAACATGCTGTTGGCTGATTCCTCGGCCAGGAGGCTGTTGGAGTAGGTGATGCATTCCGAGGGCTTGACACCTCTGATGCCTGTGGCCCGGATGAGTGTGCGGCTGACGGCCATGAAGATGGCGGCTGGGACGCCCTTTCCGCTGACATCGCCGATGCAGAAGTAGAGCACATCGCCTTTTTGCAAATAGCTGTACAAGTCGCCTCCTACCTCACGTGCCGGCGTCATCGAGGCGTACATGTCGAGACCTTCACGCTGGGGGAACGTGCTGGGTACCATCGACTTCTGGATGTCGCGGGCGATGCTCAGTTCGCCCTCCATGCGCTCCTTGGCGGCGTTGACCCTGGCCAGACGCTTGGCGGCACGGTGGCGGATGATGGTGAAGATGGAGAAGGCGACAATCAACGTCAGAATCATGATGATGTAATTGATTTTCCGCAGTTCTGCCGAGCGCGTCTGCTGCTGCAGAATCTCCGTGTCCTTCTTGTGGATGTTCTGTATACCCTCGGCATCTACCCTTCTGGCACGCATGATGGCAGAGTCGAGCACTTCGCATATCTGCCGTGCCGCAAGGTTAGTGGAGTCGTTGTTGCCGGTCATCGCGTTGGCACGGTATTTCTTCAGCATGAAGCGCTGGATGTTCTCCAAGGAGTACATGCCGAATTCCTGATAGAGGTAGTCGGTGATGGTGCTATAGCATGAAAGGGCTTCGTTCCACCGACGGGCTAGAGTTAAGTAGTCACTGGAATTGGTCATTCCTTCCATGCTCTTCGAGAAGCGCGTCTGCTGGTAGTCGGCATAGTCGCTGTCGGCTTCTTCAAGGCGTCCCAGTCCCACCAATGCTGTGGCACGGAACACCTTGTACCTGCCCCACTGTCTGTCGATGTATTTCTCGTCGTCGCTGAATCGCTCCCTGTACTCGGCTACATACTGTCCGAAACGCTCAGTCCATAGCAGTCCTTTCTCGTAGTCACCTTCCCTGTTCCATCCGTAGGCGATGTTGATCAGACCGGCCACCGCATCGTGGTAGGCATCCTTCGTGGCTTTCGCCCGGATGTTTCTGTTGTGCATCTCATAGGCCTGTTCAAACATTTCGATAGCCGTCGTGTCATTCTTGTCGAAATGTGCTTTGGCACAACCTGTGAAGATGATCAGGTTGGTATAGTCGCTGGTGGTGTCGCACTCCAGTTGCTCCAGCCTTTTCAACACAGGCAAGGACATCTGCAGGTTCTTCGCAAATTCACCGTAGCGGCAGTACATGCTTGAAAGATAGCTGGTCGACTTGGCATAATAGTGCAAGTCGGTGGCATTGGTAGAGTTGGAGGTAGCATCTATAGACTCCTGCCAGTAGAACTCTGCCAGCGACAGGTCGCCTTTGCGGTAGTAGGCCAAGCCTTGCCAGAATTGGCTTTCGCCGTCCCTGATTTTGCCCACCTTGGCAAGACTGTCGGCCAGCGTCAGGAGCCGCTGGGCGTCTCTTTGGTCTGAAGCTTCTTCCAGCATGCGGGTCGCCTCGGCAGAAGAGGATTTCTTGTTGCTGCTACAGGCGGTGAACAGCATCGCCGCCAGCAACACTGCCATCGGCACCATCCATGCCGACGCAGAGAAACGGATATTTACTTTTGCGGTCACATGGCTAATGAGGATGAAACGGATGCTGGACATGATGTTGGAACTGTTTAGAGTGTTTAGATGAATTCGAGTGCAAAAGTACAAATAAAAAGTTAATTATTCTCAATATCGAGCATGTTTAACGTAAATTTCAGTGCAAATTGTCTATTTTGACAGGATTTGGCTATCTGGCGACAGACTTCTATCATGTCATGCTGAGAGGTACCCCACTCATTCGTCAATAAGCTAAAGGAATTAGGATAGAATCAAAATACTGACCACATGATTCTCGCACATGATTCTCTGATTCTTTGTCATTCAACCCTTCACCGTGAGTGTAAACTCTCTGATACGCAAACGCTTACGGTGAAGGGTTTGCTTGTTGTGAAAAGGAAGCGCAGCAACTCCCCTCCACTGCAGGGGAGGGGCAGGGTTGGGGTCGCTAACATCTTGCATGCTTCATCATCTGGCAGTCCCATCATAAAGTTTTTTCTCTTCACTTTTTTGTGTAAAACCTATACTCACTTTCTATCGTGAGAGGCCCACTCAGCTCTGTGAGTGGCCCACTCACGAGAATTACTCGATGACTAACTTGATTTACTCATTGAGTTATTCCCAAAAAGTATTGAGTTATTCCAGAAAGGCATTGAGTTTCTGTAGAAACCTATAGCATTTCCAGAAAAACCCGCTACATTTCTAAGGAAGCATCGTATCTATCGTTCTTTCCTTTGGCCTTTACAGGCTGTGAAACAAACCCTTCACCGTATCTTTCTGAATAACAACGGATTAAGTATATTAGTGAAGGGTTTTTATTTTCTGAAAGGAACCCTTGCCCGTACAACCTACTATCGAAATTTTAGTAAATTTGGCGTACATGTGTGCATTTACGCAGTCTGGCTGACAGCCAGGTTTATGACCATTTGGATGTCCAGAGCGTTGACGATGCCGTTGCCGTTTAGGTCGTAAAGGTCTACAGTGGAATCTGTCATTGATGCGTTGATGACCGTCTGGATGTCCAGGGCGTTGACGATGCCGTCGCCATTCAGGTCGCCCTTTATGTAACCATGATCTCCATAGTAGCCCTTGATGATGGCATCCTTCAGGTCGGCCTGGTTGAACTCCGGCACGCTGCGATGTTCGCCGTCCGACAGTCCCATCCAGTAGAAGGTGCCCATGTTGTTGGCCTTGGCCTGCTCGACGAAGTATCGGGCGAAGGCAAGCGTGTTGCTGCGGTAGTTGTCGTAGCCCTTGTCCGTGGTGATGCCCCATTCGCCGAAGATGACGGGTGCTCCCTTTGAAACGAGGTGGCTCTTGAGGGCGCTGATGGTCTGGTTGACCTCTTTCTTGGCATTGGAAAGGTTCTTGATGTCGAGGTACGTATGGACTTCAAAGATGAGGTGGTCGCTGTCGTTGTCGTCGGGCAGCTTCATCTGTTTCAGCGGGTCTTGCAGGTGGCTGTTCCACGTGCCGCTACCACAGCAGGCGGCGTATGTGTTGACGATGAGGTTGCGCTGTGCGTTGTTGCCACCTGTGCAGCGGACGGCATCGACAAAGCTCTGGGCATAGCTGTTGATGGCGTTATAGGCAGATGCTGCCACCGTGGCATTGTAGTTCGACGGGGCGGCAAACGAGGCGAAGCACCAGGAGTCGTAGGGGTCGAGCATCTCGTTGTAGCCCTCGAAGAGCAGGTGCTCGCCGTAGTCCTTGAACTCTTCGGCTATCTGCCTCCACACGGCCTCGAAGCGCTCCTTCTGAAGGGCGTAGTCCTGTTCGCTGGCCACGAGCCACGCGGTATTGGCTCCTCCTGTGTCGTGATGGACGTTGAGGATGCAGTACATGCCCTGGCTGATGACGTAGTCCACCACCTCGTGAACGCGCTTCATCCATGCTTCCTGTATCTGTGTGCCGATGCCGTCGCTGTCCATGTCCCAGGGTGTCAAGGCACTCTTGGCATTGTCCCACTTGACGGAGTTGAACGTGGCCTCCATGTGGGGGTACCAGGTGACGGGGACGCGGATGGCATTGAAGCCGGCCCCCTTGAACATCGTCATCAGTTCCGGCTTTGTGACGGGCTGGCCCCATGCCTTCTCGTAGTCTGACGGCGTCCGGCTGCTCCATGCCTCTATCCACATGTTGCTGGCGTCGCCCGAATTGCTGTCGAGCGTGTTGCCCAGGTTCCAGCCCACACGCATATTGGCTACGGCCGAGGTGGCGGTTTCAAAATCGGCTGCCCAGGTAGTCTGTGAGCAGATTGCAACTATTGCAGTCAATAGTGTTTTGCGGTTCATAATTAGTATGTTTGCGTTTCGATGTTGTCCTGTCGGTCTAAATGACGTACTATTTCTTGTTCTCTATCAGCTGTACGTTCGTCAGCTTCAGCTGTGCTGTCTCGTCGTCTATCTGCTGGCCCGTCTTGTTGTAGACGATGGTGGTGTTCCTGATGTCGATGTCGTGGACGCAGTTCAGTCCCTTGATGCTGCTGGCCTTGATGCCGGTATGTGTGCCTCGGCAGGTGACGTTCTCGATGTGGATGTCCTGGAAGTCGGGTGCCCATCGGCGCTCCTCCTCCGTGAAGGTTGGCATCGCCTTGTCGTCGCTGCCGGCCGGGCGGTCCACGTAGTCGCATTGGAAGACGATGGCCTGGTCCTTGATGTCGGTCATGACGATGTCCCTGATGAACAGCTGCTCCGTCTTGCCGCCCCGGCCGAGTCCGCTCTTGAAGCGCAGGCCTGTGTCGGTGCCGCTGAAGCGGCAGTTGCGCACCACAATACGGCGCACACCGGCTGCTGTCTCGCTGCCCAGCACGAAGGCTCCGTGGGCGTGGTAGACGGTGTTGTCCTGTATGAGCACGTCCTCGACACCGCTGATGCTGTTCTTGCGCGGAC
>JAEEGF010057366.1_pt1 | contig 12394 bp, 8 predicted proteins | sample 9134171 | NCBI WGS metagenome assembly JAEEGF01 (sample SAMN16246542, study PRJNA631951) | gut metagenome | biome: gut microbiome; feature: rumen; material: AP-attached | host: Bos | place: Iran: Karaj | collected 2018-10 | reverse complement strand
AGCGCGGCGAAGAAATAGAGCATTCCTTCGTGGGGCAGTAGCCCTTCGGGGTCCAGCTCCGCCAACTCCTCGCAGCGTATCTGGCAGACGAAGGTAAGCGGATCGTCGAACACTTCACCATCATCTTCGGCCTCCACAGTTGGCCAGTCAAGATCGTCGGGAAGGTCGGGGAAGCCCCACCATTTGCTCTGGGCGTAGAGGACGTCGTCGGAAGGAGCGGTAGTGAGGTTTATCATAATTCTGCTATTGGATCTCCGTTGACAATAAATGGAATGTTCTTAACAATCACCGTATCCTTGTCTGCTTCTTCGGCTATCTCGCAGTAAGGGGCGATATCCAGATGGATGAACTCCTTGTTCTTAAGCTCTTTGAAGCGCGAACGGTCCTTGCGCTCGGAAGCAGGCGCGGCGGAATAGCCCATCATCAATACTGAAATCATCCAGCGGCGATGTTCAACCTCCGATAAAACATCAAGATCCTTCTCGGACAGAGCGTCGACCGCGGCGCGGGTAGGCTCCAGCCCGAAGGCGCGGAGTTTCAGCGGAATCGAGGCGGCGCTGGCGATGCTCGAGAGTTTGTGGGCGAAGGACAGCCGAGCCCAGGCCTCGTCGGGCGTCGCGCTCCCGCCGCCATACTTCCTGTCGTACAGGAAATTGACCCTCTTCCCGTAAAGCGAACGGCGCAGGAAAAGCGCGTCGCTGCCCTCCGAGGCCTCGCCGAAAATCGTGAGCGAGCCGAACTGCCCGGTCGCGCGGGCGGCTTCCAATACCTCCGGGTGGGCTTTCTGATACACGGCAATCGGGACGCCTCCCTTATACAGTGCCTTCGGCAGATGCAGGGCCGCAGAAATACATTCAGCAGCATCTTCATAGCAAAGTACAAGCACCAGCTTCTGAGCCGGATCGTCAGCCCACTTCGCCAGCAGTCCGCGCGTCAGTTCGGACGAGAGGTGGCTGTCGATGAACTCCCACTCCACGTCGAGGAAGTCGCCGTAGCCGTTCTGAGGAACGTAGCCCGTGCGGCCGACAGGCGAAATGTAGGTATAGTGCGAAAGATCGAAAAGACTCCGGTGGTTAGCAACGTAATTGTCCATCTTCTCCTGCATGCCGGTATCGACGAACGAGACAACTGTCCGGCTGCCCTTGGGGAAATGGCAGATCTGCGCGGCCACGCTCGCGATCGAGCGCCCGACGCGTCCAAAGCCGGCGATGACGATGCGCAGCGACTGACCGTCTGAAGGCACGGGCAGGAACTCGGTGTCTACCAGCAGCTGCTCGGCCAGGTAATCGCTGGCGTTGACTATCTCCACCTGCAGGCGCGAGTCGGCAGGCGAGGGCAGGTAGTTGAACACGTCCATGCTCGAGTGCATCTCCAGCGTCACGAAGCAGGGGATGGCAGGGCCCTTAGTGCCCTCGCATATCGAGCGCAGCAGGTCGAGAGTCCAGACGCTCACGGAGTCGTGGGCGGGCTCATCGTCCTCGCCGATAATGTAGATTCGGGCAGCGGAAGAAACGCAGGCGCTGCGGAGGTCGTCTTCGTTGGCCCTCTCGCCGCGATACCATATCAGCCTGCGGCAGAACTTCGGGTCGTCAAGCGCCGTCTCAACCAAGTCGCGCAGCGCCTCCACGTCTGAAGACGTCATCACCGCGATATCGCATCCCTCGAACTCACGCTCGCCCTTAAGCGCGCGGAGCATGTCGAGCAGCTGCCTCCCGCCGCCGAGGATGAGGACATGGCCGCGAAGCTTGTAGCGCCTCTCGCCCTTGCGGTACTTCTCCGAAATATTGTCGAATACGTTGGAAAAGGCCGACACTGTAAGGGCGTTCAGGACCAGGATTCCGCCGAAGGCGATAAGCAGGCTGAAGAAGTTCAGCGCACCCTGGCTTCCGGCCTTAGCCTCGAGCGGGTAGCTGCCGGGGTCGAGATAAAGGTTGAGGATTTCAGTCCAGCCCAGGGCCCAGAAACTTCCGAGCAGCACGAGGACTAGAAACAGCGCCAGCGCTATTCCGGCGAGCCAGGCAAGTTGTTTACCTTCTCCTTCGGAGAGTATGCGGTCAATTTTGCGTCTCAGCATATGCTTCCTGAATATATTTGTCTATGTCTTTAAGTTCGATGTCTCCGCGGAATTCGCGAACGAGTTCGATACGCTCGCTGTTGTCGGTGAACATCTTGCGGAAATTCAGCACCCATTCGTTGTCGGGATCGATTTCCTTAAGGAGGTTGCCTCCTTCGAGAGCGGCTACATAAGCCATGTCGGCGATGTGGGCGAGCGGCTCGTCCGTCTGGGAGAACTTCCATTCGATGCCCTGGGATTTCATAAGTTCCCAGGCAGAAAGCGTAAGGAGCATATGGAACGACAGGTAAGTCTGAAGGGCTTCTGCCCAGCTGAAGAAGTTGGACGCCTTATAGAACAGCTGCATCGACGGGATGAAGCGGATGAATTCCTCGAGCGCACGGTCGTAGCGTCCTTCGGTCATGAGGACAGACAGGGCGTTGATGATGAGATTGTATGATTTGAACCGAGCCTCGAAAGTCTCCTGATTGAGCTCGAGGTCGTCGACTATCGCATAGTACTCGTCGAAGAACTGATCCAGGAGCTCCATGCGCTTCTTCTTGGAGATCAGCGCTGATTTGGTGCCGGCCTGGGCGACGAGCGGGAAGAGCGCCGTAAAGCGCTCCTTCGCGCTCTTTGCGCCGCTGCCGGCCCCGCCCCGCAGAGCCTCCGCTTCATCCTTCATACCCTTCTTCTGATACTGCATCAACAGCAGGGCTGAGATCATCGAAATAAGTTGCTTTGAGCCCGGGAATCCGAGCGAGTCGCTCCTGCGGGCGGCTTCAAGCGCCTTCTCAAGGTTGGGGATGGACTCACGCTGGCCTGCCAGAACGCTTGCGAAGGTGAAGGGGTCCGCACCGTTCAGGTCTTCGACCTTGACGTCGTCCAGCCAGTGCGACATCAGAGCGTGGATCTTTTCCCGCTCCTCCTTAAGATCAGCGAGCGCGGTAAGGACGTCCATCATCAGCTGCAGTCGCTGCCGGGCAGGCAGCGCCTTGCAGTAGTCTTCGAAATCAACCGAGTCGAGGTAGCCCTCGCGCAGCAATTGGCGGATCTGCGGCCCATGGAAATGGACGAGATCGCTCATCTGCTGTCCGTGGAGATAGTCGCCCTCGACCATGTAGGCCGCGAAATGAGAAGGATCGCAGCCGCCGAGCGCGAAGTACAGGCCCATGGTCTCCCGCAGCGAATCGCTGGGGTCAAGCGTAAGGATGTACTCGGAAATCTGCTTCTGGCGTCCGCCGAGGCCGTCTTCCGGGCGGGTGATATACTTGGCTCTCCAGAGGTGGCGGGCATGGTCCTCGTAGAAGAAGTCGTGGAGGAAATTCATCGCGCGGTAGAACTGGACCATATCCCAGTCCTCGCCGGCGAAATGGGCTACGTCGCTTTCGCGAAGACCGCCCGGCGCCGCCGCAATAGTCCAGATTGCCTGGCGCATATTCTCTCCCAGCGCGAGGTTCTTCACTATCTGGTTGACCATGAAGGTCATGATGTCGTAAGTGGCATCCGGCATATCCTTCCAGATGTCCTCGAGATAGCCGTTGATGGCATCGATCTGGCTGCCCTTTTTGCCGCGGATTTGCCGGAAGTCTTCCTGGGTGAGCGACTCGAAGATGCGGAAGATGCTGTGGACCTTCAGAGGGGAGAGCGTCTTCTTCTTCGAGGTGGCAGCCTTAATCATCTGCTTTTTGATCTTCTCCGGAAGTTCGAGGAAGAAGGTCTGCTCGTAATTCTCGATGAGCTCGGTAGCAGCCTCTTCATCGGCCTCGACTCCAATCATCATTTTTCTGGACAGATAAGGATATGCTTCCAGGACCTTTTCGCGGGCTTCGCTTTCGTCCTGGAGGTTGATCATTACATTGACGTCGTCCTTTATGTGATCGAGCCAAGGCATATAGAGGTCCTTGGGAGAGGTTGTCTCCAGGGCCTCGACGTCGTCCATATAGATGTAGATATAGTTGTCTTCCGCGGCTTCTTCGACCAACTCTTCGAACAGATTGAAAAGCTCCGGTTCGGGCATTTTCCCGAGCATAAGCTCGTCTTCCGGGAGTTCTTCGCGGCCGACGCGCTCGGCGAGTTCGTGGATCCAGCGGGCGATAACCGGGCGCATAGACGAACTGTACTCCGACAGTCCGAACACGGCCAGCAGGCGGATGACATCCGTATCCTCGTCCCACTGTACATAATCCTGGACCATGTGGGTGCTGGCGCCGTAGCCCTGGACATACCAAACCGCTACATCGGAGGAATCGTCCTCATCCTCTTCCTCATCCTCATCCTCGTCTTCCTGGTCATCTTCGTCGTCATAGACGTCGAGCTCGATGGAGCCGGGCAACAGCCTCAGCAGGGTCGACTCTTCGAGCTCCTTTTCCTGAGCCCACCAGGTCGCGGTACCTTCCTGCTCTTCGCGCGCCGTCTCGGCCTCGATCTGCCGGGCAAGCTGCTCGGTGACTATCCGCTCGAATTCGTCGGAACTGAATCCTCCGTCGGCCCAGTCCAGATGATAAGGGGTACAACGGTCGTCCGCGCCGCCGCGCTCGCCGAAGAGGTGCTGGACTTTCTGCTTAAGAGTATCAAGACGCCTGAGGTTCTCTGGGTCAGTGTCGCAGAAAGTGGGCTTCAAGTCCTCGGGGATTCCCTCGTACGAAGCGTCGTCTCGCAGGAAAAATAGGACGTGTGATGAATCGAAACTGCCCTGCGACAGGGCGCCGTAGACTATCTCCATCTCGGTCACTGAGCAGCCTGCCGTGCCAGCGAGTATTTCGCGTTCTTCGTCCGAGAGCCCGGCTATGAACTCTTTCCACCTCTCTACGGGCGGCACCCATCCATAGCGGCGGCCGATCAGGCCGATGAAGAACGGGCGCGAGCTGTCGATGCAGCTCGTACAGACGGAGAGGACCTTACGCTCGCTTTCCGCCTCGCTCATATTAGAGGTGTTTACTCCGAGCCGAAGGTCTATCGCCTGAAGCTCCACCCTGCGGTCGCGAAAGCGCCGGTTGAGGGCAGGAATGACTTTGAACTTGATGACATCCCTCTCGAAGTCCATATCCTTGAAGGTGGACGAGAGGAATATGTTGTAGCGGCGCCAGGAGCCTGACGTAGAGCTGCTCATATTACTTTATTTTAAGAGATGTTCTTACTACTATCCAGTCGTAGTGTTTTGAGACCTCGGACAGAGACTCGTAAGGTACGAGGTCGGTGTGGATCTTCCTGTCTTCGGCCTTCGCCTTGCCGGGACGGTAGCCGGCGGCACGGTGTGAGGCCTCCCAGCGGAGGTGTTCGCCGATAGCCAGATACTCCAGGACCTTTTCTGTCTCGGGATCTGCGCCGCTGTAGTGTTTGTCTTCGTAGGTTACAGGAATGTCATTCCAGACACCCTCATACTTCGGACCGAACAGGTCGCTGAGCTGGCTCTTGACCTTGCGGTGGAAGTAATCGGAATAGTCCTGAGAGGTCTTGCGCCAGAGTTCCTGGACTTTCCAGAGCGGAGTCTTGTCTGAAGCGAGAATCGCTTTAGCCCTGTCTTCCCAGCTCACGAAGACGGTTCCGGCGGATGCGGTGTATCCGTCGTAGAAGACGCGGGCATATTTCGCTGTGTCTCCTCCGGTAATGTTGTCGTAGGTCCAGATCTTTTCGCGTTCGCCGAACGGGATGATCTCTACTCCATAGTTCTCTTTCGAGAATTTGATGGTGTCTGCGTATGCCTGAGTGCTTTCCAGACGGACCGCGATTACGAAACCGTTGGCCCCGTTAGCCTGCTCGTCTATCGCCGCGCCTTCGACCTGGATGGGGTTCTTGCTCATCACGAAGAAGCGCTTCGCGATCTGGAGTGCGGTCTTCATAGTGGCCTCGTCGTCTCCGAGCGAGATTCCTACCCAGTTGAGGGCGGGAAGACGCTCGTCCAGCAGTTTGCGGAACTCGGCGCTCTCGGAATTGATGGCGTGGAAGACGATCCTTCCGTCTGTCAGTCCCGGGTGATTCTCCTTGAACGAAGGGACGAGAGCATCCATATTGCTGTCTACTGCATCGATTCTCAGCGGTACCTGTTTCTTGTCCTTCCCGACGAATGCGCCCCACTCATAGAGGAATTCGGTCACTCCCTGGCCGCACCCTCCGAAGCCAATCACCATCGACTCGAAGCGCGATTCTACATAGCCGAGGCGCTTGCCTTCCTTGTCCGTCGCAACCTTTACATACCGGACGGGGTACAAATCCTCCTCGCGCTTGAGGCTCGCGGCCGAAAGGGCGGAAGGGTCTACCAGATGCAGGCGCGGGTGAGCGATAGGAAGCTGCTCGGTCAGGATATTTCCGCTGGCGGCGAACCATATCTGGGCCTTGCCGCGCTTGTCGAGCCTGATCGCGACGGCGATGTTGTTCGAAAGGTCCTCGGACAGCAGATAGACGCAGGTCGATTCGAGGGCGAGCCAGCGGTCGAGTCTGCGAAGCGAGAGCGTTCCCTTGATGACTGTCGCCCACGGCGCTTCCTGGCGCAGCCTGCCGACCAGCGGGGATTCGACCCTGATTCCGCGGATCACTCCGAAGAAATCCATCTTCCCTCTCTGGCTGTTCGGAATATGCGCGGCGTCGTCTAGAACGACGATGCGACCCTTGCCCTTCAGGCTGCGGGCAAGGCTGATGCTGCGGGGATTAACTCCGATAATAAGGTGTACCGGGGCCTTGCTCTTACCCAGAGTGTTGAACCAGAGCCAGATACGGCTTTCAAGCTTTCGCGCGAAGACGTGGATTGCGGCCAGAGAGGTCGTCCACACAGCGCAGAGCATAAGGCCGTACAGGATGATCAGGTTGCCGACATTGCCTTCTCCGAAGAAGAAGTTGTTTACCATCCCTATCGTGTACGCCCTGAACAGGAAAAGATCCAGTCCAGTCAGGACGCTCATCACCAGATGCGGGATGAATGCTTTGACGCCGGCGTAGGCCTGCCAATAAAGCAGGATTCCACCCAGCGCCACCAGCGCCGCGCAAACCCACAAAAGCCCGGGTTTGCGTCTGACTACGATAAGTGTAACAATGAAATACAGTACGGCGATCGCCGCCACTACGAGTTGAAGAGCAATAGTATTCATCTTAAGTACTTATTACCTTCAAATATAATGATTTCTCCGAAGAAATCATCAGGTTACTCGCCCAGTGTCGCTACCATTACTGCTTTGATTGTGTGCATACGGTTTTCAGCTTCGTCGAAGACGATGCTGGCGGGGCTTTCGAAGACCTCTTCGGTAACTTCTACGCCGTCCAGTCCGAACTTCTGGTACACATCCTCTCCCGCCTTAGTGTCTCTGTTGTGATAAGAAGGAAGGCAGTGCATGAACTTGCAGTCAGGGTTGCCGGTGCGCTTCATAAGAGAAGCATTTACCTGGTAAGGTTTCAAAAGTGATATTCTCTCCTTCCAAACCTCGTCCGGTTCTCCCATCGAGACCCAGATATCGGTGTAGATAAAGTCGCAGCCCTTCACTCCGGCATCTACATCGTCGGTGATGGTGATTCTGGCTCCGGTCTGCTCGGCGACCTTCCGACACTCTGCGACAAGCTCGGCGGCCGGCTGCAGGGATTTAGGCGCAACGACACGTACGTCCATTCCCATCTTCGCACCGCCTACCAGCAGGGAATTGCCCATATTGAAACGTGCATCGCCAAGGTAGGCGTAGCTGATCTGATTCAAAGGCTTGTTGGAGTGTTCCCTCATCGTAAGGAAGTCCGCGAGGATCTGAGTGGGGTGGAACTCGTTCGTAAGGCCGTTCCATACTGGGACTCCGGAGGATTTGGCGAGTTCTTCGACCGTAGTCTGTGCAAATCCGCGGTATTCGATTCCGTCGTACATGCGTCCGAGAACGCGGGCGGTGTCTTTCATCGTTTCCTTGATTCCGATCTGGCTGCCGGTAGGCCCGAGATAGGTGACGTGGGCGCCCTGGTCGTAGGCCGCTACTTCGAAGGAGCAGCGGGTGCGGGTCGAGGTCTTCTCGAAAATCAGGGCTATGTTCTTACCGACGAGGGTTTTGTGTTCGCGTCCGGCCTTCTTGTCGGCCTTAAGCTCAGCTGCGAGGTTGAGAAGATACTGGATTTCTTCGGGGGTGAAGTCAAGCAGCTTAAGGAAGCTGCGGTTTTTAAGATTAACCATATGTTATTTTGTAATTCTAGTTCCACAAGTAGGATTGCCGAGCTGGCCGGCTTCGGTTATGATACATTCTCCGCCGCCGTTCTCTACGAACGAGATACCGGCCCTGACCTTCGGGGCCATCGAGCCTTCGGCGAACTGCCCTTCTGCAAGATACTGCCGCGCCTGGGCGACAGACATCGAATCGAGTGCCTTCTCGCCCGGCTTACGGAAGTTAACGTACACCTTCGGGACGTCCGTAAGGATATAAAACTCGTCTGCCTTCATCCTCACGGCCGCGAGCGCGCAGGCCAGGTCCTTGTCGATTACGGCCTCGACCCCATGGCGACCGTCCTTCCCTTCGACCACCGGGATTCCGCCGCCTCCGACGGAAACGACTATATAGCCTTCGCGGGCAAGACGCTCCACGAGCTCGATATTCTGAACGGCCAGCGGCTTAGGTGAGGGCACGACCTTACGCCACCCGCGTCCAGCCGGGTCTTCGCGATAGACAGATGCCCGGTCGGAGCCGGGCATGACATTCCCGTCATTCCCGACCTGATCGGGAATCTCTTTATAATACGGGCCTACCGGCTTCGAGGGGGCGGCGAAGGCGGGATCCTCGGCCGAAACCTCTACGCGGGTGACAAGCGATACCACCGACCTCGACATTCCGGCGCTTTTCAAAACCTTTTCCATCGCGGTCTCGATAAGATACGCGATCGAGCCCTGGGTCTCCGCGCCGCAAAAGTCCATCGGCATCGCCTGCAGCCCGAATTGGGAGGAGCCGGCTTCATGGCGCAGGAGCGCATTCCCGACCTGCGGCCCGTTCCCATGGCCTATTACGAGCCCGCAGCCCTGCTCGAGCAGCGGCAGCAGGCAGCGGCAGGCATCTTCGACATTGGCGAGCTGTTCGGCGTAGGTGCCTTTCTGCCCGGCCCTAAGCAGTGCGTTCCCTCCGAACGCGACCATCACAAGTTTTCCCATAATCTAGTCTCTGTATAAAGGAAGGGTGGAGCAGCGAAGAAGTCCGCCCATCTTGGAAATTTCACGATAAGGAACAGTCTCGACCGTAATTTCCTGACTTTCGAGCCAGGCCTTCAGGCGGGTGAAGTGTTCTTCGACTACAACGATATCTTCGGAGATGGAGAAGATGTTGGAATTCATCCAGTACATCTCATCTTTAGTAAGCTCAAATACGTTCTGGGGGCCGAAGAGTTCGATTATGTGGCCGGCATCGCGAGGGTTGAGGAAGCCGTCTTTATATATGATAGCTTTGCCCCGGCCTACGGGCATAAAGGTACAGTCCAGATGCAGGATCCCCTCATAAGGATCTGTATCGCTCTTGCGAAGGTTCAGCGGAATGATGTTTTTCTCGGGGAAGATCATCGCAAGGTAGTCGAGCGCAAGCCTGTTTGTTCGCGCTGTTTTTACCTGAGGATAATCCTTGAATGCGTATTGGCCTACAAACAGGATATCTCCGTATAGGATTACGTCTCCTCCCTCTACGTGGACCGCTTCGGGCAGGTTGTAAATCTGTTTGTAGTGGATCTGGCTGTAGATCTCGTCGTAGGCGTCTATCTCGTCCTGTCTGTCGGGGATGATGTTTGAGACTATTATTTTGTCGTCGATGACGAAACCTACGTCGCGCGAGAATATCTGATTGCAGTTCTCTACAGGAGCGGGACGGTAGACTTTGACCCCGTGTTTAAGTAAAACAGCCTCGAAGGCTCCCATCTCGCGGATGATGTCCTCGTCCTTAGGATAAATGCCTTTTGAGGCTGATTCGTATGATTTTGCATCGAAGGTCTGCTGCGGGGTCGGAGCGGGACCATTCGATTCCGGGCGTCCAAGGATAACCTCCCTGAGACGCCCGGTTTCTGATGTAACGTGTATTTTCATTTAATTCATAAAACCGTCTACTTGAACGGCTCTACGAATATAAGCATTTTTCGGCTAAAGTCCGTTGCCCGGATAGGGGTTCTCTACCGTTTTCCCGTCCATCAGGTCGCGAAGCGCCTTCCTGAGCGTTCCCTTCGCATCGTCCTCGCGATATTCCCAGGCAAAAGCGCCCAGCATACCCTTTTGTTTCAGGAATGCGACGCGGTAGCTGATAGACTCGGGATCCTCGTAACTGGCGTACATTTTACCGTCTTTGTCGCCGAGGTAGCAGTTCTTGCCCTCATCGTCCCACCATCGGATATTGTAACCCTCCACGCTCTTTCCGTCGACCTTGCCGGTCGAGAGCGCGTCCACAGCCCGGTGGTACTGGACCGACGAGGGATAGACAGAGCCGTCGCCGTGGCCATAGAAACCGACCCCGTAGTTCATCCGGTCGTAGGGTACGCCCTTCGAATGGAAGGTTTCTATGCTCTCCTCACCCGAACGTTTGCGGGTCAGTTTCGAGCGGTAGAGAGGGGAGTTGTGGTAGGGCGGGTCTCCCATCGAATAGGTCATTACGTTGATGTAGTCGACCCACTCGAGAGCGGTTTTGTGGTCCATATACTCGCCGCTGGAGGAAGCGGCGTAGGTGATGAGCCTGTTCTCGCCGAGAGCTTCGCGCAGTTCCTTTACAAGAGTGTTGAAGTTCTTCGTGTCATTGGGGTCGGCGCCGTTGTAGTAGTCCTCGCCGTTGTGGGTAGAGTGGGCGGCATGTGTAGGGTACTCCCAATCCAGGTCTACACCGTCTATTCCGTAGGTCTCGCAGGCGTTCAGGATGTTCTCGACGAAGGCTTTTCGCTTAGTCTCGTCTTTTGCCATCTGGGAGAAACCATCGGCATTGTAGCCCCAGCCTCCTACCATCAGAAGAATCTTGAGTTCGGGATAGGTTTTCTTGAAGGCCGCGAGTTTCTTAAGATAATCGGGTTTAGCTATCTCCAGTCCCGTTCCGTTCTTTTTGTCTACGAAGCGGGCGTGGCCATAGTTTATGTGTGTAAAGCAGCGAATGTCTTCCTCTTTCGGGAACTGAGCGCTGGGAGTATACTCGGTAAAGTACACACATCTTACCGGGGTGATTCCCAGTCGGGCGAGGCGCGCGTCTCGCTCTGTGGAGTCCTCGGGGGTAGTTGTTTCCGTCTCCTGGCCTTCCGGTACAGCCTGCTTGCCCCCGTAGACCGGCGCTTCCTGCTGCGGCTCACATGCGGAGAAGAGCGCCAGAGCGAGAGCCGAGGCGAGTAAGACAAATCGTTTCATATGTTACAAATTCGAAAATTCTACTTTGTGGAGGATAGAGTTCGAAGAGTCGTCCGCTATCCAGATGCAGTTGTGGGTGTGGTCCACACAACAGACTTCGGGGTTGTTCTTGGTAAAAGAACTGAGGGGATATTTCGCGATTATTTTGGATGCATCGCCGCTGAACATATACAGCGTAAAGGGAAGGTATTCCGGGCGGGTACTGTTGCTGTTCGAGTCAATCACCCAGAGGCGGTCACGCTCAGCGTCGTAACACATATCTCCAACCTCCGAGATGGTCGGGCAGACGGTCCTGAGGCTGGTTTTGTTCGAGAGTTTTTCGCCCTTGAGGGAATATCTCCAGTAGTTGGCTCCCGTCTGGGCGCCTACGTACAGCTGGCCTTTGTAGTAGGCTATGCCTTCAAGGCCTGAGTTTTCATAGCTTGCCGCGTCTGCGACTTCGCAGATCTTGACAAGAGTATCATAATTCGGAGCCCTGATTACGCGGATGCGGTTGGGTTCCGAAGCTATGTAAAGATCTCCCGTTTCGGGATCCATACAAAGCCCTTCGAGGTCGTTGTCGAAGTTCTTGATATGTTCGAAAGTACCGTCGAAGTGGATTTTGTAGAAATCACCCTGATCGCCGACTCCCCACATAAAGTCCTTGTCCTTGCTAAGACAAAGGCCGGATAGTTCGACTACTCCCTTGAGGGTCCAGCTCGTAACTTTCCCCATCACGGGCGCGTCTTCCGGGTTGGTCCAGCTGGCAGCGCTCTGGGCTCCGCCATAGGTGCCGTCCTCGTTGGCTACGGCTTCTTTCTTGATGGGGGCAACAGGGCCCTTGTTATCATCTGTTGTACAGGAAACGCAGGATGTGAATCCGAAAACGACTAAAAGACAGAATGCGAGAATGGATGATTTCATAACTCAAAAAATTAAAAAGATGGGGGCACGGAGCCCCCATCTTTGAGAGGGTTGACTATTAATGCTCCTTGGCGCAGCGGATGTTACCTGCTGCATAGCGGAAGTAGCTGTGATAGTAGTACTTGCCGGAATCG
>JAEEGF012329212.1_pt1 | contig 12395 bp, 5 predicted proteins | sample 9134171 | NCBI WGS metagenome assembly JAEEGF01 (sample SAMN16246542, study PRJNA631951) | gut metagenome | biome: gut microbiome; feature: rumen; material: AP-attached | host: Bos | place: Iran: Karaj | collected 2018-10 | reverse complement strand
CGAGAGCATTTTCGTTCTCACCGCTGTCGAATAGTGGTACAAAACTGAAGTAGTAGTAGTTGTTGTAGTATAGGCCCATTAAATAAGTGATGATTTCGATTCCGGAGTATTCCTGCAGCACGCTATTTCCGAGAGAAAAAGGAATCTCCTCATATTTATACGCGGGGACGGCACCATCATCAAAGGTGACGTCATAATCTTCATCATACCCATAGCCAACGCCCTTGACACCGGTTGCTACATAATAGTTTCTCATTAGACTAGGGTTTTCGGATTCGTTCGTCATATTTTCGCCAAGAATGCCACCAATTGAAGAACCAGTATTACCTGTTATTGTGCCTTCATAGATGCAATCCCAAATATTACCTTCGCATAAAGAACCTGCTATACCGCCTATCATGTCTGCATTTCCCTCTCCTGTGATGGTTGCATTGCAATAACATCCTGAAATGTTTCCTTGGTTATTTCCTGCGATGCCACCTATTTCGCAAGTAGTTCCCGATACGGATCCTGAATGTCTGCATTCGGACATATAATCTGAAAAATAACCAGCAATGCCGCCAACAGTGTTCTTGCCTGAAACGGAGACGTTGTTGTTGAAGCAGCAAGAGATGCCTCCTCCTGAATAACCTGCAATGCTACCGACAAAATCACGGCCGATGAATGAGCAATTAGATAGTTTTAGATTTTCAACAGTACCAAAGCCAGATACATAGCCAAATACACCTATACCGTCTTGGTTTGGTTCATTGATGGTGATGTTGCTAATTGTTTTGCCATTGCCATCGAAATTGCCTTCGAAGGGGCTATCTTCAGTTCCAATGGGAGTGTAGCTCTTGCCTGTGTAGCTGAGATCATTCTCCAATTTGAAGTACTCTTCGGAGTAGCCGTTTCCATTGTTTACTGAAATGGCAAATGCGTCGAGGTCGCCAGTCGATTTAATGAGGTAAGGTGAGCCTTCGGAACCATCGCCTTCCAATATGGTGAATGAGGCAACGTAAAGATAATTTGAATAATTATTACCATCTTTATCAGCCCCATCTACCAAATCCCAGCAATCAAACCAAACTGCTATTGTATGATTTCCATATTCTAAATTGGAGATGATAACACTAGATGGAGAAAAATTGGAGCCTCCTGATTGGTAATAGTTATTGTTGTGTTCATTTTTCCATTTGTTCATAGAAAGTGGAGTTGGGGCGCCACCATCAATACTATAATACATATTAATATCTCCGGTCCAGCTATCTCCACTATAGACTTGTGTCTGACCGCCCAATTCTAGATGGGAGATTATGCCAAGGTTAGCGTTGTTGAATGGACCCGAACACCACTCTGTATGGTTAGGGTTTGCACCATCGTTAGAAGGAATAAGGGTTCCCCAATACCAAGTACCATTGACATTGATTGCGCTTCCTCCTATCCATGTAGCTGTTTTAGCCATGGATGAAGAAACACTTGCAGCGAGTAGCAAGGTCGCTGCTAATGAGATAAAACTTGTCTTCATGATTTGTTTTTATTAGTTATGCAAATTGTTAGTAATTTGAAATATTCAGCGTTTATTGGGTGCAAATTTAGTGAAAATATATATACCTTCCAAATATTTGCGTAATTATTTGCAAAAATAGTTCTGAGAAGGTGAAAAATCGCCTTCGGCAGGAAAATGCTTAAATATCTTTGCTTGAACGTATAAGGTCACACAGAGCGCACGGAAATACACAGATTTTTTTAAACGTTAATGACCGTATAATGGACCGTTAATTACCATTAATATTTTTTTTGATGAAAAAAAAACTTTTGAAGAGTATGGGGCTGAAGCCCCGAAGCTGATAGGTGATGGCATACATCTGTGAATGCGAGCATTCCCATCTGCATGTCACCGCCTATCAGCGCCTATTCCATGAATAGGCCATCCTTTTCAAAAGAGAAAAAGGTCTTCAATCTTTGAAGACTGAAAAAGGCTTCGCCAGAAAAATTTTGTGGGTCGAGATTTGGACGAGAAACGGGGTCCGGATGGCTTTTTTCTTTAGTTCAAAAAAAAACTTTTGAAGAAGTCAGGGACGATGTCCCTTGAGCTATTGGCAAGCATCATGCATTCGTGAATGCAAGCATTCCCGCCTACATGCTACTTCCCAATAGCGCCAATTCCATGGAATTGGCTGGCTTCTTCAAAAGAGAAAAAGGTCTTCAATCTTTGAAGACTGAAAAAAGGCTTCGCCAGAAAAACTATCCAGGTCCTGTTTGCTTGATCTGAAAATGAAAAAAAAAACTATGAGAGGTGTGGGGACTGCGTCCCTGATGCTAAGTCTTGCAGTATTGCATGTATGAGAGCGAGCTCTCCTACCTGCATTCCTACAACACTAAGCGCACATCTGTGATGTGCTCACACCTATCATAGATAAAAATGCTCCACACTTGTGGAGCAGAAAAAAGGCTTCGCCAGAAAAAATTTTGTGGGTCGAGATTTGGTCGAGAAACGGGAACCGGATTGTGTCTTCCCCCTAAGCAGGTATTCTGCCCCCGCTGTTGATTGTTGTTCCCTACGGTCACGTCCAGGAGAAAGCCCTACGGTCACGTCCGAGAGAAGCCCTTCGGTCACGTCTAGGAGAAGCGGAGGATAGAGGGGGTCCTTTTTCTGGGCTTTGCCCTTTTTTCTAGCTCCTAAGATAGGAGCCCTACACCTTTCGAAGTTTTTTTTTAGAAATAGTTTATTGGGTGATTACTTTTGTGGTCGTTCGATTTTTTTGCGGATTATGTCCTTCGCTCTAATTTTTCCGATCACTTTTTCTATCCTGTCTATTAACGGGCGGTTCCAATATGACTTGATGTTCTTGAACAGTTCCCAGCCAAAAGAGTTCTTGTAAATCTCTACGCTGCCTAATGGGACTGAGAGAGTGCAACTGTCGATACCGGGGAACTCCCGGAAGCCATGATTTTCGACATAGGCTGGTGTATCGGATTCAACACGTATAGTTTTTAACGAATAGTCATCTTTGATAATAAAATCGTCGATAAAGCAGATGCTGGCTGGTATAGTCAAAGAGGTCAATTCTTCGTTATAGAGGAATGCAAATTTGCCAATTTCGGTCACGACGTATTTCTTCTTTTGGTATGTGACGGTGCTGGGAATTCTGACTACGCCCTTGTATTCACCACTTTTCGGTACGACTATTGCTATTGATTCTTCGGGTATCAATTTGTAGTTGATGCCGTTGATCTCATGGTTATTTTCTTCTTCATAGAAAATATGATATTCATAGGCGTTTTTGGTCTCAACGAATGTCAATTTATTGCTCAACGTTGTGCCGCTGATCTCAAACCTGGCTATATCTAGGGCTCCAGCGCGGTAGATGAACTCTCGGGATGATTTCTTATTCCTGCCTACCACTACTACGACACCCACCGTTATGGTGTCGCCGTCGTTGAACTTATTGAGGTACTGGTTGAGGTCGATGGTCGCAGTTTTGCCCGCAAGGATATCTTGAGTTGTGACGACTGCTCCGGAGGTGTTCCGTACCTTGAGACGGGCGACGAGGGCTCCTTTGTTCGTTAGTTGGATCGCTCTGATAATTTCCATAATAGTTTAGTTTTAAGGGTTATTATTGGGTGTTGCTGATGATTCCGGTGCAAAGATAAGGTGTTTTGATGAATTATGCAAGTTTTATTGGTAATTTTTTATCATGAATAATATTATGATGAAAAAAAACTTTTGAAAGGTGTAGGTGCGGAGCACTAGTGCTGAAATGACATGAATGCTTCTGTGAATGCAAGCCTTCCCAGCTGCATTCATATCTTTTCAGCGCACGGCCTTGCCGTGCTACACCTTTCAAAAGAGAAAATGGCTCCACTACTTGTGGAGCTGAAAAAAGGCTTACGCCAGAAAAGCTATCCAGGCCACGATAATAAGATTAAGAAAAAAAAGCTTTTGAAGAAGGCTGGGCTTATGCCCTGAGCTGCTGATTGGCGTCATGCGTCTGTGAATGCGAGCATTCCCATCCGCATGTCACCATTCATCAGCGCACATTCGCTTGAATGTGCAGCCTTCTTCAAAAGATAAAAATGCTCCACTACTTGTGGAGCTGAAAAAAGGCTTACGCCAGAAAAGCTGTCCAGATCCCGTTAATCTTAAAAAAAGATGAAAAATGGATTCATGAAGATGAGCCAGCCTGATGGCTGTCTTGATGATTAGCTTGATAGTATCATCACCCCTAAAGGGGCTACATCTTCATGAATCGAAAATATCTTTTAAAATAATTAAAAATAATGCTATTCCTAACTGTATAAGGATAAAATTCTGCTGAAAGTTATATCCTTCGGATAGAAATCTTGGAGGAAATCTGATGAGGAAATGGAGGAGGAAAAAAGATGATGAAAAAAGGCTTCGCCAGAAAAGCTGTCATCTGGATACTTATGGTTCAGGGTTAAGGGTGAATGGTTAAGGGTTAATGTTTCAGGTTTAAGGGTTCATAATTTATGGAGAAGCTCGGAAACATTTCTCGGAAACTGATTGCAGAAAATATTGGTAATTGGGGTTAAATAATGTTTTATTTATAGGGTTTTGATACAAAAATATTAAAAAATTATCAGAATTCATCTTTTTTTGTTCAATAATTTTTTTTTCTTATTTTTATTTCTTATATTTGCCCGGTATTCCGAATTAAATCTATGTTTTGCTATATGATTAATCAATGCTTTGTTGATTTTCATTATTATTAAGATTTAATGAGCGATTATATTGTAAAACTTTGATTTCATTAATTGATCATTAACAATAGTATTAACTTATATGATACTTTCATCATTTAGTTATAAGACTACAGGTTGGGAACTTGTTGAGATGAATGCGTTGAATCTAACCAATTTATTGGTTGGTAAGAATGCATGTGGTAAAACTCGAACCATCAAAGCATTACAGAATGTAACCTCGTTCTTGTCCTTTCAACCAGCAAATTTTGGGGGCTACTCATTTAAAACAAAACTGTCTTTTGCTGATCCTAATGATAGAGATTGGTTTATGACGTATAGTTTTGAGATTATTGATGGAAAAGTAAAAACCGAAAATCTTTTAGTTTGTGGCAAGGCACTTTTGAAGAGAGATTCAGCTAAGGCTGTTCTCAGAGATGTAATAATATATCCTCCTAAAGAAAAACTAATTATTCAGGTTCGTCGTGACAGCAAAGATTATCCTGAAATCGAAAAGTTGATGAATTGGGCGGAAGGCGTTGTAGTTGTCTCTTGTTCTGATATTAATCCGTATACGATATTAAATAAAACCGCGGGTTTCATCAATCCATTGCCATTCAGCGAACTGGTTAATAGGTTAAGTGCAGAAGAAATAAAACATGTGATGTCCGATGCTAAGCTTTTAGGATACGATATTACAGATATGAAACCTGTAGAGGTGAATAGTGAATTAAAGCTTGTGGCCGTTAAAGAACGTTATGTGGTTGGCAGACTTGTCGATTTCCAGTTGTCAAGCGGAATGCTTAGGGTATTATATCTGCTTTGTATTCTTGAATTTTGTAAGCATGGAAATATTAGTTTGCTGCTAATTGATGATTTAGGAGAAGGATTAGATTATAAAAGAGCTATTCATCTTGGTCAAAAAGTATTTGATACTTGCGACGAAAATGGTATTCAGATGATTGCTAGTTCGAATGATTCCTGCCTTATGGATGTGATTGACATATCTAAGTGGCAGCTATTGAGACGTAATTATAGTAAGTTGTCAGTATTGAACCAAACAAATATTCCTGAACTATTTAATCAATTTCGTTTAACCGGTTTGAGCAATTTTGATTTATTCTCGTCGGATTTTATTGATAACTTTTTTGCTTCTTTACAGAAATGAAGTATGCTGTGTATGTGGAAGGTAGGTCGGAGTTGCTTTTTGTAGCAGACGTTTTACAAAAGTATTCTGACTATGATCCATCGCGCTGTGGATTTCGATGTTATAATCTGAAAGCTGATGATTTATCTAAGATGAATAATCCAATACAAGGTGATGAGAGTTCTTCTGTTTATTATCAGATTATAAACGTCAACAATGATAATTATGTGATATCTAAGCTGAACAAAGACATTCCTGGACTTCAGCGTCAAGGATTCAATGTTATCATTGGGTTAAAGGATGTTTTTGGTAAATCTTATGAGGTCCTTTCTGCAGGCCATCCTGTTGTGGACAGGTCTAAGATTGAGCGACTGTATGAGCATCAGAGCGGTGTTTTGAAAGCACATGAGGGTGATTGCCGTCTGCATTTTGCCATTATGGAATATGAGGCATGGATGCTTGCTCTGATCGAGAATTACGTTATGAGTAAGGGTCAAAATCTTTTAGAACTTTATGATATATTTGGTCTTAAAAAGGATTTTGACCCAGAAGACATATATCATCCTTATCCTTTGGTTCAGAAAATAATTAAAGCTTGTGGAAGTGATTACCATAAACATGATAATGATTGTCTCTCGTTTTTATCAACCTTGACGAAAGATGATTATGAGAAACTTCGTTATTCTGGCCGTTGCGCTTCATTTGGCAAGTTTTTAGACAGTTTGCTAGGTGGAGAATGCCCAATATTACCGTGAGAATTTTTAGTCATCAAGTTTTTAAGTAAACATTCGAGTCTTTTTCTGCCTCCAAGGATATGACAAGCAGGTTTTTTTCATTTTTTTATCAATTATCTGTAGAATAGGGTTCTCATCATTTCATTAACGAATAATTAACGGTCCATTATACGGTCATTAACGTTAAAGATACATCCCGGCTTTATTTCCTCATAAGATTTCCTCAAAGATTTCTTGCGTTAGCAATACAGACAATATGAATGTGAGGTCCGGACGGTTTTTCTGGCGTAGCCTTTTTTTACTTCAAGAATTGAAGTCTTTTTCTGTTTGGAAGGTGTAGCACTGCAGCAAGGACGTGCGCTGAAAAGACTTGTATGTAGATGGGAAGGCTTGCATTTACAGGTGCATACAGGTCTTTGCAGCATATGGTGCTTTAGCACCTACACCTTGCAAAGTTTTTTCTCAATATTTTTATATATGAATAATCCCGACACTGGTGGGTGCCGGGATTATTGAGTTTAGTGTTTAGAGTTGAGTGTTTAGAGAGAGATTACTTGATCATGACCTTGCGGCCGTTGTGGATGTAGAGGCCTGGTGTGATAGGCTGGGAGAGGAGACGGCGGCCATCGAGGGAGAAGTAGGGGTCGGAGGACTTGGAATGATCGGAGGACTCGGAGATAGTCTTGATGGAGGCTGCCTCTTCGTCGCCGAAGTTGAGGACGAAGGACTTGACTTGCTGACTGGATGTGAGATTCAGCTCGAAGTAGGCGCGGAAGGCATTGATGGTCATGTCGCTGCTGGGGTAGTAGAGGGTGTTGCCTGCTCCGAGATAGAGGATGTCGCTGTTGGCACTGGTGAACGGTTGGGGATTGTAGGTGCCTATGAAGCTGACGCTTGGGGCGACTACGGGACTCGGAGTGCTACTTAGGGTGACGTTGGTGAAGGTTGGATTCACGATATTCTCTTCACCGCTATTCCACTTGATGATGTAGGGCTTGCCTGCCTCGATGGATTTCACCTCTACGAAATTGAGCGTGAGGGTGCCTGATGATGGATCGAATCCTGTTTGGCTATCTGCACTATTATCAAGCGTCATGACTGTGGCTCCTTCGAGCGGGGTGCCAGTTAAACCGTTGTATTCATCACCGACGCTGAATGGCAGACACAAGGTGTTCCAATCGCCATCTTTGTAGAGTGTGCGTCCGACAAGGCCTACACGTGGCATAGATTCAGTGTCGTCAATGAGACTGCTGTTGTCGGCATTGTCTCTGAGACCGTAGGTGAAGTAGCCTGTTGTTGGGTTGGCAAAATCGTAATTGGTGTTAGAAGAATTAAAATCGACTGCACCCTTGAGGTTCGTACAACCTATGAACAAAGAAATGCTATAATTAGGAACTACATGGCCATTGTTGAAGTCGCTGTTGCAGAAGATTGTCTCCAAATTGTAGCAATAACCGAACATAAACTGTAACGTCAGATTATTATCGGACGAAACTGTAAAGCTGGTGAGATCGAGATTTATCAGGCTTTGGCAGATATGGAACATAAACGACATGTCGGTTACATTCTCGGTATTGAAGTTCGAGAGATCGAGACTTGTCAGTTTAGAGCAGCTAGAGAACATATACGACATATTGGTAACATTCTCGGTATTGAAGTTCGAGAGATCGAGACTTGTCAGTTCGGAGCAACCAGTGAACATAAACGACATATCGGTAACATTCTCGGTATTGAAGTTCGAGAGATCGAGATTTTTTATATTGTGGCCACTATGGAACATTCCCGACATATTGGTGACATTGCCTGTATCGAAACTCGAGAGGTCGAGACGGGAGAGACTGGTTTCGTAGAACATATACGACATGTCGGTAACTTTATCGGTATTGAAGTTCGTGAGGTCGAGACTTCCCGAACCTGTGTAACCATTGAACATATATGACATGTCGGTAACATTCTCGGTATTGAAGTTCGAGAAATCGAGACTTTCCAGCTGATAGCACTTTTGGAACATGCTTGACATATCGGTTACATTCTCGGTGTTCAGATACTCAATACCGGAGATGGCAGTCAAATACTCAAGACCTGCAAACATTCCCTTGGTGGAAGTAAGTCCATGGTAGTTGCCGAATGATGCATCAAATACTGCGTAAGAAATGTTGGGGTTTCTAGTCTTGGCTTTTCGAGCAGGGGCACTAAACGGATCTACTATTACTTCTTCTGGGTATAGCCAACCTGGTAAATCGCCTACCCATGGGATGTCATAAACTGTGCCTTGACGAGTTTCCTTATAAGCATCGTAGTAGAATGTGAGGGTTCCGTCGGAGAGTACTGCGTAAGCTAAATTATGGGTTGTAAAGTATCCTCCTTCTGTTGGCTTGGCGAAGGCTATTGTCACATTGCTTGCATTGTAGCCATCGAGTTGGGTACATCCTAAGAACATATTGTCGGAAGGAATCGTCAGACTGCTCCAATCGTTGTTGCAGTAGATGGAGGCAAGCGATGAGCATCCGTTGAACATATCGGACATGTCGGTAATCGCAGACGTATTCAAATTGGTGAGGTCGTTGATGACGGTCAGATTTGTCATGCTGCTGAACATGCCTGCTGTGGAGATGAACTTGTAGTTCTTCATTGATGCATCGAAGGTCACTGAGGTAAAGGTGGCGCTGCGCCATGATCCTTCGCCGGTATTTGTGAATTCCAATGAACCAGAGGCGGGCTTGTTTGCATCATAGAAGAATGTGAGATTGCCATCGGCAACGATGGCGTATGCCTCCCTCTTGGTGAAGTAGCCGCCTTCGGAGGTGGGTTTGGCAGAGCTTACATCAAAATGTTCTGAGTCATAATTAGGAAGTGCAAAACAATCGTAGAACATTTTATCCGATTGGAGGATATTGGGTTGATCCCAGTTGTCGTTGCAATAAATATTTGTCAACGTCTCGCAGTATGCGAACATGTACTCCATATTGGAGACGTTTTCGGTGTTGAAGCCTGTGAGATCAAGAGTCTTCAAACTTCTACAAAGGGTGAACATATACGACATATCGGTGACATTCGACGTGTTCAGATACTCAAGACCATTGATAGTGGTCAAATAGTATAAACCATTGAACATAGAGGCCGTAGAGGTAATTGGATAGTCGCGGTACGAAGCATCGAACGTAGCAGTGGTTATATATTCATAATAATATTCATCTTCATCTTCAATATTCCACTGGAAATCATAGAAGATCTTTTCGGTGTTCTGATCATTGGCTCTTTCAGCGCTGTTTTCGTCATAATAGAACGAGAGGTTTCCGTCGGATGTGAGCACAGCATAGGCTATTGGTCCACTACTAGTGAAATAGCCGCCCATTGAAACAGGTTTGGCATAGGTTATGTTGTCTTTATCATCTTGATAGTTGGGAAGGCTCGTACATCCCAAGAACATCCAATCGGATGAAAATTCTTCACTTCGCGGAATACTGCTCCAGTCGTCATTACAATAGATATTCCTCAGGGATTCACACCCAGTGAACATCCACTTCATATCGATGACGTTTGCTGTATTGAAATTCGAGAGGTTGAGAGTCTGTAATCTTGTACATTCTTCGAACATATCAAACATGTTACGTACGTTCTCTGTGTTGAAATTCGAAAGGTCGAGGCTTGTCAGTGAAGAACAACCATAAAACATCCATGACATATCTGAGACTTTTCTCGTATCGAAACTTGAGAGATCGAGAGTCTGTAAGCTTGCACAATCTTCGAACATATCAAACATGTTACGTACGTTCTCTGTGTTGAAATTCGAAAGGTCAATAGCAGTCAGTGCAGAGCATCCACAAAACATGTATGACATATTCTCGACTTTACTCGTGTTGAAACTTGAAAGATATAAACTTTTAAGATGACTAATTGGCCCCGGTTCCTCAAACCATTCGTAAAAAAACATGCCTTCCATATTGGTAACATTTCCAGTATTGAAGTTACGAAGGTCAAGGCTGGTCAGTGCATAGCACTTAGAGAACATGTATGACATATCCTCAACGTTTTGCGTATCGAAACCAGATAGTTCGAGGGCTGTCAAGCTACTGCAATTGAAGAACATGCCTGACATGTTTTTGACATTACTTGTATTGAAGTTCGTGAAATCAATGCTTTCCAGGGCTGTACATGTTGCAAACATGTCAAAGGCTGATTCGAGACTATAGTCGCTGAAAGAAGCATCGAATGCAACTGATGTGATGGCGGTGTTACCAATTAGTACACCATTTTCATCATAATCTTCATAATTGACCCACTCTGGTTCATTCCAATCATCTGGGTCACCGGTATTCCACGGGATGTCATAGACGGTGACTGATTCTGATTCATCCGGTTTGTTTGTGTCGTAATAGAACTTGAGAAGGCCATTGGCATCGAGCACGGCATAAGCTTTAGGAAGTTGGAAGAAATAGCCATCATACGGATTGGCAAATGTTATGTCCGTCTTATTATTATCATATGGGATAGCACCGACGAGGTTTGTACATCCGGCAAACATACCGGTCGAAGGAACATCGAGTCCGCTCCAGTCCTTGCCACAATAGATGGTGGTCAAACCGGAGCAGCCATTGAACATATTGCGCATGTCTGTTATGCTGGATGTGTTCAGATTATCAAGATCATAGATTTTTGTCAATCCTGTCAATCCACTGAACATTCCGGCAGTAGAACTGAGTTTATAAGCTGCAAATGAAGCATCGAAGGTTACAGTCGTGAACGCTGCAGTCCTCCAGGTTCCATCTGAGTTCTGGTCAATGCTATAAGTGTCTTCGAATTTATATCCATCGTAGTAGAACGTAAGATTAGCATCTTTTACTACAGCATAGGCTTGCTTGGGTGTGAAGTATCCACCATCTTCAATTGGTTTTGCAAAATTGATGTCATTGGAATTATTCTCGTTCCAGTTAGGAAGATTCTCGCAACCAGCAAACATACCAAAGGAATCAAAATATCCTTCGCGTTCAATGTCCCAGTTCCCTGCGTATATCATTTCAAGACTGCTACAACCCTCAAACATAGATTGCATAAGGGAGACTTTCTCAATATTGAAGTTCGTGAGGTCGAGGCTTGTCAGTTTGGAGCAACCATTGAACATAAAATGCATTGCGGTGACAGCTTCGGTGTTCAAATATTCCAGTCCAGTAATGGATTCAAGATTAGTCATGCCAGAAAACCAATGTTCTGTTGTCGTTGGTCTACATTCACTGAACGATGGCTCGAAGATGACTTGAGTGACATTATTACCGAAAATCTCACCTAGAAAGGCTTGTTCATTCTCTTCCCAAACGTACGGATTATTTACATCGTTCCAATTGTCATCATAGCGTAATATAAGTTTACCGTTGTTGAGATAAGCATAAGGTTGATTCTCGGCGAACAATCCCTGCCATACACTAAGAAGGGAGATAAGGAGAACTAAGAGTCTTGAATTTCTCATAGAAATGCAAGATGAGAGGAACTCACGCATCGTGGGTTGTGGGGATAGATGTTTGAACATAAGATAGAATAAAATTAGAAAGATTATATAAGAAATAATTGAATTGTTGTAATTGGGTGTGGGGTTAAGAAATAAGATAGGAGAAGAACTTATTCTTTTGGGTGCAAAGAAACGAAAAATTTTCGATTTTTCCAAGAATAAACGTAAAAATCTGCTTGAACGATAGTATTTGAACGTTAATGACCGTATAATGAGCCGTTAATTGGTCGTTAATGAAAAGATGAAATAAGATTAAAAAAAAACTTTTGGAAGGTGTAGGTGCATGAGCACCTGATGCTGAAATGACATGAATGCTTCTGTGAATGCA
>JAEEGF010569644.1_pt1 | contig 12395 bp, 11 predicted proteins | sample 9134171 | NCBI WGS metagenome assembly JAEEGF01 (sample SAMN16246542, study PRJNA631951) | gut metagenome | biome: gut microbiome; feature: rumen; material: AP-attached | host: Bos | place: Iran: Karaj | collected 2018-10 | reverse complement strand
TCAGAGCTCTTTGTATCAGGGTAGCCCACAGACAGCTTCATCATGAATCTGTCCAGCTGTGACTCGGGAATTGGGTAGGTTCCGGCCATTTCTCTTGGATTTTGCGTGGAGATCACCATAAAAGGCTCAGGAACGGGAATATCAGTGCCATCAATTGTTACTTTGTGCTCCTCCATAACCTCTAACAGAGCAGACTGGGTCTTGGGCGATGTTCTGTTAAGCTCATCAGCAAGTACAATGTTATTGACTACAGGTCCCGGAAGAGTCTTGAAGGTTCCATTTGACTGGTCATAGACAGAAAAACCCGTAATATCCGACGGTGTAGTGTCCGGCGTACACTGTATTCTTGAAAAAGATAAAGAAATAGAGTCAGACAATGCCTTCACAATAGAAGTTTTGCCGACTCCCGGAACATCTTCAAGAAGCACATGACCACCTGACAGAAGACAGATTATTATTTTATCTATCACCTGCCCCTTGCCTACGATGCGCTTCTCCATGTTGTCTTTTAGATTTTGAATTTTCTCCCTCATTGCAGGCCCCCAACTTATGCGAATTCTTACTTAATATTATAGTAATTTTCAGACAATTAAGCTATAGCAATATACATGCATATAGCGGTAAAATGATATTAGTATTGTTTTCGGAGGCGTCAAATGATAATTGCGCAGTGTTTTGTTGAATTTATTTTTTACAGCTTTTTGGGATGGGTATGGGAATCCATCTATTGTACAGCCAAGGAGAAAAAGTGGGCTGACAGGGGATTCTTGTTTGGGCCTGTATGCCCGATATACGGTTCATGTGTAGTGGTTACTTCAATTATTTTTGGTCTGATCCCGGCTTTGTCGGATCCTTCTTTCCCGGTATGGGCAATATTTATAATCTGTTATTTAGGAAGTGCGGTTGCTGAGTTTGGAACCTCATGGGTTCTGGAAAAGAGATTTCATGCCAGATGGTGGGACTATAGTACAATGCCTCTTAATATTCAGGGACGCATATGCGTGCCGGTCAGTATCTGTTTTGGACTTGCCGGAGTCCTTATCGTCAAGTATCTGATTCCTTTCATAAGCGGAATGCATGCTGTGATCCATCCCGGAATATACGAATTCCTGGCGCTGGTACTGGCGGCTGTTTTTGGAGCGGATTTTGCTCTTACTGAGGCCAGTCTTTCAGCACTTCTTAAAAATGTTGAGAAGATGCATGTGGAGTTTAATGAGCGTCAGCAGGCCAGATATGAGAAACTTGAGGAAGAAGTATCAACAATTGAAGCAAAGGTCAATAATGAGAAAAAGGCTGTTGAAGAGCGTATGATAGAGGCAAAAGCTAGTCTTTCAAGGCTACATGCCGGCCAGCTGTCATTTAACCAGAAAAGAATCCTTGTCAGCATAGCACGATTCATGCCTGATAATAAGAGGACTAATGACCAGAACAACGATCAGATCATGCTCCTTGGAGAATTGAAGGCGTTTGTCCGCAAATTCAAAACCGACGATAAAGAAGAAAAATGATAGAAAGCCAGGTTAATTGATGTCAAGAAGAGCAACAATGGATATGACGCAGGGATCTATTCGGAAGGAGCTGATCCTTTTTGCAATTCCCCTGCTTGCAGGAAATGTATTTCAACAACTGTACAATACTATAGACAGTATTATTGTCGGCAGAGAAGTTGGAGCAAGTGCACTTGGAGCTGTTACCAGTGTTGCACCGGCCGTGAATACTCTGGTAGGCTTTTTTATGGGCTTTTCAACCGGAGCAAGCGTTATTATTTCTCACTATTTTGGGGCAAAAAATGAGCAGGGTGTTAAACGTGCAGTACACACTTCTCTAGTGTGTACATTTATACTGGGACTTGTAATGATGGTATTTGGCTACTTTATAACTCCGCCACTGCTTGTGTTTATGTCTACGCCGGACAGTGTAATGCCACTTGCTACTGAGTATCTGCAGATATACTTTTTGGGGATACTGGGGCTTATGATGTATAACATCGGATCGGCTATACTTAGAGCGGTAGGTGATTCTGTTAAGCCTCTGATATTTTTGATAATCACTTCTCTTTTGAATATTGTCCTGGATATTTTCTTTGTAGTGACTTTAAAGCTCGGAGTGGCAGGAGCAGCTTATGCGACTATAATCTCACAGTTTATATCTGCAATTCTTACTATCATTGTTCTTGTCAGAAGCAAGGAAATATATCGCGTAAGAGTGGCAGAACTTGGCGTAGATAAAAAGATACTTGGACAGATAATCACTGTGGGTATGCCGGCTGGAATCCAAGCAGCTGTTATTTCATTTTCAAATCTTTTTGTCCAGGGATATATCAACAGATTTGGAGAAGCAAGCACCGCCGGTTGGGGAGCATATGGCAGGATTGACGCTTTCGTAATGCTTCCGATGCAGAGTATAGCGCTCACTGCAACAACTTTTGTTGGACAGAATGCCGGGGCAGGAAATGTGGAGAGGATTAAAAGGGGGATACGAGAAGCACTCTTCCTTGCTGTCATCTGTACCTTTGTACTGGTGATTCCGGAATTTCTGGCAGCGCCACAGATAGTAAAGCTCTTTAACACCGATCCTGAAGTTGTGCGTTTCGGCGCATTGTTTATCAGAATGAATTGTTTTTTTGATATTCTGTGCTGCAGTAATCAGACACATGCCGGAGCTCTTAGAGGAGTTGGTGATGCAAGAGCACCTATGTACATAATGCTCAGTTCATTTGTGCTCTTCAGGCAGATATATCTGTTTATTGCATCGCATATAACCACTTCCATTTACCCGATTTCGATTGCTTATCCTATGGGATGGCTGGTGTGCAGTATAATCATGCTGATATATTTCAACAAAAGCGGATGGGAGCAGAGAGTGGATGCGAATTATGTACGATAACATGCGATATGGATTGCGGCTTGTGTAATAGCCGTGCAGCAGTGCATAACTCATGTTAAAATATACATACACAGGTAACTAAATAAGGAGGAGCAAATGGCGTCGGTTGCAAAAGATATTGATGGGAAAAAGTTCTATGAGGCAATAGTGAATTTCGAAGACAGCGAGGAATCACAGGACTTTTATTACAAAGTCATGGATATGCTGACAGGCCGTAAGAATAAAAGCGGCAGTGATGAAACCGTAAGGGACAGGATTCTGAAGGCATATGCAGTGCTTTTTTGCGAGGATTCAGGGCTTGAACCCGGGGAAAAGGCAGGAGTAGAGGAAGTTGCCAATACTGCAGACAGACTCTATATCGGTGGCGCCGGTTATGATCCTGAGCACTGGTATCGTATGAAATACCATTTCCCTGTCATTGATGATGATAATTATGATCGATTTGCGGCCCTTGTTCTTGCAGATATGAATGCCGGCCCTCTTCATGATGCAGCTCTTAATGATGGAGAGACACTTGTTGTAGGGGAGGCTGATCCTCTTCATATGACAGCTCAACAGAGACAGAATCAGCAGGTAAAGAGTGTATCCCTGCCGACAGGAGGTGCACAGTGAATATACTAGCAGTAGACGCTGACAGCGCATCCCTGAAAAAGATAAAGGGGATTTTATCTAAAAATGTACCGGAAGCTAACTGTTTCTATTTTGACAGTTCCTTGTCTGCGCTTGCCAAGGCCAGAGAAGAAGAAATAGATGTGGCTTTTCTTGATGCCACGATGCCGGAACTCTCAGGTATTGACCTGGGAAAGTATCTTACAGAGCTCAATCCCTATGTAAATCTTATATATCTGACGGAGACTACTGATTACGCATATGAAGCAATGAAACTCCATGCCAGCGGATATCTCAAAAAACCCGGATCCGGCAGTGAGGTAAAAAAGGAGCTGGAAAGCCTTCGTTATCCTGAGATCAGAAAGAAATACAAGAGAGTTTTTGCCCAGACATTCGGAAATTTTGAGCTTTTTGTAGATGGTGAGCCCGTAGAATTCAAATATAAAAGAACAAAAGAAATTGTGGCGCTGCTTGTAAATAACAAGGGAGCACAGACCTCTAACGGAGAGATCATTGCCTCTTTGTGGGAGGATGATGGAGATCCTGAGAAAAAGCTTTCTTATCTCTGTAATCTCAGACAGGACCTGCAGAATACCTTTAACAAGCTTAAGCTTGAAGGCATAATTCTTAAGCAGAGAGGAAGTATGGCTATCGCCAAGGACAGGATTGAATGTGACCTCTACGACTGGCTCGAGAACAAAAAAGACTCCAAGTACAGATATACCGGTGATTATATGAACCAGTACAGCTGGTCTGAATTCTTTCATGCAGAATTGGACGAGATCAGTTATGATCTGGAGGATGATGATTTCTAAAAGATGCAAGGGATCGGCAATTGCGCCGGTCCCTTTTATGTGACAAAATTGTAATAAAATAGTCACTTGATTGTAAGGTTGGGGTTTTATGCTTATCTCAGATGAAAAGAAGAGGCTTTTTATTTGAGAAGGGAGACATAAGAAAATGAATATTCTGGAAATCAGAAATCTCTGCAAAGTATATGGAACAGGGGAAACAAGAGTAGATGCTCTTAAAGATGTTTCTTTTGATATTGAACAGGGAGAATTTGTAGCTATAGTAGGACCTTCAGGTTCGGGGAAATCCACACTTCTGCATATTCTTGGAGGTGTTGATGTTCCGACTAAGGGCGTTGTGAATATTGCGGGAACAGATATTGGGAAGCTGGATGAGACCAAGCTTGCAATCTTTCGCAGAAGAAACATCGGTCTGATCTACCAGTTTTATAACCTTATACCTATTCTGAATGTGGAAGAAAACATGACGCTGCCTATTTTGCTGGATGGCAAGAAGCCGGACAAGAAGCTCCTTATGGACCTTGTAGATAAGCTTGGCTTAAAGGAAAGACTGTCACATTTGCCTAATCAGCTTTCGGGAGGACAGCAGCAAAGAGTATCTATCGGAAGAGCACTGATGAACCATCCGGCACTTCTTTTAGCCGATGAGCCGACAGGAAACCTCGATTCAGAAAACAGCAAAGAGATCATTACACTTCTTCGCAAGTTTAACAGGGAAAACAATCAGACGGTTGTGATAATCACACATGATGAGAAGATAGCTCTTTCGGCTGACAGAGTAATTACAATTGAAGATGGTCAGATTACCCGGGATTCCAAAAAGGAAGGGGTGATGACTGCATGAATATCATATCTAAGCTGACATTAAGGCATCTACTGGAGAACAAGAAAAGATCAGTTGTGACCATGCTGGGAATAGCTACTTCCACAGCACTTATCAGCGCGATCATGATTGGTATTTTTTCTTTTTTTAGATTCTTTGGTTATCTGGAAATACAAAATTCAGGAAATGCTGTTGCGCAGTTCAATGAAGTAAGTCTTGATCAATATAACGCGCTTTTGCAGGATAAAGGCATTGCGGAGGTCGGACTTCATGTCCTGGAGGAAAAACAGACAGGAGTCAGACTCCTTGTTGATAAGGCAGACAGGCTGAGAATAGGAAATATAGATCGAGGAAATCCTGAATATATCGCAATGAAGGTTGTTTCCGATTATGACGGAAAGCTTCCTGTTAATTCATCGGAGATTGCTGTTGAAGAGAGTTTTCTTACCGATAATGGTCTGGAAGACCTGAAAATTGGCGATACACTTACCTTTGAGCAGGGCTACAGATACATAGACGACGAACTTGAGGGATTTACTTATCTTGGCGGAGCGTATCGGTCTGATGAAAAGTTTGAGGCTCTTACCACTGAGACATGCACTGTTACAGCTATTTTGCACGGAAACAGGGCTACCAGGGGCTGGGATATGCTTTGTGGCATAGATGAAGGATATTACCCGGAGCAGAAAGCTGCAGAAGTTCTGATTCAGCTGAAAAAATGCGACCATACAGCATTTAAGCAGCTAAAAGAGATTAAATCAAAGTATGGGATAACGAAGAGCAACTACAATTCAGAGTATCTTTTAAGTGTCTTTGCATTTGAGGGTAGCTCAGGCGCATTCAAGAGTTTGTTTGTAACGATGGCTATTGCTCTTATGATAGTTATAGCGACGTCTGTAGTATTGATATTTAATTCTATAGGTATGTCACTTACGGAAAGAATGAGATATCTTGGAATGCTTGCCAGCGTCGGAGCCACAGCAAGGCAAAAGAGATTTTCAATTTATTATGAAGGCCTGATATTGGGACTTGTCGGCATTCCTCTTGGACTTCTACTCGGATATATCGGAACAAAGATAACACTTGCAATTCTTGGCAGCAAGATTCTTGAGGCAGATATGATATCAGGAGCAGAGGGAATGAGAGGTGGAATTCCGATTTTCTGCTCGCCGGTTATACTTGTGGCAATTGTGCTTTTTTCAGCAGTTACGATTCTGATTTCAACTTTTATTCCGGCAATACGAGCAGCAAGGATCATGCCAATTGATGCACTTCGCGAAACAAGTACAATAAAAGTAAAAGCAAGGAAATTAAAGGGAAATGCCTTGATCAGAAAGCTTTTTGGCTATGAAGGCGAACTTGCATATAAGAACATAAAGAGAAACGGGGTAAAAGGAACAGTGATAACCATATCCATCGCTGTTTCAGTGATACTGTTCCTCACAATCAATTTCTTCTGTAATTCAATAGCCAGAGCAAATCAGTATAGCATCGACCTTCCATATCAGGTGGTTGCCAGTTGTTCACTGGAAGATAGTAACAGGCTCAGGGCTGCTATCAGCGGTATGGATGGAGTAGACGCTGTATATAGCGCAGGTATGGTCCAATTTCTTTTTACAAAGGGAGAGGATGCTACTTATGAGCTGGCAAATACTGATATTGCAGATCCGGATTATCTGGCGCCTGCTTTCAAGAAACTGATAGTTGATGCAATGTCAGTCATGATCATTGATGATGTTTATTTTAATAAGCTACTTTCAGATAACAATCTGGACAGAGATTACTTCTATGGCGATACTTTACGGGGAGTTCTTCTAAATAACTACTATCATGATAAAAAGAGCGAGGAGTTGTTTAATACAGAGATTCTCGGGCAAAAGCTGCATTATGATCAGGTTACAGGATATCCGCCTGCCATAGAGATGGGGGCGCTGGTTCCGTATGATGATAAGAGTTTTATCTTTAAACTTACCCCAAAGGGGACTGCTACAGTATTTGTACCGGCTTCTATGTACTATGAAAAGGCAAAAGAAGTATTGCCGGAAGATAAGCTTACAATGGATCTCGCGGTTGAAACAAGGCAGCATGAGGAAGTTTATAACAAAATATACAATCTTTTGGAGACAGATGGTTATCATAACTATTCCTGTTCTGACCTTACAGACGTCTTAAAGATCATGGATACTATCACTATTATGCTTAAAACAGCGATGTATGGATTTACGACGCTGCTTACTCTTATAGCTGTTGCGAACATTGTAAACACTATCTCTACAGGAGTACTTCTTAGAAGAAAAGAGTTTGCCATGTACAAGTCAGTCGGAATGGCTTCAGGTGGATTTAAGAAGATGATAAGGCTGGAGGCTTTGCTCTATGGCATAAAAGCTCTTGGTTTTGGATTGCCGACGTCTCTTTTGATAAGTTATTGTATGTTTAATGCTTTCGATTCAAATTTGTATGTCTTTAATCCGGACTGGATCATGTATGTGATTGTTATTGTCGCAGTGTTTGCAATACTTGGCGTCAGCATGGCACTGAGTATAAATAAGATCAAGGATGACAATATTATCGAAGCTCTCAAGGAAGATGCGGTGTAAACAGTGTTAAAGCAGTCTCAATTTTGGTATAATTGAGGCTGCTTTTAATAGATTTTTAAGGGAAAAGAGCCGGAGAAGTTGTATGAAGATTTTTCTGCTTGAGGATGATGATGCAATAGGAACAGGACTTAAATATTCTCTGGAAAAAGAGAAATATGAAGTCTGCCATGTAAAAACTAAAAAAGATGCCCTGGATTTATTGGGAAAAGAGTCCTTTGACCTGTGTATTCTAGACATCAATCTGCCAGATGGAAACGGATATGATGTCTGCAGATCAGTTAAGGAAAAAGAGGATGTTCCGGTGATCTTTCTGACTGCCAGCGACGCAGAGGTCAATGTTGTCATGGGATTAGAGATGGGGGCAGATGATTATATCTGCAAACCATTCAGAATAAATGAGTTGATGGCCAGGATAAGGACTGTTCTCAGAAGAAGCGGTAGAGGGGCGGATGTTTCGGCGGCCGGAAAAGATGGAATCCTTGAGATAAAAAACATAAGGATCCATACCAGTGAAGCCAGGGTAACAATACTTGATGATAACGGTAAAGAAAGAAATGTCGATCTTACAGCATTGGAATACAGACTGTTATTGGCATTTTGCAATAATCGCGGAACAGTAATGTCCAGGAATCAGCTTTTGGAGGATATGTGGGACGTTGACGGCGATTTTGTAAATGACAATACACTAACAGTATATATTAAAAGACTCAGGGATAAGATTGAAAAAAATCCGACAGATCCTCAGATCATCAAGACAGTAAGAGGATTAGGATATATCGTCGATAAATAATAACATGCGCTATTCAAATGGGGACTGGGATATGCTCAAGAACAAAGACTTCAGAAGGATGATCATTGTTGTGGCAGTGCTTACGTTGACAGCTTCTTTTTGCGGATATGTAGCCGGCGGCTTTTTTTCGTTTGTAATTGTGCTGCTACTTGGGCTGGCGCTGACTGCGATTTTTTCCCTGACTACAAAGAAAAGATATGAAGATATTGATCGCCTGAATGCATATTTGGAAAAAGTACTTGCAGGAGGGGAGGCTCCCGATATTCTCGATCAGGAGGAGGGGGAGATTTCGATCCTTAAGACAAACATCTATAAGGCAACATCTGCGCTAAGTTTTCAGAAGGAGCTCTTGTCAAAAGACAAAGTGGCTCTATCAAATGCTATTGCCGATATAAGCCACCAACTTAAAACGCCGCTAACATCGATGATAGTAATGAATGATCTGCTTAAAACCGAGGATGATAAGGCGAAACGCATGGAGTTTTTGCAGACACAATCCAACCAGCTTGATAGGATGAACTGGCTTATCAGAACACTTCTAAAGCTATCGGGTATTGATGCCGGGACAATAGAAATGAAACCAGAAACAATAACTAGTGATATTCTTATTTCTGAGGTTTTAAAGCCTTTTGAAGTGCAGATGGACATTAAAAATATCATTTGTACAAAAGCAATCGGTGATATTTCTTTCAGGTGTGACAGGAACTGGACTATTGAAGCTGTACAGAATATTGTAAAGAACTGCATTGAGCATATGGATGAGGGTGGAAAGCTTCATATCGCAACTAATGAAACAAGTATCTATACTGAAATTGTTATAGAGGATACAGGCTCCGGAATTGCTAAAGATGATCTTCCACATATTTTTGAGCGATTCTATAAGGGCAAAAATTCAGGAAAGGATAGTGTAGGAATAGGACTTGCACTAGCCAAAACTATAGTATCAAACCAGCACGGAGATATTTTAGTGGAAAGCAAGGAAGGCGCCGGAAGCAGGTTCTTCGTGCGCTTTTATAAAACAGTTATCTGATATATATCATTTGTTGAAGAAAAATGTAGTGCGGAGAGTTCGGGGATGAACATTATTGTCTTTTCCCAGAGCTTTATCCGCATATTCTTTTACCATGAGCTCTATGGCACGCGGTGTCATCCTACGATGAAGTGCACTTAAGAAGAGGGCATCATAATTGTCTTCATTTGCACCTATATTTTCCCTTGCAACATTTATATAGTACTTGAGAATATCCATTACTTCATCTGAGAGATAGATCTTATCGTCAGTATTAATGCAGCCTGATCTAAAGGCTATATCTTCACAGTTTATTGCGCAAAGTTCAGAAACCTTGAGTTCTGTTCCCAAAAACAGATATATGATCGCCATATCGCGTATGGCAAGATAGGGTTTCATCTTATCTTTTTGTGACTGCTGCTTTGGCGGAATAAGCGCAAGAGTTTTCTTTGCCTCATCATATTTTTTATCCAATTCTCTGAGCACAAGCTCAATCTGCCCTTTTTCCAAGGCAATAACGCCATTATTAATATTAGATTTAATTTTAGGAATCACATATTTTTCAGTCGGATTGCAAGAAATATAGTCATTGATATAGAGGAAATGGTACAAAGACCTGATGGCCATCATCTTCCTTTTTTTGGATGCCTGACTATTGGACTTGATCCTCTCATTTTCATCCTTTGAATTGAACTTATAATTTGAAAGCCATTGCATATACCGATCCCAGTCAGGAGCACTTATGGTTTCAAGGAATTTAGGAGTGATATCTGCCGGCTTTTTTAATTTTGCGTTTTTTCTGACAAGGTATCTGAAAAAATTGTAGATGTCCACGAGATATTCCATGCATGTTTTAAGAGAATTCCTGTTTCGGACGTAAAGTTCGTAATCACTGCAAAAAGAGGGGAGTTCTATTAAAGTATCTTCAATTTTCCTGTTGTATTGTTCACTTATTTTATCTTTGTACTCTATGGTCTGGTAGTTTATTTGCATCAATGATCCCTTTTCTTGAAGAAATTTTTTGCATTTTATTTTATATTATAACAATAAACTTCGCATAATAATAGTTAGGCGAAATATATATCCGAACTTTCCATTGACTCTACTTAACGTTACTGATATATTTATGGTGCACTGTATCAGAAATAGTTCTGAACGGTAGCTTTTTATTACAAGGAGAATTGAATATGGATAACACATCAATGCTTGGCCGCAAGACTAAAGAGGAGTCAGTCGGACTTAGCAGCAAAACTCGTAGTATGGTGGAGACTGCCCTTATGATCGCAATCGTTTTGATCATGGGTAATACCGTTCTTGGTACAATTCCTACACCATTTCTTAAGATTTCTATCGTTACTGTACCGGTTGCTTTGGCAGCAATGCTCATCAGTCCATACGCAGGAATAATCTGCGGAATAGTATTTGGACTTAACAGCTTTGCAGGTGCTTTTACAGGAGCAAGCGGAATGCTTTCAACACTTTTCACAATCAGTCCAATTGGAGTATTTGTTACCGCTGTAGTTGCAAGATTTCTTGATGCAACTGTTGTCAGCTTTTTGTTCAGAGCTATTCACAGAGGCAGATTAAAACAGGCTTCTTACTATATCTGCGGAGCTTTAATGCCACTGTTTAATACAGTGTTTTTCATGGGTTCACTTTGTCTGTTCTTCTATAACACAGATTATGTTCAGGGACTTGTTGCAAAATACAACGCCCACGGCCCACTTGCTTTTGTAGTAGCAATGGTAGGTGTACAGGCTACAGTTGAGGCGCTTATCGGCTGTCTTCTTGCCGGAACACTCGGAGTTGTTCTTTCAAAGGTTCTGAAGAGAGCATAAAGTAATGAGCAGTATTCTTACAGTAGATATAGGTAATTCGAATATCGTGATCGGATCCTGGCAGAGTGATGAGCTGGAATTCACCGGAAGAATCTTGACCAAAAGAGATTACACCGCCAGTGAGCTTTTTGCTTTGTTTAGCAATATTTTGCCAAAAAACACCTATTGTGGTGCTATTCTTGCCTCTGTAGTTCCGGAGATCACTGATAAAACTGCAGATGTTTTGGAAAAGATCATAGGAAAAAGGCCTCTTTTAATGGGGCCTTTTCTGCATACCGGGATAGATATTTCCGGTTATAAAGAAGGAGCTATCGGAATGGACAGAATCGTAGACATGGCGGCTGCCGTGTCTATGTACGGCTTTCCGGTGATGGTGTGTGACCTTGGAACCTGTACCACTATCACTGTGGCTGTTGATAAAATAATAGGTGGCATGATCTGTCCCGGTATTCAGTTATCTTTGGATGCTGAAGCTGCCAGAGCTTCCCAGTTGCCACAACTTAGTGCCGATAAAGTGGAGTCGCTTCTTGGAAATGATACAGCTTCAAATATGATTAGCGGTGTTGTGGCCGGCACCGGCATGATGATATCTGAACTGGCAAAAAGGATAAGTCGCGGCATGACAATGCTGGGAGATATCTCAGATAATGATGAATTAAATAAACTGCCGGATCTGAAGGTTGTTGTGACCGGTGGCCTGGGAAAACTTGTTTTACCATGGATAGAACAAGGCCTGTATTCTGATATCGCACTTCATTATGAGGAAAATTTACTGCTTCGTGGTCTAAAAGAGATTTATATCATGAACACATGAATTTCACTACAGATATTGATCTATATTACGTTTTTTGATATTAGGAGAGAAAAATATTATGCTGGAAGGGAAAAACATACTTCTTGGAGTCACAGGTGGAATAGCAGCTTACAAATCTGCAGATCTCGCATCCAAGCTCATCAAGCAACATGCAAATGTAGATGTCATAATGACTGAGAATGCAACAAAATTCGTAACGCCTTTGACCTTTGAAGCA
>JAEEGF010555642.1_pt1 | contig 12396 bp, 11 predicted proteins | sample 9134171 | NCBI WGS metagenome assembly JAEEGF01 (sample SAMN16246542, study PRJNA631951) | gut metagenome | biome: gut microbiome; feature: rumen; material: AP-attached | host: Bos | place: Iran: Karaj | collected 2018-10 | reverse complement strand
CTCCTGCGGCTAGTGTGCCATCAATATCAAAAAACAAATACTTTTTCTTACACATTGCTATCTCCTAACAACATTTTATATTTCGATTGCAAAATGATAATAGCACACATATTAACACTAAATAATGTTCGTTATTGTTTGTTTTGTAAATTTCTGTGGTATAATTATGTTTAATAGAACATTCTATCCTCTGAAGGAGCCTTCTATGAAACAGGTAAATGAAAATAATGGAATAAGCCGCCGTGAATCTATATACGAATTATTAAAAGAACAGACTACCGTATATGTAAAGGATTTATCACAAAAATTTGGTGTGTCTGATATGACAATCAGAAGAGACTTACACATAATGGAAGAACAGGGAATACTTGTTACTCATTATGGTGGTGCTACTATCAGGCATCCAAGCTCAGTTATACACACTTTTGACATGAGAAAAGAAAGCTTTTTCGAGGCAAAAGCCGCAATTGCCCGCCGTGCTGTAGAACTCATCAAAGAAAATGATGTAATTTATCTAGATTCAAGTACCACAGTATTGCTTATGACTAGATATCTCCCACCTTTGCATCACACCGTTGTAACAAGCTCATTGGCTGTAATGCATGAGTGTTCTCACAATCCATATGTCACATTATACATAGCTCCGGGCAAATATCAGGACTCAAACGACGGCCCTATGGATATGGATACTGTGACATATCTTTCAAATTTTCATTTTAACGCTGCATTTCTAGGAACAGGCTTCATAGATACTGTCTATGGTGTTACCAGCACAGAAATGGATTGTTCAATAAAACAGGCGGTAATGAGAAATTCTGAGCAAAATATTCTTCTAGTTGACCACTCAAAATTCGGGCAACATACCATGAAAAAGTTCGGAGATATCAAAGACTTTAATACTATTATCACAGACTCTGATATCTCCGATGAGGATCAATATAATATTTTAAAAGAAAAGGTAAATCTAAACATAACACATTGTTAATAAGGATATTATGATTGGGATTCTTAATTGAATATTTCTTTAATCCATACGATCATTTCTTCGTTCTTATTTCGATTTCCCCAATAACAATAAGGAACAGCTGTAAGATTTATATCTTCAAAGTTACTTTCTTTTTCAGCATATAGACTTTTTGGATTCCAATTATCTTCTTTTAGCTTAATACCTTTAAAAGTAATCTTTGTTGTTCCACTTAAAAGATTTTGGTCAAACTCTTCTACAAGAGGTGTTTTGCTTGATACAAAAATGCTAGCAAGATTATCGCCATTATCTACTTGTTCTAAGCAATAAACGATTGGTCCTTTCATTATAGCAATTTTTCCTGCATCAGCTCTTACTCTTGGATTAGCATGAATAAATCTTGCTCTCATATCAAATGAGAACACAATATCCATAGTTTTTCCTGTAAGAGGAATATATGTATATCCGTCCTTTTGTGCAATTGCAATATTTGATCCATTAATACTGATTGTTGGATTTATAGCATAATATGGAATTCTAATAGCTACATTTCCTGACATTTCATCAGCTGATGTAAGAACTAGCTTAACTTTACCATTCCATGGGACTTCACTGTCCATCTTTACATTTATTGTTTGTCCTGAAATTTCAGCTTCTATAACTGACGATACAAACATGTTAATGTACAGTATTTTGTCCTCAACAAATGAGATGTATTGTCCCAGGGAAGCTAGAGTTCTTGCTATATTAGGAGGGCAACATGCTACTCCAAACCACTTTTGCCGCTCACTTTTTACATGTAAACGTGAGGTGTGATCTTTGCATACATCAGGCCAAACTTCAAGTGGATTTACATAGAAAAAGCTTTTGCCATCCATTGCAATTCCTGCAAGAACTGTATTATAGAGTGCTCTTTCTACATCATCATAATATGTTGCATCTTTTGTTATTTCAGCCATCCTCTTACCAAACATGGCAAGAGCAATCGATGCACAGCTTTCTGAGTAATTGCAGTCATTTGGAAGATCATAATCAGTAGTAAAACGTTCTAACCAACCAGAAGAACCTATACTTCCTGTAATATACATTCTTCTGTGAACCATATCATCCCAAAGTGTTTTGCAGGCATCTAAAAGCTCTTTATCATCTGTTTCAGCAGCCACATCAGCCATTGCACTGTACAAATATCCTGCTCTAACAGCATGCCCTTCAGCAGTCTTTTGCTGACGTACTGGAAGATGTGATTGACTATAGCTTGGATCATAATTGATAAATTCAGGAAAGATTCTTTCGAAGCCTTCCTGTTTTTCTTCTGCTAAGAAATAGTTTTTTCCTACTCCTCGTATATCAATAAAGCGCTTTGCTAAATCAAGGTATTTTTTCTCGCCAGTTGTTCTGTATAGTTTTACGAGTCCAACTTCCACTTCCGGATGACCTGGATATCCGTGGCACTGATCTTCACCATCGCCAAAAACAGAGCAAAGCAAATCGGCTAAACGACATACAATATCAAGAATTTTTCTTTTTCCTGTAGCTTCAAAGTATGCAACCGCTGCTTCCATGAAATGCCCAGCTGTATATAACTCATGCCCCTCACATAAGTTTTTCCATTTTTTATCTGGAGCATTAATAATGAAGTATGTATCCAAATAGCCATCTGGTTGCTGTGCCTTTTCAATTAAATCAATTGCTTCATCTGCGAGAGCTTCTAACTTTTCATCTCTTCCATACGAAGAAAGATAAAAGCCAACAGCTTCAAGCCACTTAGCAAGGTCTGTATCCTGAAAAACTGCACCCTCATAATTACCATTTGAAAGACCTGCCGCTATTTTAAAGTTTTCAATGCAATGGCTTGTTTCTACATCCTTAAGGCGATCATTTAAAACTTCCCATTGATATGGAATGATTACATCGCCAACAAGGTCACGATATTTATTCCAGAATTTGTCTGTAATCTTAATATTCTTAATTGGAATTGAAGAATTTGCTTTATATTTCATTAGTCCCCCTACGCTTTAACAGCACCATTTGTTAATCCACTTACAATGTATTTCTGCATGAAGATAAATATCAATACGATTGGGAAGATAGCAACAAGACCAAAGGCCATTGTAGCATTCCATAATGTCTGATATTGCTGTACATAATTATAAATATTTGATGTTATAGGTCTCATATTTGGATCTGTCATAAATGTGATTCCGTATATTAAATCGCCCCATGCATAAACGAACGAGAACACAGCAGCTACTATTACTCCAGGTTTAGCTATTGGTAACATTATTTTAAAGAATGATGTTACCGGATTACATCCATCTATAGCTGCGGCTTCGTCCAATTCCTTAGGTATGGATAAGAAGTAAGTTCTAAGAATGATTATTGAAAAAGGTATTCCTAAAGTTGCATCAGCAAGAATTGGTGCCAAGTAGTTATTTAACAACCCCATCTTTGAAAACATGATATAAAGTGGAGTCAGAATAAGTGTTGATGGCAACATCTGCATCATAAGGAAAAATAGAATTAAAAGTTTTTTAGAATTAAATCTAAAACGAGCTAAACCATAGGCTGCCGGAATTGACAAAATAGTTGATATTGCCATGGCTGAAAATGCAATTAAAAAACTATTCTTAAAGCCCTTCATTGTTGATGAAGTCTCTGAAAACTGGCTTTGGAAGGCTTCAAAAGTTAAATTCTTTGGCCATAAAGGTGTAGGAACCTGAAAGATTTCTACTTGTGTCTTAAGAGAAGTAACAAGCATCCAATAGAGAGGAAACATTAGAATCACAAAAATAATTAATCCCACGCCAAAACTTATGGCATTTTCTCTTTTTTCATGTTTCATCTTACATTACCTCCTCTTCTGCATTTATTAGTTTGATGTAGAACATACCAACTATAAATAGTATTAAGAAAAGAATATTAGCAGAAGCCGCTCCTTTACTGAACTCGAATTGCTCAAAAGACAATTTATAAGCATATGTAGAAGCCAATTCAGTTGCATTGATTGGGCCACCCTTTGTCATAACCCAAACTAAATCGAATACTTTAAATGTATATACGAATCCAAGTGTAAGCACAGACATTATTGCTGGCTTAATCACTGGAATTGTTATCTTGAATAATGTTTGAATTTTGTTTGCTCCATCAATTTTTGCACTTTCATAAATGTCTGCAGGTACAGTTGTTAATCCAGTAAGAAGTAGCATCATATTGAATGGAATACCAATCCAAATATTGGCTACCACTATTGCTACCATTGCGGTTGGACCATTCAATAACCAATCAATAGGAGAATCTATTATATGTAAAGCCATTAATATTTGATTAGCTATACCGCCAGAACTAGCAAAAATAAACTTGAACAAGAGACCTGCAACAGTAACAGGAAGTAACCATGAAATCATAGTTGCCCCTCTAAAGAAAGATGATGCTGGAAATTTTTTGCTAAATAATAAAGCTAATATAAAACCTATGATGAATTGGAAAAAGATAGATGCCACTGTAAATATTAAAGTATTTAAAATGGCCCTGCTCATTACAGAATTCGCATCTGTAAACAATTCTATGTAGTTGGTTAGGCCAATAAAGTCTTGAGCTTCTGGTCTTGAGAAATTAAAAACATTAACGTTTTTTAAACTAAGTACTAAATTAGAAATTGTGGGATATCCAACAAAAATAAGCATATAGATTACTGCTGGCAGAGAAAAGAGAAAGCCCATCTTCCCTGGTCCATTTAGTTTCTTCTTTTTAGAAATCATAACATCCCTCCAAAATTGTTATTTCAAAAATAGCGGGGAAAGAATTCCCCGCCAAATGATTATTATTACTTAACGGCATCAACTGCAGCCTGAGTGTCTTTTGCAGCCTGATCTGGTGATTTAGCAAGAGTAAGAACTTCCTGGAAACCAGTCTGAATTGCATTTGAATATGATGGCCAAATTGGTGATGGGCCTCTAGGAATTGATGTCTCAAGCTGTGTTATAAACTCCTTCTGAATTGGATCATCTGTCCAATAGCTATCCTTTGCAGCTTCAGTCTTAGGAGGGAAAGAACCATACTGTTTCATTGCATTAACCATAACATCTGTTTGGTTGTAATACTCAAGAAATGCCTTTGCTCCATCCATGTTGTCTTTCTTTACTGCGCCCATGTTTTCTCCACCAAGGATAGATGTAGCTTGTCCACTAGATGCATCCTTCTTTGGAAGAACTGTTACTCCATAGTTCATATCTGGAGCATCTGCTTCAATACCAGGAATCTGCCATGGACCATTCTGCATCATTGCAATATTTCCTGCTTTCCAGTTATTGCAAACATCTGTCTGTGCCCAGTTTACGCATTCCTTTGACCATGAACCGTCACTAATCATATCTTGCATAAGTTGGTATGCATCCTTGCCACCTTCGATATCTGTGTAAGAACCACCGGCTGTATATAACCACTGTAAGCATTGGAATGTGCCTTCATCAGTGCCAATAGCAGCATTACCAAATCCAGTTACGCCATAATCTGTAAGCTTCTTTGCCATCTCATGAAACTCTTCCCATGTAGTGTTTTCATCAGGATATGGAACTCCGGCATCATCTAAAATATCTTTGTTGTAGAATAATGCAGTACAGTTTGTGGCAAATGGAAGGCCATAATGTTTACCATCCATCATAGTAGAATTCATTGGGCCTTCGAGATATTCTGACCAATCAATGTTAGCATCTGAGATATCTCCAAATAAGTCCATAGCAATAAATGATGACATGTCACAACCATCCAAGATTACAACATCTGGAAGTTCACCTGATGCTATACCGAGAGTTAACTGCTTTTCATAGTCAGCAAATGGTACATATGTATGACTTGCTACATACTGATCTTGGGATGAATTGAATCCATCAATCAAAGTTTGCATCATTTCTTTTTGTGCATCTGTTTCAAAATAATCCCAGATAACAACTTCCTGTTTTTCCCCATTAGAAGCAGTTTCTGTTGTTGAATTAGATGCTGAAGAATCTGTTGTGGTGGTTTCCCCAGAACTACCACATCCTGCCATGAGCGATGCTGCCATGGCTCCTGCTAGTGCCATTGATACGGCTTTTTTAAATCTCATAAAAAACCTCCCTTCGGATACTCATATAAGAGATATTAAATATCTCTCTGTTTATATAAGTATTCTAAGAGAGGTTTTGGAATTAAAAAATTCTAATATATTAAAAAAGGTGGACTATGTTCAACCAAATTTAATTTAATGTTGCTTGGGCCGCTTCTTGGGCCGATAAGTCTCCAGTTACAACATTTTTAAAATTGCTTGTGAGCTGTTTCGAAGTACTGGTATAGTTTTCAAGATCGGTTCGAACAATAGCATAATCCATTTGTTCTGCGATAATTTCAAGTTTTGGATTATCAATTATTATATTATTAGCAGATTCTATTCGTGATGGTAGAAGATTTGCTTTTGCACAAAAGGTTTCTGTCCCACCTTTTTCCATGCAAAATTTTATAAATGCAATAGAGCCTTCTATATTTTTTCCTTTTATTATTCCTAAGTTCTCACCTCCTAGAATTACTGCATTTCTTTTATTTTTAGGCATAGGTGCAAGCCCATAGTCAATACCAGCTTCATCTAACATTGGAAACACCCATGGTCCATTCTCCATCATTGCAATATCGCCCTTAATAAATCTTCTTGCAATATCTGTCTGACTGTAATTCAAACAATCAGCTGGCATATATCCTTCGTTAATCAAATCAGCTAAATATTCGTATGCGCTACTTAATGCTTCAACTGTTATTTGCGAATCTGAGTTTGAAGCAGCCATTACCCAAGATAGGATTTGAAATGCACCCTGTTCTGAGTTCATGGCACTCATTAGAAAGCCGTAGTTATCTTCAGTAGTGAGTTTTGCGGCAGCATCTTCGAGCTGGTCCCATGTCTCAGGTGGAGTGATGTTTGCTGCATTTAACATATCTTTTCTGTATATCAGACATACATTATTACTATTAAATGGTACTCCATAATATAAGTTGTTATACTTTACGGTATTTACAGAAGCACTGTAATAATCTGTTTCTAAGTTTAAAGTACTCGCATAGCTTGTAATATCCTCAAACATATCTAATTGAATGAACTTTTTCATATCCGGATTATCTATTATCACAATATCTGGAAGTTCTTGCTCTGTATATGCTCGTGATATTTTCTTATCGAATTCAGTCATGGGAACATATTCCCAAGATATTTCATATTCATCTTGACTAGAATTAAAAGATTCTGTTAATTCATCTAATCCATCTGCTTGAGCATCTGTTTCATAATAAGACCATATAAGCAAATGCTGTTTCTCTTTTTCGTCTGAATTAGTTTCATTAGATGTACTCCCACAGCTGGTTATCATTGATAATATCAGCAGAGCTGTAAGTGTTGATTTTAAATACTTTTTCATCGTTCTCTAAACTCCTTAGGTGATATGCCTTCAATGTCTTTAAAAACCCTATTAAAATATTTTGTGTCAGTAAAACCGACTTGTTCTGCTATTTCATATATTTTTAAATCACTTCCCTTAAGAAGTCTTTTAGCATGACTAACCCTAAACTCATTTACAAAGACTGAAAATGTTTTATTCATTTCACGGTGAAACAATGTACTTAAGTATTCTGGAGTAATTGATAAGTAATTGGCTACATCTTCCTGTGATATTTTATTGGCATAGTTCTCCCTAATATAGGCAATAGCCCTTAAAATAGTATAATTATGAATATCATCGCGTGAAGTCTCATTTGTATAAATTATACTAGCCTGTTCGTCCAAACATTCCTTTAATTCATACAATACTTTTGCTTTAGAAATCTTTTCAACTGATTCTAATTCTCTGAGTTGGCGTCCCTTTTCTGGCCAAATCTTTACAGAAAGTTGCATTATATAGTTGGAAAGGTTCATGTATAGCTGTCTTATTGAGGATGGATTATAGCCTTGTCCCAATATGTCATTTATAAAGTTTTCACTCCATTCATCCCAACTCTTTTTATTGCCTTTAACGAGGATTCTTTCTATTACTTTCTCAATTTCAGGATTATATTTATAGTCATTTTCAGCAATTTCGGAAACCTCATTTTCAATAATGATCTTCTTATTTATCATCTGTGAAACAAGAAGTTTTTTATCAGATGACAAGGCAATATCTTTAAGCTTTTCAATGGTTGGTATGTTAGAGATATACCAAATTGATTCTTTTAATTCACTAATCACAGGAAGTCTTCTATTTAACATAGCCGATATATCTTCGTCCGATTTATATCTACTAGTCGATTTGTCAATTATAAGAAATAAATCTTTCCTATCCTCAGATATATATAATCCTTTGTAATCTCTAAACTTTTCTTCTAATGCATCATAACTAAATCGACCATTTGGGCTATATCCTCGAACAAATGAAAGAGAATACCCAGGTAACAGTTCAAATATCCTCTCTGCTATCTTAAGATTTTCTTCTGTGTTATCTAAAGCACCTGTTATTATGGCTCTTATATATGAGGACGGATTAGCATCTATTTTGGTAGCCTCTTTAATGATTTTTTTAGATATATCACTTAAAACTTTATCAACGGCGTCCACTGTAATTGGTTTTAATAGATAATCATCTGCACCACAGTTTAATGCTCTTTTCGCATAATCAAATTCAGCATAACCTGTAAGTATCACACTATGACAGCCAATTCCTTCGTCTTTGAGCTGCTCTAACATCTGCAGTCCATCCATTTCAGGCATCTTTATGTCGGTAAAAACCAAGTCTGGACGAAGCGATATAATAGCATCGATTCCTTCCTTACCATTCTTAGCTTTAGCTATTACTTGGTGTTCATCATAACTAGAAAGGAGTCGTGATAAACCATTTCTAATTTTAATTTCATCTTCTACGATAACTATGTTCATAACTAACAACACTCACTCATTGGTATATACAGGGTTATTTCTGTTCCTATTTCTTCTACACTGTTAATATTCCAGTGTGCTAAATCTCCGTAATACATAACTAATCTTGAAAATGCATTTCTTAGTCCTAAACCTACGCCTTCAATATCATCGGCCTCAATAACGAACTGCCTATCATTCATTTTGACCAGCAAATCTTCTTCAAATCCGTTTCCATTGTCGGCAATACTTATCTGAAGGTATTTTTTGTCGTAAGATAAATCTATGTTTATTGAGAGAAGTCCACCTTCTTCTATTCCTTCAAATCCATGTATAATGGCATTTTCCACAAATGGTTGAATTAATAACTTATGTATAACAATGTTTTTTACTTCTGGATCTATTATTAGCTCATATTTAAAAGAACCTTCATAACGAAGTTCTTGTAAATCCAAGTATCTCGCAAGAAAATCACATTCCTGTTTTAAAGGAGTTTTATCTTCTATTTTACTAATTGAATGTCTCAATATAAGACCTAAATTACTTAACGCTTTACTAATCTCATTTTCATGGTGCTCTATAGCCATCCAGTTAATTGTATCTAGGGTGTTATATAAAAAATGAGGGTTTATCTGAGCTTCCAATGCTTTTAATTCTGCATGTCGTTGGCGATCTTTGGCAGATGAGATTTGATACATTAACTCTTTTACTCGTTCTGTCATTACATTAAAATTATTTGCAATAATTCCAAATTCATCAGTGCTATGGATATTTATTCTTTTATCTAAGTCTCCCTCTTGTACCGTTTGCATTCCCTCAACAATTGTATTTACAGAATTGTTAAAGGTTTTGGTTGTATAGATAATAATAAGAATAACAACAAGTATTACCGAAATAGAGATGATTATTGTAATCAGTTCAGTTTTTCTTACATCTTTTAGCATCTTATCTGCATCATATACATTTACAAATGTCCATCCGGTAGATTCATCTATATACTCATTGACTCCTAGTGTGTGTGTTTCAGAAAGATAACCGCTATTTTTTACGAAGGATTTAATATCATCCCCTACTTGTGTGGCAATATATTTTTCATCTGGATAAGATACTACTCTTCCATTTGTATCAACTATAAAGTTTATTCCGTTTGTATTAGCTTCAGAAGAATTGCATATAGAATCTAAGACATCTTCGTCAACAGTCATAATTACAGTAGCTATACTGCCTTTTTCAAGCATGTCAAAATTAAACATTCGCTTTGAAATATGAAAATAGTAGCTTGTACCACTGTTTTCTGCAAACTTCATGCTTGGTGTAATGACCATTCCCGATTTGCTTTCAGCATCCAAATATGGAGGAGCTATTCGCATATCATTAAACTTTTGCCATATATTAAACATGGAAGAATCAGTCTCAAAGTCATATGTGACAGATTCACCATTCTTACATACAAGACTTATAGCTCTAATACCTTCTACTACACTTGTGTATCTGTGAAGTTTTTCCCGTATATCACTTCGTGCTGCTGCTTTTCTAGATTCTGTTCCATTCATTAGGACCATTACTTCATCTATCAAATCCTCATCAACATATATTTGATATAGAAGGTTCGTGTAGTTTTCTATGCTAAGATTAGTTCGTTCTGATATTTGGACTAAATCATCATAAATGATTTCATCAACCTGAGACGTCATAGTTTTTCTGACGCTAGTAAATTGATATACCTGTAAAAGAATTATAGGTATTATAGATATTAATAAGAAAATACTAATAAGCTTTTGGCCTATTTTAAGATTATTATATTTTTTAATAATGTTACGCATAACATATCCCCACCCAATACAATAATCATACAAAAAATGGCCACATTGCACAACAAGCAATGCGGCCTACATAATTAACAGTATTTAAATTAGATTTTTGTTAATCATTTTCTAAAACCATTAATATCGGTCTCCTTGTTATAAAGCATAGCAATATTAATATCCTTAAAGTACCAACAATAAGGTTCCAGCACCAATTAGTGCGCATCCTGCAAGTGATTTTATAGTAAAGTCTTCATGTAAAAATACAAAAGCTAAAACTAGAGTGATAACAACACTTAGCTTATCAATCGGAACAACTTTAGATGCATCACCAAGCTGTAAAGCCTTGTAGTAGCATAACCAGGATGCACCAGTAGCCAAGCTAGATAATATTAGGAAAATCCAGCTCTTTTTACTTATAGCAAATACGCCACTTTGAGTATTTGTGATAAACACCATTATCCAGGCCATGGCAACCACCACGACAGTACGAATAGCTGTAGCTAAGTTTGAGTTTACTCCTTCAATACCAATCTTAGCTAATATTGAAGTTAAGGCAGCAAATATAGCTGATAGTAAAGCAAATACAAACCACATGTTAGACCTCCCCAATATCTTTCTACAAATCTAATTCTTTACAAAGATTTTCGTATCTCTTTTGCTCTTTTTCCTTGATAGGTTTAGAAGAATCTTTGAAGCAATGATCAATTACATCTGCATCCTTTAGTAGTTCATCCATAGGGGAATCAATCACTAATTTGTCATCATGATGATATATTGCAGAGCAAATGGTATCAGTTTCTTCTACAGAAGTTATAGCTAAATCATCAAGAATCTTTCTAGCTAAATCAGCTCCTAAATGAGCATGATTATCATATGAGCCACTCTTATATGCATGCATGTCATGAAGCATAGCTGCCATAGCTGCAAGCTCTTCATTTAGACCACGTTTCTTTGCTAGAATTGTGGCTGCAAGAGATACGCCATATAAATGTGCAGTTGCACTTGTACGCTTCTCTTCTTCCAATAGACTTAGTTCTTTATCTACGTATTCACGAAGTGTTTTTAATCTGCTCATTTGCTATCCTCCCCTAGATTAGAAAATATTTCTTCAATAGATATCATTAGCAACCCCTATAAACTGAAATTTAATTGACTCTCCATAGACACAAGTTTATGTTTTATATACTCATCTGCTTGCTTAAGCAATTCTTTTTTATTTTCGTGCTCTATAGTTATGAGCGAATCTTCAAGACTCAAGCTTTTTAACGACTTGACCTCATTAGGTCTTGTCACTCTGGGTTTTGCATCTGAATAATGAGCTAAAAAATATACAACTTGTTTTGTAAAACCCGGCTTTTCCGCAGGATTGTATTGTTCACATACCTTAAAATCAGTAATGAGTTCAACTTCAAGATCTGTCTCTTCTTTAATCTCACGAATTGCTGTCTGTTCTTCTGTTTCTTCGTTTTCCATACGTCCTTTTGGAAAACTGTGAAATCCACTATTTTCTTCAACTAGCAGGTACTTTATGACACCGTTGTCAACTGTATATACTATTGCCCCACAAGATTTTTCAAATATCATATTTCTGTCTCCTCAAATGCCGATTTATCAATGTCTTTATTCTAGTTGATTTGACTATCTAATTAAAGTTTTAATTACCATATTATATTAATACCTTTCATAACGCTCCCTAATCGAGATTACGCTGAAAGGTATTAACA
>JAEEGF012085045.1_pt1 | contig 12397 bp, 10 predicted proteins | sample 9134171 | NCBI WGS metagenome assembly JAEEGF01 (sample SAMN16246542, study PRJNA631951) | gut metagenome | biome: gut microbiome; feature: rumen; material: AP-attached | host: Bos | place: Iran: Karaj | collected 2018-10 | reverse complement strand
CTCGGCTATGGACAGCGGTGCCTGGATGCGCCTGGAATTCGACGGCAAACAGTTGGAGATGTTCCACACCAGGCCTGCAGGCGACATAGTCTCAAACAACTGGCGCGAATACCACGGTTCCACACTTGATGCAGACAGTATCGGCAAACGCATAGGCCTTACACACGACGAGATAGAAGGCATCCGCCAACGACTGGAAGCCGCAGGATGCATCAGCATAGAACTGACAAACTACGGCTCTGTCGACAGCGTGACTTATGATTATTTTAAGGAGAAACATCCAGTGAGCGATGTCGACTACATAATCATCGGACGTTGCCGCTATATGATGAGTATGTATTTCTATGACCTATACCGGCACCCGATGAGCGACACACTGTGGAACAAGCTGTTGCTTGACGATGTGACAAGCATACCCATCTGCGACACTATGGCTCTGGAATACGGCAGCCCGGCCTTTGGCGACATCAGTTATCCGCAACGCGACAAAATAATCAAACAACTAAATATAAAAAAACGATAAACTATGACCGACACGATGACACCGGAGCAGCGGCATCGCTGTATGTCGCACATCAAAGGCAAGGGAACGAAGCCGGAGCTGAAGGTGCGGCGGTGGCTGTGGAGCCACGGTTATCGGTATCGACTGAATGTCAAGAGTGTACCAGGCAAGCCGGACATCGTGCTGCGAACCTACAGGACGGCGATATTCGTCAATGGGTGTTTCTGGCACGGACACCTCGTAAGAATGAGTGAATGCGGGAATGCGTTAATGCGAGAGGGATTGGAGGATTCCGAGTGCTGCAAGATTCCCAGCACCAACAGAGAGTTCTGGGTTTCCAAAATCAGGCGCAACCAGGAGCGCGACCAGCACAACTACAATGTACTTCAAGAAAACGGCTGGCAAGTCATTGTAATATGGGAGTGTCAGCTGAAACGCAGCAAAATGGAACAAACGATGCTCCGAGTTGAACAGCTTATCAACTCAAACCTCATCGCCATATACAAGAAACCTCCCATCCCCTATTCTTCGTCCGAAGAAAACTCAATGCATATTGCAGCCGAGGACAAGAGCTAAAAAACCACTATAAAAAGTGTAAAAACGTCGCGCTTTCATCGATACAAGTCTTCGCACAAGGACATACCGCCGGTGATTGTTTCCTTGAATTTAAGCATCTTACGCATTTTATTAAAAAAAATTTTGTCGGTTTCGGAAAAAGTAGTACTTTTGCAAATCTTTTCGAAGATAAGATGGTGGGCGTAGTTCAGCTGGTTAGAGCGCCAGATTGTGGATCTGGAGGTCGTGGGTTCGAGCCCCACCTCCCACCCAAGGAGCACCAAAAATGGTGCTTTTTTTGTATATGGAAAATACGAGAAAAAGACTTTTGTCGGGCTTGCAGCCAAGCGGCGAACTGACCATCGGCAACTACTGTGGTGGCATACGCCAATTCCTTGAGTACCAAAAGGAATACGACTCGTTCCTGTTCGTTCCCGATATGCATACCATCACCGTGCCCCAGGGCGACCCCAAGCTCATACAGGAGCGCATACGCCGCTTCGCCAACCTCTACCTTGCCTGCGGTCTGGACCCTGCCAACTGCACGTTCTACATCCAGAGCGAGGTGCCGGCCGTCAACCAACTGGCCTGGATACTCGAATGCCACACCTATATGGGCGAGCTGAGCCGTATGACACAGTTCAAGGCCAAAAGCGAGAAGCAGACCAATGTAGGCTGCGGCTTATTCACCTACCCAGTACTTATGGCTGCCGACATCATCCTGTATGACAGCAACGTAGTACCTGTCGGTGCCGACCAGAAGCAGCACGTAGAGCTTGCACGCGACATTGCCGAGCGTATGAATCACAAATACGGCGATCTCTTTGTGGTGCCAGAACCTATCATCCCCAAAGTAGGTGCGAAAATCAAAGACTTGCAAGACCCCACCAAGAAGATGAGCAAGTCGGCAGAAGACACCTCGGGTATAATATTCCTGCTTGACAACGAAGCCACCATAAAGAAGAAAATAAATCGTGCTGTCACCGACAACGACGGCTACGTGGCTTTCGACGAAGAGAAAAAGCCAGGCATTTCGAACCTAATCACCCTCTATTCCGCATTGAGTGGAACTCCGTTGCAGCAAGCCATCGATCACTTCACAGGTATGGAACGCTACGGCGATTTCAAGAAAGAGGTCCTGGAAGTGATTTACGAGACCCTGCGTCCGGTTCAGACCGAGTACGAGCGCCTGTCGCAGAGCGACTATGTTGACGAAGTCCTCGACAAAGGCCGTGACCGGGCCAACGAAATTGCCAACCGTAAATACGATCTTGTCCGCCGCGCTGTAGGCTTTGGACGATAAAGCATACGACTAATATAGAATGGGCGCCGCGATTTTGAATCGCGGCGCCCATTGTTATTATTAAGCAACACTGTCACTTGCTGGTCGACACCACCAAGTAGTCGGTAAAGCGCCAGAAGGCATTGACATCCTTGATTGTCAGGTAGGCCACCTTCTTTGCATCATTCTCATCGTACACAAGTTCGTACGAACCTTCGGGATGTTTCGATATAACCTGCGCCTTGCGTTGGTTGATCGATATAGTGGTCACCTTGGTGCGGTCGATGGTCTGGAATTTCGATACATCCATATTCTCAGAGGTGTTCTGCTTCTTGCCAATACCTATGAAACCGCCGCTCTTGCTCACAATCCCCATCTCGCTCAGCTCTTTGTACGAGCCTACGATATAATAAGCCTTGTTAGCCTCGCTGGTCTGATAGGCGATATAGTCGTCTTTCTCCTTGTTCGACTGGGTAAGGCTGCTGACATTGTCCGACAGCTGCTGGATGGTGGCCTTGCTGATGGTCAGCTCGTTCATCAGTTCCCCAATCTGAGTCTCTTGCTCTGCGATGCGGGTATTCAGGTTGTCGATGAACTCCTGCAGCTTGCTGTTCTCCTGTCCAAGGTTGGAAATCTTGGCGTTAAGGGTAGCAATCTTCTGTCTGTTCTGCGAAAGCATATTCTCAATCACCGCCAGTTGGTCGGTAATCTGCCCCTTGACGCGGCTGTTCATCTCGGGGTTGCGCTGCTTCAACGCATTGACCTGGCTGTAACGTGCCGAAATTTCCGAAAGGTTTGTCTCAATTTCGTTCAATACCTCAAACAGGGCGTCGATTTCTCCGTCTTTGGCATCGACAATGGTCTGCAGCGAGTCGGCCCTCTTTATGGCAGCGGCCTTCTCGGGGTCCTCGCCCTTGCACGAGGCGAACAGCAGTGGCACTACGGCCAGAAGCATCAACGATAGTCTCTTCATAATCTTGGTGTTTTTAGAACAATAAATAATTGTTTTTCCGTTATCATTATATGTTGTAAAACGACGCAACAGCCCTTTTATTGTTAAACCGTCAAAAATAATTCCACCCTATGGACATCAACCCATTGCTTCAAGAATGGACAACCCCATATCAAACACCGCCCTTTCACCTGTTCCGCAACGAGCACTACGCGCCGGCTGTCAGAGAAGCTATTAAGACCGCTGACGACAACATCAAGGCCATTGCCGGACAGCAGGAGGCACCGACATTCGAAAACACCATAGAACGACTTGAGACGGCATCCGATATGCTCGACCGCGTAACCGCCTTGCTACTCAACCTGAACGAATGCAACACCAACCCCCAGATGCAGTCCATCGTCTTGGAACTGATGCCCGAAATCACCCGCTTCGAAAACCGTATATGGATGGACCGCGACCTCTTTGAGCGTGTAAAAATGCTGAGTCAGAGCCACCTTGCCGGCGAACAGAGAGAAGTGGTTGAGAAATACTACCAGCGTTTCGTCCGCAACGGTGTCGACCTTGAGCCAGAGAAGCAACGCCGGTTTGCAGCCAATGCCGAAGAGTTGTCGACACTCACCGAACAGTTCAACCACAACGCGCTCGAGGACACCAACGAGTTCACCCTCCATCTCACCGAGCAAGAGCAGCTCAGCGGACTGCCCGACAACGTCATCGCCACAGCCCGCGAGGAAGCCGCCTCGCGCGGCCTTGAAGGGTGGCTCTTCACACTCCACGCTCCCTCCTACCGTCCATTCCTCACCTATGCCGACAACCGCAGCCTGCGCCAGCAAATGTGGCAGGCCTACAACAGCCGCGGCAACCGCAGCAACGGCAACAACAACAGCGACATCATACGCCGCATAGTTCAGCTGCGCCTCGAGCAAGCCCGGCTGCTGGGCTATCCCGACTATGCCTCCTATTCGCTAACGCGCACAATGGCCCAGACACCCGCAGCCGTCAACGCCTTCCTTGCCCGGCTGCACGCTGCGTCGCTGCCCTTCGCCAAGCACGAGCTCGAAGAGGTGCGCGCCTACGCCCGCAGCATCGGTGCCGACTTTAAGCTGCAAAACTGGGACTTCTCCTACTACAGCGAGAAGCTGAAAAAAGAGCGCTACGACTTCGATTCCGAGATACTTCGTCCCTACTTTCAGCTCGACAAAGTGCGACAAGGAATTTTTGCTCTCTACCATACGCTCTACGGTCTCACCTTCGACGAAGCCCCGGACATAGAGGTCTACCAAGAAGACGTCCGCGCCTATCGTGTCAGCGACGGCCAGCGCTTTATGGGCATCCTTTATCTCGATATGCACCCGCGCTCCAACAAGCGCAGCGGCGCCTGGATGACTGAATTCCGCGCCCAGTCAGCCATCGACGGCCACGAGGTGCGCCCACTCATACAGGTAGTGTGCAACTTCTCAAAGCCTACTGCCGACAAGCCTTCGCTGCTAAGCTTTGATGAAGTCGAAACCTTTATGCACGAAATGGGACACGCAATGCACGGTATGCTCAGCGATGTACACTGCCCATCGGTCAGCGGCACCAGCGTACGCCACGACTTCGTTGAAATGCCCTCGCAGGTGATGGAAAACTGGTGCTACGAGACCGAATTCCTCAACACCTTTGCTCGCCACTACCAGACCGGCGAGCCTATACCGCCGCAATATATCGACAAGATTCGACGCAGCGAGAATTATCTTGCCGGCTGGCTCTGCCTGCGCCAGCTCAACTTTGGCACTACCGATATGGCCTACCACACCCTCACCGCGCCTCTCGCCGCAGACGAGACCATCGAGCACTTCGAACACCGCCAGATGACCGAGCTGCTGCCCACCGTCGAAGGCTGCTGCACCAGCACCTCGTTCACCCACATCTTCTCGGGTGGCTATGCTGCTGGCTACTACGGCTACAAATGGGCCGAAGTACTTGACGCCGACATCTTTTCGCGTTTCAAGGCCGATGGCATATTCAACACCGCCACCGCACGCGACTTCCGCGACAAAATCCTGTCACGCGGCGGCAGCAAGCATCCTGCCGACCTGTTCCGCGACTTTATGGGACGCGACCCCGACCCCGACGCGCTGCTGCGCCGCTGCGGTTTCATCGAGCAGTGACCGACGCCAAGCGGCCCCTTATTGCTTCAGACTTGTCGCAAGCAGAGAAAAAATGGAAGTTCCTTTCCCAGTTTTTTTCATTTTTTTGCCTGCTGCTACAATATTATTTAGCCATAAGCGTTTAAGGATAAACTAACATCAAAACATCAACAGAAATGAAAGGCAGTCAAATTCCATTCAAGAAAAACTACATCCTCGGCACAAGCATTGTGCTGGCAGCATTTGTGCTTGGCCTGATGCTGGTATGGACAGTCAAGACACTCAAGTCGTTCGACGACACGGTGACAGTCAAGGGCTTGTGCGAGCGCGAAGTGCCGGCCGACAACGTGGTGCTGCGCATCAGCTACACCTCACAGGACAACTCGCTCATCGACCTCCGTGCAAGGGTTGAGCGCAACGACGAAGCTATCGTGGACCTTATCAAAAAAGCCGGCATCAAGGACGAGGAAATCAAGTACTCCACAGCCAACTTCAGCGACCGCTACGACGACTACTATATCAGCGAGAACCTGAAATTCCGCTACACGGCACGCCAGACCATCAGCGTTTTCAGCTCCAATATGGAAGCCGTACGCAAGCTGCAGCGCACCATCGACGGCGAACTGCTGAAGCAGGACATCATCTCGAGCACCTCGGCCAGCTATAACTACGACGGCCTCAACGACATCAAGCCCTCAATGATTGCCGAGAGCCTTGACAAGGCACGCGAGAGTGCCGAGGAGTTTGCCAAGAACAGCCACAGCAAGATAGGCAAGATGCGTACCGCCTCGCAAGGCTATTTCGACATCAGCGACCTTGACGAGAACACACCTCAAATCAAGAAGATACGCGTCGTGACCACCGTCGAATACTACCTGAAATAATACCATTTCCACCATTGGATTCTGAAAACCGCAGCGATGAAAAAGGCCCTCCTGCTATCGTCTATACTTTTCATTATTCAATTATCCACATCGACCATCTGTTCCGCCCAGCAAACGACGGAACAGATGGCTTCGTATTACTATCAAAACCGCGAATACGACAAGGCCATAGAGCTCTATGAGCCGCTCTACGCCCGCACGCAGAACATCTACTACTACCAGATGTTGCTGGGTTGCTATGCCGAGACAGGCAAATACAAGGAGGCCGAGCGGCTGGTAGAGAAGCGCCTCAAACGGCAGCCGCGCGACCTGTTCCTCTATGTCGACCTGGGCAGCATCTACCTGAAACGCGGCGAAAAGAAGAAGGCCGAGAAGCAGTATGCCGCAGCCATAGAGAGGCTGGGGCGCGACTCAAAGCAGACAAGCGACCTTGCTATGGCCTTCGAGAACGCCGGCCGCAACGACTATGCCATACAGACCTATCTGGCCGCCCGCGAGCGGATGGACAACCAGTACATCTATGTGATGGAACTGGCCACGCTCTACGAGAAGTCGGGCGACTATGAGAAGATGACCCAGGAATACTTCGCTCTGCTCGACAAATCGCCCGGCTCGATGGGCTCGATACAGATAGCCCTGCAAAGGGCCCTGAACGAGACCTCCACCACACAGCTTGCCGACGGCCTGCGACGCACGCTGACATCGCGCATCCGCCAGAACCCCGAGAACAGGAACTATCTTGAGATGATGATTTGGTTCTCGCTGCAGCAGCTCGACTTCGATTTTGCGCTGACACAGGCCAAGGCCGTCGACGCACGATTCCCCGACCAAGGGGCGGAACAAGTGTACCGCGTGGCGCAGATAGCCCATAACAACGAGGCCTTCGACGTGGCCGAGGCCGCCTACAGACACATCATCGCCAAAGGCAAAGAGACGCCTCTCTACTTCGAAAGCAAGATAGGTCTGCTGACCACAAAATACGCCCGCATCAACCAAGGCCACGCTGTCAACGCCAAGGAACTGGCGGCGCTGGAGGGCGAATATGAGGCCACCCTGACCGAACTCGGCAAGAACCCGCAGACAGTGCCGCTGATGCGCAACTACTCGCACCTGCTGGCCTACAACACGCCTGCCGACAATGCCCGACTGCAAAAGGCCGCCGACCTGCTCTACGACATCATCGAAATGCCGCGGCTGCCGGGCAATACCGTAAGCGAAGTGAAGCTCGAGCTTGGCGACCTGCTGCTCTTCTCGGGCGAGATATGGGACGCGTCGCTACTGTACAGCCAGGTGGAGAAAGCCAACAAGAACGACGTAATAGGCGCTATGGCCAAGTTCAAGAACGCCAAGCTGAGCTACTACAACAACGACTTCCAGTGGGCCAAGTCACAGCTCGACGTATTGCGCGCATCGACCTCAAAACTCATCGCCAACGACGCAATGCAGCTCTCGCTCCTCATCAGCGACAATATGGAGGAGGACAGCACCTACGAAGCCCTCTCCTACTATGCCGCCGCCGACCTGATGCTCTATCGCGGCCAGCTCGACTCGGCCTGGGCACTATACGACGACATCACAATCCGCAACCTGTCGCACTCGCTCTTCGACGAGGTGCTGATGCAGAAAGCCCGGATCCGAATGAAACAGGGACGCTATACCGAAGCCGACTCGCTGCTGCAGCGCATCGTGGACCACTATGCCAGCGACATTCTGGCCGACGACGCTCTGATTATGCTTGCCGAGCTCAACGAGCAACAGCTGGGCAACACCGACCGAGCACGCGAATGCTACGAGAAGCTCCTGCTCGACTATCCCGCCAGCCTCTACGCCGACCGCGCACGCAAACGCTACAACGCGCTGAAAAAACAATAGCCCTTTCCGGAACACACCCGTCACATCCCGCAAGCCACGTCGGTTCTTCGCCGTGGCATCAAGCACCCAACGCCGTCATTTCGACCATTGATAAACCATTCTTCAACCATATTTCGACCATTTTATATCGTTGAAATATCGTCGAAGTATCGTTGATGTATCGTTGAAGTATCGTTGATATGACGGAGCAGGTCCCTGCCTGCCCCGTCGTTGAGGCTATACTGTAGGCTGGTACACGGTGTGTGATTTGTGGAGTTAGGGTACTTGATGTGGCGGAGCGCAGATCCGCCACACAAAGCCGCAACGGAACATCAGCCGCGACAGGATTGTCCGTCTGCTCCATTTGATTAGCCCATTGCAATAATTCTTATTTTATTCAGCTATATGGTTTTTAATTATTTTATGTATTCTAATTCCCTCTTTGTCTCCCAGCTGGTACAGCCTTTTCCAGATATGATGGGTTAGATATTCTGGTGTGGGTAGGGTCTTTATCAGATGGTGATAACATTGGTAGTAGTTTCGTTCATATAATTTACCGACCTCATATACCTTATAATACTCCTCCAAATCCTCTTCCTGAAGATCGTCCCACATATAATGGTTATAACCTCTGACATATACTTTGACCTGAGAATTGTCATAATACGCATACTCAATTCTTCGGATGATATATGTCTCATTTCCGATTTTATAGATTTCCGAATCGTCCAGTCTCAATATATCCATTATTCGTGTGAAGTACTTTATTTCTTCTCTCATAGCACTATCAACAAACATAACGTTTGCCGGATCACACAGCATAATGGCTTGTTTATAATTGACGGAATCTTTTTCGATAAAATCTTTCAGAGTCTCTTCGTCGACGACATAAAACCCATAGAAATAAGGCAGAGTAAGTCCGTATTTAAGCGGAATGAAAAACGTATGCGAAAATGGCTCTACCTTTTGAATCAGAAAGGCAGAATTCTGTTGTAAAGACTGTGCCTGTATGGCATTTATAGAACATATCATCAGTGTTAAAACAATGATATAGGCCCACTTTTTCCACATCTCTACGTGATGAATGAACTTATTGTTTTTTTTAATTACCATACCTCTCTATTATTTTGGTTTATCAATACACTCCGTGAACCAACTTGGTCTAGCCCTGCAGATTTCCAGACACGTTTAAACGGTTCTACGGCATTACCCCTCGTTACAATGGCTTTATCCATCAAATCATTAGCCAAATATGGAGCAGGATTTTTTGCTTCCGGGTAGCGATCGTATAACCCAAACATATGACCAATCTCATGTTTCAAATCGCCCTGATACTCAGTAGTGCTATAAAACAAAGGATCCCATGCTTCGGGCTTATCAACTCTGCTATGAGTAGGAAGATTAGCTGTTAGATGTTTATTATTAGTTACACTGGCTATGGCATCGTAATAATCAAGATCATTTGTAAGTGAATTGCCTATGCGGTCGTTATTTGCAGATTGAACAGGATTGTCGCTTTCAAGTATATTAAACTCAAAAGAAATATCATACCCTGACGCTCCTAATGCATTGTCCTCCAATGCTGTTTTTATGTCAGTCTCCCAAGACTTCAATGCATTGTTGAAGCCATCCAAAAACACATCAGCTTCACTTCCAAGGTTCTTTTTGTTGTAGTAGAAATTAGCTCGAATAGTAACCTTTTTATTTTCATCGTCTTTTATTATTTCCACATCTCTTCCATCCGGGTCCACCAGCTTCACTGGGTTCCAGGCACAATACGCATATGGCGAAATGCTTGGGTACTTGTCCGCCATCGGGTCGACATTGAGCCACATCGTCATCAGCTCGTGGTCCATATAGCGGGCACCGAAATAGCCGTAGCCGGTTTCCTCGTCGCGCTCCTTGCCGGTGGAGTATGAAAGGATTTGGTAAAAATTCGAGTATTGATTATCAACGCCTTGCAAAATCCAAAAACAGCCGTTTTCGGTGTTCCCGAAGGTTGTTGTATGCTGGTATATTATGTTCCCTGATGTTTGCAAAACACTGAATTTATTGAAATAACGCAAGACGGGTTGTTTTATTGTGAAATGGGCAAAACGTCAGATGCAACAGGTCTTTAACCGTTAAACTATGGACTTTAACCTTTATATGGATTAGTTATGCGGATTTGGAAATCCAAATAATAAGATGTGGCGGAGCGCAGATCCGCCACAACGGGGTTAAACGGAACATCCGACGCGACGGGCCACAACGAGTCACAACGGAACATCCGACGCGATGGGGGATTAATCACTATTTATGAACACACTTCTGAAAAAAATAATATTCTTTAAACCAAATATCATGTCTCAATAAACTTCTTATTGGAGAGTAAAGTGACAGCCTAATGGTGGAGCTAGTTTGGGGGAAAAGACAAGAGGCTCTATCGTAATCTACCCAGCCAAAAGAAATTATTACAAATAAAATATTATCCAGAAAGAAACAGCCCTGTATATTTTTTTCATTGTAGCCATACCATTCATTATATGCTTCGTTTCGAAAACTTAAGAGCGTCTCAGTCATATAATAATTGGAAATTGGGTTTATAGATAAACCTAACTTCAATGAATCATCCGTTTTATCAAATATAAGTAATTCCACAAAAAATCCTGACGAATCTGGAAACTGCAAATAATCCCACTTTGATGCTTCAAATAAACAGGAGTCCAGTATGTGAATAAGATTGTTGTCATTTATAGTAACAATTGGTATGTCAATGTGTGTGTTTAATGTACAATACAACCAAGCACTGTCTAGATTATCTGAATTGCTTATCAGTTTATTACCTTCCACTAATCGAATGTCATTGTCAACACACCGCAATGTGTCCATATTGTAATAAATGGTTTTGGAATCATATATGTTTTGTCCCACACACTCAATGGCGTGAGTAAAAAAAAATCCAAATAGAATTATTATTACTATCTTGCAAATCGATTCCATAGCTGTCTAAACTGTGACAAATTAATATATCCATTTTTCTCGGAAGGGACATAATCCCCAAAATCCATTGAGCGGCCAGCACAATAAATTGTACATCTAACACCTTTCAATTCTTTCGCGTGATCCTGATCTTCATAAGATGGGAAAAAACTATCTGATGTAATGTTCGGATGAAAATGATCCCAAAACTTAACGTTCTCAGTAGTATACCTATCCTTCGAATGTATCATTCTATCCTTGATTCCAGATGAAGACAGCTCGCCACCGCCTTGTTTAAACGCATAATAATCCCATTCCACTGGCGAATCAAATTCTGCTATTGTTTTAAAAATCATTTCTCCTATCTCGCTGTTACTACATTGTAAAAAATCAGTGTGATACTTTTGTGTTTTCCCACCTTCAAGATAAAGTCCTTCATCTGATTGTGTACGAAAAGAACCTTTGTTTTTTTCAATTAGATTTGAGCGAACCAATTCTTCATTCTTATAATAAAGAATACTATGGTCACCACCGGCTTTTGTCAGATTAATGGTTCCTTTATCCAAATTAATTTTAATAGTGTCTTTCCCATCTGGATCTACCAATTTTACCGGATTCCAGGCGCAGTAGGCATATGGTGACAGGCTTGGATACTTGTCCGACATTGGGTCGACGGAGAGCCACATTGTCATCAGCTCGTGGTCCATATAGCGGGCGCCGAAGTATCCGTAGCCCGTTTCCTCGTCACGTTCTTTGCCGGTGAAGGTAAAAGGAATGAAATCCGCCGAACAGGTAGAAAACATCGGCATTTTCAGAGATTCGTCCTGTGGCGTTTTTTGAAAAAAAGTACTGAAAAAAGGGCAGCAAAGAGGAACACTCCGGTTTGGAGCGTGGGAATCGCCGTATGTTTTTTCCTGTTTCACGATGCAAAAATAAATTATTTTTTCCGATTTATAAAGAATTTCGTATCTTTACAAATCGAAAAACAATCCCATAACCCGAATAAATATCTGAAACTATGAATATTGTCATCAAATCAGACTTCCAATTTTCCGTCACATCCATCCGTTACGCCCCCAACGGAGAGCTCTGCATCGAGCTATCTTCCGAGAACGGAAATCCAAAAAACAGGTATCAGTACACCGCCGACCTCGGCAGCGGTCAGGCCGAGGAGAAACCCCTTGTGAGCCTCGTGGATTATTCCCGCAAGTTTATGGAGAACAGCAGGATAAAAGAGAAATCCAAAGACCCGTACCGTCAGATGCTCCGTTTCCT
>JAEEGF010806190.1_pt1 | contig 12400 bp, 14 predicted proteins | sample 9134171 | NCBI WGS metagenome assembly JAEEGF01 (sample SAMN16246542, study PRJNA631951) | gut metagenome | biome: gut microbiome; feature: rumen; material: AP-attached | host: Bos | place: Iran: Karaj | collected 2018-10 | reverse complement strand
ATAAAAATTTCTACTTGCAGGAGGGTATGCCGATGGTTCAGTTAATTGTTGGGAAAAAGGGAAAAGGAAAGACAAAATGCCTATTAGACAAGGTTAACACCGAGGTAAAGAACGTTCTTGGAAGTGTCGTATTTCTTGACAAGAACACCAAGCACATGTATGAGCTTAACAACAAAATCCGTTTAATTGTAGTACCGGATTTCAGTATCACCAATCCTGATGAATTCATTGGATTTGTCAGTGGTATCATTTCACAGGACCACGATCTCCAGCAAATGTATTTTGACAGTTTTTTGAAAATCTCTTGTCTTGAGGGGAAAGACATCTCAGAAGTTATTGAGAAATTAGACAAGCTCAGTGAGAAATTTGGTGTAGAGTTTGTACTTAGTCTCTCATTAGACGAGTCTGAACTTCCAGAGTCAGTTAAATCTAAAGTAGTTATTTCACTTTGATAGTTTTAAATAGGATTATTCTTATAAGCCGCGGCTATCCGCGGCTTATATTCTGAAATTATACTTTAAGGACAGGTAACAGATGGCGAAAGGTCATAATCGAAAGGTTACCAAATATCCCAGAAATATAAACAACATAAATATTGGAATGATATTCTTTGCTGTAATGGCAATCTATATCATTATAAGTGTTATCACATATTTTCGCAGGGATCATATGGTTGGATATGAGGTAAAAGAGGGAGCTCTTTCAACCAACAATATCTATGACGCGGTTGCACTTCGTACCGAGAAGATTGTGGAAAGTGATACGGCAGGTTATGTCAATTACTTTGCAACAGAAGGCGGAAGAGTGGCTGTCGGCAATCTTGTCTACACAGTTGACGAGTCAGGTCAGCTCCTTGAGTATCTCAAGTCTCAGGGAAGTGAGGAGGTTTCCTTAAGTGACGGCGATCTCTCCGAACTTCGTACGCAGATTGTAAACTTTGACTCATCATTTGATCCTCAGAATTTCCACACAGTATATGATTTTAAAGTCAGCCTTGACGGTACGGTACAAAAGCTCTCCAACAACAGTATTCTTTCAAATATCCAGTCTCTTAACGCGAACAGTGCAACGCTTCAGTCAATCAACTATAAAAATGCGCAGGATACAGGTATTGTAATCTATTCAATAGACGGTTACGAAGACCTTACTCTTGAAAAAATGACTTCTGCTGTCTTTGATGAATCAAATTACACTAAGACCCAGCTTGTCAACAATACTCTTGTCAAATCCGGAGATCCCGTATACAAGCTCTGTACCAATGAAGAGTGGTCAGTAGTGATCAAGGAAGATGATCCTGAAAAGGTACAGGAACTTGTCGATCTGGAATATGTTAAAGTGAGATTCATCAAAAATCAGCATGAATCCTGGGGCAAGGTATCAACCTATACCAATCCTGAAGGTGAAACATTTGTAAAACTGACATTTACAAATTCAATGATAACCTTCTGCAGAGACAGATTTATAAACATAGAGCTTATAACCGAAGATGAGAAAGGCCTTAAAATTCCCAACTCATCAATAGTAACCAAGAGCTTTTATCTTGTTCCCAAGAGTTACATTATAAAGAATAACGAAAACAACACCGGCGTTCTCAAAGTTAAATACGATGAACAGGGCAATGAAACCTCTGAATTCATTAACGTTGTAATCTATAATGAATCAGATACTATGTATTATCTTGGTATGGATACATTAAGAAGCGGTGATAGCCTTATACTTACTGATTCAAACCAGAGATATACCATCAGCAGGACGGACTCTCTTATAGGCGTGTATAACATAAATAAGGGGTATGCTGACTTCAGACAGATCAGTATCCTTTATCAGAATGATGAGTACTCAATTGTAAGATCAAATACAACATATGGTCTTAATGTTTACGACTATATTGTTTTAGATGCATCCACGATTGATGAAAATGCTTCAGGAGAAGTCCCGCAAGAGACTGCTAAAGAGGCATCACCGGCATCAACCGAAGAGGCAACAGAGGAATCTACTGCAGAAGCAACAGAAGAATCGTCTGAAGAAATGACAGAGGAATCGTCTGAAGAGACAACAGAAGAATCTGCCGAAGATATTTCTGACACAGGAGTCACAAACGAGCAAACGCCCGAAAATGGCGGATAAATTTCTTAACAATATTTGACAGAATATGTCATTTTACGTTAAAATTATAGAGGTTTGTTGGGACTAAATGTGAGGAGTATAGTGATATGAGTTTCATGGATAAGTTTTTGAATGCAATTCAACTTAATGGGGAAGAAGATGGTTATTACGATGAACCTGACGAGGGCTTCACTTCCAAGGTAGATTCCATTAACAACCAGACACCTATTGGAAAGGATGATCCGAGCATAGAAATCGCTGAGGAGAAGACCAAGAAGACTGCTCCTAAGGTTTCTCCGAGCAGATCCAAGAAATCTTTATCTGCTTCAGGCATGGAAGTATGTGTAATCAAACCTACTTCGGTTGAGGATGCAAGAGAAATCACAGAAACACTTCTGGCTAATCGTACTGTTGTACTTAACCTCGAAGGTCTCGATGTTGACATTGCTCAGAGGATAATTGATTTCACATCAGGTTCGTGTTTTGCTATTGCAGGTAATCTTCAGAAGATATCAAGATATATTTTCATCATTACACCTGCATCTGTTGATATTTCCGGAGATTTCCAGAATATCTTGAGCGGAACATTTGGCGGTGGTATTGCAGAAGGGCCACAGCAAATAGATTAAATATCAGGCTGTTGACATGTAGCTTTACAGTCAACAGCTTTTTATTTTGAATAAAATAAACGGAGAAAAGGTATGGAAAACAGACTGACAGTAAACTATGAGGAGAAACCCTGCTATGATATAGTATTTACCGATTCATTTTCTGATCTGTCAAAAGAGATTTCTTCTCTTGGATTTGAAAAAAGGAAAATAGCGGTAATTACAGATTCTAATGTTGGAAAAATATATGGCGATGAAGTAAAAAAGAAGCTTGATGAGATTTCAGACACGGTTGTCATTTATGAAATTCCTGCAGGCGAGAGCAATAAACAGCTCTCAGAAATCGCTAAAATATATGAATTCCTGATGGAAAGACACTTCGACAGGCATGATCTGATCGTTGCTCTTGGCGGAGGCGTTGTAGGAGATATGAGTGGCTTTTGTGCAGCAACTTATCTCAGAGGTATCTCTTTTGTTCAGGTTCCCACAACTCTGCTTGCTCAGACCGACAGCAGCGTTGGTGGTAAGACCGGGGTTGATCTCAAGGGCGTCAAGAACATGGTTGGTGCATTCTATATGCCAAGACTTGTTTATATCAATGTTTCTACACTCAAAACTTTGGATGGCAGACAGTATGCATCAGGTTTTGCCGAGGTCATGAAGCATGGTCTTATTAAGGATCAGAATTTCTATGAGTTCCTTATCGAGAACATGTACGAGATCAATGATAAAGACCCTGAAGTTGTAATGGAAATGGTAAAGAGAAGCTGTGACATCAAGAGAGCTGTTGTAGAAAAAGATCCAACCGAAAAGGGAGACAGAGCTCTTTTAAACTATGGCCACACTCTTGGTCATGCCATCGAAAAGCACAAGAATTTCGAGCTTACACACGGTGAATGCGTTGCACTTGGAGCAATCGCAGCAGCTTTTATCTCCTGGAAAAGAGAACTCATCTCAATGGAAGAGTATTATGAGATAAGGGATATGTTTGTTCCGTTCAACCTTCCTATTTCAATCGAGGATGTAGATAAAGAGGCTGTTCTCGATCTCACAAAGTCAGATAAAAAATCCGACTCAGATAAGATCAAATTCATTCTTTTAAAGAAAATCGGCAAAGCTTTCATCGATGACACAGTTACACGAGATGAGATGTCAAAAGCTCTTGATGAGATAATCTATATCGAAAATAATGATTAAAGGTTTTAAGCTATGAATACAAAAATGTCTAAAAAGAAAAAAATATTTCTCGCAGTGGATATCATAATGATCATTTTGCTTGTGGCACTTGATCAGTTCACTAAATATCTTGCATGCGAATACCTTCAGGATAAACCTGCGATTCCTCTTATTAAGGGAATTCTTGAACTAAACTTTTTGAAGAACAGCGGAGCAGCTTTCGGAATGCTGCAGAACCAGAAAGTCTTCTTTATACTTGTAGCTGTACTCATCCTCTTTATCATCGCATACGTTCTATTCAGAATGCCTGATGACAAGAAATACAACATTATGCATATACTTCTTGTCATGATTGCAAGTGGTGCAGCCGGCAATATGATAGACAGAATAAGACAGGATTACGTTGTAGACTTTATATACTTTGTCATCATAAATTTCCCGATATTTAATGTTGCAGATATTTACGTAACAGTATCGACCTTCCTCTTTGTAATTCTTTTCCTTTTCTATTACAAAGAAAATGATTTCAGTTTCCTTAGCTTTAAACAGCAGAAAAAATACAGGGAAATCAAATAATGGACGAAAACAGCGAGAAGCTTGAGTTTATTGTTACAGACGAATATGAGGGCCTTAGGATCGATAAGCTTATCAGTGAGCTTGTGGATTCTCTTTCGCGTTCTTTCATCAAAAAGCTCATAGACGATGATAAGGTTACATGTAATGACAAAAAGATAAAAGCCAGCTATCAGGTATCGGAAGGAGACAGAATTGAGCTGGAGATACCACCTCTTCAGATTCCTGAAATTGTTCCCGAAGATATTCCGCTTGATATTCTCTATGAAGACAATGATGTTCTCATTGTTAATAAGCCCAAGGATATGGTTGTTCATCCTGCAGCAGGCCATTACACCGGAACAATTGTAAATGCAGTAATGCATCACTGCAGAGATAATCTTTCGGGAATTAACGGTGTTATGAGACCCGGTATAGTGCACAGAATTGACAAAGACACCACCGGCTCAGTAATAATCTGCAAGAATGACAATGCCCATATCAAGATTGCCGATCAGCTCAAGGAGCATTCGATAAACAGGGTCTATCATGCAATATGCTATGGCGTTATAGAGCAGGACGAAGGTGATGTTGATGCCCCGATTGGCAGAAGCCAGACAGACAGGAAAAAAATGGCAGTTGTAAAAAGCGGCGGAAAAGAAGCATTCACTCATTATAAGGTTTTAAAGCGCTTTCCTGAAGATAAAATGACTTATATAGAATGCAGACTAAAAACCGGAAGAACACACCAGATTCGCGTTCATATGGCTCATATAGGGCATCCTCTTTTGGGAGATGAAGTATATGCACCATCCCGAAAGAGTAAATTTAAACTTAACGGTCAATGTCTCCATGCCAAGACGCTTGGATTTATCCATCCGACAACTGGAGAATATGTGGAAGTTGATGCACCGCTTCCTGAATATTTTTCCCATTTGCTAGAGATACTCAAATAGTATAAAATTAAATTATAAAAATGCGAAGGAGTACCGGCGTATGAATACAATAATAACAATCGGCCGTCAGTTCGGTTCAGGAGGAAGAGAAATCGGAGAGAAGCTTGCGGAGCATTTTGGAATTAAATGCTATGACAAAGAGCTTCTTAGCAGAGCTGCCAAAGAAAGCGGCTTCTGTGAAGAGATGATCCAGAATCATGACGAGAGGCCAACTAATTCATTTTTATACAATCTTGTCATGGATACATATTCCTTTGGTTACAATGCATCAAGCTTTGTTGACATGCCTATCAGCCACAAGGTTTTCCTTGCGCAGTTTGATACAATCAAAAAGATTGCAGATGAAGGCCCATGTGTAATCGTTGGAAGATGTGCGGATTATGCTCTTGCTGACTATGACAACGTCCTTAATCTCTTTATTCACGGCAATGAAGAATGCAAGATCAAGAGATTAAAAGAGCGCTTTGATGACATCACAACTGATGACAAAGCAAGAGAGATGATGAACAAGAAGGACAAGCAGCGTCAGAGCTACTATAACTACTATTCATCCAAGAAGTGGGGCAGAGCAGACAGCTATGATCTTTGCATCAATTCAAGTATTCTTGGTATAGATGGCACTGTTAAGTTCATAATTCAGTACATTGAAGACTTTGAAAACTCAAAAAAAGCATAATTATGAATTATTGAAATTTTACTTCCGGAAACCCCTGTGTTTTCCGGAAGTTTTTTTCATTTAGGAGCAATTTTAATACATATTTAATAATATTTTCAATCATGCAATGCTATACTGAGCGCAACACAGAATAAGGGTAATTGTACCCAGCTTGAGAGCGAAACTTAATTACTCCATCCGCAGAATGGAATCTGCGTGTATCTTTCAAGGAGGAAGAATATGGCTAACAACATAGGAGGTAGTATCAATCAGCTGTTTCGCGGTAATTCACCGGGAAATGTAAGCAAAGCCGGAAAGCCTGATGCCAAGGCTAAGTTGCCATCAAAAGTTAAAGACGATGGTAAGTTGCAGAAGAGTGATAATCTATTTGGTGCAAGTGCTAAGGTAGAATTATCACCTGAAGTCGAAATGTACGGTAAGGTAGTAGATCTTTTGCAAAAGAAATACGACAACGCCGATGTATTCGTGGCAGGTCCGGGAGAAGATCTTTCTCAGATCGGAGGAGATCTTGAGTACAGCATCATCCTTTCAGAAGACGAAATGAAACTTCTTGCATCGGATGATCCAAAGGACAAGGAAGCCAAAGATAAACTCATGGGGCAGATTGATGATGCTATGAAGACAATCTCTGACATGAGTGAGAAGATTGGCGGTAATACCGATGAATCGGATGATATATCCAATTTCGGTATTAAGATGGACAAAAATGGAAAGATGAATTTCTTTGCGGATATAAACGGAAATTCATTTAAAGCTGATTCCATCGACAATTTAATCAAGAGTTTTGCAGCATCAAAAGCATAATGATAAAAAGAAGTCCGTCAGCATATCTGGCGGACTTCTTTTTGTATCTTACTTGTATATAATTATTGTAAATATAACACAAATTATATTTCAGAATTGTTCAAACAATTAGCCAATATTCACACAAAATGTATGGTAATTATATATGTATTTGGTATAATATACTAAGTAAGGCTTTTACAATAACAAAATGGGAGGACAAATTGCATATGTCTACGAGAATTTATGATTGCCTAAAGTGTATCGGTGAAAAGATTATCGAAAACAAGGACTTTCTTACCGATCTTGACAGAGAAATCGGTGACGCTGACCACGGTGTAAACATGGCAAGAGGTTTCACTGCCGTTATCGAAAAGACATCTCCGGATGATCCGGATATCGGCGCGGTTCTTAAAAAGACCGGAATGACTCTTTTATCTACTGTAGGCGGTGCTTCAGGTCCTTTATACGGAACAGCATATATGGAAGCTGCAAAAGTACTTGCAGGAAAAGATACTTTATCGGCAGAGGATTTCAAAGCTGCTCTTGAAGCTGCAATTGCTGGTATTCAGAAAAGAGGAAAAGCTGAGAAGGGTGAAAAAACAATGCTTGATTCTCTGATTCCTGCTCTTGATGCATATTCAGCTAAGATAGCAGAAGGCGGAAGCCTTGTAGACGGCCTTGAAAAGGCATGTGAAGCTGCTGAGGAAGGCATTGAATTCACAAAAACGATTGCTGCAACCAAAGGCCGTGCAAGCTATCTCGGTGACAGAAGTATCGGTCATCAGGATCCCGGTGCAACATCTGCAACAATGACACTTGAAGTAATCAGAGACTTTCTTAAGGGGTGAGCCATGGTAGGATTAGTAATCGTATCACACAGCAGTAAAATCGCCGATGGAATAACAGACTTAACAGCTCAGATTGCAGCCGCTCATAAAGGTATTATTGCAGCAGGCGGTATGGAAGACGGAGAAATAGGTACCGACGCCGTAAGAATATCTGAGGCCATTAAAAAAGCCAACGATGGAGACGGAGTTGTTATTCTTGCCGATCTCGGAAGCGGAATTATGAGCGCAGAAACAGCAATAGAGCTTCTGGACGGTGAAGATATCAATGTAAAACTTGCAGATGCACCAATTGTAGAAGGTGCCATCGCTGCAGCTGTAACAGCAGTTTGCGGTCAAAATATGGAGGCAGTTATTGCAGCCGCTGAGCAGACGCGTGCTGTCAAAAAAATAAATTCATAAAACAAGGAGGCAGGACATGAAGAAACTAATCAATGGGGTTGACAACGTTGTTGACGAGATGCTGGATGGTATGATTGCAGCTTATCCTCAGTATCTGAAAAGGCTCGACGGCTTTGATGTTGTTGTAAGAGCCGGTGGTTCAAATGGTAAGGTTGCTCTTGTATCCGGTGGAGGAAGCGGACATGAGCCGGCACACGGTGGCTACGTTGGTAAGGGAATGCTTGATGGCGCTATTGCAGGCGCTGTTTTCACATCACCTACTCCTGACCAGATTTTTGAAGCTATCAAGGCAGCTAATGGTGGTAAGGGTGTTCTTCTTGTTATCAAGAACTATACCGGTGATGTTATGAACTTCGAGATGGCTGCTGATATGGCACGAGATGAAGGCATTGAGGTTGATCAGGTTATTACAGCCGACGACGTTGCTGTTGAGAATTCTACCTGGACTACAGGAAGAAGAGGAATCGCAGGAACTATCTTTGTTCACAAGCTGGCAGGCGCATGCGCAGAGGCCGGTGGAAGCCTTGCTGATGTTAAAGCAGTTGCTGAAAAGGTTATTGCAAATGTTCGCTCAATGGGTATGGCTGTTGATGCCTGCACAGTTCCAGCAGCAGGAAAGCCCAGCTTTGATCTTGCAGAGGATGAGGTTGAGATCGGTATCGGTATCCATGGTGAGCCCGGTGTAAACCGTGAGAAGATCAGTCCTGTTAATGATATCGTAGATAAACTCCTTGCTAAGATCCTTGCAGAAGGCATCTATAATGCAGGCGACGAAGTAGCTGTCATGGTTAACGGCATGGGCGGAACACCTCTTATGGAGCTCTTTGTAGCAAATAAGCACCTTGCAGATGAGCTTGCCAAGAAGAATATCAAAGTTTACAAGACTCTTGTAGGTAACTACATGACATCACTTGATATGGAAGGTTTCTCAATCACACTTCTCAAGGTTGATGATGAGCTCAAGAAACTCCTTGATGCTCCTGCAGATACACCAGCATTTGTTCAGGCATAATATGATACAATAATATAAAATAATATAATCGGCCGGAGAGTAGGATATCCCTGCTTTCCGGCTTTATTGGAGGAGAAATAATGGCAGCTGCAAAGACTACTACAACCAAGAAAACAACAGCAAAAAAGACTACAACTGCAAAGAAGACAGGTACCACAGCAAAAAAGACCTCAACTGCAGCCAAAAAACCTGCATCTACAGCCAAGAAAACAACAACAAAGAAGCCCGCGACAACAGCCAAAAAGGCAACCGGAACAGGTACTTCCGTAAAGGTTACGGCAACCGAGAAAAAGCTTCTTGAACTATACAGAGCTGCTGATTCTGATACCAAAAAGGCTGCAATAGCTCTTTTGAAAGGTGAGAAGTCACAACTTAGCGGTATACTTGATTCTATATTGGAAAACAAGCAAATAATGAATACCGTAACCAGTTTATTTAAGAAGTAAGATCAAAAACGGATTTTCGGCAAAACTAAATGAAGAATCATCCGGAGGTAACAAATGGATCAAAAAACAAGAAAGCATTCTATATGTGAAAAGATGCCATATATCGCCGTTATACTCAGCATAATCTTTCCTTCGCTTTTAGTCGGAATAGGCGGTTCTATAGGTGATGCAATTTCAAAAATTGCAGGAAATATATGTATATGCATTTTTGCAATAATATCGATGCTTATTTTTTGGCGTTGGTTTTCTCCGGAATTTAAAGGATTTATTAAGCCTGAAGTTACCACCAGAGATATTTGTATTGTAATGATTCCCTTTGGGATTCTTTTAGTCTTTACCCTGTTAGAACCATTAATTTTTCAACATTCGTTTTATTTTAATACATCTCTAAATACAGTCATTATGGGAATTGCAGCCGGATTTGGGGAAGAGACGATGTTCAGAATATTATCACTGGCCATAGTCATGAAATATGTCCGAAAAGAAAGAAGATTAGCGGCGATAATTATCCTGGCTGTAATATTCGGACTTTCTCATGCAGGAAACCTGTCACAGGGTGCAGATTTAGTCATGACTGCATCACAGATATTCCATACAACATTCATGGCATTTTTGCTAACCGCTTTATATTTAGGGACGGGCAGCGTGATATTCCCGATATTTGCACATGCGATATATGATTTTATCTGTTTTTCAACGGACCCATCACTTTCCGGAAATGGAATACTTACGCAGCAGTATAGTATGGAAAAGCTGTTGTATGAGTTCATTGTAGTTATGATCATAGGAATAATTGCACTCTATCTGATCAGCAAAAACAGATTTACAGAAACCAATATAATTTGGGGAAAGAAGTGGAGAGTCGAGGCAGAATTTTCTTATACAGAACTACGATGATGATTCTGTAGGCATGATAGTAAACTTAGCAAAACCATGACTGCACCTGCTATTGGGTAGACAATAATAAGTGAATTGGTTGTGCCATAGATTGCCAGTACACCAGCAAATATGCTTCCAATGCTAAATATCGCAATAGCTGTATTCCAGAGGTTTAGAAATTTTCTGTCCGGATATTTTTCCTTAAGCATAAGGATAGAATAGGGCAGTACGCCCATCGCAAGAGGTATTGCAAATGCATACAGCATGAAGTAGGAGTATACTTCGTGACTGAAGATTTCATATATTGCTCCAAACAGTGCAAGGAAGACTGTTCCGATGATATTAAAAAGCAAATGCAGCTTTAATTGTTTTTCCATTTTAGTGTTCCTCCTGTTGAAATTTTTTAGATATATACAATGTCGCTGACACTTCGTTCCTTGATGCTTCCTCCAGTAGTGGGATTGTTGACAACATATCCATTAAAGTACATTGTGGAAGATCCTCCGCCATCAAGGTTATAGGCTGTTTCAACGCCCAGTCCCTTCATGAAGGTTGCAAGTTCATAGAGACTAAGGCCTTCGCTCTCAGAAGTTCTTCCATCAGACACCACAAAAACAAAGTGGTTTGCATCTATGACGCCTATGGCGGTTCTTGGATTGCTTGCCTTTGCCTTGGCAACTTCGGCATTTTCATCAACGGTAACAGAGCTGTCTTCTACAAGAGCCGGGCCAAAGGAAAATGCCTGCCAAACTCCCCTTGAAACAAGTTCTTCGGCTGAATACTCGCTGTCATTTAAAACTTCCATTGTTCCATCGGCATAAATACATAAAACATCTGATCCGTTTGCGCTGTCGCGGTAGACAATTCCGTTACGTATAACATATCCATTTTCCTGAACACCGTAGTAATCTCCGTTTATGGCTAGTACAGCATTGTTATTTTCTGCAATCGTAGAGGTTGTGGCAGTGACATTTTTGCCGTAAGTGTCATTTGCAAATGCTGTCTTTAAGTACTGAGCGGAGGAAAGAATAATGTCTGCCACATAGATTTTGGTGTCGTTCTGATAATATTCAGTTAATGTAATGCTATAGTTATCTGAACTTACAGTATTTTCGCCTGTATAGGGCTCTGAGGCATTAATACCGGATGAACTTTCTGATTGCGTATTATCTATGGATTCGGTTAATTGAGTATCGCTGTCAGTCTGACCATCGAACAAAGAAGTATTTATTTCTGTGGCATTGGAGTTGTAGCTCTCGCTTATAACAAAGGTATCGAGTGAAATATAAGTCGTAAATGCTATCAGGACAAAAGCTGAACATATAGCCCAGAGGTGTTTTTTCATATGATCTTGCCTGCCTTTCTTAAAAATGTAACTTTGTTGTATAAAGTAACTGAGTACAAAAAGTGCAAGTTCGGTGATGATCTTTGCAGCATATGCTGTTAAACCCATTCCGGTAAGAATCTCAAGGATAAATGTGTTTATTATGAGTATTGCGACTGCCAGAACGGAGTATTTTATGGCAGAAGTGGCAATGTCTTTTTGAGATTTGAAAACAACTTTTCTATTGAGAGAAAAATTCAAAGTTCCACTGATTATACGAGCAAGGGTATTTGCCACGATGAGTGAACCGGATATCGCAGATATCACGCAAAACAGTCCGTAATCAACAAGAAAACTTATAAGGGATGAAGCACAGAAGCATAGGATTTCTTTGTATATCTTTATGGAATCCTTAATGGGATCAAAGTGAGAACTTTCATTTTTTCCTATATAGACAGTGTTTATCCATTCCTCTTTGATATCTATTCCCTGCTTGGGAAGCTCCATGAGCATGTTCATCTCATATTCATAGCGGCTCCCACCTATTTGAAGAAGTTCCGGAACCAGCTTATCACTGTATGCTCTAAGCCCTGTCTGGGTATCATAGACTATATTTCCGGTTGTTAGTCTGT
>JAEEGF011603760.1_pt1 | contig 12401 bp, 9 predicted proteins | sample 9134171 | NCBI WGS metagenome assembly JAEEGF01 (sample SAMN16246542, study PRJNA631951) | gut metagenome | biome: gut microbiome; feature: rumen; material: AP-attached | host: Bos | place: Iran: Karaj | collected 2018-10 | reverse complement strand
GTCCTGTGTCAGGTTGAGACCTGTGATCTCGGTCAGCTCCTAATCAGGATTGACATAGTATGTAAGCTCGGCGGAACCGATGCCGATTATGATGGACGGATTGATCTGGGTTGTGTCCTTGACAATGCTTGCTATGGTCAGACTGGTGGTGTCAGCAAATGCAAAACCAACACAGAGAACCATTAACGCCAATAACGTCAGTATTACCTTTCTCATATTTTACTCCATTACATGCTGAACTAAGAATACACTTTGAGCCAGCTTTTGTAAACCGTAATGATTACAGCAATAAATATTTACAGAAGTTTGCCGCGTTTGTGCCTTTTCAGTGTATATTACTTATACAACCATTTTCCGGTCTGCCGGTTACATTCATGATCCGCAGGCCATACGTCAGGGAGGTCCCCCATGAAAAGATGCAGCATAGTGGTCCACAGTGTCAGCGGAAACTGCTTCATTATCGGTTCCTACCTCAAGGAAGCGCTTGAGAAGAGAAATGTCGATGTCAGGTTCTACAGGGTCGAGGACCCGGATCTCCACATCTGGGCCAACAAGGAAGAGACAGCAAACGACTACTACGAGGACATCATGGAGCTTCCCGTGGTCACCCCTGAGAAGCTTCTCAAGAGCGACATGATCATCCTGGGCTGCCCCACCCGCTTCGGAAACATGTCAGCCGAGATGAAGGTTTTCATAGACAGCACGGTGGACATGTGCGAGGACCACGCCCTTGAGGACAAGTTCTTCGCCTGCTTCACATCCTGCAAATACTCCCTCTGCGAGGGTTCCAGGGCACTGGACTCCATGATCTTCTGGGCCCAGGGCAACGGCATGATCCACATCCCGTTCGGAATCCACAAGGAAATGCCCAACTGCCACCAGCCGGTGCAGGGAATAGCACACCTTGAGGGCAACGAGAGCCTTGTGCGCCCCTCAACCCAACTCGGAGAGGAGATCGACTCCTACGCGGAGAACCTGGCCTCCTACATCCAGGAATAAGGCAGGATCAAAAACCTTAGAAACGAGTCGTATCCTCAATATAAAAATAGTGACGTTTGGTAAATTTATACTTGTTCCACGAACCTACAATCAGTAAAATGGACAAACTAGGGGAAAACATGAGGAAGGTATCTATTTTTATTCTTATAGGAGCTCTTTGCATGCTTATTGCAGGATGTGCCACAGGCGCTGTGAATGACAACAAAGACAATACCGAAAATGCGGTTGAAAGACAGGAGGGCTGCAACCTCCTGACATTCTACTGGAAGGGAACAGCTGACCTTGAGACAAGCGACGTCTGGATCTGGTGGGAAGGGAAAGACGGAAGCGGCTATCCGCTCACAGAATGTGAGTATGGCGGAAAGTGCACTGTCAATGTCCCAGATTACATCAAAGAGGTCGGTTTCATAGTCAGAACAGACTGTTCAGACCCTTGTCAGAACTTCTGGGGCAGCGCCACCAAGGACTGGGCAGAGGACAGGACAGCTGTAATCACCGGAGAGAACACCGAGATTTACCTTGTCACCGGCAACGGCGCGCAGTATAAGAGCGATGACGGAGGAAAGACCCTCCAGCAGATCAGGTTCTTCAACCTTGCAGGAATCATATCCGAGAATCAGATCAGGTTCTTCATCGCACCGGGCAACACCGAGATCGAGGGAACTGTCCATGTGTCTGAGAACGGCAGGGAGATCGGGGTCAAGGGAATAACCGAGCTCTGGCTCAACGGAACAAGCGGCGTCATCAATCTCTCGGAGCCTTTGGATATCTCAAAGGAGTACACCGTTGCAATAGACGGCTACGGTGAGAGAAAGGCCGTCCCGACGGAGATCTTCGACTCAGAGGAGTTTGTCAGAAACTACACATATGACGGAGACGACCTCGGAGCAACAATCATCAGCCAGAACGGCAGGACCATGACGCAGTTCAAGGTCTGGGCTCCCACTGCAAGCTCTGTCGTGCTCAACCTCTACAAGGAAGGCGACGGCGGCCAGCCGTTCGAGCAGCTTCACATGGACAGGCAGGACAAGGGCGTGTGGGCACTCACCTACCCGTGCGGCCATGGCACATATTACACATACAGTGCAACCACATCAGCAGGGACCCAGGAGGCCGCGGACCCGTATGCTCGCACCACAGGAGTCAACGGAAACCGCGCCATGGTGGTTGACCTGGACAAGACTGACCCGCAGGGCTTTGACAAGGACACCTATGTGAGCCTCAAATCCTATTCGGATGCCGTGATCTGGGAGGTCCATGTCAGGGATTTCTCCAACAAGATTGAAAGCTCACAATACAAGGGCAAGTACCTTGCATTCACAGAGACAGGGCTGAAGAACTCAAACGGCATTTCTGTCGGAACTGATTATCTCAAGAATCTGGGAATAAGCCATGTGCACCTCCAGCCGGTCTATGACTACGCCACGGTTGATGAGACAAGGCTTGACATCCCGCAGTTCAACTGGGGCTATGATCCCAAGAACTACAATGTGCCCGAGGGAAGCTACAGCACAGACCCGTATCACGGAGAAGTCAGGGTCAACGAGTTCAAGCAGATGGTTCAGGCCCTGCATCAGGCAGGACTGGGCGTTGTCATGGATGTCGTGTACAACCACACATATGACATCAACTCCAACCTGAACAAGATCGTCCCTTATTACTACTACCGCTACACCACATCCGGAGTTCCGTCAAACGGAAGCGGATGCGGAAACGAGACTGCATCCGAGCGCATCATGTTCCGCAGGTACATGGTGGACAGCGTCCGCTACTGGATGACCGAGTATCACGTTGACGGATTCAGGTTCGACCTCATGGCCATCCATGACATCGAGACAATGGCACAGATTGAGAAGGCCGTGCACGAGGTCAACCCCAACGCCATCATCTACGGTGAGGGCTGGGCAGGCGGAACGGTGGCAATCCCCTCTTCCGACCAGGCAACACAGGCCAACATCAGCAAGATCAGCGCCACAAACGGGGCAGCCGGAAGCATCTCGGTCTTCAACGACTCAATCCGCGACGGCCTGAAGGGAAGCGTCTTCAGCCTGATCACAAGAGGCTACATCAACGGATCTCCCTCAAATGAGACAGCCAACAAGGTCTCATTCGGCCTCAAGGGCGGAGTCAAGACAACAGGAACATCCTGGAGCGTGAAGAACAGCATGGTGGTCAACTACATGTCCGCTCATGACAACTACACCCTCTGGGACAAGCTTGAGGCCTCAAACGCAGATGCAGCAAGGGCTGACCTTCTTGCCATGCAGCGCCTGGGAGCAAGCATAATGATGATCTCAAAGGGAACACCGTTCATGCTCGCAGGAGAGGAGATGCTCAGGACCAAAGACGGTGACGGAAACAGCTACATGTCATCAGATGAGATAAACAACATCGACTGGGATGCTCTGAGCTCTGACAGCGACGAGTATAAGATGGCCATGTTCTACCGCGACCTGATTGCAATGAGGGAGAGCTTGGGGATCTTTGACGACTGTGATGTCTCTTGCAGGATCATGGACGGCTTTGCCCTTGAGGTGACATACAGGGTACACGGCAATATCAAGGCCCTGGCTGTGATCAACCCGCAAGACAGTCCGTTCAGCTACAACCTGCCCTCAGGAGAGTGGTTCACCGCAATCGGACAGGACGGCTATCCCGTTGACCTCTCAAAGGGAAAGCAGAGTGCAATCCAGAACGCACAGGTCGCAGGTAAATCAGTTTACTTCGTCTACAGATGATTTACAGATAAATAAACTGGGGTTAAAATTGTATTTTACAGGAGATGGATCCGCCTTGCTCAGGCGGCTCCGTCTTCCTAAGAAGAAGGCATACTTATTTGGAGGTATTCATGAAGAAACTCAGTCTGATCGCAACAGCGGTCATGCTTGTTGTCGCTCTTCTGGTAAGCTGCGCTACAGGCACAAACGCAAAGACGGAAGGAGGCGTTACAGTCTCCTGGTATGACGGAACCAAGCTTCTCAAGGAAGAGACGGTTCCCGCAGGAACAAAGCTTGAGTCCTGGACACCTGAGAAGGCCGATGCCACATTCATGGCATGGTACTCAGAGGCTTCAAAGACAATCCTGTTCGACTTTGACACTCCTGTCACAGAGGACACAGACCTCTTCGCAGGCTTCAAGGGAGCATTCATCGAGGACACAACAACATGGTGTCTGATCGGAAGCGGCGCAGGAACACTCAAGGGAAGCAACTGGAATGAGAGCGCCGAGGTCGAGGAGCAGTTCAAGCTCACAAGGACCGCAGACGCCAACGCAAACATCTTCGTGATCAGGGACGTCGTTCTTTACGAGGGCGACCAGTTCCAGGTCAGAGTCATGGGAACATGGACAGGCCAGCACGGTGTCGGATACCTGGAAGGCTACACAGAGCTCGCACAGGCTGACGGAGACATCGTCGGTGAGGTCGTGGTTGACGGTGAGCGCTGGTTCTATGCAAACGGCGGTTTCGGCGAGTCCCCGAAGGGATGGAACGTCAACGTCGCAAAGAGCGGTGTCTACGATATCTTCATCGAGACAAACCCGGGCTCAAACGACTATGACACAATGTGGCTCGAGCGCACAGGCGACGCCCAGGAGATCGAGATCACAAACGACATGTACGTTGTCGGAACAGTCTTTGACTGGGCACCGACTGATGAAGGTCACATGGAGACCGATGCAGTCAGAGAGGACTTCGCACTGACAATCAATGTCACAGAGGAGAACTATGCTGACTGGACAGCAGACAATGCTGTCTACGGAACAACATGCGCCGCAGTCAAGGTCCTGAACGATGTCAACGGAACATGGTACGGAGTTGTTGAGCAGGATCCAGATGCAACAAGCTGGACACTCACACCTGCAGGACAGGAGAACCTTCTCCTCAAGGCCGGCCAGTACAACGTGACCTACAACGCATCAAAGGATGAGGCTGTTGTCACAGTCTCACACAGAGGCCTCTTCCTTGCAGGAGTCGTTGACGGCGGAGACCACTGGGACTGCACAGCTGTCGACCATCAGTTCGAGGAAGTCGCAGAAAACACATATGTCGTCTACTACACATTCACCCCTGCAGACACAGCTTCCTGGATCAAGGACGCAGGATACAAGGGCGCAGTCAAGGCAACATTCGGCTACAGCGGATGCGCCGCAGACCTCTGGTTCGGACGCGAGGGTGACGGTGAGAACCTCATGATTGACGACTACGGTCTCTATGAAATCGTCTTCCACCTCACTGGCAACAACGAGGGTTACATCACAGCCCAGAAGCTCGAGGGATACTTCCTTGTCGGAACAATCGGCGACGGAGACACATGGAGAGCGGAGAGCAGGTATCATTTCAACGACCCGTTCAAGGAGGGTGCCACAGTCACATGGAAGCAGCCGGATCCCGCATCATGGCTCGGAAGCGATGTCGCAGCCATCAAGATCATCTATGTCGATGCCGAGGGTAACGTCACATGGTACGGCGATGCCGACGGCAACAACGTCATGATCCATGAGCTCGGAAGCTATTTCATCACACTCGGAAATGACGGTATTGTGTCCGCAGTGAAACTGTGAGACAACATTGATGTTTTGGCGGGAGTCCGGAAACCAGTTCCGGCTCTCGCCTGTTTTTAAAGGAAGTGAAAAATGAAGAGAACAATTGCCCTGATTGCCATTCTGGCATTTGCCTGCCTCATGGTCTTTGCCGGAGGAGATGAGGAGAAGAGCTCCGCTCCGGCAAAAGCAAGCGGAGACAGGATAACACTCACAGTCTGGGGCTCACAGGAAGACCAGGCAATGCTGAAGGAGATGTGCAACGCATATGCTGCCGCACATCCTGAGAACACCTACAAGTTCCTCTACGGCGTGCAGTCAGAGTCTGACGCAGCCGACAAGGTCCTGAATGACCCTGAGTCAGGCCCGGATGTATTCGCATTCGCAAGCGACCAGATCAACAAGCTCATCCAGGCCGGTGCCCTTGCAAGAGTCGGCGGAGCCATCCTTGATGACATCAAGGCCGTCAACAGCCCTGAGAGCATTGACGCCGCCACAGTCACAATCAGCGGAGAGGAGAGAACATATGCCTTCCCTATGACCGGTGACAACACCTACTTCCTCTACTATGACAGCTCAAAGCTCAGCGCAGAGGACGTGAAGAGCCTTGACAAGATGCTCGAGGTCGCAGCAGCAACCGGAAAGCAGGTCGCATTCAAGCTCTATGATGACGGCTGGTACCTCTCATCATTCTTCTTCGCAGATCCGGATCTCGGCTACAAGGTCACCTACACTGATGACCTGACAGAGCAATCGGTAATCATCAACTATGATAACGCTAACGGTCTTGCAGTCATGAAGGCCCTGAGAAGCTACTTCGCCAATCCTGCCCTGTCCGCAAACGTCGATGACTCCAAGATCATCGCCGGCATCCAGAGCGGCACAATCATCGCTGCAGTCTCCGGAACATGGAACATGAAGGCCATCCAGGATGTCTGGGGAGCCAACATGGCCGTTGCAACCATGCCAACAGCCACAGTCGGCGGCAAGGCGATCCTGCTCAACGGATACTTCGGCTACAAGCTCATCGGTGTCAACGGATACTCACAGAACAAGGGCGAGGCCCTGAAGCTCGCACAGTGGCTGACCAACGAGCAGAACCAGCTGCTCAGGTTCCAGACCAGAGGATTCGGACCGACCAACAAGGTCATCAAGGCCAGTGCCGAGGTCCAGAACGACAAGGTCATCAGCGTTGTCCTTAAGCAGTCCGAGTACTTCCGCACACAGAAGGGAGTCCCGGGAGCATACTGGACACCTATGGCAAGTCTGACCAAGCAGTTCGCGGACGTCGATCCGATGACAGTGTCGGATGCTGACCTCCAGGCACTGCTTGACTCACTCTGCGCGCAGATCAGAAAGTAAGCACCTTAAATCCGGCAGGCCTCAGGGTCTGCCGGTTCTCTTTATCTGTTTACGGATAAGCTTATGGATAAGAACAACTACTTTTTAATGAACCCCTTCCAGAAGTTCTTCTACAAGACAAAGAGGGCAATAAAGAACTTTCCCTCCGCGCTTGCAGGCTTCTTCATGGCAATCGGAAAGGGGATTGCGAGGCTCTTTATAGGCCTTGGCAAGGGAATAAAGGACTACTTTGCAGGTTTTGCCAAAGGAAACGCACTGACCAAGGGCTCCTACGCCATCATGGGTCTTGGACACATGGGACGCGGACAGGCGGCCAAGGGCATGATTTACCTTCTGGTGGAGATCCTGTTCGTCCTTTACATGGTGTTCTTCGGAGCCCCTTACCTGGGCAAGTTCTTCTACGGTTTCTTCACAAAGGGAACCGTGGGAATAACAGAGACCGCGGACTACTGGAACGATGATCTGGGAATCTACGAGAAGATCGTCGGAGACAACAGCTTCAAGATCATCCTCTACGGAATCCTGACCATCTTCATGATCTTCTTCTTCCTTGCAATCTACCTCAGAAGCATCAAGGAAAGCAGGGAGCTTGAGGACATGGCAAAGGACGGCAGGAAGGCCCTGTCCTTCCGCAAGGAGGCCGGAGAGCTTCTGAACGAGAAGTTCCACATCCCCCTTCTCTCATTGCCGATGCTCGGACTGTTCGTCTTCACCGTCGTTCCTCTGGTGACGATGATAGTCATCGCGTTCACCAACTACGATGCCTCCACTGAGGTTCCGCAGCACCTGTTCAGATGGGTGGGCTTTGCGAACTTCCGTGACATCTTCGGCGGCAACAGCGCCCTCAGCGGAACCTTCCTCAGGGTCCTGGGCTGGACACTGATCTGGGCTTTCTTCGCCACTTTCTCCAACTACTTCGGCGGAATGATCGTGGCCCTTCTGATCAACAAGAAGGGAATCAAGTTCAAGAAGCTCTTCAGGACCATCTTCGTCATGACAATCGCAGTCCCGCAGTTCGTGTCACTGATGATCGTGTCAAAGATGCTCACAGCCGGTGACAGCATGGAGATGAGCGGAATCATAACCCAGATCCTGTACAAGCTGTTCGGCTTCCAGCTCAAGTTCGGAATCAACATCACACATACCAGGATCGCAATAATCCTGGTGAACATGTGGATCGGAATCCCCTACTCGATGCTGATCTGCTCAGGAATCCTGATGAACATCCCGGCAGACCTCTACGAGAGCGCAAGGATCGACGGCGCAGGCCCCGTGAAGACATTCATCAAGATCACGCTGCCTTACATGCTCTTTGTGACAGGTCCGTATCTGATCACGACGTTCATAGGGAACATAAACAACTTCAACGTCATCTTCCTCCTGTCAGGAGGAGGACCTGGAGACCTCCTGAAGTACACCTCCGGAGCAAAGGGAACTGACCTTCTGATCACATGGCTGTACAAGCTGTCGCTCGGTGTTGACCGCAACTACAAGCTTGCATCCGTCATAGGTATCCTTGTGTTCATAATCAGCGCCACGTTCTCGCTTCTGGTGTACAACAAATCCTCTGCGGTGACAAAGGAGGACCAGTTCCAGTGATAACCTACAACGACGAGAAAAAAGTAATCAGAAGAAGAGACCGCTTCAGAAACTATCAGACCGGAGTCATCTCCGGAAGCATGAAGGTCCGTAACCGAATCTCAAACGGTGCCACCTACATCGTCCTGATCATCCTGAACATCATCGCCCTAACCCCGCTTGTTTACCTTGTGGGACAGTCCTTCCGTGCGGAGGCAGGCGCCTGGAGCAGCACGTTCTTCCCCAAGACCTGGACCATGGCCAACTACAAGAGGCTATTCACGGAGACACCGTTTTTGCGCTGGTACGGCAACACCTTCTTTGTGGCGTGCATCTCATGTGCCATCACAACGGCGTTCGTCCTTGCAGTCAGCTATGCATTCAGCAGAATCCGCTTCAAGATGAGACGCCCCATGATGAACGTCATGCTGGTCCTGGGAATGTTCCCCGGCTTCATGTCAATGACAGCCGTCTACTTCCTTTTGAAGATCCTGCTTCCGAACCACTTCCAGTCGCTGCTGAGCCTGATCATCGTCTACAGCGCCGGAGCCGCCCTCTCCTACTATGTGGCAAAGGGCTTCTTCGACACAGTGCCGAAGTCACTTGACGAGGCAGCGTTCATAGACGGTGCCACACGCGCGCAGATCTTCTGGAAGATCACAATCCCCTTGAGCAAGCCCATCGTCATCTACACCATCCTCATCTCGTTCATCGCCCCGTGGTGTGACTTCATCTTCGTGTCGTTCATCATGTCAGGTGTGCCGGATGTGGGCATGTACACAGTGTCCCTGGGAATGTACAAGTGGCTCGAGCGTGAGCAGATCCAGCAGTACTTCACCACATTCTGCGCCGCCGCCACCCTGGTGGCCATCCCCATCACGGCATTGTTCATCTGGCTTCAGAAGTACTATGTCGAGGGAATCACAGGCGGAGCTGTAAAGGGTTAAAAAATGAAAAGACATCGCACTGTATTATCAGTTCTTGCAATTCTCCTCTGCCTGACGCTTGCCTCATGCGCAAGCACAGGCAAGGCCTCCAAGGCTGCGGAGCCCGTTGATGACGAGTTCCGCAACTACTATGAGATCTTTGTCTGGTCATTCTTTGACACGGACAACAACGGCATAGGAGATCTCAACGGGGTCAGACAGAAACTGCCGTACATCAAGGACCTGGGATACAACGGAATATGGCTCATGCCTGTCACAACGGGCACCAGCTACCACAAGTACGATGTCGAGAACTACTATGATATCGATCCTCAGTTCGGGACCCTCGATGACATGCGCAATCTTGTCAAAGAAGCGCACTCGATGGGGATCGACATCATTATCGACCTGGTGGTCAACCACTCCTCAAGCAGCCACCCGTGGTTCAAGAGCGCATGTGAGTACATTGTCTCACACGGACAGCCGGGCGGTGAGTACGGCGAGTACTACAACTTCTCACAGACCCAGAAACAGGGCTACCAGAGGGTTCCCGGCTCAGCCTGGTATTATGAGTGCCAGTTCACAGGCACCATGCCGGACCTGAACCTGGACAGCACCGCTGTGCGCGCCGAGGTGGAGAAGATCATGCGCTTCTGGCTTGAGGATGTGGATGTCGATGGCTTCAGACTTGATGCTGTCACAAGTTTTTACACGAACAGCACCGCTAAGAGCATCGAATTCCTCTCATTCCTAAATGAGAAGGCCAAGGCGATAAAGCCGGACTGCTACATAGTCGGAGAAGCCTGGCTTACAAACAACAAGGCCGTGCGCGAGTATTACTCAAGCGGCATAGACAGCTTCTTCTGCTTCCCGCTCGCTATGGGTACAGGGAAGGTCGCAGACACACTTAAGGACATCAGGAGCAATCCCGGCGTGATCCTTGGAGACCTGATGAAGGAGCTTGAGGAAGTCTATGACACGGGAATCCTTGCTCCGTTCTTGAGCAACCACGACACAGCAAGGATCGCATCCTTCACAGGCCGCAGCCAGACAGACAAGATCAAGATGTCCCACGGACTTCTGACACTGATGAGCGGAAGCATCTTCACCTACTACGGCGAGGAGATCGGAATGATCAGCACCTCCGACGGTGCAGACCCCTACAAGCGCATTGCCATGAAATGGAGCGACAAGAGCGTCTACGAGGGCTGGTGCTACACCACCCCGCAGGGAATAGCCGTGACAAAGGACCATTACTATTACCCGTCCGTGGAGGCCCAGCTTGCAGATCCCTCAAGCATCCTCAGCTACTACATAAAGGCCAATGAGATCCGCAACGCGAATCCTGAGATCGCACGCGGAGAGCTGACAATACTTGATGAGTATTATGATCAGAGCAAGTACGTCTGCGTCATGCAGCGCACATGGAACGGCAGCACCGTCACAATCGCGGTGAACCTGGACCGTGAGTGGGAGCATGACATCAAGCTGGACGGAGAATTCAGGCTCACAGACTCGCTCTGCGCCAGTGACGGGGATGCAGTAAGCCTCAAAGGCGGAAATCTGCACCTGCCTGCCTACTCAATCGCCATCCTGAAATAGCTGTCAATCTGGCCAGACAAAAGTGGAATTTAAATGTGTTTCCCCATTGTCTATCAGAATATCCTCACCCGTGCATGATCTGTTCACGGCAGTGAGGAAATAACACCACTGCGCTATCTCCTCAGGCTCCGCCCACTTCTTGAGCGGGGTCAGGTCCATAATCTTATTCCACAGCGCAGGGTCATCCATAACAGGCCTGTTCAGGTCTGTCCTGACTCCGCCGGGGGATATGCTGTTGCATGTGGCACCGTACTTCGCAAGCCTGATGGCGACGTTACGGGTATAGGCAAGAAGACCGCCCTTGGAGGCACTGTAATGCGGGAACTCTGCTCCTGTGTGCGCCGATGCGGATGCGATTATCAGGACGCTCCTGATTGAATCCTGGAAGGCATACTTCTCAGTGACATTGATCGTTCCCTTGAGGTTAATGTCAATGTCATCTGCAGATTCCTGAACACCTGCGCAGTTTATGAGTATCTGCACACCTGCAATCTCAGGCAGGGACGCCTTGTCCGAAATATCGGCAATGTGGTGTGTATAGCCTCTGTCATCTATGGCTGAAGCCTTGCAGTCAAGACCAATGACCTCATGCCCTTTCTCCAGGAAAAGAATGGCTGTTGCCTTCCCTATTCCTCCTGATGCTCCTGTTACTACAACTCTCATGAGGCCTCCTCCGCAGTTTTCTTCTTGCGTATCCAGCTTACAAGCGGGATTGTGATGAACGGAACAAGACATGACTCCACCACAAGCTCAATCACCGTTCCTGAAAGAACTGCAGTCATTATATCATACCAGGCCATCTCATAAACGGAGATCCCCACAGGTGCAAAGGCAAGGACCATGAACAGCACGTTGTCTACAAGCTGTCCAATCAGTGTGGAGAAAGCAGCCCTGACAAAGAACAGGATCCTGTTGTCCTTTGCCTTCCTCTCAAGTGCAAGCTTGATCTTATAGATGATGTGGACGTTGACGAAGTTTCCCGTCCAGAACGCAAGTACAGACGCGATGATCGTCCTTGGACCGTTCGAGAATATCATTGCGAATGCATTTGCCTGATCGGCGTATTCAGGCAATGTGGGGATGAATACAATCAGACGGGCTATGAGCATCACGATAAATGACATCACAGCAGCGAATGTGACAAGGACCACGGATGTGCGCTCGTCCCAGACCTCGACTATAACGTTTGAGATCAGGAATACTCCCCAGCTGATCAGAAGACCGCCGTCACAGATTATGATGGGGCTCCCGAAACTGAGGCTCTTCATGCAGAAGATGTTCATTGTGACTGCCACAACGACATAGATGACAGAAAGTCCTATCAGACACTCCTGAGAGGACAATTTCCTTTTCTTGCTCATGTCTTCCTCTTCAGAGTCCGCACCATCTGGATG